>QMCE01001845.1_pt1 | contig 44232 bp, 40 predicted proteins | sample 1821851 | NCBI WGS metagenome assembly QMCE01 (sample SAMN09453174, study PRJNA476694) | Termite gut metagenome, whole genome shotgun sequencing project. | isolation source: worker | host: Odontotermes sp. | place: South Africa:Pretoria | collected 2016-01-28 | reverse complement strand
TATATATAAAAAATTTATCTTACCTTTATGTCATTTATATAACAAATTATTATTTTTATGGATATTGAAAAAACCAGACAAACAAGACGGGGTAAAAAAGAGTTAGACGAGACACTTTGGAGCGCACTCGAAAGACTAATTATTGAACAAGGATTTAATAACATTACGTTCTATCAATTGGCTCAAGAAGCAAATGTTAACCCTCCGGTTATTTATAACCGGTTTGAAGATGTAGAAGAGTTGCTCGAGAGGTATGTGAGGAAATGCGATTATTGGTTAAACGACATTTTTAAAGTTAATAAGGAATTAACATGCAGGGAAAACTTAAAAGAACTTTTAGAAAATTTAGTCAATGAATTATATGACAATGATATAATGCAACGCATTATGCTTTGGGAACTTAACGATACACACAGGATAACTCGTTTAATGTCACAAAGTAGAGAGGTTGAAAATTCGGAGTTAATACAATATTTCAGTAATAAATTGGAAAATTTTGAAGGTATTAGTTCATTGTTAATTTCCGGTATTTATTTCTTGATTTTGCATCGAAAAGTATCAACATTCAGCAATGTAAATTATAATACCTTACAAGGAAAAAAAATAATGATTGATACGGTTAAGGATATGGTAGATAAATTATATCCGGAAAATAACTCACAGGTTGACAGAAAAATAAACAGTATTGCCAAAAAATTATTGGAAAAAGGTGTCGATAAAAACATAATAAAAGAATCAACCGGATTGTCAATAAAAGAAATTAATAATTTGGCTATTTAGGAAATAACCTGTATTTGGAGTTTTCTAACTTGCTTGATTGAATGGGGCTGTCTTACTTTGAGACAGCCCCGTTTGCATAAATGCATAATTTAAAATGCGAAATCCTATTATTCAAAAGATTCCGGTTCATCATATTTTTGGTAAAGAAAATCGTTATAAGGAAAACGTGTTATGTGAATTTCTTTCACTTTTTTATAAAGCAACTCTTTAAATTCTTCCAAATTTGTACGGTTACGAGCAGAAATGAAGATACAATTATCTTTCATTTTTGCCATCCACGTAGCTTTCAGTTCCTCCATACTGATGTTTTCCCTGCTTTTCGGCGTAAGGTCATCGTTGTCTTTTTGAACGTAAGAAAAGGCATCTATTTTATTGAATACCAATATGGTTGGTTTTTCCATCTTATCTATTTCGTGAAGTGTCTTTTCAACCACCTCTATCTGGTCTTCAAAATTTGGGTGCGAAATATCGACAACGTGTACCAGCAAGTCGGCTTCGCGCACCTCGTCCAGCGTTGATTTAAAAGATTCGACCAAATCGTGCGGCAACTTACGAATAAATCCTACCGTATCCGAAAGCAGAAAAGGGAGATTTTCGATAGTTACCTTGCGAACGGTTGTGTCAAGTGTGGCAAACAGTTTGTTTTCTGCGAAAATATCCGACTTACTCAACATATTCATAGTTGTCGATTTGCCGGCGTTTGTGTAACCGACCAATGCTACACGCACCATTTTTCCCCGGTTTTTCCGCTGGGTACTTTTTTGTTTGTCAATGGATTTTAACTCTTCCTTCAAGAGTGCGATTTTATCGAGGATAATCCGGCGGTCGGTTTCAATTTGAGTTTCTCCCGGTCCGCGCATCCCGATACCGCCTCTCTGGCGTTCCAAGTGCGTCCACATTCGCGTTAGACGCGGAAGGAGGTATTTATATTGTGCGAGTTCGACTTGCGTTTTGGCATGTGCCGTTTGCGCCCGTTTTGCGAAAATATCCAAAATCAGGTTTGTCCGGTCTAAGATTTTGATGTTTAACTCTCGCTCAATATTCCGAAGTTGCTTAGGCGAAAGCTCATCGTCAAAAATAACCAAACCGATTTTTTCTTCTTCAATATCTTCTCTTTCCTTGATGTATGTTTGGATTTCTTCCAATTTTCCCGGTCCGACAAAAGTATTGGGATTAGGATATTCTAATTTTTGAAAAAATACTTTTTGCGGATATGCTCCGGCAGTTTCAGCTAAAAACGCCAATTCATCAATGTATTCCCGCGCCTTTTTTTCGTTTTGGTGCGCGGTAATCAAACCAACGAGAATTGCCTTTTCGGCGTATATTTCTGTTTTTACTTCGTTCATAACTTACAATTATTTTCCACAAAGACACAAAGTTCACAAAGAAAGAAAAAACAACTTTGTGTTCTTTGTGTCTTTGTGGGATATTTTACAATTTTTTTACAATTATTTCCCATAAAGACACAAAGTTCACAAAGAAAGAAAAAACAACTTTGTGTTCTTTGTGTCTTTGTGGGAAACCAATTATAATTGTCCCAATATTTTCCGAGAAATACCATTTTTTATTAAATCCACATTAAAATTCACCAATAACGCCAATTTTATACCGGTAAACTTCATATAGGTCAGCACTGTCTTGTGATGAACTTTTTCAATGTGTTCAACGGATTTGAGTTCGATAATCAACTTGTTGTTCATAATAATATCTGCTCTAAATCCAACGTCCAAAATTGTATTTTCATATTTGACAACAATACCTTGTTGTCGTGTATATGGAATAGTACGTTTTTCCAATTCGTATGCAAACGCAGCTTCATAAACACTTTCTAATAGTCCCGGTTCAAGTTCTTTGTGAATAGTGTAGCAAATATCAACAGCAATATTCGCTAATTCGTTTTCTGTCATGTTTTTAGTTCGTTTTTTGTTTCCCACAAAGACACAAAGAACACAAAGTTTTTTCTTTTCTTTGTGAGCTTTGTGTTCTTTGTGGGAAACAACACTATTTCTTTGCCGCAATTGCCTCGCGTACCTTCGCTTCGAGTTCGGCTGCCAATTCGGGGTTATCACGCAAGCACTCTTTGGCTGCATCTCTACCCTGGCCTAACTTGGAATCGCCGTAGCTATACCACGAACCGCTTTTCTTGATAATCTGGTTTTCGACCCCCAAATCAATGATTTCTCCGATTTTGGAAATTCCTTCTCCGAACATAATATCAAACTCCGTTTTGCGGAATGGAGGAGCTACCTTGTTTTTTACAATTTTGACGCGGGTCTGGTTTCCGATTACTTCTTCACCATCTTTTATTTGTCCTATTTTACGGATGTCGAGACGAATAGAAGCATAAAATTTCAAGGCATTTCCACCAGTCGTTGTTTCCGGATTTCCAAACATCACCCCGATTTTATCGCGTAATTGATTGATGAATATGCAAGTTGTGTTTGTTTTGTTAATTGAACCGGTCAGTTTGCGAAGAGCTTGCGACATCAACCGGGCTTGCAATCCCATTTTAGAATCGCCCATATCTCCTTCAATTTCGGCTTTAGGAGTCAAAGCGGCAACAGAGTCTATCACTACAATATCAATTGCGGATGAGCGGATGAGCTGGTCGGCTATTTCCAGTGCCTGCTCGCCGTTATCAGGTTGCGAGATGAGAAGGTTTTCGACATCCACGCCTAATTTTTCGGCGTAAAAGCGGTCAAAGGCATGTTCTGCATCAATGATAGCGGCAATTCCGCCGGCTTTCTGTGCTTCGGCTATAGCATGGATTGCCAATGTGGTTTTACCGGATGATTCCGGTCCGAAAATTTCAATCACACGTCCGCGTGGAAATCCTCCCACACCAAGAGCTGTATCTAACCCAATAGAGCCGGTTGAAATTACCGGAACTTCTTCCACTTTATTGTCGCCCATTTTCATAATGGTACCTTTACCGTGGTCTTTTTCAATCTTGTCCATTGCAAGTTGAAGTGCTTTCAACTTTTCATTCGAAGGTTTTGTTACTTCTTTAGCGTTTTCTGCCATTTCTATAAATTTGATTTTAGTTTTTATTTTATCGAATAACCGACAAACAAATATAAGGCAAAAAATCAAATTTCAGATGCAAATCTGAAAGAACTTTGCGACTATTCATCTACCACCGAAAAATACCACTCTTCCTTTCCCCCATCCCAGATAGTACGTACTTTTTGTTTTCCAATAATTTGATACTCGTTTCTTTTTTTATTTGTTTTTCTTTTTTGTGTCTTCGTGTTTATAATAATTTACAGGATAAATAATTCAAACAATTTCTTACCATAGTAAAAACAAAATAGGTATATAAGCTATTGTATTCTATTTTCATTTATTAGTGATTATTTTGTTAGACATTTCAATGCGGTTAAAATAAATTTTCCATATTTTAAAAATTTAATTATCAATAAACTTCAAATAAATTAAATGCAAGACTATCAATTAATTATAATTTTAACCAAACACTTTTCTCCTTCTCCCACGTATAATAATCCAAATAATAACCGGTGCACCAAAAAGAGCAGAAATGGCATTTATCGGCAAGACATATCCCGAATCCGGAAGCTGTGAGATAATGTCGCACAACAACAGCAACGCGGCTCCGCACAGTACAGAAGCCGGCAAGATTACGGAATGTTTGGATGTTTGAAATATCCCTCGCGCAATATGTGGGACAGCTATACCGATAAACCCGACCGGTCCGGTAAAAGCAGTTGATGCACTGGCTAACAGGCTTGTAGCCACAATAATCCACAGCCGTGTTTGGACGATGGAAACTCCGAGGCCTTTAGCATAGTTTTCGCCCAGTAACAGAGCGTCCAATTTTTTTTGCAAAAGAACAGCAATCAATAATCCTATCAGAATTAACGGAACCATTACCTGCAACTGTGTCCACGAGACCGTACTTAGACTTCCTAATGTCCAATTGATGAATAGTTTAACGGAATTCGGGTTGCTGATGCTTTGCAATACGCCGATAAAAGCGGAAGTGATGCTCCCGAACATCATACCAACAATAAGCAACGAAACGGAATCGGAAACACGAAACGAAGTGAGCAATACCAATATTAAAATAATAGATGCCCCTGCAATAGAAGAAATTGCATATCCCCACCCAGGAGGCAAAAAGAGAAAGAGGACGAAAGACCCCGAAAGCATCACATAAGCCGCCACACCCAAACTTGCTCCCGAACTAATCCCCAACACATACGGACCGGCTAACGGATTACGAAACAGTGTCTGCATCAGCAACCCCGAAATCGAAAGAGCCATACCGGTAAAAAGCGCGGTAACCGCTTTCGGAATCCGTAAATCAAACAGGATTCCGGAATAAACACTCTCCTCTGCCGTTTTTCCCAACAGCAATTTTCCTGTTTCAGAAAACGGAATATCTACGCTGCCCCAAAACAGATCTCCAAGAAAAAAGGTGATACACAGCAGAGCTAAGAACGCAAATAATAAAACGTTTCTCATTTCAATTTCTCAGTATAAAAAAGTTCGTGTTCGGGCAATAATTCCGGATGAAGGATTTTGATAATATCTGCCAGTAATAAATCGGGACGGGCAACTGCACTTTCCCAAAAATCACTGCTCCCAAATTCATTACGCCGCTTGTTAAAGTGGTATACCTGTTGCTTTTTGTAGGCGGTAAAAAATTCATAACGTGGTTCTTCATTTTTTAACTCACTGAATGTCAGGAATGATGCGCCAAACCAATAATCAGCTGTAATAAAATTATTCAGTACCGACTCAAACGAAAAAGAGAGGCTTCCGGTACTCTTGTCTTCCGCATAAAAATAGTCGGCCCCCGCATCTTTATACATATTTGCCATATAACTCTGTCCACCCGGAATATTCCAAGTACCCCTGAAATCGCATCCGGACAAGATGCTAGGTCTTCTTTTTTGCTCTCCGGCTATCTTTGCGATGTTGTTGTAGCGGGCTTCAATGTTGTCGAAAATGCTATCTGCCAATTCCGTTTTATCATAAAAAGCAGCAACAAATTTAATCCATTCCGCCCGTCCAAGCAGGGTATTTTCATACCAATCTTGATTATAAAGAATGGGAATCCCCGATTTTTCGATTAATTTGCTGTATTTGTCATTCTCTTCAAAACCGCTTACCATAACCACCTCGGGACGGACTGCAAGCAGTTTCTCAAGGTTCATGCTAAAGCTATCTCCCAAATCGGTTATTTTTTCCGCCGAAAATCGTTCTCTGATACGTGAATTATACACGCGGCCGGAATAGCAAATAGCGGTAATACTTTCAATTTCGTCCAGCAAATTCAGAAATTCGTAGTGCGTACAGGAAGTAGTAGCAATCGAACGGATTGGAATTTTAATCTTAACTCCATCTTTGGGAACAACTGTCGAATGGTTTTTTACCAAATAATACTTCGCGAGAATGGAAGTTGTATCCCACGGATTATTCACAATAACTGTTTTGTAATCAACATGTTTTTCCAATAAAAATCCTTTGGCATGTTTGGGCGGAATAGCATCGGCCGTTACTGCTTTCTTCTTGGAGGAAGATACTGTTTTATCGGGATGACAAGATACTTGTCCCCACATCAAGGACAAAAATAAGGAGAAAAATAAAAACGTTCGCATCATTTCCATTGGTTTGTTTTTTTAAGTGTACCAACGAGACCGCTTGTTTCTGCCATAAAACCAGGACAAAAGTAATAAAAAATCGAGGTTTATCAATAAACAAGTTGGATTAGTTCTTTGTTATAGGTTTTAAAATTTAAGGTTTATATATTAAATTTTTTACGTATTTCAATAAATTAACAAATATATTAAAAAAATAGGCGGCTAAGTTTCGCAATTTTAAAAGTAAACTTTACTTTTGCGCATTAATAGAAAAAATGTGCAATCGATGTAAATGGATGGGTATAACTAAGACAAAAGATATGCTGGTAGATGTGGCAAGAATGCTTTTTGCTACAACCGGTTTTGAAAATACCACCATGAATGATATTGCCTTAGCGTCACAAAAAGGACGGCGTACCTTATATACTTATTTCAAAAGTAAGGAAGAGGTTTATTTTGCCGTCATAGAAAGTGAACTTTTTCAGCTGGCGAATAAATTGAAGTTAGTCGCCAAAAAAACGACAAGCCCGGATGAGCGGCTGGTTGAATACATATACACCCGGATGAATGCAATCAAGGAGGTAGTAAATCGAAACGGCAGCTTGCAGGCTGATTTTTTCAGAGATGCCGCACAAGTAGAGCGTGTCCGCCGGAAACTTGATTTCAGGGAGAAAGCTATTCTAAGAGGGATCCTATCCGAAGGGATAGAACAACAGCTATTCAACATTCAGCATCCGGAGTTTGCGGCTCTAATGATTCATAATGCATTAAAAGGATTTGAAGTTCCGTATATTCGAGGAGAATTGGAAAATTTGATGACAGAAAAAAAAGATTCAATAATTGATTTTCTTTTCTACGGACTTAAAAAAAAATTATAAATAGATAAGTAAGAAATAGTAAGAAATTATGTTTGTAAATGCTATTGGTAGTTATGTACCGGAAGAACGTGTTGATAACGCTTATTTTTTAAAGGTGAACGGATTGACCGATGAGTGGATTTTTACCAGAACCGGAATAAAAACGAGGTCGAAAGCCGGTAACAATGAAAATACTAACTCAATGGGGATAAAAGCTGTTGAAAACACAAAGCAACACCTACCCTACCCAATTGAAGAGGTTGACCTGGTTGTAGGAGCATCTTACTCTCCTTACGACACGGTAGCGACATTGGCGCATGTGGTGCAGCGAAAATTTAACATAAAAAAGGCAAAAGCCGTTTATATATCGTCTGCATGCTCTTCTTTTGTTAACGCTATGGAGGTGGTAGAGGGTTATTTTGCGATGAATAAGGCGATGAAGGCTTTGGTGGTTGTTTCCGAACACAACTCGGCTTTCAGTAATGAATCCTGTCCTAAATCGGGGCATTTATGGGGAGATGGTGCTGCTGCTATCTTTGTCTCAAAAGAACAGATGGCTGAAAATGAGCCTAAGGTGCTGGATATTTATACCGCCGGTCTCGGACATATCGGAAAAGGAAGAGAGGGGGTCCGGCTAAATCCAAAGGACGAGGGAATTATGATGCCGGACGGGCGAGATGTTTTTATTCAGGCTTGCCAATATATGCCGGAAGTTTTGAATATCATTTTAGAAAAAAACAACCTTAATATAGAGGATGTTACGCGCATTATTACCCATCAGGCAAATCTGCGTATTGTTTCAAATATTGCTAATCAATATCACCTTCCCGAAAGTGCCTTTTTTAATACTATCGAAGAGTTGGGAAATACCGGGAGTGCCAGCGTTCTGATTACATTGGCGTTGAATTTGGATAAAGTAAAAAGAGGAGATTTAATTGCATTGACGGTATTCGGCGGGGGATATTCGGCGGGGTCGATGCTGATACGGTTTTGAGGTTTAATTGTGCGAATCAAGTTTTTTCAATTCTTGATTCGCACAAATATAAAAACGTTCTTCCACAAAATACAAAAAGTGCTAATATGATTTTTGTCTGATTATCAGATGCTTGTCTATATGTAAAGAGAGTAGTCTGTATCATTCTCGGTTTTGCTCAACTTGCTCGTAATGTTTTATCGCCCTTAAATCTTGCTTTGCTTGAAAATGCAAGCCCTGCTATAAAAACTCTTCCAACAAATTGACCGTATGACAAGCCACCACCCCGGCAGTTTCGGTACGCAACCGGCTTTCGCCCAATGACACCGGGACAAACCCTGCTTTCAATGCCTGCTCCACTTCTTCGGGACTAAAATCGCCTTCAGGTCCAATCAAAATAGTTGCATTTTGCTTCGGAACATAGAGGGACGAAAGTAGTTTTTTACTATTCTCATCATAACAATGCGCAATGAAACGTTGTCCCGGATCCGTGCGTTTCAGGAATTGCTCAAAAGTACACTGTTCATTTAACTTGGGCAGATAAGCCTTCAGCGATTGCTTCATTGCCGAAATTAGAATCTTCTCTAACCGGTCGTGTTTGATTATTTTACGTTCCGAGAAACGGCAAATAACCGGTGTAATTTCATCAATTCCTATTTCGGTCGCTTTTTCGGCAAACCACTCCAAACGGTCGATGTTTTTGGTCGGAGCAATGGCAATATGCAAATGCTGCGAGCGTTTTTGAAACTCGGTCTGTGTTTCCAAAATCAGGACTTCGCAACGTTTATGATGCGGGAACACAATCTCGGCTTTGTAATATCCGCCTTTGCCGTCAATCAATTCCACTTGATCGCCTGCTTGCAACCGGAGGACTTTGACGGCGTGTTGAGATTCCTCTTCGGGAAGGAATGGCGAGGTCTGTATATCGGGAGTGTAAAACATATTAGTAAAATAAATAACCTTCGATTTTATTTATGGAAATACTGTCTTTTCTCTCGTAATAATCTCCGGTTAAAGCATCAATTGCAAAAGTATAATCTTCGCCTTGTATAACTCTTTCGTATGTAACCGTTCCTTCTTCCAGACTTTTGAGTATCAACTCTCTCAAAGGAATAGAAAAAGTACGTTTCCCGGATACTATTTTCACTTCAAGCAGATCGTTTTCAACAGAATATTGCAATTTATTGTTTTCTTCCGTATTTGTGTAATAATAATAATTTATTGGTGCAAATGAGTTGAAATCTTTAATCTTCCATACCCGGTCGTTACTTTCCTGTATGGTAAAATATTTACTTAATTCAACGGTTTGGATCTGTTCGTTCAAATCTAAGTCCGATGATAAATCCCAAACATATTCTATTGTATCGCTGAAAAACGGCTGAACGCCTTTTTTTTCATAGGTTTCACCCAAATATTTCAGACTACTTTTCAGTTTCATACGCTCTTTTTTTTCCATTCCGGCAAGTAAAGATTTTACCTCTTCGATAGACATTTGCTTTCCTTTCAAATAATGGTTTACTTCGGACTTCGGAAGTCAACATGCTTTTGGTTATATTAGCCGCACTCCAAAAGCCAAACGAAAAAACAAGGGCAACAAGAACCGGCGAAATTAAAATCCACTTGATATGTTTCGCTTTTGAAATGAAGAGATAGACATATATGCCGTAAAACCAAAGATTTAACAACAACACATAAAAACGGTTAATTGTAATGCCATAGTCTCCGATGCGCCTGAATATTCCAACACTCATCAACACCAAAAGCGGCAGGATAAGTACACCAAACCAGCGCGACAAAAAGGCTACGGCTTTACTTTCATTTTGTTCCCGGACAGGAAATAAAAACGTGATAACCAACAAGCCTCCCAGCGAAAGCATCGATACGAGCCACGAAACCAAGCCGTTTGGTAACTGCCACGTAACAATAATTTTAAACAAATAAGCATAAAGTATGGCGGCATAAACCGCTAATATCGGCGTAAAAATATACAGTGCCAATATTTTTTGCACCTTGTTGTAAGCTATTTCGTTGCTGTGCTTGCCGGCTTTATCAGGAATATTGGCAAAAAAATAAATGGGCGAAAACAGCACAAAACAGCACACTGCCAGATAGGCAAATGCTCTTTCACTAAAATCGACATTAAATAATTCGCCGGCTGCAAAAAACGCCAAGCTAAACCCGCCAAACAAAACTCCACCGAAAACACAAGCTAATGCTAACTGAAAAAAAGTTTTCGTAGTAAAATCCCAAAAGGAACGATCACTATTTTTTTTCAAAAACGAAATAAAAAATATCGAAAGGAAAGCTGTTACACTAAAAACAATAAGCTCTATTAATTTCTCTATGTTATTTTGACCATCATCCCACTCTCCTTTGTTTGGAAAAAAAGAACAATATATCCCCCACAGCAATACGACAAAAAGCGTTATGCCATAAGTTTTCAAATTGTCAAAAAAATCTTCTGCACACAACGTGGTTGACACGCTAAAAAGCGTACCGATGAGAAAGAAGATCCAAAGTGAATAGGAAATATCATCATTCCAATTGCCACTTATTAATAAACAGCACGGTTAATCCCACCACCAATGCAATGCTTACCGGAAAGCGACGGACAAGCAACAACAATTTTTTAACTATCAACTCGAAAGAAAAGAATTTTTTCCTGGGATTGATATTAATTTCCTCTTTTGCCGGTTGCTTACTGTTTTTCGTAGTAGCAACTGAAATAACGGCAACTATGGCGATGATTAAAATAAGACCAAAAATACTGAGCATAATTATATAATTTTGTCTTGAACCGTGATTCTCATAGGATTTACAAGATTACAAAATCAAAAAATCTTGTGAATCCTATGAGAATCACGGTTCAAGATGATATATCACCAATTCAACTTACTTCCTTTCGGATACTTCACACTGTAACTTATCCGGTATTCTTTTGTTTCGCCCGCGGCAATTTCATTTTCCCACGAAAGAACGCCGAGTTCTTCTTTATTTACCGTTGGCGGAGTTGTTTCTTTCGTCAACAATTCCACTTCAATCGTTTTTTGGGCAGAAACCGGATACTGGTCTTTCAACACCATTTTTACCGGCTTGTTCTGGTTGTTTCTGACGGTCAGCTTATAGGTAAACACCTGTTTTACATCCGTTCCCAGGAATTTAACGCTACTGAAATCCTGCATTTTTTCGCGTTTTACACTTACACGCTTGTCATTGCCGAGCGTGAGTGTCAGGTTTTCTTGCGTAGTACCGGCATCAATGTAGGTTTCGCCAATGTACGTTCCGTCATAAGTGATGTATGCGCTGCCGCTCAACAGGTTGAGTTTTTGCCAATCGGAAATTTCTGCAAGTAAATAAGTTTCCGTATCCAGCTTCGGTACACAATAGTATTTATAGCTTGCCGGGGTATTTACCGTAAGCAGGTCGATGTTTTGCTCCTTTCCGTTGCCGGGTATGGTGTAGGGAAGTTCAATATTGTAAACGCGATTTAAGTCATTTTCCGTTTGCGTAAGATATTCTTCGATGTTATTGTCGTTTATGTTGTTTTTCATGGAACCTTTTCGAGTGGTTATCATTACCACGCCATTGGCAGCACGAGAACCATAAATAGCTGTGGCCGAAGCATCTTTTAATGATTCCATAGAAACAATATCTGCGGGATTGATAGATGCTAACGGATTGGAATTTCCCGAAGCAGATACAGGCATACCGTCCACTACATACAGCGGTTGAGCATTGGATAATGAACTCCTAATCCCACGAATTTTAACCTCAGACTTATCATAACTGAATGAATTTTGACTCATACTTTCCTGAACTTTAGGTGAATCTTCATTATCTGGCAAATAATCTACCGCCCTGTATGCAGGTTTGTAAAAATCTAAAAACCAAGTATTAAACAACGGCGCTACTTTTCTGTTGCTCGGAGAAGAGGTTGAAAGTATCAACTTCACTTTTTCCCAATCCAGTCCGGTTGTTTGCGACACTTTTGATTTAGCAATGATACGAATCGGCTTATCAGTAGCAATCACATTAATGTCATAATAAGGAGTCCATTTAGCGGCGGAAGTATAATATGAAATGTCAAATTTGCAATTTGCGGCAACCGGCGATGAGAGATTTAACTTTAATATCCCCGAAGTTTTACTGTTTTTCAGTGATTCCTGTCGTATTTGAGCATTAAACTTATTGATGATTTCCCGGTATTCTTTTTCTTTTTTTTCATTTTCAATCTCATTGGCTTGCAACTCTTTTGATTTCTCTTTGTAATAATCCATTGTTTTTACCAACTCCTCTATTCCCAGTCCATTATCCGAACCGTTCACGTTCTTTTCGGTTCCTTTTTGTAACAGGGAGATAAGATTATTATTTATATCATCTTCAATTTCAATCTGTTTCAATTTTGCCTGGTAAAAATTAACCGAATCCTGCCATCTTTTCACATTTGGTGAAGAGCTGTTTTCGGTAAGAAAATTGGTCGAAAATTCATAAGATGAAATGATAACACCGTTGGAAGCCTTTATTTTCAGACTGTTCTTGTCGATATCCGGACTTAATCCTTCGATGTAAATTTCATTTTCACCCTGCGATAATGTGTAGGTTGCCGTATGGATTAACTCTGCACCTTGAAAAAAGACGGTAGCTTCGTTCAGTTTTGCCTTGGCGGTTTTCTTTTCTTGCGAAAAGCCGTTAAATGAAATTGATGCTAATAAAAGCATGGTAATAGATATAAATTTCATTTTCATAACAAATTATGTGATTGGGTTAGTTATTTTTGCAAATATAGTTGATTATTTTTATCATAATCAACGATTTTTTAAATATTATATACATTATTTGCTTACACCCGGTTTTTTCAAATTTTTGAATTAGCCAGGTTCTTACAATGTTATTGGCATTGTGTTACCTTTTAACGTTTTTCTATTGCAGGATGCTTTTCTGTGTTTTTTGTTTCTTTATTTCCTAATTTAAGTATTGATTATTAAATGTTTACACTTTTTAGAGATTAAAAACACTTTGAAATAGCGAAAAAAGACATTTTTTATTTCTAATTTCAATATTTTCATTATATCTTTGCTGCAATTCAATGCTTTTTAATACTCGGTGGAAATCATGGTTATAGAATATATTAGGAAGTATTTTCTATGACAATTTTTATTTTTTAGAAAATACGATGATAATAGATAGAATAAGTTGATGTAAGAAGCTGATTATAAAAAAGATAGAAGTGAGGGAAGATTCCTTCTACCTCAACTTAGGTACATTCAATCAATAATAATTATTATGTTATGAAAAAAAGATTTTTTACCATTTCTTTTATGTTGCTGTCGTTTATATGGACAGTTCAGGCTCAACAAGACGTTACGGTTCGATTCGGAGGTGTAGCTGGATTCAATATGAGTAAGTGGGGGGGAGATTTTACCGATGACCTCAAAACCTCATTCAAGCCAGGATTTCACATTGGTGGTGTTGCTGAGTTGATTATCAATCCGAAATGGTCGATACAACCGGAATTCTCTTCAAGGGACAAATTCGGACGTATTTGACAAAGGAGTTGGCGCCATGTACATTAAAATTCCACTCGTAGTATATCGCAGCTTCTCAATTGCGAATGGTGCCGGACGTTTGTCGCCGGGTATAGGTTTTTATTGTGCAGAGGGAATTGCGGGTAAATTTGACGGAAACAAAACCAATGGATATGGATTTAATGTAAATGCCATCAATGAGGAAGAGCCGGGAATGTATCTTGGAGATCAAAGCACTTTTGACCAAACCGGAAGATTTGATTGGGGATTGGAAATTAAAGTGAATTATGAATTGCGGAAAGGTAAAGTGAACGGAATGTTTGCAGGTATCGGATTTTCACAAGGATTCAGTGAAGCCCGTCCAATGCTGTTGGGGCTGTCGGTAGGATATAAATTTAAGGAGAGCAATTGGATAAGTTCTACCTACTACAAGAAAAACGCAACTTTGGATAAGGGATACCAAGATTAGTTGATTTTTTTCTCATAATGAGATTTAAGAAAATATATATTGAGATTACAAATCTCTGCAATTTTTCGTGTAGCTTTTGTTGTAAAACAATACGCCGGAAAAAGTTTGTATCGCCGGAAGAATTTTCGGCGATACTTTTTAAAATAAAGCCCTACACCAACTATATCTATTTGCATGTGCTCGGCGAACCGCTCTTGCATCCTCAATTAGAAGTACTCCTCGCAATTGCTCGCAAAGCCGGCTTTTTTGTGAACATTACCACAAACGGCTCATTAATTGCCTCAAAAAGAGAGATACTCATTAGGCAGCCCATTCGACAATTTAACATATCGCTGCATAGTGCGGAAGAAAATGTTCCGGAAGAAAACCGGGAGCAATATCTGCGGGATATTTTTGATTTTGTAAACGAAAAATCCGGCGAAAGTTATTTTTCGTTACGGTTGTGGAATCAAAGTCCGGAAACTCCTCACCTGTTCAACAACTATTGTGTAAATCGCATTAACAGTTATTTTGGCACAAACATAGACGAAAATGCCCTTGTAAAAGAAAAAAATATCAAAATTAAAGACCGTATTTTTCTGCAGAACTCAGCTCGCTTCTCCTGGCCCGGCGAGCGTCCGTTAGGAATTCGGCACCGTACTTGCTATGCGCTGAAAGATCACGTTGCGATTCTGGTTGATGGAACAGTAGTCCCCTGCTGCTTGGATGCTAACGCCCAAATGCCGCTGGGTAATGTTTTTGACGATGATTTTGACGAAATTATTGCCGGAAAAAAAGCGCAGCAAATCCTAATAGGATTTCAAAAAAAGACGATTGTCGAAAAAATTTGCATGGATTGTGGCTTTATATTGTAAAATAGTACGAACAAAACAACCAATGCTATTGTTTTTATTTCATCAAAAATAATTTGACTTATGGTTCCTGGTTTTGTTCTTTTTCTTTATATTTGTGCAATAAAAAAATTAATAAATTGTTATTAAACTTAATTTGATAAAAATGAAAAAGTTATTTATGCTGCTGGCTACTGCCTCAATCGTATTTTTTAATGCAAATGCAGGTGTTAATGGAATTGAAGTTGCCCAAAAAGGTGATATGGATTTAGGTCTTATGATCGGTATTCCGCCCACAAAGAATGCCAAATTACCTACGGTCTCCTTAGACGCTTCTTGGGTATTAACATCCGGATTTATCGACACAAATACATTTGGTGAAAATGGAGCCGTTGATTTAGGATTTTATTATGGTTTTACTCCTTACGGCGAAGAATCCGGACATATAACTCAAAAAACATTTCAAAATTGTATGTTGGCACGTTCTGCTTTCCACTTTCAATTTGTAAAAAATTTGGATACATATTTAGGTATACTTACAGGGATCAATCTTTGGTCATGGTCTTGGGAAGATGAAAATAGCAATCAGGATAACAGTGGAACTGATACAAAAGGAGTTTTCGGAGCTTATACCGGTGCAAAATATTATTTCTCTGAAAAATTTGCTGTAAAAATGGAATTTGCCGATGATTTCATTGAAGGAAATATACCGAGCATAGCTATGGGGGTTTCTTTTAAATTTTAAAAAAATAGATTAGACCATATAATACAACAATTTTATGTCGAGTAGGTTTCAGGGGATTTTCCTCTCTCCTACTCGATTATTTTTTACTGTAAATTGAAAAAAATGACAATAAAAGAAAAATATTGGAGATATTCCCTTGTAACTATTATTCTTGGTTTGGGGATTGTTTTGTCTATTCAATTCCTTCCGTTTATGAGTGGAATATTGGGTGCGTTGACGGCATATATCATTGTGCGAAAACAGATGGCATACCTGACACAAAAAAAACAATGGAAACAAGGCCGGGCAGCCATGGCAATAATGGCAGAGGTCGTTTTATTTTTTCTTATTCCTGCATTTTTATTTGTTTGGTTGATTGTCAACAAAATACAAAATATAAGTTTCGATACAAATCAACTTCTTGTGGCTATAAATCATTTGTCGGATCTCATTTATCAAAAGAGTGGATACCGTTTGTTTGAAAGCGGGAGCATAGGAAATATTTCTTCCGTTATTTCCTATATTCCGGCTATCGGCGAGACGATCATGTCGAATGTGAGTAGTTTTGTGATGAATATTGTTGTGCTTCTTTTTGTGCTTTATTTTATGTTGGTCGAAGGTAAGGAAATGGAAAAGTACATTATTGAAATATTACCGTTTAACAATGAAAATAAGAAAGAAATGCTGCAAAAAGTCAGACTGCTTGTAACATCAAATGCAATAGGCATACCATTATTGGCAGTTGTGCAAGGAAGTATCGCTTTTGCCGGTTACCTTATTTTCGGCGCACCAAATCCTTTTCTTTTTGGTATTTTGACCTGTTTTGCTACAATTATTCCGTTTGTCGGAACAGCATTGATTTGGCTGCCGTTAGCTATTTATTTGGCATTGACCGATGATTGGTTTTCTGCGATAGGTTTGGCGGCATACGGCTTCATTGTGGTTACCAACATTGATAACCTTATACGTTTTGTTTTACAGAAAAAAATGGCTGATACTCACCCGTTAATTACTGTTTTTGGAGTTATCATAGGACTTTCGCTATTTGGATTTATGGGGATTATCTTCGGACCGATAACTCTTGCCGTATTTTTCCTTTGTTTAAATATGTTTAAGAAAGAGTATTTATCTTGAACCGGTATTTTCATAAGATTTTCAAGATTAACAGGATTTTATCATTTTGACAGTCTTGTTAATTTCGAAAAATTTATAAAAATCTTGATTCAGACATTTCTATTACATACATTTGCGTCTAAATAATCACCATATATTTATGCAAACAAATTTCGAAATCCGTTTTCCTGCCGAATGGGAACCCCAGAGCGGCATTCAACTCACTTTCCCGCATGCCGGCACCGATTGGAACGACATATTGGATGAAGTTATCCCTTGCTTTGCCGCCATTGCAAAAGAGATTGCCAAGCGTGAACTTTTGCTTATTGTCTGTCCCGATGTGGAGGAAGTAAAAAAATACTTGGGTAACGATATTAATTACGCCAATGTCCGTTTCGTGCCGATGGAAACTAACGATACTTGGGCACGCGATCACGCCGCAATTTCCGTTTTCATAGACGGAGAACCTTGCTTGCTTGATTTTTGCTTCAATGGCTGGGGGATGAAATTTGCCGCTGATTACGATAATTTGATTACACGCAAACTTTGTAAGCATGGTATTTTTGCTCCGTCAGTTAATTATCAAAGCATGTTGTATTGCGTACTCGAAGGCGGTAGTATTGAATCGGATGGTACAGGAACCATTCTCACGACCGAAGAGTGCCTGCTTTCTGCAAACCGCAACGAGCATCAATCGAAAGAGGAATTGGACGAGTACTACAAAATGGTATTTGGAGCCGAACGAATCCTTTGGTTGCGCAATGGCTACCTTGCCGGCGACGATACGGACAGCCACATAGATACCCTTGCCCGTTTTTGCAACAAATATACCATTGCCTACCTGCAATGTACCGATGAAACGGACGAGCATTTTGAGGAGCTGAAACTAATGGAAGAAGAACTCAAGGCATTTAGGACGATAGACGGAAAGCCCTATACGCTCGTTCCGCTGCCAATGGCAGATTGCGTAATGGACGGCAATGACCGGTTACCGGCGACTTATGCTAATTTCTTGATTATAAATGGTGCGGTGCTTTTACCGTTTTACAATTCGCCGAAAGATGAAATTGCTAAGGCACAGTTGCAAAAAGCCTTTCCCGAAAGAGAGATTATCGGCATCAACTGCCTGCCGTTGATTAAACAGCACGGATCGTTGCATTGTGTAACAATGCAGTTTCCTGAAGGTTTCCTTGAATAATTAAAAAATATTTTATGAAAATAGCCTTAATCCAACAATCCAATACGCCGGATATTCGGGAAAATATAGAAAAGTTAAAATTGAATATCCGTCAATGTGCGTCAAAAGGTGCAGAGTTAATTATTTTGCAGGAATTACACAATAGTCTGTATTTTTGTCAGACGGAAGACCCTGCAAACTTCGATTTTGCAGAAAGCATCCCTGGTGCTTCCACCGGAGAATTCGGAAAACTTGCAAAGGAACTAAGTATTGTTTTGGTGCTTTCCCTGTTTGAAAAGCGTGCTCCGGGACTGTATCACAATACGGCAATAGTGTTGGAAAAAGACGGAACAATTGCCGGAAAATACCGTAAAATGCACATTCCGGATGACCCCGCTTATTATGAAAAATTTTATTTTACGCCAGGCGATTTGGGATTTGAGCCAATCCAGACCTCGGTAGGAAAGTTAGGAATACTCATTTGCTGGGATCAATGGTACCCGGAGGCAGCACGAATGATGGCGTTGGCGGGAGCCGAGATTTTGATCTATCCAACTGCTATAGGCTGGGAAAGTACCGATACGGAAGAAGAAAAAATGCGTCAGTTAAACGCATGGATTATCTCGCAGCGCGGACATGCTGTTGCCAACGGATTGAATGTTGTAGCAGTAAATCGTGTCGGATACGAACCCGACCCGTCCGGCGTAACAAATGGTATCCAATTCTGGGGCAACAGTTTTATTGCCGGACCTCAGGGCGAAATCATCGCACAGGGATCTAACGATAAAGAGGAGATACTCGTTTCCGAAATTTCAAAAGAGCGTTCTGAGACTGTTCGCCGGATGTGGCCCTTCCTGCGCGATAGACGGATTGATTATTTTGGAGAATTAACAAAACGCTTTCGGGATTAATAAGCTATTAACCTGGGTTTTGGATAAGGGGCTGGCTTTTATATTGTAAATCAAGTATTCGAGTGTTATTTAGGAAAAATTTAACCATTTAATTAATTAAGAATAATTTTATTATCTCTGTATTCTGGAAGTTGAAGGAGAAACAAGCACTGTTGGGGAGCAACTTGAGAACAATAAACTTCCTGCGTTACGCAGTAACCAATTTAGTAAAGGATAATCGTAAAAGGGTTATCCTTTTTATTTGTTACAGGTATCGCCATATTGCTAAGAAATCCCATTCGTATTACTGATTTTTTCAGCCGGTATAAATCCTGTTCAAATAATCTAAGGTTTTGAAAATAAGGCTTTTCAAGCCAGTGCCTTATCTAAAGCTCAGGTTGTTAATTTAACATACTTTACATCATCGCCGGAAATTCATTTCAAATATTTAGGTAATATCCCTATCTTTGTCGAGTAAAAATATTGGAATGGAACGAAAAAATACAAAAGGAACAAAAAAAACGCAGGCAGGCAGTCCGATTATTAATGAATATGGAAAATTACCGCCACAGGCTCCTGAACTGGAAGAGGCTGTGCTTGGAGCACTTATGCTCGAAAAAGATGCTTACAGTATTGTTTGTGATTACCTGAAACCTGAGTCTTTTTACAAAGATGCACATCAGATAATCTATACGGCAATCGTTAATCTCTCGGCCAAGCAAGACCCGGTGGATATGATTACCGTAACCGAACAGTTGCGTAAAGAAGGACAACTGGAAGAGGCGGGCGGTGCTTATTATATTGCACAATTAACGTCAAAAGTTACCTCATCGGTACATATTGACTATCATGCGCGGATTTTGGCACAAAAAAGTTTAGCGCGTGAGTTAATCCGTTTTTCTACCGAAATACAAAATAAGGCATTCGATGAAAAAACAGACGTAGATGACCTTATGCAAGAAGCTGAAGGTTCATTGTTTGAAATCTCGCAACGAAACGTAAAGAAGGATTATACTCAAATCAATCCGGTTATCGAAGAGGCATTGCAGCTAATTCAAGTAGCATCCAATCGTGCCGACGGATTGAGTGGTGTTACGAGCGGATTTCGCGATTTGGATAAGATTACTTCCGGCTGGCAACGTTCGGATTTGGTTATTATCGCTGCTCGTCCGGCAATGGGTAAAACCGCTTTCGTACTTTCGATGGCTAAAAATATGGCAGACAATGAGTCGCCCATCGCCCTGTTTTCGCTGGAAATGTCGAATGTGCAGCTGGTCAACCGTCTGTTGGTCAATGCGTGTGAAATTTCGGGTGAAAAAATTAAGAATGGGAATTTGGCTCCATACGAATGGGAACAGCTGCACCACAAAGTGAGAAATCTGTTTGATTTGCCGATTTTCGTGGACGACACGCCAAGTCTTTCGGTATTTGAGTTGAATACGAAAGCTCGCCGTTTGGTCAAGGAACACGGTGTGCGGTGTATCATTATCGACTACCTTCAGCTGATGAATGCAAGCGGGATGCACTTTGGCAGTCGTGAACAGGAGGTAAGTATGATTTCGCGTTCGTTGAAGCAGTTGGCAAAAGAGTTGAATATACCAATTATAGCGCTGTCGCAGCTTAATCGCGGTGTGGAAGGGCGTACAGGTGCAGAGGGCAAACGTCCGCAACTCTCCGACTTACGCGAATCGGGAGCGATTGAGCAGGATGCCGATATGGTGCTTTTCATCCATCGCCCAGAATATTATAAAATCACAGAAGATTCGCAAGGAAACTCATTGCTTGGTGTTGCCGAAATAATCATTGCCAAGCACCGGAACGGAGCGACAGGTGATGTACGGCTTCGATTCAAAAGCGAGCTTGCCAAGTTTCAGAATCTTTCGGAAGAATATGAAGATTCATTTTCATCGTCTTCCACAGGCGGTGCTATCAGTCTTGGTTCCAAGATAAATAATTCGGAAGACGACTTTGAAAGACAAGGAAATTTCCCGAACACAAATACGAATCCGGCAAGCCCGTTTGCACTTCCGGCTACAAATGAAGTACCATTTTAGACTTTTTGACCTCAAGCCTTTTTGATATTTTTTGCCGGAAAAAGCGCAACAGATATGCTCTTTTCCGGCGTTATCTTTTGTAAGAGTAATTAAAAAGTTTGCTGTAATAAAATATTGGCAATCAAAATATAAAGGTATTATATAAACTTTTTACATAACCACTAATTTTTTTTGAAAAATAAAAAAACCGACACCTTTTGAGTGCCGGGCATCGTCAAATCAACAAAGTCTAAGCGATCTTAAACGATGTTTTCGTTATATGTTCACTAATGTCAAGTAGGGCTTCTTTTAATCGAATCCTTTCGTCTTCGGTAAATTGTGCCGGTCTTCCGTGAACAATGTTTCCATTCAATCGCTGATACAGCCATTGCCTTGTTTTTCCAAAATATTTTTTAGCAATATAGGCAACAGAAACCATATTGGCAACTTCACCCAAATTTACTCTATCAAGTAAATCTTCTGCTCCTTTAACGGCATTTTCTAATCCTGATTCGGAATTTTCAATATATGCCTTTTTTTCATCCTCTGTTTTGGATTCAAAGTTTTGTAATCTTTTTTGCTTAAACAGCTGACGTTCTTCGTCTGTTTTTAATTTTAGGAACTCTTCAAATTCCTTTTGTAGCTCTTCCGTTGGCAAATAATTTGATATATCCATAATGTATTTTTTATGCCCCTTTGAAGAGAGGCTGTTACTACTACTTTTCTAATTCTCCTAATCTTTTGTGCAATTCAGCCAATTTATCCAAAATGTCGTCAATGTGCTTTTCTTTTTCTCTTGAGCTTTTAATTACACCATATTCGGTGTGAAACTAAATAAGTGTTTCGAGCGTTTCAATCTGTTTCAGAATATCTTCCTTTTCCATCATTTCAAAAATCTTAATACTCTGTTAATTTGACACTACAAATAGATATAACCATTCGGTTATCTGTAAATGTTTAGGTAATTATTTTTCATCAAAAGTTTATTTTTAACATTTATAAAACACAAATAGAATATATTTTGCATTCATATCCAATATTAAATTTTCCTATTCCTTGTAAACATAAAGTCTATATTTTTTATCTCAAACTCCTACTCCCCATACCAGCACATAATCATTGTGAATTTTATATTCCAATGAAAATTGTTGCTGTTTTTGGCTTTTTGTTTCAACACCGAGAATTGCTCCTTCCTGTAATGGCGAAAATGGAGAGATATGTAAATGAGAGATAAAATCGACATCGGTCTCTCCCATCATTTTGAACATTGTTTCCTTGGCTGACCAATGCAATAAAAGATGTTCCAACTCATTTGCCGTATCTAAGTTTTCCAGCTCATTTTGTCCTAAAAACTTGTGTTTAAGGTGGAGTATTTTATCTCTTTTTTGCTCTATATCCAATCCAACGTTAGCCGAAGGGTGCAAAATAACAGAAGCATATCCATTTGTGTGTGAAATGCTGATTTTAAATTTGTTATCAACGAGCGAAGGGCTTCCGTTAGAGTCGTAATGTATGCTATTCTCAACTCCTGTAAGTTCTTTTAGCAAAAGTCTTACGGATAAAAATTCCTGTTTTCGTTTTGGGTATTGAAAACGGGAAATTTCGAGGTTGTATTCAGATTGTTTTTTGGAAAAAAAAGAGAGTAACTCTTCTATTGTTTCCTCCATTTTCCATATACCGATAGTTGCACCTTCTTTTGTTATTTCTTTGTGATGTAGCATTGTTTTTTTAATAGTTTCCCACAAGGGCACAAAGTGCACAAAGAGATTTTCCCAAAACTTTGTGTTCTTTGTGTCTTTGTGGGAAAACATTTATTCACTGTATTTTTCCAACCATTTTTTTATATTTCCCACAAAGGCACAAAGTGCACAAAGAAATTTTCCCAAAAACTTTGTGTTCTTTGTGTCTTTGTGGGAAAAACATTTATTCACAGTATTCTTCCAACCATTTTTTATATTTTCCCACAAAGGCACAAAGTGCACAAAGAGATTTTCCCAAAACTTTGTGTTCTTTGTGTCTTTGTGGGAAAACATTTATTCACCGTTTTCTCCCAACAGCTTCTTTTGTCAAAAAGATGAATATAAAAATCACCACTAAATAGTAAATTACATCGCGGCTGTCAATTACTCCCCGGCTCATTGATTCATAATGTGAATTAATACCCATTGAGGCAATAAAATTTTCAGTTACTCCTGATGAGGATAAAGATGCCAGCAAGTCAAATCCGTAATAGAAAAAGAAACAGAGAACAGCCGAAATGATAAAAGAAACGATCTGATTATCGGTCAGTGACGATGAAAAAACCCCGATAGCAACATAAATAGCTGCCAAAAAGAAAAGCCCGATATACGAACCCCATGTGCCGCCGGTATCAATATTGCCCACCGGGTCGCCCATCAACCACACGGCAAGAAAATAGAGCAGCGTAGGTATCAAGGAAAAAAGTACCAGCAGCACCCCTGCCAAATACTTGGAAAAGACGATATTTAAATGTGTAACCGGACGTGTGAGCAATAACTCAATCGTTCCTGTACGTTTTTCTTCAGCAAAAAGCCGCATTGTAACTGCCGGGACGAGAAAAAGATACAACCACGGAGCAAGGATAAACAGCCCGTCAATAGAGGCATATCCCGAATCCAAAATGTTATACTCGCCTGGAAAAACCCACAAAAAAAGTCCGGTTATGACTAAAAAAACACCAATTACAATATAACCTATTGGTGAGCTGAAAAAACTACTAAATTCTTTTTTTAACAGGGTAAACATATTTTTTTTGTTAAATCCAACATTAAATAACCTTATTTTTGGGCGTAGTTGCCACAAACTCTTTCAAATAAAACGGTTCAAAATAAGCTACATCTTGAAATTCTTTGTTGAGGAAGGCTTTCTCTGCCAATTCGACCATATCCTTTGCCAAAGGGTGAATATTGTCGATAAACTCCATATTCGGATTGGTTAGAACTTTTTTACATTTTTCCGCACCGTTTCCGAAACAAAGGATCTTCTGCTCTTTCAACACGTCCGAATAGGAATTTTCGTCTATAATCTCAGCTTGAATATCGCGTATGAGGTGCAGATTTTTATCGTAAAAAGAGGTATAAACTTCCATTCTCCGGGCATCAATCATCGGACAAAGCCACGTTTGTTCATCTATTTCGATATTTTTAATTACCTGATTAGCCATTACTTGCAGTGTATTGACCGACAAGAGAGGTAAATCCAATCCATATACGAGTCCTTTAGCCGTAGAAACGCCGATACGCAAGCCGGTATATGAACCTGGTCCACAGCTGACCGCCACGCCGTCTAACGAGATTTTCGCTTCGCGAACAAAATCTAACAACTCTTCCACATATTTTCCAAGCAGTACGGAATGTGATTGCCCTTCGTAGTTCTCCTTGTTCCAAAGAATTTCACTATTCCGGGATAGAGCTACGGAACAGGCGTTTGTTGATGTTTCAATATGGATTAAAACCATTTATCAAGTAATTATGTTTGAAGTAACGAAATGATGTGATGATGAATTTTACACTTTCCTCCCGTTGTTAAGTAATACAAATCAAATATTGACGTATTTTTTAATGCCGTTAGGCATTTTAGTTCAGTAGAAAACAAATCCCCCCGCCAAACAGCGTGCCGTCAGGTACGCAACATTGCCTATTGGGGCTGCAAACCTACGGTTTGCTATTTCACATTTCCATTCTTTTCTACCGGGCTTGAATTCCTACCGGGATTTTTTATACGACATTAAATTCTTATATCATTTATCATTTGACAAAAATACATTATTTATCTTAATAATGATTGAAACAAAAAATTAAAAATTAATTTTGCAAGTGAAATTTTAAAACAAAAAAGAAATGGTACTATCAATGACCGGTTTCGGTAAAACTACGTGTGAATTAGAAAACAAGAAAATAACTATTGAGATACGCTCTTTGAACAGTAAGCAGTTGGATTTATTTACACGTATTCCCAATACGTACAAAGAAAAAGAGATAGAACTCCGCAACCTCGTTGCCCAAAAGCTGGAAAGAGGAAAAATCGAATTGGGTATTTATGTGGAAAGTTTGGGAAAGGAAACTTCTTCGCAACTGAATATCCCTGTCATTGAGAGCTATTACAAGCAGATTGTAGAGGTATCGCAACAGTTACAAATGCCATTGCCATCTGATTGGTTTGCCATATTGTTACGTTTGCCGGATGTGATGAAAAGCGAAATGCAGGAATTGGACGAAGAGGAATGGAAAAAAATTCAAGCTACTTTTGTGAGTGCCTTAGATCAACTTATTTTGTTCAGGAAACAAGAAGGAGCTTCGCTTCAAAAGGTTTTTAAAACGAAATTATCAAACATACTTTTAGCCGAAATCGAACCATACGAAAAAGAGCGCATAGGTAAAGTGAAAACAAGAATACAAGATAGCTTGTTGAACCTGAAAGAGATTGATTACGATAAAAACCGCTTTGAGCAAGAGTTGATTTACTACATCGAAAAGTTGGATATAAATGAGGAGAAACACCGTTTAGCACACCATCTTTCTTATTTTGAAGAGACGATGGCGGAAAATTCTCCGGGCAAAAAACTTGGTTTTATCGCGCAGGAAATCGGTCGGGAAATCAATACGCTCGGTTCCAAATCTAACAATTCGGAAATGCAGAAGATTGTAGTTAAAATGAAGGATGAGTTGGAGCAGATTAAGGAGCAGGTGTTGAATGTGCTTTAATTACAGTTTTATGAATTGAAATCGTAAAAATGAAATATATCATAGCAGACTGCGGTTCGACTAAAGCCGATTTTAGGTTATTAGGAGGAAATAATGCGGAGGGAGAGACATTCATCTTACCCGGTATAAATCCTTTTTATCAATCCGGAGAAGAGATTAAGAATTTGATTTATACCGGGTTATATCCGTATTTAGTAGAACATAACATCCAAAAGATCTATTTTTACGGTGCAGGATGCGCTTTTCCAGAAAAGAAAAAAATGCTGGAAAATGCACTGTTATATTCATTTCCACAGGCAGACGTTTTTGTTGAGAGCGATTTGCTGGCGGCATCAAGGGCATTATTTGGAACAAATAAAGGGATTGCCTGCATCTTGGGAACCGGATCCAATTCGTGTTTGTATAATGGCCGGGAAATTGAAAAAAACATCTCTCCTCTCGGTTTTATCCTTGGAGATGAAGGGAGCGGGGCTGTGTTGGGACGTAAATTTATTTCCGACTGCCTGAAAAATCAACTGCCGGTATTGTTGCAAAAGAAGTTTTTTTCGCAGTATAATGTGACTCCACCTGAAATTATGGAAAGAGTTTACAAACAACCTTTTCCTAACCGGTATTTAGCCGCTTTTGCTCCTTTTTTGCTGGAAAATATTCATGAAGAGTCTATTTACCAATTAGTAAAAAAGAGTTTTACCGGATTTTTTGAACGAAATATTAGACAATATCCGATAATTGATGAAAAAGTGGGATTTATTGGTTCGATAGCTTTTTATTTTCAAGATATTCTGCGGGAAACGGCAGAGGAACAGAACTATCGAATTGAAAAAATAGAGCAAAGTCCGATGAATGGATTGATACAATTTCATCAAAATTTTTAACCAGTATCATTTTTTTTAGTATTTTTTTGTCAAAAATTGCCGGTTTAAGCGTAGTTTTCCGTATCTTTACAAATTCACAGTGCGTTGCAATTTGGGAGATATGTTGCACCTGTCTCAAAAGTCCGATTCTTTTACCATAAAGTGCATAAATGATTTTCACTAACACCACAAGTCTTTGAATATTAATTCTTTTCAATTAATAAATCTGGTGGTTTCTTAGTGATTAAGCAGTGGTTAAAATTTCCGGATAAATGATAATGAAATATAAAAAAACGATATAAATGACAAATAGATGGGTATTTACTCCTCTAACAAAAGAACAAGAAGAATTGAAAAACACCTTGGCGCAGGAATTGGGAATAAGTCCGATTCTATGCCAGTTGTTGGTTCAAAGAGGAATCAGTACGTTCGATGAAGCGAAACGCTTTTTTCGACCTCAATTAGAAGACCTCCACGACCCTTTCCTGATGAATGACATGGACAAGGCGGTAAACCGTTTGAATCAGGCTATGGGGCGAAAGGAGAAAATTCTGGTTTACGGAGATTATGATGTGGACGGGATAACGGCAGTTGCCCTTGTGTACAAGTTTTTGCGGCAATTTTGCTCCAACGTGGATTTTTACATTCCCGACCGCTATACGGAAGGATACGGTGTTTCATACAAGGGAATTGATTTTGCAGCAGAAAATAACTTCAAGTTGGTTATTGCGCTCGATTGTGGTATAAAAGCCATTGAAAAAGTGGCTTATGCGAGTGAAAAAGGAGTTGATTTTATTATCTGCGACCACCATACACCCGATGATATACTGCCTAATGCAGTTGCCGTGCTTGACTCTAAACGCTTAGACTCGACTTATCCTTATCCAAACCTTTCGGGCTGCGGTGTCGGATTCAAGTTTATGCAAGCCTTTGCTCTTGATAATGGGATTAAGTTTGAAACATTAACTCCCCTACTCGACTTGGTGGCAGTAAGCATTGCTTCCGATATTGTTCCGATAAACGGCGAAAACCGGATTTTAGCTTACTATGGATTGAAACAGCTCAATTCTAATCCGAGTTTGGGATTGAACAGCATTATTGACGTTTGCGGATTGACCGACAAGGAGATAACCGTAAGCGATATTGTTTTCAAGATAGGGCCCCGCTTGAATGCTTCCGGACGCATCCAGTCTGCCAACGAAGCCGTAGAACTGCTTATTTCAAAAGACCTTACTTTTGCCAAAGAAAAGAGTGACTGTATTGACCAATACAACAAAACCCGCAAGGATTTGGATAAAAGTATTACTGATGAAGCAAACACGTTATTAGAAAATATGGAAGGACTTGCCGAAAATAAGTCTATCGCGATTTATGATGCAAGTTGGCACAAGGGGGTGATTGGAATTGTTGCATCCCGGCTGACTGAAATTTATTACAAGCCGACCATCGTGCTGACTCATTCTAACGGTTTTGCTACCGGTTCGGGACGTTCCATACAAGGATTTGACATTTATAAAGCCATAGAATCTTGTCGTGATTTGCTGGAAAATTTCGGCGGACACATGTATGCTGTCGGACTTTCGATGAAAGAAGAGAATGTGCCGGAATTTCAACGCCGTTTTGAGGAGTATGTAGCGGAAAATATCTTGCCAGACCAGTTAGAACCGCAAATTGATATTGATGCATTCATTGATTTCAAGGAAATTACTCCTAAATTTTTCAGACTGTTAAAACAATTCAGCCCATTCGGTCCGGAAAATATGAAGCCTGTATTTGCTACCAAGCGCGTGTTTGATTACGGTACAAGCCGTGTGGTTGGGAAAGAACAGGAGCATTTGAAATTGGAACTGATTGATTCTCAATCTGAGTGTATCATGAACGGTATTGCCTTCGGACAATCGGAACATAATGATTACATCAAAAAATTAAATCCGGTCGATATTTGCTATACTATTGAAGAAAATACGTTCAACGGAAATACAACGATACAGTTGATGATAAAGGATATTAAGCCGGCGCAGTAAATTTTTGAATGTGATTTGTCTTGAACCACAATTTTCATAAGATTTTCAAGATTACCAAGATGAAAAACCCGGTTAATTTTGAAAATCTTATGAAAATCGTGGTTCAAGACTTTAACATTAATCACAGGAACCATATTCGCCGTAATATTTTTAATAAAACTTGAGAAATCTAAATGAACAAATACAAAGAAATCTTACAACAATATTGGGGCTACTCTAATTTTCGCCCGCTACAAGATGAAATCATTTGTGCAATAGGTGAAGGAAAAGATGTACTCGGATTGATGCCAACAGGCGGCGGAAAGAGTATTACATTCCAAGTACCGGCATTGGCAATGGATGGTATTTGCTTGGTAGTAACCCCGCTTATCGCGTTGATGAAAGACCAGGTGGATAACCTGCGCGGCAAAGGAATCCGCGCCGCGGCGGTCTATTCGGGAATGCCGAAGCAGGAAATCCTGCTGGCATTGGATAATTGTATTTTGGGCGATTATAAGTTTCTGTACATTTCGCCCGAACGATTGGGGACGGAGCTTTTCGTTACCAAGCTGAAACAGATGAAAGTTTGTATGATTGCTGTGGACGAATCGCATTGCATTTCTCAATGGGGATACGACTTTCGTCCCTCTTACCTGCGCATTGCCGATATTCGTGAATTGCTGCCCGGTATTCCGGTACTTGCCTTGACTGCTACTGCTACGCCCGAAGTGGTAAAGGATATTCAAGACCGGTTAAAATTTCGCTCTCATTTAGTTTTCCAAAAAAGTTTTGCCCGGAAAAATATTGCCTATATTGTCCGGAAAACCGATGATAAAATTGGGCAGATGTTTAAAATTCTGCAAGCTGTTCCGGGAACGTCCATTATTTATGTCCGGAACAGGAAAAAGACAAAAGAGGTTGCCGGTTTACTGCAAGCAGAAGGAATTTCAGCCGGGTATTATCACGCAGGATTGGCCAACGACAGTAAAGACCGGAAGCAAGCAGCGTGGAAATCGGGCGAGTGCCGCGTAATTGTTGCTACCAATGCTTTCGGAATGGGAATTGATAAACCCGATGTGCGAACGGTTATTCATTTAGACTTGCCGGATACGCTGGAAGCCTACTTTCAGGAAGCCGGCAGGGCGGGACGTGATGAGAAAAAATCATACGCCGTATTGCTTTATAATAAATCGGATGATGCTAAATTAAAAAAACGGATTTTAGATAATTTTCCCGATAAAGAACTGATAAAAAAAGTATATATTTCCCTTTGTAACTATTTTCAATTGGGCGAAGGTTCAGGGTTAGAGCGGACGTATGATTTCAATTTGTATGATTTTTGTTCCGTCTATAAGTTTTCCTCGTATCAAGCATTTGGAAGTCTGAAAATATTGCAACAGGCGGGATATTTGGAGTTAACGGAAGAGATTAACACAGGTTCACGCGTATTGTTTACTGTTACCAAAGAAGAGCTTTACCTTCTTGATAAACTGACAGATAAGAATATGGACGAGTTGGTCAAAATTCTACTCCGTTCTTATACCGGGCTTTTTACCGAGTATGCTTTTATCGATGAGCATCTTTTGGCAAAAAGGTTGGATGCAACCAAAGATGACATTTATCAATGGTTAGTAGCATTAGATAAATTGAAGATAATAGATTATATACCTTCGAAAAAAACACCATTTATCGTATTCACGCACGAACGAGTAGACGAGCGGTATTTGAAAATCAGCAAAGAGGCTTATGAAGATAGAAAAAAACGGTTTGAAGAGCGTATTGACTGGGTTATAGGTTATGCCTCTGAGCCAAATCGTTGCCGTAGTCAAATGCTGCTGCGTTATTTTGGAGAAGATAAGTCGAAGCCTTGTGGATGTTGCGATTTTTGTTTGTCAAAAAATGAAAAAGGAATTAGTAATTATGAATTTTTTCAAATAAGAGAAGCGATTTTGTGCTTGTTAAAAGATGCGCCGTGTCTTGCTTTTGACCTTTTGCCGAAATTGAACCACGAGAAAGAAGAGTATGTGCTTGAAGTGCTTCGCTGGATGCGGGATGAAGAGGAAGTTGGTATGAATGAGGAAGGGTATTGGGGGGTGAAAAGTTTAAGAGTTTAAAAGTTTAAGTAGTAATCTGAAAAGTCTTAATACTGAGTTTTGGATAAGGTGATATATTGGAGATAGCCCGAATGGGCTTAATTTTCATAACCTTACGGTCAACGACCTAAGGTAAAATACAGCGTACAATGCTGCCTTTCAGGCAGGACAACTAACAAAATGGCTTACAAATTCTGCCTTTCAGGCAGTTTTTGGTTTTTCTTTTCCCCTTAGGTTGCGCTTTGTTTATCTAAGGTTATGAAAATAAGGATTTTCAAGCCAGTTTCTTATCCAAAACTCAGGTTAACAAAGAAAAAATTTTCCTTATTTTTTCCTCTACCGGCAATGCTGCATCTATCCAATGAATCCGGAAACCTTTCCGTTCCATTCCGCGGAACCAAGTCATTTGCCGTTTGGCAAATTGGTGAATAGCAATTTCTAACTCCGAAAATAGCTGTTTGTAAGTTATGTTTCCAAGTAGATAATTTGTTAAATATTTGTATTCCAATCCATAATAAATCAAATCTTCGGGAGAAACACCCGAATCAAGTATTGTTTTTGCCTCGTCTATCATTCCCTCTTTCAGGCGATTTTTTAAGCGTTGACTTATCTTTTTCCGCCGTTCCTCGCGGTCAATGTCAATGCCGATGATCAGGCTGTTTATTTCGGGAAATTCACGGTTGGCAATTTCATGAGTCCGGTAGTATTCTTCTATTTCGATGGCTCGGATGGCCCTTTTAGCAGTATCCACATCGGTGGTGTTGTGCAATGTTTTGTAGTTTAGCAGTAACTCCGTTAATTCCCGCAATGTTTTGTCTGCCAGCGTATTTCGCAATTCCGGATTTTCGGGGACGGGAAATAATTTGTAACCTTTCAGCACAGATTCAATGTATAAGCCCGTTCCACCGCAAAGGATAGGAAGTTTCTTTTTTTCTTTGACAGATTGGTATGCTTGCAGAAAATCTCGCTGATATTCAAACACATTGTACTTATAACCCGGTTCGACAATATCTATTAAATGGTATGGAATGTGCTTCCCGTTTACAATATATTCGTCAAGATCTTTTCCTGTTCCGATGTCCATTTTACGGTATACCTGACGAGAGTCGCCGCTGATAATTTCCGTATCAAGTTCGTAAGCCAACCGGGCAGCAATCCCGGTTTTTCCGCTTGCCGTTGGCCCTAATATTGTTATCAAATCAAAATCTGTCGAAAACATGATAAGTTACACTTTTTAATAAAACTCTATGTCTTTGCACCTTCGATTTTTCTGCGTTTATAGAAAATACGCTTGTACGAAAAGTTATCTTTTAAATGAAAAAAGCCATGACAGAAAATCCTTCGAGGCGAAAGCATAATTCCAACTATCGTGTCCAACGTTGGAATATTCAACAATATCCACAACTTTTGATCCAATGGCTTTCAACTCAAAGTAAGCATTCCTCGAATAGGAAACAGGCACCACTTCATCTTTCGATCCGTGATAAAATCGAACCGGCATCTTCTTTAGCTTTTTTAAACGAACCGGATCAATAGCCCCGCAAATGGAAATAGCCGCGGCAAATAACTTCGGATTACGCACGACCAAATCCAATGTACCCATTCCGCCCATAGATAAGCCGATGATATAGACCCTGTCGGCATCCACTCGTTCGTGTTTCAAGTAATGCTTAATCAGGCATTGTGCCATGTAACTTGCTTGTGTTTGCTCAGGTTCGGCAGGTATGGAAAATTTATTTGTCAGCGTATCCCTTTGGTAGACAGCCCAAGCATCTTCATCCGCACATTGCGGAAAAATCACGATTGCCGGGTATTTTTCTCTCATTTCCGGGTTTAGAAACAAGGCAGAACCATGCTTGAGCTGCGCTTCATTATCCGAACCGCTTTCCCCTCGTCCATGCAAAAAGACGACCAATGGATATTTTTGCTTATCACTTTTTTTATACCCTTCCGGATATAAAACGCGATAGCGCAATAAATTTTCCCCTTTTCTAAACTCCTCACTGCAAAAACTTGCATTGTGCTGTTGACTATAAACTTGTACCATTGTCAATACACTTAAAATGAATAAAAATCCGCTTCTTTTCATATCTATTAAATTTATTTCAAAATTATCTTAAAATTTTGATTGTACAATAAAAAAAAGAATTTATATTTGTGGTCGCAATGCAATTAATATAATTTTTCGAGGTGTAGCGCAGTCCGGTTAGCGCATCTGGTTTGGGACCAGAGGGTCGGGGGTTCGAATCCCTCTACCTCGACTTAAAAAGGATAAAACCCTTTATAATCAGTAGATTGTAAAGGGTTTTATCCTTTTTATAGGTTTATGATTTTCGTCTGAAAACAAATAAAGTACTGAAAAACAATTATTTGTAAGAAAAAACAGACTATAAACATAAAAACAGAGTATTATTATGGGACGCAAAATTAAGAAAAAACCGAATGGTTAAAAAGCGGCGAATACCTGAAAGAAGCAAATTTCTATTGGTTTTACAGCGGTGCAGAATCGCGTACCGAATTTGCCGCGAAATTTGAAAAATTGATTTAAGATGTCTATTTATTTCATATCCTTATCAGTGGTTCCTTATCAGTGGTAGTTTTTCTGTAATTGCCATTGAAATAATGAGGCTGTCAATAGGGACATTGGTTTTTGGGTGCTGCTGTAAAAAGTATGCTATTTTTCAAACATATCCACTTTATAGTTTGATTGCCAATATTTTATTACAGCATACTTTTTACAATACCTCCAAATTTCAATATTTTTCTAAATGAAGGCTCATCTAAAGTCCAAACCTCAAATACCACAAAAAGAATGTTTTTTTATTTCATATTTTGTTATACCTTTGTAAAACTGGTTTAGAGATTATTTATATAAATTTTAAATTTAACTATCATGGTATGAGAAAGATTATTTTCTTATTATGGACGGTTGTATTAGCTTCGGTACAACCATTGTCAGCACAAATTAATTCGGGCAGTCCGGCAAAACCGTTTGGAAGCAACACAAGTTATCAGTATGGAATTATGCCGACAAATTTACCTGCGAGCGGTACGTTTGGTAAATCACAAGCTGCGGCCGATGCGTATAATGCGTGGAAAACAACATACGTTGAGGCTTGTTCCGGAGGTCAATACCGAGTGAAACATGATGATCCGAATAATACCGTATCGGAAGGTATTGCTTATGGGATGTTATTATCGGTGTATGCTGGTGATAAAACCCTGTTTGACGGGTTATGGGCGTATTACAAACAATGGAGCAACAACAAGGGTATAATGAACTGGAGAATCGTTGGTTGTAATAATATTAGCGGATATAACGGTGCTACCGATGCGGAACTTGATGCTGCCATGGCACTCATTATTGCCGGCGTACAGTGGTCTTCTGCAACTAGCCCATATAACTATAAAAATGAGGCAAATACATTGATTAACGCAATCAAAAATCATGAAATGGAAAATGATGGAAATGTAAAACCGGGAGACGCATGGAATACTTGCCGGAATCCGAGTTATTATTCGCCTGCCTATTTCCGTGAATTTGCTAAAATAAATACGGCTAATGCTCAATTTTGGAATAACGCTGTAGCTGCAAATGAGACTTTTTTGCTTAAAAACAGAAATTCAGCAACCGGATTAGTAAGTAATTGGGCTGATTTTAATGGAAACCCGGTGTCATGTAATGGAGGAGATGACAGTTATGGATATGAATCCATTCGTAATCCATGGCGTATGGCTACCGATTATCTCTGGAATGGACCAACCGCCGCAAAGGCAGCAGCTGATATTTGCGGAAAAGTGGCTGCCAATATCAAGGGAAGTGAAACAAATTTAAAAATACCTTGTGCTACAAACAGTAAGCTGAGTTCCGGAAGGGATAAGGGAGGTGTGGCGTATATGACAGCCTGTGCTTCAATGGGTTCTACCGAGCAAAGTAGTTTGAATTCGCTATATACCGAGCTAAGCAACAGTAATAACTTTAGATGGGATAACTACTATGGAGCAACGCTTCGCTGTATTACGCTGTTTATGATGACCGGAAACTTTTGGTCGCCGGATGCCTCTATCACTCCTTCTTGCCCTGTTTCCTATACCGTAACTTTCGATTTCGGCGGCGGAACTTCTGTTTCACCGGGAGAAGAGGAAGTTTGTTCCGGAGAGAAAGTAACCCGGCCGGCTAACGATCCAACCCGGACAGGTTACGATTTTACGGGATGGTACACAACTGCTACAGGAAATGAGGCGTTTAATTTCAATCAAGCGATAAATTCCAATACTACCATTTATGCTCAATGGGAAAAAGGAGAAGGTCCGACAATGATTGCCGATTGCGACAAAGGAAAAGGAAGTAAAACCCAATTCCTTACTTACTGGTACGCCTACGATGACAATAAAGTAACTCCGGCTCCCGGTAACTCAACTACTGAGCCGAAAGCGGATGGTCTTTTCAAAATGACTGCTCCCGGTGCTGCCGGAAGTGATTCGGCTGCTGTTATGACCTATACGCTAAATAAAGGGGGACTTGGGTACGATCCTTTCGTTGGGCTTGGATTTGACACGAAAGATCCTGTTGCAGCATACGACTTGTCCTGCGCATCAGGAATCTCTTTCTATTACAAAAATAGTAATAGCGTTAAAATAAGATTTATGGTGAAAACTTCAAACGTTCTTGATGATGCTCACTGGGGCTATGATTTACCGGTTGAATCAAATTGGACACCAATAACAATCGCCTGGTCTGAATTAGCACAACCTTCCTGGGGAGCAGAAGCATCTTGGAATGCTTCTTTGATTACCGGTTTCCAGTGGCAAATACAAGGTGCAAACGGCACAAGCGGTACTGTTGGAATAGACCAGGTTCAGTTGAATGATTGTAATGTGAACTTACCTATAATAGATACAGGCATTTGGGACATAAATTCTTCTATTTCCGGACTGCAAATCTATCCTAATCCGGCAAAAGGAGGTAACTTTAATGTTGTATTGCCTAACAGCGAAATTGCCACCCTTACAATTAGCAACCAGCAGGGGCAGGCTGTTTACAGTATTGTAATTAATGACGGATTTGCTTCGATTGATACGAATTTGAGCGCAGGAATATACATTGTTTCCGTTCAATCGGAAAACGGGTTAGAAGTACAAAAGCTGATTGTTAAATAAAACGGATTTATTGCCGGTAATCAATTTTTCGGCAAAATCAAAAAAGGAGCTGGTTTCAAAAGAGATCAGCTCCTTTTAATTAGGGACATTCGGTAAATGCAAAGAAATATGAGTTTCTAATTTTTGATAGAAAAATCCTGCTTTTGAAGTTATTTTTGAGGTAATTTATTTGAAAATCAGTTTTCCGTATCCTATTTCCTTCGTATAATTTGACGTTGTCAACCGACTATAAAGATATAATTCCTTAGTGTTTTTGCGTTAAAATTAAAAGATGCGCTTGCGTTTTTTCCTATTAAACGCAAAGGCGCCAAGTTCGCTAAGACGCTAAGGGATAAATGAATTTTATAAACACAAAGGCACGAAGAACATGAAATCCCGGTTCAAGACATTTTCAAGATAACTTCAAACACAATTCCTTCAACTGCTCCTCCGAAATCAATGACGGCGCATCAATCATCACATCACGCCCGGAATTATTTTTAGGGAAAGCAATACAGTCGCGGATACTGTCCAAGCCGGCAAAGAGCGAGACGAAACGGTCTAACCCGAATGCCAATCCTCCGTGAGGCGGTGCTCCGTATTTGAAGGCATTCATCAGGAATCCGAATTGATATTCGGCTTGCTTCTGCGTAAATCCGAGCAGTTTGAACATTTTACTTTGCAATTCGCTATCGAAAATACGGATAGAACCTCCGCCCAATTCCACGCCATTTACGACCATATCGTAGGCGCTTGCGCGCACTTTTCCGGGGTTGGTATCCAGGAGTGTAATATCTTCCGGTTTCGGCGAAGTAAATGGATGGTGCATAGCGTAGAAACGTTGTGTTTCTTCGTCCCATTCAAACAAAGGAAAATCAAAGACATTTTTGTCGCGCAATCCCATTCTTTCGCCTACTTCCAGGCGCAATTCACAGAGTTGTTTCTGTGTTTTTGTTGTATTTCCGCAAAGGATTAGGATCAAATCACCCGGCTTGGCGTTGAATTTTTCTGCCCAAACTTTTAAATCCTCCTGCGTATAAAATTTATCAACGCTCGATTTAAACGTTCCGTCTGCTTCACAGCGCACATAAACCAGCCCTTTCGCCCCGATTTGCGGACGTTTTACGAAATCGGTCAGTTCGTCCAGCTGTTTGCGGGTATAGGATGCAAGACCTTCGGCGCAGATTCCGGCAACATATTCCGAACTGTCGAACACAACGAAATTCTTTCCGCGAGTTTCTTCCGTAATCTCTACAAATTTCATCTCAAAACGAATATCGGGCTTATCCGAACCGTAGTATTTCATCGCATCGGCATAAGTCATACGCGGAAACGACTCATTGAAATCCAGGTTTTTGATGTACTTGAACAAGTGTTTGGTCATTCCTTCAAACATTTGCAACACATCTTCCTGCTCTACGAACGACATTTCGCAGTCGATTTGAGTAAATTCCGGTTGACGGTCGGCACGCAAATCCTCATCGCGGAAACATTTTACAATCTGAAAATAACGGTCAAACCCTGAGACCATCAACAACTGTTTGAACGTTTGCGGCGACTGAGGCAAAGCGTAAAATTCGCCCGGATTCATACGCGACGGGACAACAAAGTCGCGCGCGCCCTCAGGCGTTGATTTAATCAGCACCGGAGTTTCAACCTCCATAAATTGCTGTTCGTCCAAATAACGGCGCACCTCGAAAGCCATTTTGTGGCGAAGTTCCAAATTCTTGCGCACCGCTGCACGCCTCAAATCCAAATAGCGGTATTGCATACGGATATCATCGCCGCCGTCCGTATTATCCTCGATAGTAAACGGCGGAATTTCCGAATAATTTAAAATAGTTAATTCCTGTACGATTATTTCAATTTCACCGGTTGGGATATTCAGGTTTTTGTTGCTCCTCTCGGCAACAGTTCCGGTTGCTTGGATAACCCACTCCCGCCCTATTTTAGTTGCTTTTTCACATAAAGCGGCATTTTTTGCCTCGTCAAAAACCAACTGTGTAACTCCGTAGCGGTCGCGCACGTCAATAAAAGTCATACCTCCCATTTTCCGGGATTTTTGCACCCAGCCTGCTAATGTTACTGTTTGTCCCGCGTTGGACAAGCGAAGTTCGCCGCATGTATTTGTTCTGTACATATTATTTAATGATTAGTTATTTAGCTATTAGTGATAATATTTCTTTTTTGTTAAGCAGAAGGCATTTGTTCTATTTTAATTGCAAAAAATCCAAAATATGAATATGTTGTATTCCCTGATAATCAGTTCCTGCAAATTCGTCCATTGTAACGACCATTTTTGGAAAATTATCTTTGATATTCAATAAGTTGCCAAATTCCCGGTCAATCGTTTTGTCTAATTGTAGTTTGTAGGCAACTTGAATATAACATTTTTCACTGCCTCGCTCAGCAACAAAATCAATTTCCTTGTCGCGCATTTGTCCCACAAAAATTTTGTAGTTGTTTCTCACAAGGTGCATATAAACAACATTTTCCAACACTTTTTGAATATCAGTAAGTTTGAAACCGCCTACAATGGAATTTCGCAAGCCGAAATCTTCGAAATACATCTTTCCGCCCGAAGTCAAAATCTTTTTTCCTATCAAATTATATCTTTCTACTTGATTGATAATAAATGAATTGAGTAGATATTCGGCATAATCTAAAATAGTTTTTGGCGATACTTGTAAATTAATTGATTTAAAATAATTACTAATACTTAATGAAGAAAAAATTGTCCCTTCACTGTTGGCAATAAAACGAGATAAGTTTTTGAGTAAATGTATGTTACGAATATCATAACGCTCTGCAATATCTCGCAAAAGGATCGTATTGTAAATGCTTTGCAAATATTCGTTTACCGTTAAATCTTCGAGTGGCAAATGGCGCAAAAAAGGCATTCCTCCATAACGAAAATATTTCAGCAATGTATCATTGTTATTGGGTAAGTTGTGAAATAAACAAAATTCAGAAAACGACAATGGGTGAATTTTAAACTCCATATAACGCCCACTCAAAAAAGTGGCAAGCTCGCCGGACATTAATTGTGAATTACTCCCTGTGATATAAATATCACATTGATTTTTAGATAAATAACTTCGTAATGCTCGTTCAAATTCAGCAATGTCTTGAATTTCGTCAATAAAAAGATAATTTTTTATATCTTTCTTTAAGTTTGCATTTATCTCTTTTTGCAGCTCTTCATAATTTCTAATATGCTGATATTCTTCGTTTTCTGTATTTATATAAATGAAATTTACATTTGGACTATTTTGACGAATATGCTCCATAATTTGAAACATAAACATACTTTTCCCCACACGTCGTTGACCGGTAATTACCTTTATCACAGGCTTATCAATCCAAACTGCAAGTCGTTCCAAATAATTTTCTCGTTTTAAGATTTGATTTCCCATATAATTTTCTTGTAATTACTTTTTTTGCAAAAGTAGCAATATATTTTCTTATACAAAAAGAATTTGCAAAAAGATGAATTTATTTTCTTATAATGCTTTTATGCGATTTTATTTTTACTCTACTATCGTTCTTATCACTATTGTTACCATCACATCATTAATAGCATTTATTTGTAAAAACGACATGTGAAGATATATTTACTTGGAAACAAAACCAAATTTTATTCTATTTTTTCTTGTATTAATAATTCAACCCAAAAGCCCAAAGCGGAATAACATTAAGATAGCCAAATTCAATATCGTCTTTCACGATAAATGATTTTCCGTCTTTTGGGATTTGCTTTTGCTGCTTATTTTTACCGCCTACTTCAAAAGTATAATCGTCAATCAAAAAATCGGCTGTTTTTGAGGAAATTACCTCGTTGTTTACACGCATTTGGTTGAAGAAAAAAGTTTCGCGAATGTTGCCTGTATTTGAACTTTCTCCTGCTAAATTGAAAATCAGATTTGTATTGTCCAAATACACTTTATCAACTTTCCCCAAACCTCGAATACCGTTTGTTTCATTGCGCAACTGACTGATAAGTCCCGCCTGTTCCATAAACAGAAAATAATCGTCTAACGAATTGCGGCTCACATCAATCATCTCGGCTATTTTTGTGAAATTCGGCTTAAACGGTACACTTTCGGCAACGATGGAGAGCAGGCGTTTTAGTTTTCGACCTGTTCCCACATTCAAATTGGCATATTGCGGAATATCTGTCTCAAGCGTTTGTACAATAATTTGTCCCAAGCGCAGGCTCATTTCATTTTCAAGAGCAAAAGGGTAATAACCGCGTTTTAAATAATCGTTAAACACCGGCAAAGGATGCTTTATATTTGCCAATTTTGCCTCATTATTGATAATCTGTTGTAGTGTAAAAACTTCTGTTTCCGAATGGTGAAAGAATTTTAAGTATTCGCGAAACGAAAGTCCCTGTAATTTGTAAATCAATGCACGACGGCTCAAATCGGCACTTCCTTTCAGAATATCCAACACGGATGAACCGGTAAAGACAATTTTCAATGTGGGAAAAGAGTCGTAAATATTCTTCAACTCGCGCGACCAATTGGCATATTTGTGGATTTCATCAATAAACAAGTATTCTCCCGCATTTTTATAAAACACATCGACCAGGTCAACGAGGCGATTTTCAGCAAAATACATATCGTCAGCCGACACATAGAGTGCATTTTTACTGTTCAGTTTTTGCTTGATATGTTGCAAAATCATTGTGGTTTTACCAACGCCACGGGCACCGATAATACCAATCATACGGCTTTCCCACGGTATTTTTTCGTACAAATACCGTTGAAAACCTATCGGTGTATTCTGTAAAAGTATTTCAAACTTCTGATAGAGTACTTTCATTCTTTTGATAAATTATCTTTCTGCAAAGATACATAATTGCACAACAAAATCAACAATATCTCAATAAATTGCATAATAGAATTAATAATATTTCTAAAAAACGCACATCCTGTTGTGCGTTTTTTTATTTTATCTATGTTTCCAAAAATAATAAGCCAATCCTTGTAAGTGTTTCCAAGTAAGTTTTGAAAAGACTTTGTGTGAAGAAACCCGTTGGTATGCGTGATAGATAGCCGTTTGAGGAAGGTAAAACACTCTATATCCCGCTTGCTTGATTCGCAGGCAAAAATCAGCATCTTCCGGACCGTAGAAAATATGCTCGTCCAGTTCGCCCGCTTTTTTCTGCGCTTCTTTTCGTATTAACTGACAGGCGCCAATAACATAATCTACTTCAAAAGGCTGCTCTGCGTCCGTATCATAATCGTTTTTCAGACGGGAAGGCCGGTTTTTATTTTTCCGGCTATGCTTGGAAATTTCCGGCAACTGGGTTGTACACGACCATCCTGTCCATACATTTTGCATCCGCACAACCCTGCTTCCGGATGCTTGTCCATAAACGCCAACATGGCATTTATCGCCGTTTCGGAAACTTCCGTGTCGCTGTCCAGCATCCAGATATACTCTCCCGTTGCCTTTTGTATGCCTTGATTCCGCGCTACTGAAACCCCTGTGTTTTCTGCATTTTGAAAAACCGTAATATCCGGGTAAAGGCGGGTTATTTCGCCTATTGTCCGGTCGGTGGAGGCATTATCAATATATATAATTTCGGCATCTTTCCTTTGTCGTAAAAAAGAAAGTGAAAGCAAATTTTTTTCCAAAAAATGCCACGAATTATACCCGATTAAAACAACTGATAATTTCATTGTCGCTTTCCTGATGGTAATAACTTGTTTTTCAATGCTTTTGATGCTTTCCAAAATTCGGAAAAAGAGGAAAACTTGCGTAATTGCGAAAAGATGAAGCGCGGACGGATAAAAAATTTCAGGTTATACCGGAAAAGGAGGCGCTCCATTTCCTTGTTTGTCAAATCCGGATAAGAAAGGATAGAATGGTGCTGCACGTCGGTCGGCACATAGTCGCCGCCCACAATCCAGTTATTTTGTTTAGCTAACGCATAAAATTCCGTACCCGGAAACGGGGCAACAATGTTAATCATAACCTGTTCTGCCTTCAAGCGGATGGTTGTATCCAGGGTGTCTTTGATAGTTTCCTTTGTTTCCAGCGGGCTGGTTCCAATTAAAACATTCAGTTTTACCGGAACTTTATACCTGTTCAACAGTTGGATCGAATCAATGATTTGTTTCCGGGTTATTCCCTTTTTTATATAGGTCAAAATTTCGTCGTTGAATGATTCCACGCCAATATCAACATATTGGCAGCCGCTTTCACTCAGTATACGGGCGATATTTCCGGTAATGGCATCTGCCCTTGCCTGACATCCCCAGATGATTCCGTTTTTTTGCAACGCTCCGGCAATTATGTTCAATCTCTTTTCGGTCGTAATAAAATTATCGTCCAGAAATCCGATTGCCTTGTACCCTTCCGAAGCCAGAAGTTCAATCTCTGCCACCACATTTTCGGGCGTTCGCATAGAAATAAACGGTTTTTTTCCGGTTGCTGCCCGGCTTTCCAGTTCGCGGGCGAATGTCAGTGAACTCGGCACGCAATAGATGCACTGAAACGGACAATTGCGGGAAGTTACCATTGCCGTATAAGGCGAACGTTTCAGCTTGGGATTACTGAAATAGTTTTTATCAACCAAATGCCTTCCGGAAACGGAAGCGAATCCAAGTCCCTCAATAACTCGCGGGGAGGATTGTTCCGGATGGTATTTTCCGGCGTTAAATAAGAAATCCCTTTGATTTCCTGATACGTTTCCCCCGATGCAATATGCCGGCAAAGCTCTTTTATGGTAACCTCCGGCTCGCCTCTGACAACGATTTGCTGTTGAGACTGTAAAAATTCTTTCGCATAAAAAGTCGGTGCAGGTCCTAAATAAATAATATATGAGTCCGGCAAATGCTCCATTATCAACTTGGAAACCTCTATGTCGTTTTTAATGGACAAATTGACAGACCAAAAAATATAAACGTCCGATTTATCCTTTTGCAAAAAGGCTTTCAGCTGTTGAAAAGTACGTTTAGTTGTAATAAAATCCTCGTATCCAACCACATATCCTTCTTTTTCTAAAATGGCGGCAACCGTCAGTTCATAGACATTAACCATAGGATACACCATAGAGGTACAGCCTGCAGTACGTTCGGCAGGTCGTTCATTATTAAGTGCCGGTGGTATCAAAAAAGTGATTCTCATTTCTAATTTTATCCGTATAAATGAAACTTCAAAGGTAAGAAATATAAATAATATACCGTGTTACTGTTCCGTATTTAATCGCATATTGTATTCTTCAAAAGTGTTGTCAGAATAGTAAACAATGATTTTCTTGATTACTTTTTTAGAAGAAAGTAGTTGAGGGTATTGTTCCGTTTGTTTGTTCTCCGTTTTTTTATTTTCAATAGTTGCCGGCGGTTGCTCAAAAGGGATGGTAGAGTCAACTATTTTCGGTTGAGTAAAACTTGTTGCAGTCGAAGTCATAAACTCGTTTTCCGTTGCATTTCCCATACCGTTTTCCGTTTCATCTTGAAATAACGAAGGCATTTGAGGTTTATTTGGCGTTATTTTTACCTCAACTTGCTGTTTTTTAGACGTTTCTCCCGTTTCCCGATACATCGCGCCAACGCCTAAAATAAGCCAATCGGGATTAATCGTACGAAAAGTATTCAGAATTTTTTCAATTACATCCATACTTGGCTTATTTCTACCATTTAATATGTGAGAAACAGCTGCGGGTACAACTCCGATTAAAGAAGCAAACTTCTGAGAAGTCAACTTTTGTGTTTCTATTATTTCTGCAATCCTGTTTTTCATAAAATCATAATTAAATTTGAAAAAATATACTCAAAAAGAGATTGTACAAATGTAAAACATTTTAAAATACAAATGTAAATATTATTTACAAAAACACAAAATTACATTTGTAACGCCGATAATCACAAATGTAATTCTATGTACAAATGTGAATAGCCTTGAATGATTACTTTTGTAAATCAAGAATAAAGAATGATTAGCATTTAATCCTATTTAAAAGCCATCATTAATAGTAATATCATCTTTATTTTATAAGATTGTTTGTAATATTATCTACCTCCCCAAGACTTTGCCGTTTAGTTGGGTTATATTGCGCCTTTGGCACGTGGTGTTGGTAACTATTTTTTCAGAATTTGTATAAAATCTGCCGAGTGAGAAAGGCTAAAAGCCTTGTAATCTCAGTCCAACGGAAACGCCTTGGGGTTATAAGGCATTATGACGGATAATCTTTTATTTATTATTTACAGCTAAGAATAAAGGGAAAATAAGTTGATGAAAGAAAAATCCTTTAGCTACATAAGAAAATTTCCGGAAATAAGGTTTAGACAATGTAATGTATTATGGTTAGAGTAATTTAATAGTAAATTAAATAAATTAAACGCGTCGAGCAGCTGACTGCCGGCGGGGGACAGGCTCACGGTCTTTCCGCTGCGGAAGAAAAGCGACAGTCCAAGCTCGGCCTCAAGC
>QMCE01000380.1_pt1 | contig 44282 bp, 32 predicted proteins | sample 1821851 | NCBI WGS metagenome assembly QMCE01 (sample SAMN09453174, study PRJNA476694) | Termite gut metagenome, whole genome shotgun sequencing project. | isolation source: worker | host: Odontotermes sp. | place: South Africa:Pretoria | collected 2016-01-28 | reverse complement strand
GGTGCAGGGTCGTGGAAAGTGGCGTGACATCCGACTGGAGTAGCGCGGTGACGACCAGCTTGCTGTGATCCGGCGATCCTCCCAAAACGAACGGCACCCCGCAAGGTGCCGTTCGTTTTGGGATTATTGTTTACTTAAAAAGTGAGACCGGGTCAGTTCACCTCGCCGTCATTCAGTATCCGCATTGCTGCATCAAGGATCGCGGTGTCGTCCAGAGTGACCACGCCGCCGTCGGGGCCTTTTTCGATGTGGATGCCGAAGCTGCCCACGGCATCGTAATGTTTTCCTCCGAAATAGTTGCGTACGGCCGATACGTCGATGCCAAGTTCGTCAGCGATGCGCTGTGAGCTGCCACTTGGCAACCGATCCTTGATGCGGCGCAGCTCATTGAATGTAATAACCATGACTCTAAGTTTTATTTTATAGTTAGTGTTAGAGCTTGTTTGGATTTTTCCATCGAAGCTATTTTGTAGTTGTTTTTGCCTCATTTTTTGCCCGAAACGAGGAGCATAGTGGTCCCCTATGTAACGAGTTACGGGTGAAAAATGAGGTGAAAAGAGCAAAAAAGAGCGAGAATGGAAAATTCAAACAAGCTCTTAGCTTCCTTCGTTTCGTGTGGATAAAATTAAACATAAAAAACATCACGTCCAAATTTTCGACATCGAAATGTAATTTTTTTGTCCGCCGCCCGCTTTGCGGATGACATTGTGTCAGTCCGGCGTGACAAAACGGGGGTGTCTGTCATTGCTTTCGGCCATTTTCAGCGTCAAACATCCGTTGGCATACCGTTTGTTGGTATAACGGCTAAACCGGAAAAAACTTATTAAAAAAATAAAAAACAGTACAATTATGGCAAAAATCATTGGAATCGACCTTGGAACCACCAATTCGTGTGTGGCCGTGATGGAGGGCTCGGAGCCCGTCGTCATTCCCAACAGCGAGGGGCACCGCACCACCCCCTCGATCGTCGCCTTCACCGACGGCGGCGAACGTAAAGTGGGCGAACCGGCCAAAAGGCAGGCTATCACCAACCCCGAGAGAACCATCTTCTCGATCAAGCGCTTCATGGGCGAGACTTACGACCAGGTTAAGGGCGACGCCGAGCGTGTACCCTATAAAGTGGTACGCGGCGCGAACAACACCCCCCGCGTGGAGGTGGACGGACGGCAGTACACCCCGCAGGAAATTTCGGCGATGGTGCTCCAGAAAATGAAGAAAACCGCCGAGGACTATCTCGGAACCACCATCTCGGAGGCGGTTATCACCGTTCCGGCATACTTCTCCGACTCGCAGCGCCAGGCCACCAAGGAGGCAGGCGAGATCGCTGGCCTCAAAGTGAGCCGCATCATCAACGAGCCCACCGCCGCGGCTTTGGCCTATGGCCTCGACAAAGCTCAGGGCGACAAGAAGATCGCAGTGTACGACCTCGGGGGCGGAACGTTCGATATCTCGATCCTTGAGTTGGGCGACGGCGTGTTCGAGGTGAAATCCACCAACGGTGACACCCATCTGGGCGGCGACGACTTCGACCACGTTATAATCGACTTTCTGGCTCAAACCTTCGAGCACGAACACAAGATCGACCTGCGGAAAGACCCGATGGCCCTCCAGCGCCTGAAGGAGGCCGCCGAAAAGGCGAAGATCGAGCTTTCGAGCAGCGTCTCGACCGAGATCAACCTGCCTTATATCGCACCGGTGAACGGCACCCCGCAGCACCTTGTGGTGAACCTCACCCGCGCGAAGTTCGAGCAACTGGCCGACCATCTCATCAAAAAGACCGTCGCTCCGTGCGAAAAGGCCCTCAAGGACGCGGGCTTCAAGGCCGCCGACATCGACGAGGTGATCCTCGTGGGCGGTTCGACCCGCATCCCGGCAATTCAGAAAAAGGTCGAAGATATCTTCGGCAAGGCCCCGAGCAAGGGTGTCAATCCCGACGAGGTCGTCGCCATCGGCGCGGCTATTCAGGGAGGCGTACTCACGGGCGAGGTGAAAGACGTGCTTCTGTTGGACGTCACCCCGCTGTCGCTCGGCATCGAAACCCTCGGAGGGGTCTTCACGCGCCTTATCGACGCCAACACCACCATTCCCGCCCGCAAGAGCGAGACCTTCTCCACGGCGGCCGACAACCAGCCCTCGGTCGAGATCAACGTGTTGCAGGGCGAACGCCCGATGGCGCGCGACAACAAGAGCCTGGGACGTTTCCATCTGGACGGTGTTCCCGCCGCGCCGCGGGGGGTTCCCCAGATCGAAGTCACGTTCGACATCGACGCCAACGGCATCCTCAACGTCTCGGCGCGCGACAAGGGCACCGGCAAGGAGCAGAAAATACGCATCGAGGCTTCGAGCGGCCTTACCGATCAGGAGATCGAACGGATGAGGGCCGAAGCGAAGGCCAACGAGGCCGCAGACCGTGCCGAACGCGAAAAGGTGGACAAGGTGAACGCCGCCGACTCGATGATATTCAGCACCGAGAAGCAGCTCGCCGAGTACGGCGACAAGATCCCCGCCGACAAGAAAGGCGCCATCGAAACGGCTCTCGCCAGCCTGAAGGAGGCTCACAAATCGGCCGATCTCGACGCCATCGACCGTGCGACCAAAGAGCTGAACGACGCATGGCAGGCCGCCTCGCAGGATATGTACGCCGCCGGACAGCAGGCTCAGGGCGCATCGGACGCAGGCGCGGGCGCAGGCTCGGGCGGCGGCACGACGGGCCCCGACGACAACATCGAGGATGTCAAGTTCGAAGAGGTAAACTGAAACGATTGATAACCGATAACGACCCTCGCTCTTTCCGAGCGAGGGTTTTCTTTTGCCGCCATACGCGTTATCAAGCGGATTCTCTCGAAATAATTCGTAATTCGTAATTCGTAATTCGTAATTTATTATTACATTTGCGCCCTATTATACCCTCGCTTACAACATAAAACAAATAAAAGATCAACAAAATGCAAAACAAAGGCTTCATCAGGTTTATCACGGTACTTCTGGTACTCGCCTGTGCTTATCAACTCTCTTTCACGCTCGCAACTAAACTCACCGAACGAAAAGCGACCCAATATGCCGCCTCGTTCCCCGAAGCCGAGCGCGAAGCTGTCCGCACCGCATATCTCGACAGCATCTCCACCAAAAAGATCTACCTCGGACACACCTACAAACAGTGCCAGGAGAAGGAGATCAACCTCGGTCTCGACCTTCGCGGAGGTATGAACGTGATGATGCAGATCCAGGTCGAGGATGTCGTCCGCGCGATGTCAGGAAACTCACAGGATCCCATCTTCACCGCGGCGATCGCTCAGGCGCGCCAGCGTCAGGCCGGTTCGAGCGGCGATTTCATCTCGCTTTTCGCGCAGGCTTACGACGAACTTTCGGGAGGCGCTCCCCTGGCCTACATTTTCAACACCCCCGACCTCAAGGAGCAGATACTGCCCACCAGCACCAACGACGAGGTGATCGCCGTGCTGAGGGCTCAAACCGACGGAGCCATCTCCAACTCGTTCAACGTTCTGAGGAACCGTATCGACCGCTTCGGCGTCGCGAATCCCAATATCCAGAGGCTCGACAACGGCCGCGTGCTGATCGAACTCCCGGGCGTGAAGGAACCCGAACGCGTTCGTAAACTGCTGCAGGGTACCGCCTCGCTCGAATTCTGGGCCACGTTCGACAACAACCAGATCTTCGGCGCCCTCATGGAGGCCAACGAAGAGGTGGCCCGCATAAACGCCGCCCTCGCTCCGGCCGCCGCAACCGAAACAGAGGAAGCTACCGAAGCCGACACCGAGCCGACCGAAACCCTCTCAGACACCGCCATTCTCGACGAGATAGCCGCCTCGGGCGCAATCTCCGAGACCGCCGCGACAGACCGCAACGATCTATTCTCTAAGTTGTTGCCGATGGGAGCAGGCGCCGCAGGCCCCGTCATCGGTCTGGCCGCTACTTATGACACCGCCGCGGTCAACAAAATGCTTGCCCTGCCGCAGGTCAAGGCTCTTCTCCCGCGTGAACTGCGCCTGATGTGGGGTGTCAATCCTTCGGAGCAGGTCGAGAACATGTTCGAGCTCTACGCCATTAACGCGGGCACGCGCGACGGTAAGGCGCCTCTCGACGGTAGCGTCGTCACCGACGCGAGCGGATCGTTCGGTCAGAGCGGTTCCGACGCGCTGGTTTACCTGTCGATGAACTCCACCGGTTCGAACGCTTGGCGCAACCTCACCCGCGACAATATCGGCAAGAGCGCCGCCATCGTACTCGACGGCCAGGTCTACTCGGCGCCCACCATCCAGGACGAGATTTCGGGAGGCCGCACACAGATCACCGGCAACTTCACCATAGAGCAGGCGACCGACCTTGCCAACGTACTCAAATCGGGTAAACTGCCCGCCCCGGCACGCATCATTCAGGACCAGGTGGTCGGCCCGTCGCTGGGTAAAGACTCCATCAACTCGGGTATGATCTCGTTCCTGCTGGCGTTCGTGCTCACCCTCCTCTATGTGATAGTTTATTACAACCGCGGCGGCTTCTACGCATCCATCGCGCTTTTGCTTAACCTGTTCCTGCTGTTCGGAGTACTGGTTTCATTCGGCGCCGTGCTCACGCTTCCGGGTATCGCCGGTATCGTGCTGACGATGGGTATGGCCGTCGACGCCAACGTCATCATCTACGAGCGTATCAAGGAGGAACTCAGGGCCGGAAAGGGCCTCGGGCTCGCGGTGATCGAAGGTTACAGGAACGCCATGTCGGCGATCCTCGACGGTAACATCACGACCATCATCACCGGTATCGTGCTTTTCGTGTTCGGAACGGGCCCCGTGCAGGGCTTCGCAACGACCCTCATTATCGGTATCCTCACATCGCTCGGCACCTCGATCTTCGTTACACGCCTGTTGATCGACGCCCGTGTTTCCAAAGGCAAGAGCGTCAGCTTCTCGCGCCGTTGGAACGTCAATTTCCTCACCGACACCAAGTTCGACTTCATCGGCAAACGCAAGATATCCTACATGATCTCGGGCGCCCTGATCCTCGTGACTTTCGTTTCGATCTTCACCCTCGGATTCAATCAGGGTGTCGACTTCACCGGAGGCCGCGCCTTCGTAGTGCACTTCGACCAGCCGGTAAGCGATGAACAAGCTCGCGAAGCCCTGGAAGCCGTTCAGGAAAGTTCCGACGAGAGCTACGAAGTGAAGACCTACGGCACCGACGGTACCGACAAACGCATCGTCACCCAGTATCTGTTCGACGACGATAGCGACGAAGCCACCGCCCGGGTGGAAGAAAAACTCTGGCAGGCTCTCAATCCCCTGTTCGCTCAGCCGCTCTCCCTCGACCAGTTCACCAGTACGCAGGATGTTGTCTACGGCGTTATCCAGAGCGACAAGGTCGGCCCTGCCGTGGCCCGGGAAATCACTGTTAAGGCGACGTGGGCGGTTATCCTTTCGCTACTCGCCATCGGCCTTTACATCCTTTTGCGCTTCCGCCGCTGGCAGTGGGGTATGGGTGCCGTGATCTCTCTGACACATAACGCGATCCTCGTGTTCGGCCTCTTCTCGCTGTTCCACGGCATCGTGCCTTTCGCGCTCGAGATCGACCAGTCGTTCATTGCCGCGATCCTCACGATCATCGGTTACTCGATCAACGACACGGTGGTTATCTTCGACCGTATCCGCGAATACCACACGCTCTATCCGAAGCGTTCGATGAGGGACAACATCAACGGCGCCATCAACTCGACCCTCGGCCGCACGATGAACACTTCGGGGACGACTATCGTGACGCTGCTCGCGATCTTCATCTTCGGCGGCACGGTAATCCGCGGCTTCATTCTCGCACTGCTGGTCGGTATCATCGTGGGTACCTACTCGTCGGTGTTCGTGGCAACTCCCGTCGCCTACGACATGATGCGCCGTCAGGAAAAATCCAAGAAATAGGCGTTACCCATATAACCAAAAGAAGACCCCGCAAAGAAATTTGCAGGGTTTTCTTTTTTTAGCTACATTTGCAGGATATGGGATTCCTCTATAAAGATCCGTGGGACCTGGTGGTGGGTATTCTCGACATCTTCGCGGTGGCGATACTCGTCTACTACCTCTACAAGATGGCGAAAGGGACCAATGTACCCAATATCGTGATCGGCATCATAATCGCCTACCTTGTGTGGAAACTGACGTCCTATATCGGCATGACGATGTTCTCGACCATCATAAGCGGCGTTTTCAGCGTCGGGGTCATCGCCCTGATCGTGGTGTTCCAACCCGAGATAAGGCAGTTCCTGCAAACCATCGGCCTGAAGCAGCGAAACAGCACGGGCGGTATCCATTTTTGGCGCAGGGTGTTCGGCGGAGGCAGTGTAGATACAAGGATCGACGTCGCGCCCATAGTTCGTGCCGCCATCGACATGTCGTCGGGCAAGGTCGGGGCGCTCGTTGTGATTCGGCAGGAAACCGACCTCGCGTTCATCGCCGAAACGGGCATAGCGATCGATGCCCAGACCTCGGCGGCGCTTCTGGAAAACATCTTCTTCAAGAACGCTCCTCTGCACGACGGCGCCGTGGTGATCGACGGCGACAGGGTCGTGGCGGCAAAATGCGTGTTGCCCTCGACGCGGGCCAAGGTTCCGAAAAACTACGGGATGAGACACCGAGCGGCTCTCGGCATCAGCGAAATATCGGACGCCGTGGTCGTGGTTGTCTCCGAGGAGACGGGCGGCATCTCGATAGCGCGCGAAGGAGCCATCGAACGCAACATCTCGCGCGATAGTTTCGAGGGCAAACTCCTCACCGCGTTGGGCAAGACCCCGGAAGCGACACCCGCGAAATAACGGATCAATGTCAGAATCGAGTGGAGCAGAGGGCGATTTTGCGATAAACTGCATCCCGAGGGGATGCGTCTATCGGTAGAAAAGATATCTCGATCGAAAATCCCGGACGAGTAATTACGCTCCGGACACATCGACTTTCCGGTCGTCCGCCACGAAAAGGTTGGTAGTCGTGGCGGACGACGGGCAGAAACTTACCTCACTGAATCTCATCTTCGTCCGTGGATATTGTCGCAATATCTATTTCTACCGATAGATATTCCCTACGGGAATCATTGTACTCCACAGGATTTTTACATTGATCCAAAATAATTTTTTGAATAATTGCCGTCGGTTTTAACCGACGGAATAGAAGACGACAAATAACAAACCGGGCTTCAGCCCAATCGTTGCGCTAAGAGTTGAGCTAAAGCCCGGAGGGGTTGAGAGGCTTTTTTTTCATACGTTGGCTAAAGCCAACGGCAATAATTTTCAAATCTTCAAATTTCCAAATTCAATTCATGTTCTCCTCCGGTTGCGGATCGTCGTCGGCGCACGAATCGACGAGTGCGGCGGGAAGTTTTTTGGAGGCCTTGACACCCATCTCGCGCAGACGCTCGGCGCGGCCCACGAGGTTGCCCTTGCCGCCCGAGAGCTGGCCGAAAGCCTCGCCATAGCTCTTTTGGGCACGATCGAGCCCCCGGCCCACATCCTCCAGAGACGAAACGAATCCCACGAACTTGTCGTAGAGCGCCCCACCCTGCCTGGCGATCTCGAGTGCGTGCTTCGACTGATTGTCGCGCTTCCACAGATCGTCGACTATGCGCAACAGAGCGAACAGATTGGTCGGCGACGAGATTATCACCTTCTTGTTATAGGCTTCGGCCCAAAGCGTACTGTCGGACTGGAGCGCCGCCATGAACGCCGGTTCGCCGGGCACGAACATAATCACGAAGTCGGGCGAGTCGGCCACCGTGCCCTGATAGTTACGGGTGTGAAGTTCGCCGATATGCCCGCGCACCGAGGCGACATGGCGTTTCAGGGCCACCTCGCGCGCAGTATCCTCTTCCGCCCCGGTGTAGTCGACCCACGCCGTGAGCGACACCTTCGAGTCGATCACTATGCGTTTGCCCTCGGGCAGGGTCAGCGTGATGTCGGGACGCACGTTGGCACCCGCCTCGTCCTTGAAATTCTCCTGCACGAAATAGTGTACGCCGCGCTGTAAATTCGAGCTTTCGAGCATCCTTTCGAGGATCATCTCTCCCCAGTCGCCCTGCACCTTGCTCGACCCCTTGAGCGCGCTCGTGAGGTTCGAGGTTTCTTCGGTGATACGCCTGTTAAGTTCCAGCAGGTGATTAAGTTCGCTTTTTAATGCCCCGTGCTGGCGGTTCTCCTCGGAGTAGATATCCTCGACGCGCTTGCGAAAATCGGTGAGATTATCCCTGAAAGGCTTCAGCAGCACCTCGATCGACTCGCGGTTGGTCGCCTTGAAAGCCGCCGACCTCTCCTCGAAAATACGCCCTGCAAGAAGTTCGAACTCGGCACGGAAAGCCTCCTGCATCCCGTCTCTGTCGCGGCGGTCGGCCTCGGCCTTCTCGCGCAGGGCGGCGGATTCGGCTTCCGCGCGCAAAAAAGCGGTGCGGGAGCGTTGCCACAACACGAAAAAGGCGATAGACGCCACGGCGAGGGCCACGATCGCTATGATATGGAAGGTCGTCATGTCTCTAAGATGTGTTTAAAGCCTGCAAGATAATTATTTTTGTTAAATTTGCATCGATTATTCCCCACAGGATCGCCATGAAAAAAATCTCCATAGCACTATTGTTCGCGGTTGTCGCCATATCGGGCGTGCAGGCGCAAAGGTCGGGAGCGCGCCGTACCGGAGGCCGGCCGGAAACACCGATCGTCGCCGCCACCTACAATATCCGCATGAACACCGCGAGCGATGGCGTGAACGCATGGCCCAATCGCGCCGAATGGGTGCGCGGGCTCGTCCGTTTCCACGAATGGGACATCTTCGGCACGCAGGAGGGTTTCCGCGGCCAGTTGGACGATCTGGCGCAAATGGAGGAGTACGCATGGATCGGCGTCGGGCGAGACGACGGCGCCACGCAGGACGAGCATTCGGCGATCTTCTACCGCCGCACGCGGTTCGAACTGCTCGACAAGGGCGATTTCTGGCTGAGCGAAACCCCCGACGTACCCTCGCCCGGGTGGGACGCGGCGATCAAACGCATCTGTTCGTGGGGTCGGTTCCGCGACAGGCTTTCGCGCAGTGAGTTCTACTTCTTCTGTGCCCACTACGACCACAGGGGGCGGCAGGCCAGAGTGGAGTCGTCGAAACTGATCCTTGAAAAGATCGCCCGGATCGCGGGCGATACCCCCGTCATATTCGTCGGAGACCTCAATTCCACTCCCGACAGCGAAGCCGTGAGCGTTTTCGAAGGTATTCTGCACGATGCCTTCCGTACGACCGCCACTCCGCCCTACGGCCCCGCCGGAACGTTTCAGGGATTCGATTGGGAACGCGGCGACGGCGGCGACCGTATCGACTATATCTTCTGCTCTCCGGGAACGGAAGTACTGAAATATGGCGTTCTGAGCGACTCACGGGACAAGCGATTCCCTTCGGACCACTATCCCGTTATGACTAAAATAGTGATCGAATAGATGAAAAGAATTATTGCGCCTTCGATGCTCTCGGCCGATTTCGGCCACCTGTACCGCGACACCCGGATGGTCGACGACAGCGCCGCCGCGTGGGTGCATATCGACGTGATGGACGGCGTGTTCGTCCCCAACATATCGTTCGGATTTCCGGTGCTGAGGGCCATCCGGAGCGCGACCTCGAAACTTTTGGACGTGCATCTGATGATCGTCCAGCCCGAGAAGTACATCGAGCGTTTCGCGCGCGAGGGTGCGGGGATCATCACGGTTCACTATGAGGCGGTGGACGACGTGGCGGCGTGCCTCGGGCTGATCCACGGCTGTGGCGTGAAGGCGGGGATCTCGATCCGCCCGGCGACTCCGGTCGAAGTGTTGGAACCGTGGCTCGACAGCCTCGATCTGGTGCTCGTGATGAGCGTCGAACCCGGTTTCGGAGGTCAAAGTTTCATTCCCGGCGCGCTCGACAGGATACGCGAACTGCGCCGGATGATCGACCAGAGGGGATCGTCGACGCTGATAGAAGTCGACGGCGGAATATCTGCGGATAACGCGCGGGAGGTGTTCGACGCCGGAGCCGACGTGCTGGTCGCCGGAGCGGCGATTTTCGGCGCTCCCGACCCAACCGATGAAATTGAAAAAATGCTTCGTGCGTAAAAAGAAATTTCCTTTTATTGCCGTCTGCTTTGGCTGACGGACAACCCTTAGCGACGGCCATCCTAGCGGGCTTCAGCCCAAAACCGGTTAGGCTAAAGAATAACTTTAACCGTCCGTTAAAACCGACGGCAATGATTTAAAATGATAAGTGTCGACAATATAACTGTCAGCTACGGCGGGTGGGACCTCTTCAGCGAGGTGTCGTTGCTGGTTAATCCGCGCGACCGGATCGGCCTTGTGGGCAAGAACGGCGCGGGAAAGACCACATTGCTGAAGATAATCACCGGCGAGCAACCGCCTACCCAGGGCGTCGTATCTAAAAGCGAGGGCGAGACCATCGGTTATCTGCCCCAGCAGATGAAGGTCGCCGACACCACTTCGCTCGTGGAGGAGACGGCCAAAGCGTTCGGCGAGGTGCTCGCTTTGGAGGCCGAGATCGCGGAGATAAACGAGCAACTCGGCGTGCGTACCGACTATGAGAGCGCCGACTATGAAAAACTCCTGCACCGGCTAAACGACGCCACCGACCGCTATCACATCCTCGGAGGTGAGACGCGGGAAGCCGACATCGAGCGCACGCTTTTGGGTCTGGGGTTCCGCAGGGAAGATTTCGGGCGTCCGACCAAAGAGTTCAGTGGCGGATGGAGGATGCGTATCGAGTTGGCCAAACTGCTGTTGGCGCGCCCGAGCGTGTTCCTTCTCGACGAGCCGACCAACCACCTCGACATCGAGAGTATCCAATGGTTGGAGGGTTATTTGAGGGACTATCCCGGCGCGGTGGTGGTCATATCGCACGACAGGGCGTTCTTAGACAACGTCACCAACCGCACGGTCGAAATTTCGCTCGGCAAGCTCTACGACTATAAGGTGCCGTACAGCAAGTACGTGGAACTGAGGCGCGAGAGGCGCGAACAGCAGATGGCGGCCTATGCCAACCAGCAGCGGCTGATCGAAAAGACCGAGGAGTTTATCGAGAAATTCCGCTACAAGCCCACCAAGAGTAACCAGGTGCAGTCTCGCGTCAAGCAACTCGAAAAGCTCGAACGCTTAGAGGTCGACGAGGAGGACAATGCGACCCTCAACATCAAATTCCCGCCCGCCCCGCGCTCGGGTCAGATCGTCGCGGAGATAAAGGAAGTTGGGAAGACTTTTCCACCCCGGGAGGGAAAATCGGGCGCAAAACACGTCTTTTCCGGCGCCGATTTCACCATCGAGCGCGGCGAAAAGATCGCCCTGGTGGGCCGCAACGGCGAGGGCAAGACCACCCTTGCGCGAATGCTCATCGGTGAACTCGAACCCACCGAAGGGTCGATCCGCGTCGGGGCCAACGTGAACATAGGCTACTACGCTCAAAATCAGGACGACCTGATGGATGGCAATTTCACCGTCTACGACACTCTCGACCGCGTGGCGGTGGGCGACATCCGCACTCGCCTGAGGGATATTCTCGGCGCGTTCCTGTTCCGGGGCGACGACGTCGACAAGAAAGTCAAGGTTTTGAGCGGCGGCGAGAGGTCGCGTCTGGCGATGGCGCGCCTGATGCTCGAACCCTACAACCTGCTCGTACTCGACGAACCGACCAACCACATGGACATGCGCTCGAAGGATATTTTGAAGCGCGCCCTTGTGAAGTACGACGGCACTGTGGTGGTCGTGTCGCACGACCGCGAATTTCTCGACGGTCTTATAGACAAGGTGTACGAGTTTCGCGACGGCGGAGTTCGCGAGTACCTCGGCGACATCTGGTATTTCCTCGAAAAACGGAAGCTCGAATCGTTGCGCGAGGTGGAGGCCAAATCAGTTCCCGCAAAACCCGCAAAATCGGGCAATACCGCCGATCTCCGCAAGAAAGCCCCGTCGGCAAAAGAGAATGAGGCTGAAAGCCTCACGGATAACAGCACAGGGCAACGCCCTGTGTCGAACGGCGTTCCTCCTGCACCCGGACGAGCAACCACGCCCGGCAAAGCGGCAGCCTCTCCGTCGTCCGGCACAAAAACCGCCTCTCCTCCGTCGGGCCGTGAGGATTACGAAAAGAGGAAAGAGGCCGAAAAAGCCATCCGAAAGGTGGAGAACGCCATAGCCGCGACCGAGAAGCGCATCGGAGAACTCGAAGCCGAGATCGCCGCATGGGACACCCGTCTTGCCGACCCCGCCGCACACGGCATCGACCTCGCCGACGGCAAAGTGTTCGCAGACTACAACAAACTGAAAACCAGCCTCGCGCACGAAATGCACGAATGGGAAAAGCTCAATTACGAACTCGACATACTAAAAGATAACGACTAATGGACAACCTGGTTTTTGGCATACGGCCCGTGATCGAGGCGATCGAGGCCGGACGGCAGATCGAGAAGATATACGTTAAAAAAGATGCCGAGGGGGTGCTGCTCGGCGAATTGCGCGAAATCGCACGTGCTCAGCATATTCACGTTCAGGAAGTTCCGGTCGAGAAGCTGGATCGACTGACGCGGAAACACGGCGGACGCGACGGACGTGGCGAGGGAAGACGTGACGGGCACGGCGGACGCCCGGCGGTCAACCACCAAGGGGTGGTGGCACAGATCTCGGCGATAGTGTATGCCGACCTCGAAGAAATTCTGGCGGCGGTGCCCGAAGGCGTGCCCGGCCTCGTGGTGGTTTTCGACGGCGTAACCGACGTGCGCAATTTCGGCGGCATAGCACGAAGTGCAGAATGCGCAGGAGCTCACGGACTTATCGTCCCGCTGAAAAACGCCGCACCCGTGAATGCCGACGCGTTGAAGGCTTCGGCGGGAGCGCTGAACATTATCCCCGTGAGCCGCGTGGGTAGCATCCGCAACACGTTGAAACTGTTGCAAGCCGAAGGTTTTCAGGTGGTCGCGGCGAGCGAAAAGGCCTCCAAGACGCTCTACGAGGTCGACCTGAACCTACCGACCGCGATCGTGATGGGCAGCGAGGACGACGGCATCTCGAAAGAGGTATTGAAGTTATGTGACGAACAAGTAGCCATACCGTTACGCGGCAAGATCGAATCGCTGAACGTCTCCGCCGCCGCCGCGGTGATGCTTTTCGAAGTTGTCAGGCAGAGAATTTGATGATTTGATGATTTGATGATTTGATAATTTGATAATTTGGAAATGAGCTAACGCACAAAATCGAGTACTATAGTTCCCGGTAAAAAGAAATTCCGCTATTATTGCCGTTGGCTTCAGCCAACGGATGAAAGGCAACCAAAATAGATGGGCTTTAGCCCAATAGTAAAAGAATGACACACAAGGAGTTATACAACGATGCCATCGACCTGTTGCGCGAACTCGTGCGCACCCCGTCGTTCAGCCGCCAGGAGAGTGGCACCGCGGACATCATCGCCGGATGGATGTCGGATAAAGAGATCGAAGATGTTCGCAGACGTGGCAACAACGTGTGGGTCAAGAACCTGCACTTCGACCCCACGAAACCGACCATCCTGTTGTGTTCGCATCACGACACCGTTCGCCCGAGCGCCGCCTGGACGCGCGATCCGTTCGACGCGGCGGCAGAGAACGGACGTCTCTACGGATTGGGCAGCAACGACGCCGGTGCAAGCTCGGTGTCTATGGCCGCGGCTTTCCGTCGTTTTTACGACCGCACCGATCTGAAATACAACCTGATACTCGCACTCGTGGCCGAAGAGGAGATCAGCGGCCCGGGAGGAGTGCGCTCGATATTGCCGGAATTGGGACTGGGCGACGATCCCGCCGATTTCGCCATCGTGGGAGAGCCAACCGGGATGCAACTTGCGATAGCAGAACGGGGTCTGCTGGTGCTCGACTGTGTCGCAAAGGGGCGCGCCGGACACGCCGCGCGGAATGAGGGCGACAACGCTATCTACCGTGCGATCAAAGATATAGAGTGGTTTCGGGATTACCGCTTCCCGTGCAAAAGTCCTCTGTTCGGAGAGGTCAAAATGAGCGTGACGATAATCTCGGCGGGAACCACCCACAACGTCGTACCGGCCGAGTGCCGATTCACGGTCGATTGCCGCGTGAGTGAACGGTACACCAACGAGGAGGTGCTGGAGATCGTGCGCGGGCACGTCGCCAGCGAGGTCACGCCGCGCTCGCTCCATCTGCGTTCGTCGTCCATCGACCCGTCGCATCCGGTCGTGCAGGCGGGCATCGCATTGGGTCTGAGTACATACGGCTCGCCCACCACCTCGGATCAGGTCGCCCTCACGGCCGTTCCCTCGGTGAAGGTCGGCCCCGGTCGAAGCGAGCGTTCGCACACCGCCGACGAATATGTCGAACTCATTGAAATAGAGCAAGGTATAGGCACCTACATTGAACTTTTGGATAAAATAATCAGTGATTAACGGTTAACGATTCTTTCGTAACTCGTAATTCGTAACTCGTAATTAATATGAAGCTCTGGCAAAAAAATACCGATGCGGACAAAGCCGTGGATACCTTCACGGTGGGCAGGGACCGCGAAATGGATATGCTGCTCGCCGAGGCCGATGTGCTCGGTTCGCTGGCTCATACGCGTATGCTCGAAACTATCGGTCTGCTCTCGCCGGACGAACTCGGGGAGGTGCAGCGCGAACTGAAAAACATACTCCACACGATCCGTGATGGTGGCTTCACCATCGCGCCCGGTATCGAGGACGTCCACTCGCAGGTCGAATTCCTTCTCACGGAAAGGCTCGGCGACATCGGCAAGAAAATTCATAGCGGACGTTCGCGTAACGATCAGGTGCTCGTCGATCTGCGCATTTTCCTGCGCCGGGAGATCGCCGCGATAGTACAGGCGGCCAAAACACTTTTCGACCGTCTGCAAGCCCTATCCGAACAACACAAAAACGTGTTGATGCCGGGCTATACCCACCTCCAGATAGCTATGCCGTCGTCTTTCGGCCTTTGGTTCGGAGCTTATGCCGAGAGCCTCGCAGACGACATGCAGATGATGTTGGCGGCGTGGCGCGTGTGTAACCGGAATCCCCTTGGGTCGGCTGCTGGATACGGTTCGTCGTTTCCTCTCGACAGGGATATGACCACGCGCCTTTTGGGTTTCGACTCGCCGGACTACAACGTCGTGTACGCCCAGATGGGGCGCGGAAAGACCGAACGCATAGTGGCCCAGGCCGTTTCGTCCGTAGCCGCGACACTCGGCCGTCTGGCGATGGACAACACCATGTTCCTCAATCAGAATTTCGGTTTCATCTCCTATCCCGCAAACCTGACGACCGGATCGAGCATCATGCCTCACAAAAAGAACCCCGACGTGTGGGAGATAATGCGCGGAAAGTGCAATCTGCTGGCCGCGCTACCGAATACGGTGACGATGCTGACGGCAAACCTTCCGCTCGGCTACAATCGCGATCTGCAACTGCTTAAAGAGGCGCTGTTCCCCGCTCTGCAAGACGCGAAGGAGGCGCTGGCGATGGCCGATTACATGCTGGCGCATATAGAGGTGAACCCCGACATTCTTGACGATCCCCGCTACGACTATCTCTTCAGCGTGGAGAGCGTCAATGCGCTCGTTCTCGAAGGTGTGCCGTTCCGCGACGCGTACCGCACCGTCGGAGCGGAGATCGAAAGCGCTAACTTCCGCCCCGAAAAGCGGGTTCGGCATACCCATCTTGGAAGTATAGGCAACCTCGCCACAGAGCAGATCGCAGCGTTAATGGACGAAACAATTGCGCAGTTCGACTTCGGAAAGGTCGAGCGGGCCGAGGCGGGATTGAGTGATTAGTGATTAGTGATTAGTGCTAACGCAAAATATAGTGCGTAGCTCACTAATAGTTAATCACCGTATCGGGCCGATAGCTCCTCAACTCCTTGTTGAGCACGCGGCTTTGTCCTCCGGTAACGCTATCCAAAAGCGCGTGGAATCGGTGGGAGTGGTTCTTGTGGACGGTGTGGCACAGCTCGTGAAGTACCACATACTCGGCCAAATGGTCGGGCAGGGCGGCGAGTGATATCGACAGATTGATGTCGTCCCGGGCGGAGCAACTGCCCCAACGGCTACGGGTGGCTTTGACACGGACCGCGCCGAAACTGAAGCCGTGCTCGGCGGCAAGTCGCGCGACCATCGGCGGTAGTTTGACTTTCGCCTCGGCTCTCAGAGTCTCTACCACACGTTTGTCCGGTGGGTTTCCGGCCTGTCTTTCCGGATATTTTAGCGCCATCTTCTGGCGGGCGGCGGCTATCCACTCCCTTTTTTCGTCGATGAACCGGAGCGCCCTCTTTTGCGTCACCCACACGGGGAACGACAGACGCACCGAGCCGTCGGGTCTGACGGTCAGCGATATGCGGGTCGATCGCCGGGTCTTCGACAGCGTCACTTCGCCCACCTCGAGATATGTTATGACTTTTTTCATCTCCCGCCACCACATATATCACTCTCTCCTCAAAAAACGCCGCTCTCACAAAAGCCCCCGTCAATAGGCCAGATTGTCGTACATGTTGCTCGACTTGTCGTATTTGATATCGGCCAACATGCCCGATTTTATACCTATGTGGAACATATAGCTCTTGGTACGCCCCATCGGTACCCAGTTGAACGACATCTCCCAACAGTGCAGGTCGCGGATAAGCCCGACCTGCATGTGCGACAGTTTGCGCCGCGTAAAGTCGTAGCCGCTGTTGAAGTTGAAACCCCATTTCTGGGTCAGCGTGACGTTGCCGTTGAAGCCCAGCGTTTGAGTGATCTGGGGTTTCAGCCCCGTGTACTGGTAGTTGATGTTGTAGTTGAACGTGAACGACCACGGGACGGAGAAGTCGTACCACCCCCGCGCCATGTATTGTCGTCGGAGCGCCGGATCGAGACCGCTTGTCATATCGTAGGGATCGGGGCCGTAGGGGTCGATGAACTGGCTGTTGAGACTTCCCGGGGCGGGCGAGTTGCCGTTGGGCGAGTTGAAGGTCTTGCCGAACGACCAGCTCGTGTTGGTGAGACGGCCGAACTTGCCGCGGCCGATGGCATACTCCCGTATCTGTTTAACCCCTCCCCTGCCATCCTCGACATACCGGTAGGGTGTCCATCTTCCGCTTAGCTGGATCGCGAAACCCTTGAACAGTTCGCCCGTGCGAAGGGAGATGTTGAAGTCGGAGAGTTTCATCGAGTCTTTGAGGAAGTTCCACGAACCTCCGTTTATGGCCAACTGTTCGAGGATGGTGACCTTTCTCATCCCGGTCGAATCCCTGTCGCTCTTAACCTTGATCTCGAGTTGGTTCGAAACAGAGAAGGTGATCGCGGCACGCGGTTCGGCTGGCTGCATCGCTCCGTAGCCGATATTGGGATTATACGACTTGTAACCTCCGTTGGCATTGGTTTGCACATGCTCGACGAAGCCGTAGCGCGGATGGCGGAAGTTCGGAGAGTAGCTGAACCCGAACGAAGGAGTTATGACGTGGCGTATGGCCCGTAGCCATCCCGTCGGCTTCTTCGACTCGAACATACCGTAGATCTTGGTCGAGAACGACCCCGAAAGATCCCAGGCATAGGTTCTGAAGAAACCGTACTCCTTCTGCGGATAAAGCGGATCGTTCGCATTGTCGGGATCATTGCTCACGGGGCCGCCGTTCTGCCCCCTGTTTGGATCCCAAACCTGCAACTGACGCTGGAAGTTCCACGCTTCGCGGTAATTGAACGAGGGCGTAAAGTTGATGTAGTTCAACAGGTTGAACGACATCGACACGGGGATAGAGTGGGTTATCCCGTTCGTCATATTCCTCAGAGTGCGGGCCTTGAAGAAATCGTACTCCTTGACGGTTCCGGTCGAGTTCTGGGCGTTCATCGTGTAGCTCAGCGATATCTTTTCGTACCAGCGCTGTTTTCCCACCTGTACTTTCCGCGCGAAGGGTGAGAACTTGCCCACACTGAGGCTGAGGTTGGGCAGGGTCACGTTCAGCGAGGTGTCCCTCGAATTGGTCGACAGGTTCATCGCCGCGGTGAGGGCCACATTGGTCTTGCCCACCGTCCAGTTCTTGGAATATGATATCGACGAGGTGGTGTTGCTGTTGAGGTGATCCTGAAGTGAGGTGGTCGCAAGCTGCTTCTGGCTAGAGGTGGAGTAGTTTACGCTGGCCGAGAAGTTCTGGCCCGGGGTTGCCTTGGGATCCTGGGAGTGACTCCACCGGATGGCGAAGGTATTGGTGGCGCTGTATCTGTCTTCGTCCAGTTTGAGGTGCTGGTAGTTGACGGAGAACTGGCCGTTGAACTTGTAGCGCTTGATGTAGCGGCTCGCGGCGTTCACCGCCCATGAGCCCAGCGTGTAGAGGTCGCCGGTGAGCGTGAGGTCGAAGTGGTCGCCGAAGGTGAAATAGTAACCCAGACCCCTGAGGTAGAAACCGCGGCGGCTCTCCTCGCCGTAGTTGGGCATTATCAGTCCGGCGGTCGGGCCGGTGGAGATCGGAAAAAAGCCGCCCGGAAGGCCCAGAAAATAGATCGGCACATCCTCCATCACGAAATAGGCCGGGCCCGTAATGATCTTCTTTCCGGGGATCACGCGCGCCTTGGTCATGGCGATATAGAAGTGGGGATGGTCGATCTGGTCGCAGGTGGTGTATTTGGCCTGCCGGATGTTGATGGTGTTGTCGGGCATTCTTTTCATGCGCCACCCCAGCAGAAATCCTTCGCCGTCCTTAGTGGCGACGCCCTGCACGAGCGCCTTCTGGGTGTCGAGGTTGTACCGTACGGTGTCCATAGTGTAGTTCGAACCGCCCTGCACGAACTCGGGACGCGACACCACACCGGCCGTATCGGCAACTCCCGTCGCATAGATCTCCTTGGTTGCGGCGTTGACCACAATGTAGTCGGCCTTCAACTCGACGTCTTCATAAGCAAGGTCGCCCTGATTGTAATGGAAAATGAATCTGCGACGCACGTCGTACACAAGCGAATCCTCGGCCTTTCCTGCCACTGGAGCCTCCAGAAACGGTTTTTCGCGGGGCGGTCTCCTCGACGGAACGGTCGTGACGGGCCGCAAACCCGGAAGGGAATCGGCACGCAGAGTGTCGAGAACCGCGAGAGTGGAGTCGGCGCGTGGAGTGAGGACGGAATCGGCGGGTATACGGAGAGTCGACTCGGCCTGTAAAAGTGTGTCGTGGACGGGAACGGGTGCCTCGGGCATCTCGGAAACGGGCTCGGGAATGAGTTCGGGGACGGGTTCGGGAACTATCTCCCGGGGTAAGTCGGAAAGAAGTGTCTGTTCGACCTGTTCTATGGGAACTTCGTCGAAGACATCGACCCCGGCGACCTCAGTCTCCCTTTCATCGAAAATGGGCACCGTCTCCGTTCGGGATGCCGCCGAACGTGCCGCGGGTGAACACGAAACGACCACCGACGCGATCACGGCAAGCGTCAGAAGCAGGGTTCCGGTCAGATATATTTTGTTATAAAACGTCAATTCTTCGACTAAATAAGTTGCCTTTAACTGCACCCCGTTCGTTTAAGACAGAACAGCCCCGGCAAATCGCAAAGGTAAAATTTGCGTTTGCGCCCGGTTTTCTCTATCTTTGCCGACAAAGTCGGCAAAAACGGGGAATAACGCACTTTGGTGCGCACATTTCGCATACAAAAGTAAGTAATTTTCGCCAGTTGGTGAAACGCACGTTAAATTATTATGAACAGGGCCCTGTCTATCGTGCTAACGGCGCTTTTCGTATTTTCGATATGCGGAAACGCGGCAGCGCAGAATAAAAATTTCATCCTCGTGATCGATCCCGGCCACGGAGGGGAGGATCCCGGCGCCACGCACGGCCGCCTGCTCGAAAAAGATCTGAATCTTCGGGTCGCCCTCGCACTGGGCGCCCTTATCGAAAAGGAGATGCCGGGTGTCGAGGTGCTCTACACCCGCACCGACGACCGTGCGGTGGGCCTCGCCGCCCGAGGCGATTTCGCCAACCGCGCCGGAGCCGACCTTTTCCTTTCGATCCACGCCAACGCCAACAAAAGCTCCTCTCCCGCCGGATCCGAAACCTATGTTATGGGGATGGACAGGAGCGAAGCCAACCTCGAAGTGGCCAAACTCGAGAACGAAGTGATAAAATACGAGCCCGACCACACCGAGACCTACGCCGGGTTCGACCCTAACTCGACCGAGATGTCGATCATTTTCGGGATGTTGCAGTACGCCAACTTCGAGAGCAGCCTCCGTTTTGCCCGCCTTATACAGAAGCATTACGCGACAGGAACCTCGATAAGGGACCGCGGCGCGAGGCAGGACATTTTCGCCGTGCTGTGGAAGCCCACCATGCCGAGGGTACTCACCGAGATGGGTTTTATCTCCAACGAAGGCGACCGCAAATACCTCTTCTCGGACAGAGGCAGGGATGCGATAGTCAAAGCCCTGTACGGCGCTTTCCGCGAATACAAATCGCTACTCGACACCGACGAGGATATTCCCCCGTCCACGGCCTCCACCGACCCGGTTCCCGCGGATTCCGAACCGGCCGCTCCCGCGAAACCCGAGAAATCGACTCCCGCGACCACGCAACCGGCGGCGGCGACATCCGCTCCTCCGGCTCCGGCGCCCGCACCCGTCGGCAGGTTTTACATACAACTCTCGGCGGGCCGCAATAAAGTCTCCCCTTCCGACGCCGTCTGGGGCCCGTACCGGGGCGAGGTAGTCGAAAGGAGGATCGACGGATTGTATAAATACGCTCTCGGCCCCTACACCACCCGGGCGGAGGCCGAGGCAAAACTTAGCGAAGTGCGCCGGACAAAATTCCGCGACGCCTTCATCGTGGAAGACAAGTAAGAGCTTGTTTGGAATTTCCCCCTCTCGCTCTTTTTTGCTCTTTTCGCCCCATTTTTCACCCGCAACTCGTTACATAGAACCACTATGCTCCTCGTTACCTTCGATTTCCTCCTCGCGGCTCGGCAAAGTTCACAAGCGACCTTTGCTCTCGCTCCGCATCGTCGGTTCCGGGCAAAAAATGGAACGAAAATAACTAAATAATAGCTTCGGCGGAAAAATCCAAACAAGCTCTGAAACAAAAAAAAAGACGACATGGCACTCAAATTATCGAGAGAACTGAAAATAGGAATTTTCGCCCTTACGATGCTCGTGGCTCTCTATCTCGGAGTCAACTACTTAAAAGGCAGGCAGGTATTCAGCGGCGACAGGTTCTATTACGCCCTTTTCGAGCAGAGCAACGGACTTCAGGTCTCTGCCCCCGTACTATTGCGCGGCGTTAAGGTGGGTTCGGTGACCGACATCTACCTCGACACCGATCACCCCGACAAGGTGGTGGTTAAGGTGGGGATCAAAAAAACCGTCGATATCCCGAGCGATTCCCGCTTGGTGCTCTTCGCGGACGGACTGATGGGCGACAAGGCGATCCAGCTTGTGATGGGTTCGTCGGGCAGCCTGTTCGACCGCGGGGTGGTGATCCCCTCGGAGATAGAGGCCGGACTGTTCGAAAGCGCCTCCACCAGCATCGACGACCTTGTTGCCGAAGCCAAAACGCTGATGGGATCCCTGACGGCCGCATCCGCAAGTCTTAACGAGTTGCTCTCCAAGAACGCCGACGCTTTCGGCGGGATACTCGACAACGTTGAAACGGCGACCCGCAAGTTCTCCGACGCCGAGTTAGATGTAATGATACGCGACCTGGGTGTCTTCACGGCTATGTTGAGAGACAATGCCGAGCGTTTCGGCGGCATTGTCGCCAATCTCGACAACGTCTCCGGCCAACTTGCCGAAGCCGATCTCGGCGGCACCGTCGACGAACTCGGCGTGAGCGTAACGCATCTGAACGCCGCGCTGGTCAAACTATCCGAGGGCGACGGAACCGCCGCCCGGTTGCTGGACGATCCCGCGCTCTACGACTCTCTGGCCGTGGCGACGGGCAATCTCTCCGCGCTTCTGGAAGACCTCAAGGCCAATCCAAAGCGTTATGTCCACTTCTCGCTGTTCGGACGAAAGAAATAATTTGATGATTTGATAATTTGATAATTGTTTTTTTTCTGCGTAGCTCATCATCAAATCATCAAACTACCAAATTATCAAATTAATATGTAATGATATATCCCGATAATTTCGAAGAAAAGACAGGTTTCGACCGTATCCGCGGCCAAGTGGGTGAGTTGTGCTCCACGGCGGCGGCACGCGAAAAACTCGCCGGGGAGGGTTTCACCACGGCGGCGGGAGAACTTGCGCGGCGGCTGGGACTTGCCGACGAGTTGCGCCTGATGCTCGTGACCGAGGGCGGTTTTCCGGGCGGCGAGTTCGTCGACACCTACTTAATCGTTGCCAAGGCGCGCATCGAGGGGGCTTTTCTCGAAGTGGAGGATCTGCGTACTCTTCAATATCCGTTGATGAAGGCGTTGGGCAGGGGCATCGAGAGTTTTCCCGCCATAGTCGGCCATATCGACACACTGGTCGATCGTTACGGCGGCCTTCGCGACAGCGCCTCGGCGGAACTTTACGAAATCCGCCGCACTATACGCTCCAAGGAGGGCGACGTGGCCCGGCGAATGCAGCGAATTCTCTCTCAGGCACAAAGCGCGGGTATCGTCGACGCCGACGCGAGCCTGTCGGTGAGGGAGGGCCGCACGGTGATACCCGTCGCCGCGGCCAACAAACGCAAACTCCCCGGATTCATAGCGGGCGAGAGCGGTAGCGGCAAGACCTTCTTCATAGAGCCGGTCGAGATAGTCGAGATAAACAACGAACTTAAAGAATTGGAGTACGCCGAAAGACGCGAGGTGGTGCGCATTCTCACCGACTTCACGGCGTCGTTGCGCCCCGATCTCGACGGCATAGCGGCCTCGGGCGACTATCTGTGCGAGGTCGATCTGGTCCGCGCTAAGGCGCGCTGGGCGGCGGCCAACGGTGCGGTGAAGCCGATAATTTCGGACGACGGACGGTTGGTGTTGCGGCAGGCCCGGCATCCGTTGCTTGCCCAAACCCTTGCGCGCGAGAAAAAAGAGCTCGTGCCGCTCGATCTCAGCCTCTCACCCACAGAGCGCATCATAGTCATCTCTGGCCCCAACGCGGGCGGTAAATCGGTGTGCCTGAAAACGGTGGCGCTGTTGCAATATATGTTCCAGTGCGGTTTCCTCGTCCCGGTCCTCGAAAACTCCGAAATGCCCATTTTCGGAAGTCTTTTCATCGACATCGGCGACGAACAGAGCATCGAGAGCGACCTTTCGACATACTCGTCGCACCTGCTGAACATGAAGCAGATGCTACGAGGCGCACAGGCCGTGAAAGAGCGTGCCCGAACCGACGGCAATCTGATGGTGTTCATCGACGAGTTCGGCACAGGTACCGAACCGGTCATAGGCGGCGCCATAGCCGAAAGCGTTCTGGAGAGGTTCGTCGAGCGGGGTGTCTACGGTGTCGTCACCACCCACTATTCCAACATCAAATACTTCGCGTCGAACCACGCCGGGGTAGCCAACGGCGCTATGGCTTTCGACGTGGCCGCCATACGGCCGCTTTTCCGCCTCGTGCAGGGTGAGCCGGGCAGTTCGTTCGCCGTCGAGATCGCGCGAAAGATCGGCCTCCCCGACGAGATAATCCGCGCCGCATCCGAAAAAGCCGGATCGGGGCACATCAACCTCGAACGCCAACTGCGCGAGATAGCGCGCGACCGCCGCTATTGGGAGACCAAGCGCGAAAAGATACGCATAGCCGACCGCCGTGTCGAAGAACTCGAGGCCGATTACGCCACCCGCCTCGCCGCCATAAAGAGTGATCGGGCCGAGATCATGCGCACTGCCAAAGCTGAGGCCAAAACCCTCGTCGCCGAAGCCAATAAGCAGATAGAGAATACGATAAAGGTGATCCGCGAGTCGCAGGCCGAGAAGGAACTGACCCGTCTTGCCCGCCGCGAGATAGATGATTTTCGCGAGGCTCTGGAAACTCCCTCAGCCATCGACCCCGAAATGGACGCCCGCATGGACGCCGAAATGGAGCGCATAATGCGTCGGCAGCAGAACCGGGAGAAGAGAAAGGCCGAAAAGAAGGAACTTGCCGCCGCCGCTAAGCCCGCTCCCGCGCCGCCCAAACCGAAACCGATAGAGACGGGCTCGAAGGTGCGCATCAAGGGACAGGACACCGTGGGCGAAGTGACCGGGGTGAAGGGCGCGAAAGCCACCGTCGCCTTCGGGCAGATACTTTCGACCGTAGCTCTGGAGCGCCTCGAAGCGATCTCGGGTAGCGAATACAAAGCCGCCGTGAGGCCCGCCGCACCCCGGACGAGGGTCGATGATTCGGTCGCCCAAAGGCGTCTACAATTCTCGCCGAGGGTCGACGTCAGGGGTCTGAGGCCGGGCGAAGCGATAGACGCCGTGGAGGATTTCATCGACAACGCGCTGATGATCGGTGTCAGCGAAGTGTCGATCCTGCACGGCAAGGGCACCGGCGCGCTAAAATCGGAAATCCGGCGTTATTTGAAAGGGATACCCGCCGTCGAGAGCGCCACTGACGATCATGCCGACCGCGGAGGAGCGGGCATAACAGTTGTAACGTTCAGACAATAATATGTGTCATTCCGAGCGAGGTGTGGGTTGTGATAACAGGCCAAACGATGTGTTCACTCCACACCGACGAGGAATCTACACAATATATTTTGTGACAGAAACACATGTAAGTACAAGGAAGATCCCTCGTCGCCGAATATCGACATTATACACTTAAGAACTTTTTAGGATTCGGCTCTGTCGGGATGACAATTGGAGTTTGATGTTATGAAATACAAATTAGGCGAAATAGCCGCCGTTTGCGGAGGACGTTTGGTGGGGCACGATCTTGAAGTGGGTCGCGTGATCGTCGACAGTCGCACTTTTCCGGTCGACGACCGGACGCTGTTTGTGGCTATCCGTACCCTCAACCGCGACGGCGCGGCATACATAGGCGACCTCTACTCCCGGGGAGTGAGGGCGTTTCTCGTGAATGAAGATTTTTTGGATGCGAAGAAGTATCCCGAGGCGGGTTTCGTCGTCGTGCAAAACACGATCGCCGCATTGCAGGCTTTGGCGGCGCACTATCGCGGCGGCTTCACGGGAAAAGTGGTGGGTATCACTGGCAGTTACGGCAAAACCACCGTCAAGGAGTGGATCGCGCAGTCGGCTCCTGCCGGAGTGACCGTATTCCGTAGCCCCAAGAGTTGGAATTCGCAGATCGGGGTGCCGCTGTCGGTGCTGATGGCGGCGGGAGACGAGGATTACATAATCATAGAGGCGGGCATATCGGAGCCGGGAGAAATGGCGGCTTTGCAACGGATCATCCGTCCGGACATCGGCATTCTGACCTCCGTCGGCGGCGCGCACGAGGAGAATTTCACTTCGCGCGATGAGTTGCGTGCCGAAAAGGCGACCCTTTTCCGCGATTGTCCGGGCGTGCTCACGGGAGAAGGCGACGACTTCACGCTTCGGAACTCGGCCCTTGCGGCAGGTTTCTGGCAGGGGGAAGGTTATGAAGTTTCCGACGACGCCGTGGCCGCCCTCGAACCGATAGCTATGCGGCTCGAGGTGAAGGAGGGCATTCACAACTCGATAATTATCAACGACACGTACAACTCCGACGCGGCCTCGCTCGCCATCGCGCTCGACTATCTGGGCCGTGTGGCAGGAGAGCGGCCCAAGATAGTGATAATGCCGGGCGACAACCACCCCGTCGGTCGTTCCGACCGCCACCCCTCCATCGGAGGGGAACCTGCCTCCGCAACCGAAACAGTAAAGGCTTCGGGAGTCGAGCGTCTTATAGAGATAGGCCCCGAACTCACCATCGACGACGCTCTGCGCAGTCTTGCTCCGGCCGATATCCAAGGGCGGGCGATTCTCGTAAAAGGCGGCGCGCGCCTCGGTTTCGACCGTCTGAGCCGTGCGCTCGAACTCCGCAGCCACACCACCGTGATGGAGGTCGACCTCGACGCCCTCGTGCGCAATCTGCACCTGTGCCGCGCGCGTCTCTCCCCCGGTGTGGGCGTTATGCCGATGATAAAGGCCCACGGCTATGGCCACGGAACTTTCGAGGTGGCGCGCACTCTTCAGGGGCAGGGTATCGATTATCTGGCCGTCGCGTTCGCCGACGAAGGAGTCTCGCTCCGGGAGGCGGGGGTCACGGCCCCGATAGTGGTGTTGAACGCCGACGCAGGCAGTTTCGAGACGATGATCCGCCACACGCTCGAACCGGAGATATATAATTTCACCTCGCTCGGGGAGTTCTCAGCGCTCGTGAAACGTCACGGCGAAGCGCACTATCCGATCCATCTGAAACTCGACACGGGGATGCACCGGTTGGGTTTCCAGGAGGAGGATATCCCGGGGCTTGCCGCAGCCCTGAAGGCCGACGAACGTTATTTGAAGGTCGCGACGATATTCTCGCACCTCGCCGCCGCGGACGATCCCGCGCAGGACGGGTTCACGCGGCGGCAGATCGCAGATTTCGACAGCATGAGCCGCCGCTTCGTAGCTTCCCTGCCATACCCCGCCAGGCGTCACATAGCAAATACCAAAGGCGCGGAACGTTTCCCCGAGGCGCAGTTCGACATGGTGCGGCTGGGTATCGGGCTCTACGGTTTCGGGATGGCGGGAGCCGAGCCGGTCGCCTCGCTCACCACGCGGATAGTGCACGTCGCGCGGCTTGTGGCGGGCGAAACGGTGGGTTATGGGCGATGCGGTGTGTTGGAAAGGCCTTCTGTGATCGCGACCGTGCCGATAGGTTACGCCGACGGATTGAATCGCCGCCTGGGTAACGGAGCGTGGTCGATGCTGGTGGGCGAACGGCCCGCACCCATCGTCGGCAACGTCTGCATGGACAGTTGCATGATCGACGTAACCGACATTCCGGGGATCGGGGTCGGCGACCGGGCGGTGATATTTTCGCCCCGCCCCGGCAACACGGCGGACGACATGGCGGAGGCGCTCGGCACCATTCCCTATGAGGTGTTGACAGCTGTTTCGGGCCGGGTCAAACGGGTTTACATTAAAGAGTGAGACATGAAGTACCGCTCGCAATGACGTTATGAAGAGAGGTATATTATACTTGCTGCCCTGTCCGATAGGGGAGGGGGCGCCGGAGGATGTGTTGCCCGCCGCGAATTTCGAGGCGATGCGCTCGCTCGACTATTTCATCGTAGAGAACGTTCGCACGGCACGCCGGTTCCTGTCGCGCGCCGGAGTGAAACCCATAGACGCGCTCGAATTCGTGGAACTGAACGAACACACCCGGCCGGAGGAGCTTTCGGCAATGATCGCACCTCTGTTGACAGGACGTTCCGCCGGAGTGATCTCCGAGGCGGGAGTACCCGCCGTGGCCGATCCGGGAGCCGACATCGTGGCCGCGGCCCACAGGGCGGGAGTGAGGGTCGTACCTTTGGTAGGGCCTTCGTCGATCCTGCTGGCCCTCATGGCGTCGGGCGCGAACGGGCAGTCTTTCGCCTTCAACGGCTATCTGCCTGTCAAGGGGCCCGAACGCCTGCGAGCCATCAAGCACTTCGAGCGTCGCGCCCACACCGAGCATCAATCGCAGATATTTATCGAAACGCCCTATCGCAGCGGGCGATTGTTCGCCGATCTTGTGGCGTCGTGCGCACCGGAAACGCGACTGACGGTCGCCGCCGATATCACGGCGCCGGACGAATTCATAAGCACTCGCACCATCGCCCAATGGTGCCGCACTCCCGCCCCCGCACTCGACAAACGACCTGCGATATTCATACTCGGGTAAAAATATCCGGATTGCTTCGTTAGTAATGACGGTTGGGCTGAAGCCCGGGGAGAGAGAAGCGCATGACCATCTGTTCCGTCGGTTAATAACCACCCCGCCCCTTCGGGGCACCCCTCCGGAGGAGGGGAATCCAACGGCAATATAATTCCGGGCTCGGGTCACAGATATTCGTCGCGGCCGTCGAAGCGAAGGGAGGTGACGATCTGCTTTATGGCCTGTTCGTCGTGGCGGGGCCACACGAGCAGAACGTCGGGGGTGTCGACGACGATATAATCGGCCAGACCTTCCAGCACCGCCAATTTTCCCTCGGGTACGCGAACCAGCGAACCCGACACTCCGCCGAGTCGCGCGTTTCCCTTCACGGCATTGCCGTCCGCATCGCGGGGAAGGTTCTCGTAGAGCGAATTCCAGGTTCCGACATCGCTCCAACCGAAATTGCTGAGGCGTACATACACGTTATCCGCGTGTTCGAGCACTCCGAAATCTATCGACACGTTGCGCGTTTCGGGATAGATCAGGCGAACCGCCGCCAGTTCGTGCGGAGTGCCGAAATCGTCCCCATAGGCGGCAAAAAGCTGATACATATCGTCCATATTCCGCTCGATTGCGTCGAGGATCACTCCCGTACGCCAAACGAAGATTCCCGAGTTCCAAAAAAATTCACCGCTTTCGACGAATACCTTCGCAAGTTCCATACCCGGTTTTTCGGTGAAGGTACGCACTTTGCAGACGCCCTCGCACCTCTCTTCGATCTGAATATAGCCGTAACCCGTGTCGGGGCGCGTGGGCTGTAAGCCGATGGTCATCATGGCGTCGTGGGTGGAGGCGTATTCGACACCCTCTGAGATCGCGCGGTGAAACTCCTCCTCGCCCGTTATCAGATGGTCGGCCGGGGTGACTATCATCACGCTGTCGGGATCGGTGGCCTTCAACCGAAACGCGGCGTAGGCTATGCAGGGTGCGGTGTTCCGGCCGAGCGGTTCGCCGAGTATCTGATCGGGAGCGAGTTCGGGGATCTGCTCGGCGACTATTCCGCGATAGCCTTCGCCCGTGACGACCAGAATATTTTCGGGAGGCACGAGCGGCAGGAATCTTTCGTAGGTCTGGCGCAGGAAGGTTTTGCCCACGCCGAGTATGTCGAGAAACTGCTTGGGACGTCCGCCGCGGCTCTCGGGCCAGAAACGGCTGCCGACCCCGCCGGCCATTATCACACAGTAAACATTATGTTTCATAATGCAAAATTCACGGATTCAGATGCAAATGTATATAATCCAAAGATAGCTAATATTTTCGTATCTTTGTCGCGGTTTATGAAAAATAAATTGTTCACCCTGCCCAATCTGGTCACGCTCTGCAACCTCGCTTGCGGGTGTGCGGCGATTGTCTTCGCACTCGACGGGCGGCCCGATGTCGTTTTTTGGCTCGTCGCCGCGGCGGCCGTGTTGGACTTCGCCGACGGGGCTGTCGCCCGCCTCACGGGGCAATATTCCGAGATCGGCGTACAGCTCGATTCGCTGGCCGACATGGTGAGCTTCGGGGTCGCGCCTTCGATGGTGCTCTTCTCGCTTTTCGCCCGCTCGCCAGAGACCCTGCCCGCCGCATTGGGTTTTTCGGTCTTCGCGGTGGCGCTGTTCTCGGCTTTGAGGCTCGCGAAATTCAATGTCGACCCCGATCAAAAAGAGGAGTTCACGGGACTTCCCACTCCCGCCGCCGCTCTGGCTCTAACGGCCCTGACCGCGATCTGGAGCGGGTCTTTGCGCGTGACGATAATCATACTGGTCATCGGGACTTGCTGGTTGCTGATCAGCCCGATAAGGATGTTCTCCCTGAAATTTAAGAATTTCGAATGGCGCGGAAACGAACTGCGCTATACTTTTCTTGCAGTTTCCGCCGTTCTTATAGCGACGCTGGGCATCGGCGGTGTGGCGGCTTGCATCGGTCTTTACATAGCGATGAGCACAGTGCGGCATATAGCCCGGGTGCTTCGTCACGAAAAAAATTGACTATCTTTGTGCCCGAAATGAGACGCGGTTTGCTCGGATTATATATCTTGTTGTCGGCGGGGATAATGTTCCTCTCCCCGGCGGAGCTTTCGGCACAGGTTCGTTCCGTGGGGCAGAATCCCGCCGGTGGGCTGCAACAGACGCGCACGCCCCAAAGAGACCCCCTGCGTCCCGGCCAACAGCTCGAAGAAGAGGGCGACGTTCCGTTTTTCGGCGAAGGATCGGAGATCGATCCCGCGTCGGACACCGTCAAGAAGCGCCGACCGAAAATGCCCCTCGAAAACTATCACTTCTCGATGGAGGAGCGTTCGAGGCTCCTGTTGCGCTGGACTCTCGATCCCTACACCAACCACATCACGATCGCGCCTTTAGACAGCATCCAGAACGATTTCCAGAACGACTATCCGTTCATGAAAAAGAGCGTCGGGAGCGCATATCTCGGCAATCTGGGTGCGCCGTCGCAATACCTCAACTTTTTCGACCGCGACACGGGCCGCAACCACTCGTTCGCCGATCCGTGGGAGGCGTATCTACGCACGGTGGACAACATGCCGTTCTACAACACCAAGCGTCCGTTCACACAGTTGAGCTACGAATGGGCCGGACAAAAACTATATCAGGAGGAGGATCTCGTGGTGGTTCACGCCCAGAATATCAACCCCCAGACCGGTTTCAACATCGACTACCGGAGCCTCGGCACCAAGGGTATCTACCAATGGCAGGGAACACGCGACAAGAGGTTCTCGGTGGGGATCAACCACACCGCAAAAAAATGGACCGTTCACGCCGGTTATATCCATAACCAGGTCTACAATCAGGAGAACGGAGGGGTGGCCTACGACGACGACATACTCATTGAACTCAACTCGTTCGACCGGATGAGGATCATTCCGATGCGTATGTCGAGCCCCATCAATTCGGTTCGCAGCAACACCTTCTTTCTGCAACAGTCCTTCGGCATCCCGTTGATGCGCCTCACGGAGAAGGATTTCACGATCGGCGACCGACCGGCGATATTCATAGGCCACACTTTCGAATACGACCGCTGGACGAGACGCTACCAGGACGACCACCGGGGTACGCTCAACACCAACACCTCGCCCGGCAGAGCGCCTCTGCCGCCCTTCTACGAACACTGGCATTACAGCGGCACCGTATCGCGAGACTCGCTGTTCGAAGGACGCCTCACGAACCGTGTTTTCGTCCAGTTGCAACCCTGGGACAGGAACGGCCCCATAGGCACCATTGACGCCGGAGTTGGTGTCGACATGCTCCGGTACTATCAATTTTCGCCCGACCAGTATCTGACGGGTGTCGAGGACTCCGCCGTGAAGGAGACCCATACTTACGCCTACGGCCGTGTGGACGGCCACGTCGGCAAATATGTGGACTGGCAGGCTCACCTGCGCCTCCATCCCTTCGGTAATCGCCAGGGCGATATTGAAGCGGGCGGCGAAGTGGCGGCCCGCCTGTTCCTGAAAGACCGCCCCCTTTCTCTTTCCGGCCGCGTCAGGTTCTCTTCGCAGGAACCGAGCTACTGGGAACAGAATTTTTCCTCCAACCACTTCATGTGGTCGAACTCCTTTTCGAAGGAGAATGAGACCCGTATCGAAGGTCTGCTCTCGGTCCCGCATCTGGGATTTTCGGCGACCGTCTCACAGAGCGTTCTCGGTAACAGGATTTACTATGGCGAGAACTTCGTTCCGGTGCAGTCGCCGGAGCCGGTGAGCGTTACGGGCGTGTATCTGCGCGAAGATTTACCCATCAGGTTAGGAACCTCACGGATAAATCTCAACCACCGGGTAATGCTTCAATGGAGTACCGATCAGAAGGTTGTTCCGCTTCCGTTGGCGAGCGCGTATCTCTCCTATTCGTTTGAATTCACCGTCGCAAGGTACGAGGGGAAAGATGTCCTCAGGCTCCAGATAGGCCTCGACGGACGCTACAACACCCGCTACTATGCTCCGGGTTACAATCCCGGCACGGCACAGTTCTACAATCAGAGAGAAAAAGAGTTGGGTGATTACATCTGGCTCGACGCATTTGTCAACGCAAAGTGGAAACGCATGAGGATCCTTGTCAAAATGGCGCACCTGAGCGACGATCTGTTCAACAGTCGAAACTTTTTCAGCGTGCTCCACTATCCGATGAACCGTCGGATCTTGAAATTAGGACTCTCGTGGAACTTCTACGATTGAGGCTCTCATTGTGGCACGATTTCTGCCCACAGAGAACCGAAAAATGTTTAAAAAACTTATTTTGATTACGCTGGCCTCGATCGCATGTGCCGGCGGGGGCATGGCGCAATCTGCGAAGATGCCCGAAAATTTCATCGACTTCTCCAGCGGCCACGATCTGTCGTGGGGAATCCGGGAGAAAACCATTATTATTTCAGAGTACGATCCCGTTATTCGCCAGGTGGCCGCCGATAAAGGCTACGATTGGCGCCTGATTTCGGCCATCGCTTACGCCGAAAGCCGCTTCGACCACGACGTGGTGTCGGGGGCCGGAGCCGTGGGATTGATGCAGGTGATGCCTTCGGTTGCTCGCGGATTCAAGGTCCACCGTTCCGAAATGACCGATCCTTTGACCAACGTCACGATGGGTGTCGGGCTTCTGGAGCAGATATCGAAGACGCTCCGCTTTCCCCGCCGGATCTCCGAACGCGACAGGTTGAGCATCACACTCGCCGCCTACAACTGCGGTCTGGGACGTGTTTTGGACGCGCGCCGTCTGGCGGTTAAGTACGGTGAGAATCACAACTCGTGGAACGTGGTGTCGAAGTACCTTACGCTTCTGGACGACCCCGCCTATTACGGCGACGAGGTCGTTCACAGCGGTGCATTTTACGACGACGCCCAGACGCTCGGATTCGTGCGCAAAGTGTTGCGTTATTACGACTCCTATTGCGAGATCGCGATGCTGTAGAAAGGCAGCCTCAATAAAAAGGCCGGGACATCGAATGTTCCGGCCTTTGTTTTAGAGCTTGTTTGGATTTTTCCATCGAAGCTCTTATTCCTCGGGAGGATCGGTGTGTTTTCGCGCGGGTTGCCGCCAGATGTAGATCTTCGACTCCTTGCCGGCGCGAAGACGCGCTATGTTCTTGCGGTGGGTGATGAGAAGCAGAACCGCCACCACGCACGAAAATACGATCAGCGTCACGGAACCGTTGGTGCGCGGATTGAGCAGAAGAAAGATCGGAAAGCACAGGCCCGCGGCTATGGATGCAAGCGAAACGTAGTGCCACACCATCAGCACCACCACCCAAACGGCCAGACACAACATAACCGACGCGGGAGCGACACCCATCACCGCCCCGGCAAGCGTGGCGACGCCTTTGCCTCCCTTGAATCCGGCGAAAAGCGGGAAGATATGGCCCAGCACCACCGCGACCACAACCCCCACCTTCAGAATATAGATCCCGCCGGGATATTCGCCGCCCGGTTGGAACTGGGGCAGAAATTCGGCGAGATTACACAGTGTCACGGCGACATATCCCTTCAGGAAGTCGATCACGAAGACGGGCAACGCCGCCCTGCGCCCGAGTATTCGGAGCATGTTGGTCGCTCCGGCATTCTTGCTGCCGTGTTGGCGTATGTCGATGCCGTAGAAGTGTTTGCCTATCCACACCGCGCTCGGTATCGAGCCCAGCAGATACGCGACAATCACAAGAACCACAACGGTATAGATCATAAATATAACAGTTACGAATTAGTAATTAGGGGTTACTGCTTCCCACAAAGATATAAATTTATATCTTTGCATAAATGACCGACCACAAAAATATCAATATAAAGAACAAACGCGCCACATTCGACTACGAGATAATCGAGCAGTGGACGGCGGGTATAGTGCTGACCGGCACCGAAATAAAGTCTTTGAGGCTGGGCAAGGCATCGCTTGTCGACTCGTACTGCTATTTCCACGAGGGAGAACTTTTCGTTCGCGGGCTCAACATATCGCTCTACCACTGGGGCACCTACAACAACCATCAGCCCAAACGCGACCGGAAATTGCTATTGAACCGCAAGGAACTCTCGAAATTGGAGCGCGCCTCGCAGGATGTGGGCCTCACGATAGTTGCCCTGCGCCTCTTCATCAACGAACGGGGCCTTGCCAAGTTGGTGATAGGGCTTGCCCGCGGCCGTAAAAGCTACGACAAGCGCGAGTACCTCAAAGAAAAGGATGCGAAACGCGAGATCGAGCGGATACACAGATAGTTCTATTTGATGATTTGGTAATTTGATGATTTGGTAATGGGCTACGCAAAAAACTATCATCAAATTATTTAATAAGATATGAGCAATATTCTCTGTATAGAGACCGGAACGGATACCTGTTCGGTGGCTTTGGCTGCCGACGGCGCCCTCGTTGCCCTGCGCGAAAGCCACGGGGAGAGGGATCACGCCGCACGGGTGGCCGTTTACACCGGCGAGGTGTTGGCCGAAGCGGGCGTTACGACTGCCGACCTTTCGGCTGTGGCCGTGAGCCGCGGCCCCGGCTCCTACACGGGCCTTCGGATCGGTGTTTCGTTCGCCAAAGGGCTGTGTTACGGGTTGGGCGTGCCTCTCATAGGGGTCGGTTCGCTCGACAGCCTGTGCCGGATGGCAATTACGAATTACGAATTACGCAAATCGAGCTATGCTCGCTTGACGCAGTCAAGAATTACGAATTTATTGCCGTCTGATTCCCCTCCTTTGGAGGGGTGCCCCGAAGGGGCGGGGTGGTTATTAGCCGACGGAATAAATGTGCAACACAATACCCGGGGCTTTAGCCCAACTTTTTTGATTCCCATGATCGACGCGCGAAGGATGGAGGTCTACGCTCAGGTTTTCGATGCGGGCGGCACGGCGCTCACGGAGCCCGAAGCGCTCGTGATCGATGGGGAGAGCCTCGCCGGATATCGCGATCGCGGGGTCTGGATTTTCGGTAGCGGGGCGGAGAAATGCCGGGAGGCGCTATCGTGGGCTCAATACATAGACGTGATGCCCTCCGCGCGGGGAATGATCTCCCTCGCTTTCAGAGCCCTCGAGGCGGGCGATTTCGAGAATACCGCCTATTTCGAACCTTTCTATCTCAAAGATTTCGTCGTCACCACCTCCAAAAAGAAACTATTTTGAACTCGTAACTCGTAACTCGTAACTCGTAATTCGTAACTCGTAATTCTTTGACCCATGGGCTATCAAGAAAATAAGCAACATCAGTTGGACATGCGCTACCTGCGCATGGCACGCATCTGGGCCGAGAATTCCTATTGCGTCCGTCGTCAGGTGGGCGCGCTGATCGTCAAGGACAAGATGATAATTTCGGACGGCTACAACGGCACTCCGTCGGGTTTCGAGAATGTGTGCGAAGATGAGGTCACGGGCCGCACCAAGCCCTATGTGCTTCATGCCGAGGCCAACGCGATCACAAAGGTCGCCAAAAGCGCGAACAACTGCGACGGCGCGACGCTCTACATCACGGCTTCGCCCTGCATGGAGTGCTCGAAGCTGATAATTCAGGCGGGAATCCGCCGCGTGGTTTGGTGCGACGACTACCACACCGACGAGGGCATCGAGCTCCTGCGCCGCGTGGGCATCGAAACCGTCAAGATCGAAATGTGATCGGATAATTATTATGCGCGCAGCTCATTACCAAATCATCAAATCAATATAACAGACCAGCTATGAAAAGATCGACTTTTACCTTCGTTATTTGCGCCGCCCTTGTTGCCGCGGGAACTCTTGCCGCCTGTCTGGGCCGTGCGCAGGACAAAACTAAATCGACGAATGAAATGGACTCCGAAACCATCTCTTTGGTCACGCCCGCCGAGACGGGTGCGACCCTTTTGCAGGCGCTTCAGCAACGCGTCTCGACCCGCGAGTACACCGAGGACGGACTTACCCTCGAACAGCTTTCGGGTGTGATGTGGGCCGCGGCGGGCGAGAACCGTCCGGGCCGCCTGACCGCTCCGAGCGCGATGGCGATGTATCCGATCCGCACTTACGCGGTGTTGGCCAAGGGTATTTACCTCTACGACGCGCCGACCCACACCCTGACTCGTGTGATCGAGGGCGACCATCGCAAACTCGCCGGAATGCAGGATTTCGTCTACACCACGCCGCTGAACATCGTCTATGTCGCCGATCTCGCGACCTATTCCGGCCGTTACAGCGAGATGCCCGAGGCCGACCAGTTGCGCCTTTGTTCTATGGATGCGATGGGATATTGCCAGAACGCCAACCTGTGGGCCTGTGCCAACGGTATGGCTTCGGTGACGCGCGCAATGGCCGACGGCCCCGCGTTCCTGAAGGCGATCGGCGCTCCGGAGAGCTATCGCTTCATTCTCGCCCAGACCGTGGGTATTCCCGCCAAGTAGCGCGATTCAGAACCGATTTCCAAGCACCCATCCGGGATCGGAATAGTTGCCGATAAGTTCGGCGTCTGTCGTTGTATCCAATTGCCGCGAGAGCGGGTGGCGGTGCGAAACGTCGACGGGAGTTCCATCGGGCGTCGTGCTACGGTATTCCCAAAATCGTCCCATGAACCCCTCGCCGTCGATCGGCCCCCAACCCTCGGGCGGAATGTTCTCCAACACGCAGTCGATGAGCACAGCCTCGGCCCAAGGGTAGCTTTTGCCGTGGTTGCGAGGCGAGCGGGCCAGAACACTATTCTCGCCGCGGCCTATGAACCGGCAGTCGACGAACACGTTGCCGTGGTTCACTTCTGTGTTGCGTATCCACATGAAGGGGCCTTCGCTCGACAGGGAGCAGCCTCGGTAGAATCCGGGACCGCGGCCCAGAATAGTGTCGCCGTCGCCCTCGATGGTGCAATCCTCGAGATATACCGAACCGTTGGCTTGCAACGCGTCGCCCGAGCCGACGATACGGACGTTTTTCAGGGTATTGCCTCCGCCCATTATGAGTAATCCTTCTGCCTGACCCTTCAGGTCGTTGCGTATGGTGAGGTTCTCGAAACGCAGATCGTGGCAGTTGTCGGCCGCGAAAGCCGCCCTTCGCGACGGGAAGGTTCCCGGCATCTCGTTGGTTTTGATATTCGGGGGATGGGGGTTGAATGTCTCGTTGTTCGGATAGTGGATCACCACCTCCTCACGGCTCTCGCCCACGAGCGACACGTTGCTCTTGTTGCGAAAGTAAACCAACTCTCGATAGTCGCCGTTGCAGATAAAAACCTCCCACCGCTCCGCACTGCCGTCGGGGATATGATCCATCGCCCCCTGCACCGTGTCGAAATCGCCCGATCCGTCGGCGTTGACCGTGAGACGGCGCCGGTCGGGGTCGGGTGCGGCGGTTTTGGTGCGGAAACTCCAATCTTTTACCGGGATACCGAAAACCTCGTCATCGACCGTCACCCGATACTCCTTCCCGTATTCCAACACGTTATTGTGCAGATAGATGGTGGCCGTTTCCGCGTCAATCATCACGGGATGGAAGCGAAAGCCGTCGGTGAAGCGTCCGATGATATTGAGCTGATAACGCGAGGTGTCGCGCACGGCCTCGCCCGAAGGAGTACCTGCCACCGTGTTCGCGTTGGTGGCGTCGGTGGTGGCGGTGTAGTCATAGGGAACGGTGCCGTAGACCGCCCTCGCCTTCCGCTCCATGTCGGGCTCCGCGGGGCCCGCCGGGATCGACATGTCGAGACTGTCTACGGCGCGCCCCGTGGCGGTGTCGATCACCCGGATCATTCCGCCGCCGCCCAAAACGGGAGGGTTCTCGAGGGTTATCGCAAGCCGCGTGTCGGGATTGACATCCCGCGCGCCGTCTCGAGGCGAAAGCGACAGCACCCCGGGATTACCCGAGGTGCAACCGACGGCCCCTAAAGCCGACAACAGAATCAGAATTCGTAATTCGTAATTCCTAATTCTTAATTTTAATACTCGTCCCATGCCTTGATCTTTATATCGTCGGCACCCAGACGGCAGATAGCGTCGACGTATGCCGAAGCCAACCGCGCATTGGTGATGAGCGGCACATTGAAGTCGATGGCCGAGCGGCGGATGGTGTAGTCGTTCGAAAGCTCGGCGGCCGAGAGGTCTTTCGGAATGTTTATCACAAGGTCGACCTTCCGCTCCTTGATATAGTCGAGCGTGTTAGGTTGCTCGGGACTGTCGGGCCAGTGGAGAGTTTCGGCCGCGATGCCGTTCGCCGCCAGATAGTCGGCGGTACCCTTGGTGGCGAACAGGTTGTAACCCTTACCCGCAAGAAGACGTGCTGCGGGGAGCAGATCGGCCTTCGTGCGTGCGTCGCCCGTCGAGAGCAGAATGTTCTTCTTCGGGATCGCGTAACCGACAGATATCATCGACTTGAGGATCGCCTCCGAGTAGTCGTCGCCGATGCAACCCACCTCGCCCGTGGAGGACATCTCGACTCCCAGCACGGGGTCGGTCTTCTGAAGCCTGGAGAACGAGAACTGCGGCGCCTTGATGCCCACATAGTCGAGCTCGAAGGCCGACTTATGCGGGATCTCCACCGGCTCGTCGAGCATGACTTTGGTCGCTATCTCGATGAAGTTGACCTTCAGGACTTTCGACACGAACGGGAACGAACGCGAGGCGCGCAGGTTACACTCTATCACTTTGATATCGTTGTTCTTGGCCATGAGCTGCATGTTGAACGGCCCCGTGATCTGAAGGCCGCGTGCCACCTCGCGCGCGATCTTCTTGACGCGGCGCATGGTCTCGACATACATTTTCTGCGCCGGGAACACCATCGTAGCGTCGCCCGAGTGTACCCCGGCGTACTCTACGTGTTCCGATATCGCGTAGATCAGCACTTCGCCGTCCTTAGCCACAGCGTCCACCTCTATCTCCTTGGCGTGGGTCAGGTATTCGGTCACCACCACGGGATGCTGTTTCGAGACGTTGGTGGCCAGTGTGAGAAAATGTTCGAGTTCGCCACGGTTCGAAACCACGTTCATAGCCGCGCCGCTCAAAACGTAAGAGGGGCGGATCAACAGCGGGAAGCCCACCTCGTCCGCAAACTTGTATATGTCGTCGAGCGACGTGAGTTCCTTCCAGCGCGGCTGGTCGATACCGAGCTGGTCGCACATCGACGAGAATTTGTGGCGGTCTTCGGCGCGGTCGATGTTGGCGGCGGTGGTGCCGAGCAACGGAACATCGTTGGCGTCGAGCCTCATCGCCAGGTTGTTGGGTATCTGGCCGCCCATCGAAACCACCACTCCGCGCGGCGCTTCGAGGTCGGTGATATCCAAAACCCTTTCGAGCGTAAGTTCGTCGAAATAGAGGCGATCCGACATGTCGTAGTCGGTCGAGACGGTCTCGGGGTTGTAGTTTATCATTATGGAGCGCAAACCGCTCTTGCGGATCGTGCTTGCGGCGTTGACCGAACACCAGTCGAACTCCACCGACGAGCCGATGCGGTAGGCGCCCGAACCGAGAACCACGACCGAGGCGCCGTCACGGGCGAAGTCGATATCGTGTTCCGTGCCGTTGTAGGTGACGTACAGATAGTTGGTCGTCGCCGGATATTCGCCGGCGAGGGTGTCGATGCGCTTGATGACGGGGGTGATTCCTCTCGACTTGCGATGCCGGCGCACAGCCGCCACTTCACACTCCATGTCGCCGTCGCCGGGCTTCAACACCTCGCGCGCGATCTGGAAGTCACTGAAGCCCCTTTGCTTTGCTTCCAAGAGTAGCGCGTCGGGCAACTTTTCGAGGGCGTCGTACCTGCCGAGTTCGTTGTCCAGATTGATGATATATTCGAGCCGGTGGAGGAACCAGCGGTCGATCCGGGTGAGTTCGAATATCCTGTCGACCGTGTAACCGGCCTTGAAGGCGTTGGCAATGTGGAATATACGCTTGTCGGTCGGCCGCGCCAGAGCTTCGTCGAGGTCGGCCACGGCAAGTTCTTTATTGGCCACGAAACCGTGCATTCCCTGGCCGATCATGCGAAGGCCCTTCTGCATACACTCCTCGAAGTTGCGGCCGATCGACATCACCTCGCCCACCGACTTCATCGACGAGCCCAATTCGCGAGACACCCCTTTGAATTTACCCAGGTCCCAACGCGGTATCTTGCACACCACATAGTCGAGGGCCGGTTCGAAACAGGCCGTGGTGACTTTCGTGACCGAGTTTTTGAGTTCGTGAAGCCCGTAGCCGAGACCTATTTTGGCCGCGACGAACGCCAACGGGAAGCCCGTAGCCTTCGACGCCAAAGCCGAAGAACGGGACAAACGCGCGTTGACCTCGATCACCACATACTCTTCGCTGTTCGGGTCGAGGGCGTACTGCACGTTGCATTCGCCCACGATGCCGACGTGGCGGATGATGCGAATGGCAAGGGCACGGAGTTTGGCCGCCTCGGTGTTCGACAGGGTCTGCACGGGGGCCACCACTATACTCTCGCCCGTGTGGATACCCAGCGGGTCGAAGTTCTCCATGTTACACACGGTGATGCAGTTGTCGTACCGGTCGCGCATCACCTCGTATTCGATCTCCTTCCACCCTTTGAGCGATTTCTCGACAAGTATCTGAGGCGAATAGGTGAACGCTTTGCGTGCAAGGGTGTCGAGCTCGGCTTGGTCATTTGCAAAACCGCTCCCGAGGCCGCCGAGCGTGAAGGCCGGACGGATAATGACAGGGTATCCCAATTCGGCGGCAACGGCCATCGCATCCTCCGTCGTGGTGACCGCCTTGCTCTTTATGGTCTTGACGCCTATCTCGTCGAGCTTTTTGACGAAAATATCGCGGTCTTCGGTGTCGATGATCGCCTGCACCGGCGTTCCCAGCACCTGCACCCCGTATTTTTCCAGAACGCCGTTTTTGTATAGCGCCACGCCGCAGTTAAGGGCGGTCTGTCCGCCGAAAGCTAGCATGATCCCGTCGGGACGCTCACGGGCGATAACTTTTTCGACATACTCGGGCGTCACCGGCAGGAAGTACACCCTGTCGGCTATGTTCTCCGAGGTCTGGATGGTCGCAATGTTCGGGTTGACGAGCACGGTGTAGATGCCCTCCTCCTTGAGCGCCTTGAGCGCCTGGCTGCCCGAATAGTCGAACTCGCCCGCCTCGCCGATCTTGAGCGCACCCGAGCCTAACAGTATTACTTTTTTGATGTTGTGGGTCATATTTTGATAATTCGATTACAAGTCGCTTTTTTGAAAACGGAATTTACAGAACAGCAGGCACGCCGCTATCCACACGCAGGAGGCGGTGAGCAGCCACACATGTTCGATATCGACAGGATCCACTATCTTACCTATCGAGATGGGCATGGGAATCAGTTTGTCTGAAGATGTCAGCGGCAGAAAATTACCCGCGTCCGCCCAGATTTTCTTGTTGATAATAAGCGCGAGCAGATTCTCAACGATGAACGAGTATAGGAAATATATCCCTATACTTACACCCGAACGTTTCAGCAGGATCACGATCACCAGAGCCACACTCATGTACAGGGCGGCGTTCACAAAGAAATAGCCCAGATACTCTATGCCGTCTAATGAGAACGGAGCCTCTCCGGAAAGGCCGAACAACACTCCCGCGAGAAACGTTAGTGCCGTAAGCACCAGAGAGACGATAAGTATGAGAGCGATCTTGGTGTCGATGAACTGCGCCTTACTCACTCCGTCGATGACGTTTTGCCGACCCGTGCGGAACGAGTATTCGTTGGCCATCAGAAGGATTATAATCAACCCCGGGATGATCAGCAGAAACGAGCCGAGGAAACTGACGGTGTGCCACACCTGCGGAAATTCGAAAGGTGTGCCGACCAGCATCCCTACCACGTCGACATTTCCCGCGACTGGACGATTCGCGATAGTGCTCGAAACTATGTAGTTGATTCCGAAAATGCTCACTAAATAGAACACAAGCAAGATAATGAACGCCCGGTATTTCCTTACCTTAAGCCATTCCAATTTTAAGAGTGTTCCCATAGTCTACGCGCGTTTTTCGGGTTTGGATACCAGTTCGATGAAATTGCTTTCGAGACTCTTCCTTTTCAGTACGAGCCGCGAAAGGACGACGCCTTCGGTAAAACAGAGGCGGTTCAACTCGCCCGTGTCGGCACCCCGCCCGCGAAAGGCAACGGTCACGGTGTCGCCGTCGCGCACGACAGATTCTTTGGGATAGGCCCTTTCGAGCAGTGCAACCAAAGCGTCCGTATCACCGGCACTCGCCTCTATCATATCCCCTTCGGCGAATATCTCGTCTCCGGTTCCTTCGGCTAACAGCACTCCCTTTTTCAGCACCGCGACGTGGGAGCACACCTTTTCGACCTCGTCCAACAGATGGCTTGCCATGATTATGGTGTGGCCCGAGCGGCCGAGCGACCGGATGAGTTCCCTTATCTCGACTATACCCTCGGGATCGAGCCCGTTCATAGGTTCGTCGAGGATCAGCGCGCGTGGGTTGCCCAACAGCGCAGCTCCGATGGCCAGACGCTGCTTCATGCCGAGCGAGAAGGTGCTGAAACGACTGTTCTGCCGCTCGTAAAGGCCCACTTTCTGCAGTATCTCGGGAATATCGCCTGTGCCGGTGCCTTTGATCCCAGCGGCTATTTTCAGGTTGTCGAGTGCCGAGAGATAGTGATAGAAGTTGGGTGTTTCCAAAAGCGTCCCGAACTGTCGGCGCAGAAGGTGTTTTGGCGTGGCCTTGTCCTCCAACAACTCATATTCGCCCGAATCGGCCCGAAGCACTCCGGTGACGATGCCGAGCAAGGTGGTCTTTCCGCTACCGTTGGGGCCCAGAATACCATATATACTCCCTTCCGGTACCGAGAAGGAGACGTCCTTAAGCGCCCTTACGGTCTTGTATCGTTTGTAGACGTGGCTTACCTCCAATATATTCATCGCGGTTGAGCTTTGTGTTTTCTGACGGTATCGACGAAATCGTCGTAAATTTTGTCGGCCTCTTCGGGGCGGTTGGTCGCTTCGGGATGCCACGCCACCGCGCAGAAAGGTTTCGAGTTGTGCTTTATACCTTCAACGCTGCCGTCGTTGAGGTTGGTGTACCACACTTTCCAGCCTTTCGGAAGAGTGTCGGCATCGACCGCCCAACTGTGGTTCTGGGTGGTTATCATGGCTCGATCGGTGCCCACTTCGAGTACCGGCTGATTCGCTCCCCGGTGACTGTGTCCGAGTTTTTCGATCCCGCCGCCAGCCGCGAGTGCGAGCAATTTGTCGCCACCGCAAACTCCCAGAACAGGCTTTCCTTTTCCGAGGGCTCCCGCAACGTTGTCTCTCGCAGGACTCGGATCGTCGGGTGCGTCCACCAGCACAAGTCCATCCCACTCGGCGCTTGTAAGATCGGCATTCCACGGCAGGCGCAAGACCTTTACGCCACGTCTTACGAGGCTGCGTATCACGTTATTTCGCACGCCCGTGTCCAGAAGCGCGATCGTTATATCGCCCTCGCCGTAGGTTCTCGGCTCCTTAATGCTGACATCGGCTATGCGGTCGGCCGATTCGGGCTTTGTGGGCGCGCCTTCGATCGTGATCTCGCCCCTCAATTCTCCCTTTTCGCGAAGATGCTTGGCCAGCGCGCGCGTGTCGATTCCGCAAATCGCCGGAACTCCGCTCTCTTTCAGCCAGTCGGCAAGGCTTTCGGCCACGTTCCAATGACTGTATTCCTCGGAATAATCGGTGACCACAAGTCCCGAAATCTGCATTTCGTCCGATTCGAAGTTGAGCAGAAGGCCCTCTTCTTCGTCCCTCGGCGGCACTCCGTAATTGCCCGTGAGCGGATAGGTTAAGACCAGAATTTGACCTCTGAGCCCGGGATCGGACAAGAGTTCGGGATATCCGATCATAGATGTATTAAAAACAACTTCTCCCCGTGCCTGCGTATCGGCACCGAAGGAGAAGCCCTTAAATTTTGTTCCGTCCTCCAAGGACAGAACGGCAACTTTTTTCGACATTTTTCTCAGAATGATAGTTCTGAGGTGCAAAGGTAGTGCAAGCAGGCAGAAAAACCAAATCCGTTCGTTATTTTTCAAACAAAAAAAGGAGCCAATCATTCGACTGGCTCCTTAAAGGATTTTACTGCAGTACCATCGGCGCGATTGGGCTTAACTTCTCTGTTCGGAATGGGAAGAGGTGATCCCCAATGCTATTACCACCTAAATCGCTTCGCTCAGTTACGAATTTCGAATTACGAATTACGAATCGGCTACGCAGAAAACAACTCTTGCGAAACCCACTCCAAAATCACATCCAAAACCCATAAAAGAACCTATATCTCCGAATTACTAACCACAAACCCCGAACAAATCTCGTAATTCGTAACTCGTAATTCGTAACTGACATATCGAGGATGAGATAAAGGAATCAGCATTGAGTTTCTTCGAAACTCAACCTCCTTCGCACCTCGGCATAGCCCAAGCAAGCTTGGCTCTGCTCTCGGTTTGTCGGAGTTTCGGAAAGTCGATCGGGTAATTAGTACCGCTCGGCTGAATACATTACTGCACTTACACCTGCGGCCTATCGACGTGGTAGTCTCCCACGACCCTCAAGGGAATTCTTATCTTGGGGTTGGCTTCGCGCTTAGATGCTTTCAGCGCTTATC
>QMCE01000632.1_pt1 | contig 44352 bp, 31 predicted proteins | sample 1821851 | NCBI WGS metagenome assembly QMCE01 (sample SAMN09453174, study PRJNA476694) | Termite gut metagenome, whole genome shotgun sequencing project. | isolation source: worker | host: Odontotermes sp. | place: South Africa:Pretoria | collected 2016-01-28 | reverse complement strand
TATGGTCAAAATTTTGAAAGAACGGAAAAATATGATTCAATCTAAAATATGTAGCGCGCCAAAGTCTGCTCGCGGACAACTGGCAATGTTTGAATTGCATTTCATTTTGTTTCTCCTTCTGATATTGAATCCCGTGAACTCTTTTGCCGAAGAAGAGTTTAAAAACGGACTGGTGCCTCACCTGTAAAGCGAATGAGGCTCTCGTACTCAGCCGCGATACGGTTCGGCAGGCGCTCGCGGCACCGGGAATCGCCAAAGTGAAAGCGGACTGGACACAAAAAGACACTCTGATTCAAAGCCTTATGGAATCTCTCGAACGAAGCGGCGTACCCGTTTATGCCGTCTATAAAAACGGAAAACAAAACGAACCGGAAATTCTCTCCGAAATTCTCACGGTAAACGCCATCTTGGAAGCGCTGAAACCATAAAATTGAACTTTGGGCAACCTCAGCAAACCCTCGAAAGTTGCGATTATCGCGCTTGGAAATAAAAAATAACTCTAACTTTTCCGGAAAAAATTTGGGAATAGAGGTTGAGAAAATTCTGCCAAATTCCCAGTCACCCCGGACTTGATTTGCGCATCAATATAGTTCGATCGGGTATGAAAGATTTTCTTTGTCTGCACCGCCACTTGGTCGGGGTCCAAACCTATTTATCAACAACTCTTTGGTATAACTGAGCCAAATTAAATTACAGAATCAACATATTCATCAAAAACCTTGACCAAACCTTCCAAGAAAACAATACATTTGGAAAGATCTTCTTTCTTAACTGTATGAGGCTCCGAATTTGCAGAAACATCCTTGGAATTATGGACAACGTGCCCTCACTTTTCGATGAAGCGATCCAACTGGGTTTTAGATTCTTGCGAATCGTAATTATTCCATTTCCAACCTTCAGTCACGTCTTTAATGCCAAGAAATTCCTTGTACAATCTTTTTGTCTTGTCTGAGGAAGGTGTATTGAAACGCTTTAATTCTTCATCCAAGCGTTTTTGGAAAAAATCACCAAGGAAACTACCTTTAACTGATTTTAATTGCAGTACCAATGCCTCCAGTAAACGATCCTCTACATAAGTTTCCCAAGCAGTCAATGCCATAATCAGACCGGCACGCTTAAGAACTTCGGATTTTTCGGAATCGGTTTTGTTGTTCTTGTCAAACAGTTCCAAAAGATTCTTGGAATCCTGAATAGAGAGAGAAAATTTATCGTAGGATTTGGACATCACTTTGTCCTCTTCCAGTAAATTTTATCGCCCATAAATTCCATGTACATCTGATTCTTTCCCCGCATGTGGTACACTACAGAAACGCCTAAAGCTCCGGTGACAAGAATCTTGTCTCCGTCAACTTCATATTTGACTTCTTGTGCCATGCCGCAGGAATATTCGCGGGATGATGTAAATTCTATTTCGTCACAGCCGACCATTTTTAGGAGTTCTCCGCCGGATGTGACCTTCCACTTTCCAAGGATGGGATTTCCGCAAGCACACAATATAAGTACGGTCAGGCTCAAAGCCAATCGCTTCAATTTACTCATATATCTTACTTTATCTCTATTTTTTATGGAAACGCTCAGTTCATCGGGTACGAGATTTTGAGGGCAAGGTTTGGGGTTTAGTAAACTCCGGAGTGGAGATTTCCAAACCCAAAACGCCAAACCCCGATTTCATGCCGGCTTTATATAAAGAATTAATCTTCTTTCGGGAGATTTTTCTGAATTTCCTGTACTGCCGCAGTGGTATCCAGTTCGATCATTTCGGAGGCTTCATCCACGAGAGTGGCAAATTTATCGTACCATTCGGTGAAAATCTCCACTTCCACATGATCAACTCCCGGAATCGTGAGGCGCACGCCGCATTCTTCTCCGATTTTTTCTTCGAACTTGTCGATTTCCGGGCGAATGAGAGCGAGGTCCACACCATCAAAATCTTCCGGATCGAGCCAAACCGCATCTTCTTCGGAATCTTCTTCTTCGTCTTCAGCTACTTCCGCCTCGCAACTGCAAGTAACGTCATCGGAATCTTCGCAGGTGCATTCATCGTCTTGACAGCCACAATCGCAATCTTCGTCGCAATCACAATCACACCCGCAATCACAGCAACTGCATTTGCAGCCGCAGCCACATTCGTCCTCTCCTTCGAGGCCCGAATCATAGTAGAACTCGTCATCTTCCAAATAGAGAGTTTCAATAAAGATACCTTTGGTACCGAGAGCTTTTGCCGCTTCGACAAATTCTTCAAAGTTTCCGGCAAAGTAACGGGAAGTTTCTACTCCGGAAATGGTTTGCACCGGAATCGGAAGGAATCCGTGCTTTTTCAGGCTTTGAGAAATTTCTTCTGTGATTTTTTCCTTACTCATGATCTGACCTCTTATTTTTGAGAATGATACTTTAGAAGGCTCGGGGCCTTTTCACGGATGAGCTTCATAATACGGGCTTCCGCTTCATCGCCGCGGCCGGTTTCGCACACGCTCACGAGCGGCTGGAAAAGCGGGCTGTTAAAAGCAGTACCGAGGGGAATCGGGTTCTTGCGGCAGAATGTCATCTCCACAAAATCCCGCGCGCTGTCCTGAAGATCATCGCAACTTTCAAATTTTTGCTGCCCGAACGCCTCAAAGAGTTTCACGAAAATGCGCGAAGCCTCGGGAATATTTGCCGTTGCGCTGATTAACCCTTTGCCGCCCATTTCGAGAATGTCGATAAAAGCGCCGTCTTCCCCGCTGAGTACCGAAAAATCCCGTTCCTGAGTTTCCTGAATAACCCGGAGCGTATCTTCGTGGTAGCGTTCGCCGATCTTAAATTCCACCGCCTGCTTTAAACCGATAATATTTTTGTCTTCGGCAAGGCGGATAATGGTGTCGGGATGAATGTAATTGGCGGTGCGGCCCGGAACGTTATATACAATTATTTTAGCGCCGGTTTCTTCGCTGAGTGTTTTAAAATGCTTTTCAATACCTTCCTGCGACGGATTGTTGTAGTAGCCCGTCACACAGAGCATCGGGACTTCCGCAATCTTTAAAATCTGCTGAATCATTTCAATGGATTCGCGCGTGCAGTTGGAACCGGCCCCGGCAATTACCGGAACGCGCCCGCCGACATGATCGAGCGTAAATTTAATGACATCCAAGTGCTGCTTGTGTGTCAAAGTCGAACTCTGCCCGGTTGTCCCCACAGGAACAATCCCGTGAATTCCTTCGGCGATCAAATCGTCGATCATTTGACCGAGTTTCTCATAATCGACCGAATTACGGAGACGCTTGGGATCGTCATTCAGGAGGGGAGTAAATATGGCGGGGAAAACGCCCGTCAGTTGGGAAGCTTTGGTAATGTGCATAACACAAAAATAATACAAATCGCACCGGGAAAAGAGGCTTGGGAAAATAAAATTCCTAAATTAGAATCCGTCTAACATGTTTAAATAGGATGCTCATGGACACCATAACTCAAATCTGGAAAAAAATACAATCCCCCGACTTTAACCCTGCCACCGATGCCGCTCTTGTCGAACAGGTGAAAAAAGCGGCGATCGAATCCCGTGAAAATGCGAGTGTCAGTTTCGGCACATCCGGTTGGCGCGGAGAAATCGGTTCCGAATTTACCTTGCGTAACTTGCAGGTGGTCGGGGCGGCGATTGTGCGGCTTTACCGTGAAGCCACTCCGGAACTTTTCGCGGCCCTCGGCATCAAAAATTTTGAAGAGTTGAAAACCAAAGGATTGGTGATCGGGCACGACAACCGTCTGCTCGGGAAAGAATTTTGCGAATCGGTCGCTCATGAATTTGTAAAAGCCGGCGTGCGTATTTATTACGGCGGCGAAATGGCGACTCCCGAATTTTCGGCGGCCGTAGAAATGCTCGGCGCCGCCTGTTCCGTCAATATGACCCCGAGCCACAACCCGAGCCACTATAACGGCATTAAGTTCAACCCGGCAGACGGCGGCCCGGCTGGCCCCGAAATTACCGATGTCATCACGCGTTATTCCAACGAAATGATGGCCGCTCACGTTTACGAAGAGGTTTCGGATATCCCGTGGGAAATCATCGACCCGGTAAAGATTTATAAAGATTTCCTGATTCGCCAGGGAACCATCAAATTTTCCCGCATTCAAAAGATGATTGACGAAGGGCGTTTGACTATCGTGTGCGATTATGTGTACGGCTCCACCCGCGGCCGGCCGGCCGCGCTTCTCGGAAACCCGGACTGCCTCGTGAACCTCAGAACCGAAGATGACCCCCTGTTCGGCGGTGTCGCCCCCGAACCGAGTTCCAAAAATCTGGAAGGAGTACACCGGGTACTGGATGCGAGCAAAACATGGTACCGTTTGGGCTGCATTTTCGACCCGGACGGCGACCGTATCCGTTTTTACGACGGCACTGCCGAAATCGACATGAACAGTTTCGGCGCCATCGCCTTCCATTACATGGTCACCTGGCGCAAGGAACGCGGCGTAGTGGCAAAATCCGTGGCGACCTCCAACTTTGTCAATATCATCGCCGAAAAGCTCGGTTGCGAAGTTAAGGAAACCCCGGTCGGTTTCAAAAACTTCCGCCCCTACCTTGCCCGCGATGCCAAAGAACGCGCGCTCATCGCTTTTGAAGAATCCGACGGCATTTCCGGTTTGAACAACACCCTTGAAAAAGACGCTCAATTCGGATTCCTGCTCGCACTGGAAATCATGGCGGTTACCGGGAAAAACCTCGGCGAATATCTCGAAGCGCTTTACACGGAATACGGCCGTTTTTACCCAACGCGCTCGGGTTTTGAAGTCGATAAATCCCTCGTGGGCGCACCGCTGATCGCAAAAGTAAACGCGATTGCGGGCAAAGCGAAACCCGGCATGAAAGTTCCGGTAGGCGAAATCGAAAAAGAAGTCAAGCAGCTCCTCACTCTCGACGGCGTGAAAATCATCTTTACCGATGATTCATGGATGCTCATCCGCCCCTCCGGCACGGAACCCAAAGTCCGTATTTACACGGAATGCCGCGTGCCCGAAGAAAAGGATGTCATGTTTGAAGCGGCAAAGCACCTTTTCTTTAAAGAGTGAATAAACGCTATTCGGGCTTGAAAGTTCGGCAACCCCATGCTTTTGAGGGCGTGTTCACAAAATCTGAGATATTCAGATTTTGAATGGATTTTGTGCATCTATGTAGTTCGACCAGGCATGTAAGATTTTCTCAATGTGCACCGCTACTTAGTTTTGCTAGGCAAGGCAAATTTTCGCAGGAATACCGGTGGTATTTCAAGAAAATTTAACGAAGCATAGCGAAACCAAGCGGCGGCGCACACTTGGAACGTTTTATTATACCTGATTGAGCTACATGGATGCGCTGAATCCATCAAAAGATGGGTATTGAACGGTTATGTGAGCACGCCCTAGCCCCGAATTACGTCAAATTCCACAAAAAACGGTGATTTTTTATTAATTTGTCCTTATTCGACGGATATTTTTTAAAACCCGCCCTTTACATACAAAGAAAATGATTCTATATTCCCCGCCAAACTAAAAAGAGGTTTATTATGGCAACCGTTATTCGTTTATCCCGCTTCGGCAAGCGTCACCAACCGATCTACCGCGTCATCGTAGTGGATAACCGCAAGTCCCGCGATGGTGAATTCATCGAACAGGTCGGTTTCTACAACCCGAATCTGGCAAAACCGGACATCCGTTTTGAGCAGGACAAGGTGATGAAATGGCTCATTTCCGGCGCGCAACCGTCCGATACCGTGGCTTCTCTCCTCCGCAAGCAAGGCATCATGGAACTTTTCCACGAAGTGAGAGCCGGCCGCTCCATCGAAGGCAAAACCGCCGTGCCGCGCCCGGACAAGCCGAAGAAAAAAGTGCTCGGACCGAAAGCCAAGGCTCGCGCCGAGGCCGAAAAGAAAGCCAAAGAAGCTCCGGCGGAAGAGGCCTGATTTTTCAAAACCAACGCCTCAGGTTCACCGCCTGAGGCTCTTTTTTTATGGCAGAATCTTTTATTTCCATCGGTTGTCTAATGCGCCCGCGCGGCGTGCGGGGCACAATTAAATGCAAGCCTTACACGCATGATTTGAACCGCTATAAGCAGTTGAAGCGCGTTTTTGTTTTTCCGGAAACCCGCGAAACGGAACTTCAAATCGAATCGGCGAGCCGCCTTGACGATTTGTGGGTTTTCAAATTCAAAGGTTATGAGACTCCCGAGTCCCTCGCGCCTTTGGTGAATCTGGAAATTCAAATCCCCCTCTCCGAGCGGATTCTCCCGCCCGAAGGCGAGTATTATTTCTCGGATCTCGAAGGGTTTACGATGGTTACGGCCGCCGGAGATACCGTTGGAAAAGTATTATCCGTTCAGGAATTTCCGTCTGTGAACGCATTTTCCGTTGAGCTCCGGGATGGCAAAAATATCTGGATTCCCTGGATTGACGATTGCATTCTCGCCATAGATACGGATCGACGAACGGTGACCGTTTCGCTTTCCTACATTGAAGAACTTCTGGGGGAGGGCGAATGAAAGTCGATTGCATTACGCTTTTCCCGGAAATGTTTCAGCCGATGCGAATGTCCATTATGGCGCGCGCGCAGGCAAAAGGATTGCTCGATTTCAACACCGTTTACCTGCGGGATTTTGCCGTTAATGACTACGGTCAGGTAGATGACGTTCCCTATGGCGGCGAACCGGGTATGGTGCTCCGGCCCGAACCGTTAGCGAGAGCCATTGCAAGTACGGGCGTTCGCGCCTCGGGCGGTAAAGTAATTTACCTCGCTGCCGACGGCGTTCCGTTTAACCATGCCATGGCGGAAACTCTTTCCGGAGAATCGCACCTGGTTTTTATCTGCGGCCATTATAAGGGAATCGACGAACGTATCCGGGAAACCGAAGTGGATCTGGAGATCTCCATCGGCGATTTTGTGGTGAGCGGCGGCGAACTGCCGGCGATGCTTGTTACCGATGCGGTGGTGCGTTTAATGGAAGGCGCTCTCGGCAATGCGGATTCCGCCGAAACCGATTCCTTTGCAAAGGGGCTTTTAGGGTGGCCGAATTACACGAGACCCGAAGTTTTTAACGGAAAAAAAGTCCCGGAAGTGCTACTTTCGGGGCATCACGCCAAAATTCAGGCATGGCGAGAGGCCGAATCTTTAAAAAGAACGAAAGAAAGACGCCCCGACATCTACGAAAAGTGGCGGAATAATACTAAATTTGACTCCAAAATTAATGAGGTTTGAATATGTCTTTGAACATTGAAACAATTCATCACGAAAATAAAAAGTCCGAAATGCCCGACTTCCGCACCGGCGATACCATCACTGTAAATGTAAAAGTGATCGAAGGCGCGAAAGAACGCATTCAGCCGTTCAAGGGCGTGATCATCCAAAAGAAGAACGCGGGAATCTCTACGACTCTCACCGTGCGTAAAATGTCCGGTAACGTTGCCGTCGAACGTATTTTCCCGGTTCACAGCCCCCGCATCGAATCTTTCAAAATCGACCGTCCGGGTAAAGTACGTCAAGCGCGTATTTTCTACATGCGTGATCTCCGCGGTAAAGCGGCTCGCATTCTCGAACGTCAAGACTAATATTCAAAAAGGAAGTTCGCTTTGGCTTCCGGTGAAATACTAGTTTCAGAAATCCCGCCGGAGAAACGTCTTATCCCGGCGGGTTCTCTTGTTTTAAAAGAAAATGAAATCAAACGGGAACTCCTCGTTGTCGAGTCCGGAGAGCTGGTCGCTTTTTCGGAAAAGAACGGTATTGAAAAAAAGAATCGCTCGCTCGGCGCCGGTTCGTTGATCGGAACCTTTTCTTTGCTTGAGGGGGAAGCGATTCCTTACTCGGTTCGCGCTGTCACGGACTGTGTTCTGACGGTGGTTTCGGAAGAACACCTCTACACACTTTTCAGAAACATTCCGGTTTGGCTTCTCGCCGTCATCAAAAAAATAACCGCCGAAACAAGGGCGGCCGGGCAACCGGGCGCGCCGCTCATTTCAAACCCGCTTCAAAGCTTTGCCCGATTTTTAGCGCTCCGTGGAGAAGCTCCTCTGAATGCGGAACTTTGCATTGCCGAATATTCCTGGCTCGCACAAATTTCACCGGAGGAAACCCGTGATTTACTGCAAAGTCTGACAGCCCGGCGGCTTGCGGAGTATTCCGAATCGCTCCGCTTAATTCGCGTTTTGAATCCGAACTCGCTCAATGCGTTTGCGGAATCCGGGTTGCAAGGAATTTTCCGATGATTCTTAAAGAAGACGATATTCTCTTTACGGAAGGGAGCCCGGGCGACTCCATGTATATCGTTTCCTGCGGCTCTCTCGAAATGTGGAAACGCGAAGGTGAAAAAGAAGTTTCCCTCGGAGAAATCGGTGCGGGAGCGATTATCGGCGAGCATTCATTCTTTGAAACGCTTCCCAACCCTTATACCCTGAAAGCGATCGAAGATACCGAGTTGATCGTGATCTGCCGGAAAGAGTTCGACGAAACGCTGGAACGTTATCCGTTGTGGCTCCGCCCGTTGCTCCAAACCCTCTGCCAAAGAAACCGGGAGGCCCGGGAAAGGGAAGAGCAAACTCAAATTCTCCGCGCTTTGCCCGTCGCTCTTTTTTTAATGGAGCGCCACCTTCAAAAATCCGGAAGCCAAACGTTGGATTTAAATCTTATTTTATCCGGAATCGAACAAATGAACGGGCTGAGTTATTCCAAATCGCTCCGCCTAATCAAGGCACTGGCGGGCCTTCAATTATTTGAAATCCGGCAAACACCCGCGCTTCAAATCTTTGTTCCGCTTCCGGGTGTCATTTCTCTTTTGTATCAAACCCTGTTTTTGCGCGCCACTCAACAAGAGTATCCCGCGGCTCTTCTTTCCGCCGGTGAACAACTGTTGCTTTCCGCTTTTATAGAGGCCGCTTCGAAGCACGAAAAAACGGCCGGCGGCGAATGCTCGGTTTCAAACGAAGATTTTCTCGCGGCACATCAAAAAATGATGAGCGGAGTACGTTTCAACAAACATTCCTTTATGGCGCTCGTGCGGAAAAAATACATCTCTACCGTACCCGCCTTCGATTCCGAAATGCCGGTGGAATCCATTCGATCTTTTCAGGGAAATCCGGATTTTATCCGCGGACTGCTTGAACTCAACCGCATTTATCCGCTTCTCGACAAAGAATTACCGCAAAAACTTTAGAGCCTTCTAACGCAGCATGGCGCGGGCACGCATCAGGCGTTTCCAGGCATGTAACGGGTTCACGTGATTCCAAACGCTCCCTAAAACCACCGCCCCGTCAAAACCGGCCGCCGCCACCGCTTTTAAGTTATCTTCATCGATTCCGCCCAACGCATAAACGGGAAGTTTACTTTCCGCATGATGTCTCACCAAAAAATCCGAAAGTGTTTCCAGAGAAAACGCCGACGGATAATCCGTTTTGGAAATGGAATCAAACACCGGGCTGATCCATGCGTAAGATAAATCTCCGGGGAGTTTTCCGAGTTCCTCCAGGGTATGCGCGGAGGCGCTCCGCAAAAGCGTTTCCGGCTCCGGATGCGTTTCAAACCAGGCGGCGTTCATGTGAAACCCGGGCAGGTTTAACGCCCGCGCGACTTCCGGGTGCCCGTGAACCACAATTTGCGAATGAAAATCCGAATTCAAACCGAGAATCCAGCGTTCGAGCTGTGCCGCGGAATGCCGCGGTTTCCGCAAGTGAAACCGCGTAAGCCCCATCTCGAAGAGTGCTTCTACGATCGTGTGTTCCCCTGCAAAATCCTCGGGGCTTGAAACGAGTAGAAGTTCCATTTCAGGATACCTCTCGAGTATTGGGGGTATTTACTTTCGGGTATGGAATATAGGGAAATGGGAAATGGGAAATGGGATATGAATTTTTCATTTCCCTTATCCCGTGTCCCTTATCCCATATTTCCCGTTCCGTGCTCTTATCCCTGACTTTCATGCAATTACACTCCGCAATGATAACGAGAAGCCCCGGAATGCGGATAGCACTGACAAATCCATTACGTAATTCGTAATTTGAAATTCGTAATTAAGTATGTGACACATTATTACCGATTTCATAAAAAATGAAATTTTAGAAAACCCTTTATTCCGAAAGTTTTCCGGTGGCGGCAAATTCTCTCACGGCGCGCGTGATGCGCATGGAGCAGAAATAAGGGCCGCACATGGAACAAAAATGAGACTGTCGGGATTGATTCCCCGGGAGCGTTTCATCGTGATATTCCATCGCTTTTTCCGGATCCAGCGAAAGTGCGAATTGATCGTTCCAGCGGAAGTCGAAACGGGCGCGGGAAAGTGCATTATCGCGGAACTGAGAAGCGAAATGCCCTTTGGCGAGGTCGGCCGCATGTGCTGCTAATTTATAGGTAACCACCCCGGCGCGCACATCTTCTTTATTCGGGAGTCCGAGATGCTCTTTCGGAGTCACATAACAAAGCATGGCCGTACCGAACCAGCCGATCATGGAAGCGCCGATGGCCGAAGTAATGTGATCGTATCCCGGCGCAATATCGGTCACGAGAGGCCCGAGCGTGTAGAAAGGAGCCCCGTGGCATTTTTCCAACTGCCGTTCCATATTTTCTTGAATTTTATGCATCGGAACGTGGCCAGGCCCTTCAATAATCACCTGAATCCCATTTTCTTTTGCGATGAGCGCGAGCTCTCCGAGGGTGTCCAGTTCCGCAAATTGCGCGGCATCGTTGGCATCGGCAATGCAACCCGGGCGCAGTCCGTCTCCGAGAGAGATTCCCACATCATAAGCGGCGAGAATTTCACAAATTTCCCGAAAATGCGTATAAAGAAAGTTTTCTTCCCGGTGCACCATGCACCAGCGCGCGAGAATCGCTCCGCCGCGGGAAACAATGCCCGTGGTGCGCGAAGCGGTCAGCGGGATATGAGAAAGTAAAAGCCCCGCATGAATCGTAAAGTAATCCACGCCCTGTTCCGCTTGCTCTATGAGTGTATCGCGGAAAAGTTCCCATGTTAATTTTTCTGCAACTCCGTTCACCTTTTCGAGCGCCTGGTAAATCGGAACCGTTCCGATCGGAACCGGACTGTTGCGGATAATCCATTCCCGGGTTTCATGAATGTTTTTTCCCGTGCTCAAATCCATCACGGTATCGGCACCCCAGCGCACCGCCCACACCATTTTCTCCACCTCTTCTTCAATGCTCGAAGTGATCGCGGAGTTGCCGATGTTGGCATTGATTTTCACCAGAAAATTCGTGCCGATAATCATCGGTTCGCACTCGGGATGGTTGATATTCGCCGGGATGATCGCGCGGCCGGCAGCAATTTCACTACGGACAAATTCAGGCGTGATCGGCGCACCCGTTCCTCCGGAAAGTTCATCCAAACGCTGATTCTCCCGAATCGCCACATATTCCATTTCCGCAGTGATGATTCCTCGCTGCGCGTAATCCATTTGAGTAATGCGCGCGCCTTCCCTGGCGCGCAGAGGGCGGTGTTCCGCGGCAAACCGCAAATGCGCGAGTTCCGAATTCTCCCGCCGGGAACGCCCGTAACTCGAAGAAATTTCTTCCAAAAGATCACAGTCGCCGCGCTTTAAAATCCAGGATTCCCGAAAACGCGCAATCCCTTTTCGCACGTCAATTTCCGCATCCGGATCGCTGTAAGGGCCGCTCGTATCATAAACGGGAACCACGGGACTCTGCAGATCCGCATTCCCACGCGAATTTCCGGGTGTAATTTTCCCGGAACAAAAACTTTTCGAGAATTCATAAATGATTTATGAAGAAAATCCGCCATTTATCCGCCTTGTGCCACTTCAATCACGAGAACCCGGTCATTTTCATTCAAAATGAAGTGCTCCCACCGGGAACGGGGAACTACAGCATCATTCACAGCCACCGCCATTCCCGCGCGCTGTAAATCATGAGAAATTAAAAAAACAGAAAGAGAGACACCCTGTTCCGTTTCAACCGTATCGCCATTCAAAAATAGATTCATCAGTTCCGAATATAAAAAAGTATGGAGTTGAAAAACCGGCGCTCAGGCGGAAATTTTGCGCAGAGACCTTTTATTAGAGCTTGTTCACATAACCGTTCGATACTCATCTTTTGATGGTTTCGGCGCATCAGTTGAGTTCGTGTGGGTATGTAAGACTTTCTCAATGTGTGCCGCCACCTGGTTTCGCGATGCTTCGTTAAATTTTCTTGAAATACCACCGGTATTCCTGCGAAAATTTGCCTTGCCTTGCAAAAAATTCATTCAAAATCTGAATATCTCAGATCATGTGAACAGGCTCTAGAAAGCCGCTGAAAACCGGGCACCGAAGCGCTGATTTTGAATATCAATCACCGGAGTAAAATCAAATGCCATGCGTTCCCGGTTATCCGCTTCGCGAATTTTACGGTTTCCTCTTTTCTTTTTTACAACGCCGGCTAGAATAAAAGCCGCTCCCATTGCCGTTAAAGCGGTCCCACCGAGCATCATGAGCGTACTTTTGGTATCTGTTTTGTCATCACTTGTATTTTCATTGGTACAACCGCCGAAATTACAGGTAGAGTTACTTTCGGATTCATCTTGAATTGCACCAACGGCGAAGAGAGGAATCCCGGCCACGGCACTAATGATACCCATCGTTAAGAAAATATTTCCGCTTCTTCTCTGCGCAATCCCCTCTTCGCGAAGAATATTAGCCTCTGCTAAAATATTTTCTTTTTCTGCCGCCGGAGGTGCCGAAGACTCCTCCCAAGCCAAAGCCCGAGTTTCATCTTGAACCGGTTCTTCGGCAAAAGTGAAAGCGATGAATGCGAAAACGCAAAATAAAAGAGTTTGTAGATATTTCATAATGATCTCCCAAATGAAATGATTTGCAAGCCAGAGATTATTTTTCCCTTTGCCTGCGGTTAATTGTTGTTTTTCCCAAATCACTTAACCCAAAGTCTACCTTTTTTTCTTCTTTTTCGGCGGCGTGTAATTGGAGCCCACCGTAGAGCCGCCCTTTTGTTTTTGCATCATGCCGCCCATTTTTTTGAACATCATTTTCATTTCCTCAAATTGTTTGAGAACCTGATTGACACGCTGGACAGTGGTACCCGAACCCAAAGCGATGCGCTTCTTGCGGTTGCCCTCGATAATGTTCGGCTTCTTACGCTCTTTCGGAGTCATGGAACTCAGCACCGCTTCCACATAAACGAGTTCCTTTTCGTTCACCTGGTCGAGCGGGAGTTTGTTGAGCCCCGGAATCATGCCGAGAATATCTTTGATTTTCCCGAGTTTCTTAATGGTACGGAGTTGGTTTAAAAAGTCGTCAAGATCGAATGTATTATTCAGGATTTTTTTCTTCAAATCCTTCGCATCTTTTTCATCAATCACCGCCTGCGCTTTTTCCACAAGGCTCACCACATCGCCCATACCGAGAATGCGGCTCGCCATACGGTCGGGGTGGAAAAGTTCGATTTCCGGAAGTTTTTCGCCGACACCGACAAAACAAATCGGAACGCCCGTGATTTTTTTGATGGAAAGAGCTGCCCCGCCCCGGGTATCGCCGTCCATTTTGGAAAGACAAACGCCGGTAAAATTCAGCCGCTCAAAGAATGTTTCGGCGACACTCACCGCCTCTTGCCCGATCATCGCATCGGCCACAAAGAGAATTTCCCGCGGCTTTACGGCATCGCGCGCCTGTTCGAGTTCCTGCATGAGCGTTTCATCAATCTGCAAACGCCCGGCAGTATCGTAAATCACCAAATCAAAACCGTTTTCCACCGCGTAACGGTGCCCGTTTTTGATAATCTCTACCGGGTTTCCGAGACCTTCTTCGTAAACGGGAATACCGATGGATTTCCCGAGAACCTGTAACTGCTTGATCGCCGCCGGCCGGTAAACGTCCGCTGCCACCAGGAGCGGTTTGCGCTTGCGTTTACTGCGCATGTAAAGCGCGATTTTTCCGGCAAACGTGGTTTTACCCGACCCTTGAAGCCCGACCATCATCACTCCAACCGGAGGCTCGCCGGAAAGCGACAATTCGTGAGTTTGGCCGCCCATGATTTCCACGAGTTCATCGTGAATGATCTTCACAATCTGCTGCCCCGGAGTCACCGAAAGCAAGACTTCGCTACCGAGCGCCTTTTCCTTAACGGATTTCACAAAATCGCGGGTGACGTTGAAATTTACGTCCGCTTCCAAAAAAGCACGGCGCACTTCGCGGAGAGATTCCGCCACGTTTTCTTCCGTGAGCTTACCTTGTCCGCGCAGGTTTTTGAGGGTCGATTCGAGAGAGTCGGTCAGTTGTGAAAACATAATGGGGCAAATGTAGTATTTTTCGGTTCCTGACGGGCATACCAAGCGAGTATGCGAGCCGGGCACGCTAAGAGCCTATCCGTAAACAGTAATGAGCTACCCAGAAGAACTTGAAAATGCGTGAGGCAGGCGGAGGGTGCGCGTTAGCGCGCAGTGCCGGATGTTTCGGATATGTTCATCGGGCACGAAATTTTGGGTGTAGGGTTTTGGGGTTAGAAAACATTCGGAATGAAAAATCGGAAACCAAACCCCGGACCCTAAACGCCAAACCCAAAATTTCCACACCCCAAGTAGGGGCGCAATATCTTGCGCCCAACAATTACCCGGTAACAAATCCGGCACCGACCGGCGGGTAGCCCGGAGCTACGCCGACCCGGCGATATCAATTACGAATGTCGAATTACGGAACGAAAGTGTAACCGTAATTCGTAATTGTCTTGCAATGCCGGAGGTAACCCCGTAACTCGTAATTGATATTGCCGGGGCACGCCCAAACTCCGATTCCCTGTGCCCATCGAAATGCGCACAGCGGAGCCGGGTCTTTAACTTTCTATATTACCGCCCGAAACTTTACAAAAGGCATTTTATGACCGATATTTCTTTTACCGACCTTGGGCTTTCTCCGGCGGTTCTTCAGGCGGTAAAACAGGCGGGGTATGAGACTCCGTCTCCGATTCAGGCAAAGGCGATTCCGATTTTACTTCGCGGGGAAAATTTGCTCGGTACGGCGCAAACCGGTACGGGGAAAACCGCTGCGTTCGCGCTCCCGCTTCTCTCTCGTTTGAATTTTTCTTCTGCGTCTCCGGCGCTCCTGATTCTCACTCCCACTCGCGAGCTTGCGATTCAGGTGGCGGAAACCATCACACGTTATGCGGCGCATTTGTCGAAAGTTTCGGTGGTTCCGGTTTACGGCGGGCAGGATATCGGAATTCAGTTGCGCGCGCTGAAGCGAAAAGCAACGGTGATCGTTGCCACACCGGGGCGTTTGATTGATCACCTGGAAAGAAAATCCATCGACCTTTCGGATATTCAGGCCATTGTTCTCGATGAAGCCGATGAAATGCTCGACATGGGCTTTATGGAAGACGTGGAAAAAATTTTGAGTTCCATTCCGGATACGGCGCAGCGTGCCTTATTCAGTGCGACCATGCCGGTTTCGGTGAAGAAAATCATCGAACGTTATTTAGGGCGTTACTCGGAAGCGTGTATCGAAAGCAAAACTTCCACCGTTGAAAAAGTGCGCCAGCGTTACCTCACCGTGCGTTCCGAGCATAAACTTGAAGCCCTTACGCGCGTACTCGAAGGCGAAGAATTTGACGGGATGCTTATTTTTGTGCGCACGAAACAGGCGACGGCGGAACTTTCCGAAAAACTCGAAGCCCGCGGATTCAATACGGCTCCCCTCAGCGGCGATTTGGCGCAGGCTCTCCGCGAACGCACCATCAATCGCCTGAAAGACGGAAAAATCGACATTGTGATCGCTACCGACGTGGCGGCGCGCGGGCTCGATGTGAACCGCATCACCCACGTGGTGAATTACGACATTCCTTACGACACCGAATCCTATGTGCACCGCATCGGCAGAACCGGCCGCGCCGGGAGAGACGGCAACGCGATACTCTTTATCACGCCGCGGGAACGCAAACTGCTGAAAATGATTGAAAAAGCCACGCGGCAATCCATTGAACAAATGGAAATGCCCTCCGGCGAACAAATCAGCGAACGCCGGATCCTTGCGTTTGAAAAAAATATCACGGACACACTTGAAAATAATCCGCTCGAAGAATTCCGTTCGGTCGTGGAGAATTTATCCGAAAAACTTTCCCTTCCGGTTCTTGAAATCGCAGCCGCAGTCACTTATCTTGCGCAAAAAGGGCAGCCGCTTTTTCCGGAAATGGAAACCATCGAAACCTTGACGGAATCGAAGCCCTCATCCGGCGGCGAATTCAAGGAAAAGAAACGCCTCCGCAAAGAACGCAAAGACGGGCTCGACGGCGTAGAAGAAGGTTTCGAACGTTACTACCTCGCCGTGGGGCGCAAACATCACGTATCTCCGCGGGACATTGTAGGAGCCATCGCCGGGGAAGCGGAAATCCCCTCAGCCGAAATCGGGCGCATTAAACTGTTCGATGCCTTCAGCACGGTGGAACTCCCCGAAGGGATGCCGAAAGACATCTTCAAAACCCTCAAGAGAATGTTCATCCGCAACAACCCCTCCGGCTTCCGCCTCATGACGGACGAACCGCCGCCGGCATCATCGCGCCGCGAAAAACCGTTCCGGGAAAAATCAATGCGAGACAAACCGTTCAAGGAACGCAGCGGAAACAAACCCCCGAGAAGAACACGCCGTTTCGGCAGACACTGATTTTTTGGGCGTGCCGCGGCGAGCATGCTCGCCGCGGTCGGGCTATATTGCACTAAGGCGGCTCCCCCGCCAAGTGCAACGGAGCCGCGCGGTTTTAACCCACGCGTCTCCGCCCGTACGGGTCACTATCCCTCACGCATCTTGAGTTCATCAGGCATGAAAGCCGGGATGTAGGGGATAAGATAATTCGAGTTTCCGAATATTCATATTCCGGTTCATCCGGCATGGAAAATAGTAAGGGCGCAAAATATTGCGCCCTTACATTTCGCCGCCCTCCGCAGAAGGCGTTAAGTTTTTCGTCGGGATTTATTTCTTAAACCAGCGGAATGTTCCGGAAGAACTCCCTTGCCGAACCTGAATAAAGTAGTTTCCGGACGGCAAGTGCGAAAGGGGAACCCAGTGACTTCCGGCATCGAAGTTCTCCACCATTTTCGGAGTCGCTTCGCGGCCGCTTGCATCCAGAAAACGGAGCGTCACCGCACCCGATCTTTCAAGATGAAGGTTGATCCCTTCGGGAGACGAACTCCACTTAAACGGGGCCCGGATCTGCGAAATCTTTATCGGAGAACCACCGGCACCGATCGTTATGGTTCTCGCGATTCCCTGCGCATTACCGAAATCATCGGTACCGAGAGCTTCGTAATTGGCGGTTTCCGGAGTGTGTGCCGTGATATTGAGAGTAACATTCTGTATTCCGGCTACAAGGCTTGTACCCACTTTTTGAGCATAACTCGTACCGCCTTCGAATTCATAAGTCACTTGCGCGCGTTCGTAAACGGCCGTATCCGGAAGCATATCCGGTGTAGTAGAACCCAATTCCACGGTCATATTCTTAAACGAAGAGGCAAGTCGCTGCATATTTTTCCGGTACTTCATGGTAATCGTAGTATCTAAAGCTTTATAATTATTGCTTCCGGGAGCGCTAATGCGAACTTGCGTTTCTCCTAAAGCATTGAAGCGGAGAACCCAAATAGAAGCTCCTTTATTGGTTCCGATGCAATTGCTTGAGTTACAGGTTGTTTTTGTTACGGAAATGGCTGAAGGGTTACTTGAGGTAACCGTAACAGGCTGCCCTTCCAGAGTAGAAACATTCAATTTTTGTTCCAGATCATACGAACCGGAATAGTTTTTAAGCGCCTCCCCAGCATTACAGCTTTTATTGAGGCGGCAATGGTAAGCTCTGAATGTGAAATTTTGTGCAGGCATCGGGGTGGCGGTTACTACACTAAGTGTTCCGTCGCTCCCTGTCATAACGGCAACACCCGCTTTTTTTACGGTGATAATGCCGCCGGAAATGGTAGCGACCGCTTCATTACTCGAAGTATAAGTACAGCTCGCATTTGCCTTTCCGGAAATGGTTCCGATGGTTTCTTTTTCCGTGACGGAGGCAAAGCGGCAGGCGCCATTTGTCTTACCGTAAGTCAGAGAATCGATCCAATTCCGGCCTTTTTGGACCAAATAATTTTTCGCAATCGTGCCGGAAGCGGATGTTTTGGCGGTGTCAAGGCGTGATTTAGTGTTGATAATGGTACTTGCATCCTGAAAAAACGCCGATTGCTCACCGCCGCCGCGTAAAGACCAGTTGCAGTTTGAGATTTGTTTCTGATCCATATAATTCGTCCAGGCAGTAGTTGCGGACTGGCTCGGAGCGCCATCACCGTTTGCCGATGTGGTACCCCATTCCGAAATAAATACGGCAAGCCCCGCATTCAGGGTTTGATCAATACGACCCTGGTATTCGCCTAAAGAATGACTCGCTGCATAAAAATGGAGTACGTAAGCTACATTGGGCTTGTTAACGGAATTGCCGATCGCTTCTTGCGGATATTGCGCCCAATTGCGAGTACCTACGAGAGCCAAGTTCGGAGAATGGGTTCGAATGGTACCGATCACATCTTCGGCGTATGATTTTATAGTACCCCAATTGGTATAAACCGGTTCGTTATAGACCTCCCAAATGATGTTCGGAACATCTTTATAGCGTTCCGCCGCATAAGCAAAAAACGCCCGGGCATCGGCGAGTTCGTGTTCTCCGCGGTGCGTATGCCAGTCGATAATCAGGTAAATATCATTTTCAATGGCCGCTCTTACGGTTTGATCCAAAACATTTTTCTGTGTCGCCTGATCTTTATAATAAGAAACCAAACCTTCGTTTGATGTTCCCCCATCACTGTCATAGTAACGCACCATCATGGCATGGCGCACCACGTCAGCTTTTAACGTAGCGGCGGCATATTCCATCACATCGCTATTGTAATAAGGGATACCCGTGTTATCCGACCAGAACAGGCTCATGCCGCGGAGCATTACCTGCTTTCCGCTGGCGAGACTCACGATTTTATTGCCGTTTGTGCCCAATGCCCCATATTGGGAAACAGGGCCGATTCGCATTTTATCGGGCTTTACAAAAGCGGTCTGTGCAAAAGAACCGAAAGCCAGAATAAGAATAGAAAGCAGAATTTTTTTAGATTGAATCATAATTACTCGCTTATTTCAAAAAAGTGGTGGTGACGGCGGAATGGTTCGTATCATGAATACGAATTACGGCAACGCCTTGCGGGAGGTTCAATTCTTTAAGAGAAAGCATGCCGTTTGCGCCGGAAAGTTGTTTGGTAAAAAGGCGGTCCCCTTTCAAAGAGGTGATGGAAAGTACGGGGTTTGACGAAAAACCCTGATAATGGAGGGTAGAACCGGCCACTCTCAACTGAGAATTCGATACCGGCTTTGCTTTTGAGGCAATTGCCAGGGGGTTGCCGGAATCTTCATAAATGTTTGCGGGACCACCGGCAGCGTTCAAAAAGAGAATTTCCGCCACTTCCAAAGAACCGAAACCGCCTTTGGTCATTTTAGGTTCAAATTTGACTCCGGTTACAGTGGGCAATATATCTTGCGGGGATATCGATGCCGTAGCCCAGGGCGGAACCATTAAATGTGCGAAATAATTATATTGGTCCGGAGAAAGGTCGATATCTACGATTTGGAACGTTTCCGAAGGCTGGAACCAGTAACCCGGTTCTCCGCCGTCTTCGTTTAACACGTCACTGGTAAAGGTATTTGTCAGAGCCAGGCGAACCACGCCTTGTGTTTTGAGAGTTACGCGAATGGTTTTCACATCGCTCAAATTGAAGGCTCTTTCATCATCGGCAAAACTGAGGGCCACGCCTGCAAAGGGATACTTGCCCGCAGAAGCTTCTGCAGTACCGTATTCGGGCTCGGCGGCAATGCGGAAAGAGGCTTTCAAATAAACTCTGCCGTCTGCCTCCTGATAAATTGCAGATTGCCCGGAATCCGGGTACATTACGGTACCGGTGCCGAGTTTATCGGAGAAAGCGCCCCAATTGGCGAAAGAAGCAAAAGAAGCCGAAGGATCGGTGAGTTGAGTTCCGGTGGGCGGTGTGGGGGCTTTTAAGGCTCCTTGAGTTAAATTCGTATATCCGGTCATATCGTAAAAATTCGGCATGTTTCCGGTCACGAGAAGGAGATAAAGAACATTCAAAGTCGCGGAGAAATATTTTTCCCCAACAGTTCCGGCGGGAGTTGTTTTCCCTTGAGTATTGATCAGGGATTCATAAACGGTTTCCATATAATTACCGGGATTATCGGCAGAAGCGACGGCAAGCCCGACACCCACATACGCAGATTGAACGCTCCCGGCAAGGCCCGAAACATCATAAGCTCCGTTTCTGTAAATGTAACCGGGGTGAATATAACTGGCGTGTCCGTAAGTGTGCGGAACCAGCCACGCGGCAAGATTATCGCTAATTTGCTTGGAGCCGGCATCTCCGAACCAGTAGTAACCTTGAGCAAGGCGCCACGGCGTACGGGCCGCATCATAATTCATTCCGGGGTTCCCGGTCGTGACAGCCCCCGCTACAGCCGGCCTGTTGGAGCCATCACACCAATCCGGCATCAGTCCGGTGGCCGCATCCTGACAGGCTCTTACCTTATTATTGTTTACGTCAACGGCATTATTCCAGAAAGCCGCTTCTGCCGGATTGACCTGTGCGAATAATTTAAAAGCCGCCGGGGATACATAACTTGTATTAAACGGATCACTCCACTCGCTCCCCGGTTTAATGAGACCGTTTGACTGCATATCATTGTTTTTAATCCAGGTAATCAAAGATTTGGCATCGTTGAGGTAAGAATCCTGCCCCCATTGTTTGGCCGCCATCACCAAGGCGACAGCGGCATCAATATCGGCATCGGTTGCAGTACCGTTATCAGCCTGGCCGTTGTTGTTATTAACATGCCATTTCATACCGGAAACGCCCCCGCCTTGCTGGTACTTTTTCCAGTAAGCCCAAAGTTTATCGAATTCGGCTTTGTTCTCCACAGCCGAATTGCTCATATAAACCATGAGCAACATACCGTAGGCTATGCCTTCGGAAACGGCAATTTCGGTGCTGTCGTTGGGGCTAATCACATAGGCGGTGCCATTGTTTAAGTCTTTATACCAGGCGCGTTTCCAAACGCCAAACTGATTTTGAATTTTAGCGGCATCTCCCCCGTTAAATACGTTTCCGTAAGGGTACTGTTTCTTTTGCGGAAACGGGAAATTTATAGCAGCCTGCACGGAAGTGACCGCAAAGACGAATAGAGCTATTGAAAAAACAAAATGTGAAAATTTGAACCGGTTCATAAAACCTCAAGAAGGTAAAGTTACTTTCAATTTATATTGTGACATGTATAATTGAATCTAAAAAAAAACAATGCGATAAGAAAACGTTTACGATAGAAACCAATTGTAAAAAAACGGGATACAATATGCTAAAAATCAACATTTTTCAACAATCCGTCGAAACTTTGAAAAAAAAATACCTGTTTCTAAAAAAAGATGGTATATTTAAGCGCAGATTATCTCCCTTTTTTGGGGAGGAATATTCACTTAAAGAGAGAGAAACGTATGAATAAAAAATATCTTCCTTTGGCTTTCTTGGCTTTTGCTTCGATGGCTTCTGCTCAGGCGACATTGTGGTTTGATGTTGAGGGCTCCGTTCCCGGCGGCACGAACCGCGTATGTTCCCCGGTAGTGGATTGTACTAATGAGAGCCCAACCACGAATGTTGATGACGGCGGCTATTGGTTTGATTATGATGACCGCGAAAATGACGGCGGTTCTTCTTTTGTTACCTATTCGGCAGAGGCGAACGAATATGGTGATCATGTGGCTCCGATGATCGATGCAACCGGTTCTATTTCCATCACGATGAATGCCGGTGCCGATGCGGCATATCCGTTTGTAGGCTATGGTTTTAACCTTGTGAACGGTGCTAAAGAAGCCACGAACGTAGCGCTTTTTGGTAACGGTGTTTGCGTTACGCTTCAAAGTTCTGCAAAACTCACTATGGAAATGGAATATACCGGAAACGGTTCTTTGACCGAGTTTAACGAACCGGCGTTTGCCATTACTCCAAAGACAACTCCAAGTGTTGTCGACATTCCTTGGGCTAGTTTCAAACAAGAAACTACTTGGGGCATCCCGATTGTTGGTGATGCGACCGCTCAAACGGTAGCGTTCAAGCTGAAATTTGCCGGTACTAACGGTTCCACAGCAACCAATAACGTAAAAATTTGGCAGTTCGGTGCTTCGGGTACATGTAGCGCTCCGGGACCTGGCGCAATTGAAAATTCCGTGGTTGCTTCCAATGTGAAAGCTCATTTGGCCGGTCGCACCCTTTCCTTCTCCGGTGTAAATGCCGGTGCTAACGTGGAAGTCATTAACCTCCAGGGTCAGGTGATGGTGAAGAGCGTTTTGAACTCTTCCGTAAACCTTTCCAACCTGGATGCGGGCGTTTACATGGTTCGCGTTTCCGGTAAGGCTGTGAACTTCAATCAAAAGATCGTTCTCAAGTAAGAGTTCTTCTTTACGAAAAATCTCCGGTATTTTTACCGGAGATTTTTTGTTTTAAACCGGTTTGGAACAGCTATAAAACCGGGCGCATTTTGGGTTTTCCGTTGAAAACGGTTTCCCGCTTTTTTTGTAATAAATGAACCTTATTCCGGCTCAAAAATATATATTAGGGTTAAATTGTCTGAAGAGGTTTCTACATGAATAAAGTAAAGCAAACCGGCTTGTGGTTGGGAGCATTATTGCTCGGTTCTTTTTTAATCGCTTGTGACGAGGGCGGCGGAACAGAGCCGGTTCCTCCTCCGGACGACCCCAGCAGTTCTTCGGGAACGATTATTGATCTGTCATCCTCAACGGATGCGGGGAATCCCGGAAATTCTTTCATTGGCGTAGGGGCTAACCCCGCTATAATAGATACTTGGTATGAGGGGTGGAAAACAAAATATTTTGTCACTTTGGCTGATGATATTAATTCCGGTTCAAGCGACCAGTACAATAATATTTTTGCCGGTACCGGAATGAATCCGGGGCGCATCAAATGGGACGGCACGAGTAACGGCTGTAATAAGGCTGCCGGCAATTGTTCCGTTTCGGAAGGAATCGGTTATGGAATGTTAATTTCCATGTTTCAGGACGACTGGGTGGTATTTAATGCCCTCTATGAATACACTTCCGGATTCCTTTCGGTGTTTAACGCTTCCGGAGAAGCTCCTAACCTGATGTACTGGATTACGGATTCTTTCAATGATTATAAAGATATATCCGCAGCGACCGATGCCGACCTGGATATTGCCACGTCATTGATTCTTGCGGCAAAAAAACTGGAAGCGGTGGATCCGGGCCTTGCTAATACATATAGAACCTGGGCATTAAAAGTCGCCAATTCCGTTTGGGATTACCTCATCATGGGGAACTGTAACTCGGGCTATTTGGTTTGTTCCGGCAACAGTGCTATGTGGTATCCGCCAGCCAAAGATCCGGAGCTAGATGGGATTTTTAATCTCAGTTATTTCTCTCCGGTGGCTTACCGCTTGTTTGCCACAATTGACCCGGCTCATAATTGGCAGGCGGTGATTGATGCGAATTATGCCTATATGCAACAGGTGCAGGCCACCGGTGCCGGGCTCCTTCCCGACTGGTCAAACGCCGCAGGTGTCGCGGCTCTGGCACCCAACGGAACCAGCGCTCAAAGCTATGACACTTACGATAAAGAGGCTCTCCGCATCGCATGGCGCATTGCGTGGGATTATCACTGGTTCGGTGCACCTGAGGCGAAAGCGGTGTTAGATAAAATGGCGAACTTCATCGTGACTTATACCGGTGGTAATGTCGGTAGTCTTCCGGCAAACTTGTTCAAAATGGACGGGAGCCTCAACATGGCTCGCAGACCGCAAGGGTACGCACATCTCGGTTCTTATTGCTTGATGGGTGTGGCTTCTTATCCGGATTGGTATGCCGCTTGCCAGGCCACGTTTAATAACTCCGGTTGGAATGCTTCTTATGGCTATTATACTCAAATTCTGCAATTGATGTTCGGGCAGTTGATGAACGGCAAATATCAGAATCCGTTTTAAGTTTCATTCTCTCTTCATGCAAAAATCCCTGCTTGTGCAGGGATTTTTTATGTAATTTGCGAGGCTGGCTTTGACCGAATGACAAGAGACCTCTTCGGAAATTGCGGTAACTTTGTTGATTTCGGTGTTAAAACGCTGAATTTATATTATTTTCCGAAGAGGTCTATTATACAACTCTTCGATTTCTTTTAAATCGGCTATTACTATTTACGGATAAACTCTAAATGCTATCAATGGTCGCATTTAGTTGTAATTAAAAAGCACCGCCTTTCCGTAATTGGGACGGCTTCATTCCGGAGTATTCAAGACCCCAAACCTTAAACCCCAATTTTCATGCCCGAGGAACGTAAACTCGGGCAGGGATAGTGACCCGAAGGGCGGAGACGCGCGTTTTTTTGTTCTTCACGCATGGAAACCGCGCGGCTCCGTTGCACTTGGCGGTTCCCGCCCTAGTGCAATATAGCCCGGCCGCCGTAAGGCGGGCACGCCCATGATGCGGTTTAACCCTCCGAATTATTCTCAAAACCATATTTTTAATTGATTTTCGGAATTTCCTGTTTTTACACGAAATAAATAGACTAAATTCTAGGGGATGACTCATGAGATAATTTTAAATTGGCTTCAAAATCTACGTTCCGATATCACGATTTATCCGGATGTTTTTTTTGAATTGCGTACTCAAGAAGAAATGATTCGTGCCGATGAAAACAAAAGTTTTTTCGTTTATGTGGAAATCACCTTCGATAAAATCAAAAAAGCATTTTCCGATGAATTGTCCGAAAAATCTTTTTGGGAATGCTTTTTGAAGTGTATCGCTTTTAAAGACCGGGGTTCGGATGTGCTTGGGGCTTTGCCGGAAAAAGCGGGGCTTGGGCTTTTGATGCTGGATTCAAAAATGGGCGGTTGGAACCGCCTCAAAGGGCGAATCGAAGAATTTTGCCGCCATTCGCTGGGGGATGTTTCCGAAATACTGGATACCAAAGTGCGCGCTTTTGTTTATCCGGCATGCCTCGAAGATCTTTCGGATATGCGCCAAACCACTGTTAATGCATGAAAGTTCTAGTGGTTTCTTCCGTTTATCCCCGCTCGGATGCTGATTCCGAAGTGCCGTGGCTGCGTTCTTCGATTGCTTACTTGAGGCGCGCAGGAACGGAGGTCGATGTACTCGCTCCCGCTTACCGGGGTTTGAGAGATCATACCATTGACGGTGTGAATGTATTTCGTTTTCGTTACGCGCCGCGTTCACTGGAAGTGCTCACTCACGATGAAGGGGCTCCAAGTAAAATGGCGGGAAAACCGTGGATGCAGCTTCTCGCATTGCCTTACATTGTCAGCGGATTTTTCCGTTGCCTGCGGCTTGCGAAAAAAAAGAAATACGATGTCATTCACGCTCACTGGCCTTTCCCGCACGCGTTTATCGCGTATGGGGCGTGTAAGCTTTTCCGGATCCCGCTCGTCCTCAATTTTCACGGAGCGGAACTGTTGCTCATTCGGAAGTTCCCCTGGGTCAGGCCTTTTATGTATTGGATTATCGGGCAGGGGAATGCGATTTTTGCAAACAGCCACTTTACCGCCGGGCGCATTTGCGCCGTCCGTGAATGCGAGGTTCACTGGAGCCCTTACGGAACACCGCTTTCGAGCGCTCCCGCTTACGGATTGCATGCGGTGAAAGACCGGTTTAAAATTCTTTTTGTCGGCCGGCATATCGAAAGAAAGGGGCTTGAGTATCTGATTCGTGCGGCCGGAAAGTTAGACCCCGCCGCCATGGAAGTGCGGATTGTCGGCGAAGGCGATCTCACGGCATCGTTAAAAAATCTTGCCGCCGAAATCGCCCCCGAAACGGTTACGTTCACCGGAAAACTCAACGAAGAAGCCCTGCGGCAGGAATACGAGAATGCAAATTTGTTTGTACTCCCCGCCGTTGTGGACACCAAAGGCGATACGGAAGGTCTCGGCGTGGTCCTCATTGAAGCGATGGAATACGGGCTCCCTGTCGTTGCAAGCAATGTGGGCGGAATTCCGGATGTGGTCGTTCAGGGTGAAACCGGAATTTTAGTTCCGGAAAAAGATGCGGAGGCCCTCGCCGCCGCTTTTGAAACGCTTGCCCGCGACAAGGATCTCGCGGAGCATTTGATTACCGGGGCGCGGCGGCGCGTTCGGGAATACTTTGACTGGGATCAAATTATCGCGCGTCAGGTAGCGGTGTACCGGGATTTACAGCAGGTGTTTTCTTCCGGCTCATCCAGGTAAGCACCATATTCTGCCAAACCACATAACACACGGGCCCGAGAGCCGCGACCGGACCGATATACATTTCGGCAATCCAAATCACAAGCACCGTATTCTTTTGCCCCATGCTTTGTGAACTTTCGACCGGGTATTTTTTCCGGCCGGAGAACCAGCCGAGAGCGAAAAGTAAAACACAAAGGACAAAAGAAAAGAGGGCGATCTGCGGGAGTTCCCCGCTTTCCCAAAGTTTGGAAACTCCCATCATCCGGATGTTGTAACTTGCTTTGGAAAGAACGATAAACACGGCGAATGTCCAAACGAGAAGCGTGTATTTTTGAAAGCGCGCTACTCTGTCGGCGAGCTCCGGATAATAGGAGCGCAACCCGAGTGCCACGGCGAGCGGAATCGTGATGATCGGTTGAATGGAATTGAAAATGCGGCGGCTGATGTCGAAAAAATGATCGCCTTGCCCGGTGTAAATCCCGATGATCAACGGAATGGAAAAACAGGCGATCAAGTGCCCCGAAACAAAAATTTTTAAGGCGAGAACCGGGTTTCCGCCGAGAATCCTGCACATGGCGGGCGCCGCATTTGCGGGAGGGGCGAGGCAAAGAATCACGCCGGCGAGCAGAAATTCTTTCGACCAGTTAAAAAGGTGTGCAAGCCCCGTGAGAATCCCGATGAGAACGAGACTCATGAGAAAGGAACGGCATTCGATTTTAAATGTGGCGCCGTGCTGTTGCGGCGGCACTTTGGAAACGAAAGTCAAAACCATCATGATTCCGATCAGGTAAGGCGAGAGAATCGAAAGCCCGTGCGCTCCGGGAAACAAAATACCGAGAATAATGGCGAAAGGCATTAAAATGATTCTTAGCTGACTCATGCGCGCAAATTTATAAAACTAGATTTGCGCTATGCTTCGGTCACGTTATCAGGAAGTTCCGATTCTCGAAAAGGATTTTCGGAAAAAAACAATGAATCCGATGCGCCTCGCTCTTTTGATTTATTTGGCGCTGATTGCGGTGGGAACGCTTCTCCTTTGGGCTCCTTTTTCTACAAAGGAACCGGTGCGTTTTATCGATGCGTTTTTCACCGCCGTTTCCGCCGTCACGACCACCGGGCTTTCCGTGGTTAATGTAGGCACTTCCTTTAATTCCATCGGGCATTGGACTCTCGTGGTGCTCATGCAGGTCGGCGGGCTCGGGATCATGATTTTCTCCACGCTCATTATTCTGATTTCCGGAATGCGGCCGGGGTTCAGCCAGCAATCCGCGCTCCTTTCGGATTTTTCCCAAAAGGAAAAAAATGTGGATATTTACCGCGTTCTCAAAGCCGTCATCCCTTTCACGATCGTTTTGGAACTTTTCGGCATTGTTTCCCTGTTCACACAGTTTTCTTCGTTTTCGCTTTACGACCGCATTCTTTATTCCGTATTTCACGGCGTGAGTTCCTTTTGCAATGTGGGTCTCACGCTTTTCTCGAATTCGTTCGCCGGTTATCAGCTGAATCCGGTTGTGAATATCAGTGTGGGGATTCTCGTACTTGCCGGCGGTTTCGGGTTCCTGGCGATAGCGGAACTTCGCTATTTCTTTAATTTCAAAATGCGGCAGATTCAGCGGATCTCGCTTCATACGCGAATTGTATTTATTTGTACGTTCTCAATTGTCGCTTTCGGCACGCTCTTTATTTTATGGACCGAATGGGATCGTGCCTTTGCCGGTTTTTCATTCTTTGAAAAATTCCTCTCCGCTTCTTTTATGGCGGTCACTTCGAGAACATCCGGTCTCAGTACCATGAATTTTCCGGTTTTTGGGGCGGGAACCCTGTTTTTCATGATCGCCCTCATGTTTATCGGAGCGAGCCCCGGAAGCTGCGGCGGCGGCCTCAAAACTACGACGGCGGCGGTGATCGCCTTGCTCGGATTCAACCGGCTGCTCGGGCGGGAACGTACCCAGTTTCTCGGAAGAACCATCCCGGAAGAAACCATCCAGAAAGCCGTGCGCCTTTTTGTAGTGGCGATCATTATGGTGTCTCTCACCACGCTTATTTTACTTCTCACCGAGTTCCGCGGAGAGGCTTACGCCTCCGGAGAAGCCTCATTTTTGAAAGTTCTTTTTGAAGTCGTGAGCGCCTACAGTACCGTGGGGCTTTCGCTCGGATTGACAACGGAACTTTCGGATTTCGGGCGTTTACTCATTTGTATTGTTATGTTTATCGGACGGCTCGGGCCTTTATTTTTAATTTCGGCAGTGGCGGCTTCCTTTAGAAATCAAGGCATTCGTTACGCCGAAGAAAACATCATGGTCGGTTAATCGGAGAATTTATGGCTTCCAAACAATTTGTCATTATCGGGCTCGGCAACACAGGGTATTTTCTCGCGCGGCACCTCACCGCCCTCGGGAACGATGTTCTCGCGATTGATTCCGACCCCATGAAAGTTCAGGATATTACGGCAACCGTATCTCAGGCGGTCATTGCAGACAGCACCCGCAAAGCGCAGCTCGCCTCTCTCCCGATCACCAAAGCAGACGGCGTGGTTTGCTGCGTGGGCGACAATCTGGAAACATCGCTCCTCACGATCCTCAACTTAAAAGAACTCGGCGTAAAAAACATTATCGCCAAAAGCACGAGCCTCGCGCACACGACGATCCTTGAAAAACTCGGCGTCACGGATATCTTCAACCCGGAAAGGGATATGGCCATCTCGGTGGCCGAACGCATGAACCGGCCGAACATGCTCGATTATCTGCCGTTTATGGAAGGGTTCTCCATCATCGAACTCATTTGCCCCGAACGGTTTATCGGAAAAAGCCTCAAAGAACTCTCCCTCACCAAAAAATACGGAATTCAGGTGATCGCCATCCGCGATCCGCTCGAAACCGCCCCGAAAATCGGAAACATCGCCGATTATATTCTGCGGGATCAAGACGTACTTTTCATTATCGGTCCCAACAGTGTCCTCGATGAAATGAAACTTTAAAACCATGGGCGACCCCCGGCGCGATTATCCAATTACGAATGTTCAATTACGAATTACGTAATTCGTAATTGTGTACAATATCCAAGTTTTATCGTAATTCGTAATTGATTCGTCAGTGCTATTCGCACTTCCTCACCCCTTACGGGGCTCCTCGTTATCACTGCGGAGTCCTAAATGCTTACAAAAGATTGCATTTAGTGATTTGCCGGGTCGGCGTGGCTCCGGGCTACCCTCCGGTCGGTGCCGGATTTCTGCAAGCGGGCGTGAAAGTTAGGGAAATGGGACAAGGGATGGGATAAGAAGACTCAATCATGTCCCTTGTCCCTAATCCCTTATCCCATGAATTCCACGCCCGAAGAACCGAAAAATCCGGCACTGCGCTTCGCGCACCCTCCGCCTGCCTGCCGCAACCCGAGTATCGGGCATGAAAGTCAGGGATGTGGGATACGGAGTTCAGATAGAAACTTCACCCGGGGAAATGGGATTTGAATATTCGGGTTTTCGAGTTATCAAATCCCATTTCCCTAGGGCGTGTTCACATAATCTGAGATATTCGGATTTTGAGATTTTGAATGGATTTTTCGCCAGGCAAGGCAAATTTTCGCAGGAATACCGGTGGTATTTCAAGAAAATTTAACGAAGCATAGCGGAACCAGGTGGCGGCGCACACTTGGAACGTTTTATTATACCTGATTGAGCTACATGGATGCGCCACTAGGTAGCGGTGCACATTGAGAAAGTCTTACATACCCACGCGAACTCAACTGATGTGCAAACATTTTGCGTCCCCTATTTGAAAACCACCGCTTGGCGGGTGGTTTTCAATACAGACAAAAAACGGTTCTCTTGCGAGAACCGTTTTTGAATTTTCAGCGAAGATTATTTCTTTTGCTTGCGATGCACACCCCAAATTTCGGTGACATCATGTTTTGCTCTTTTGCTTGCACCCTTGATTTCAACATGCGTTGAAAGTTTGGCTATGTAAGCGCCGGTTCCCACCAGGCGTTTATTATGGGCAAGCAGGTTCCAACCGAGGAACACATATCCCGGATGAACGCGGCAATCGCCCTTCGTTGTATTATCGGTCGCATTTCCGTTAAAGATCGGATTATCGCAAGCAATTTTCCGCTTGCCGCCTTCGGCCACAAATCCGCCCAAGTTCGTATAGTAGTGCGTTTCCGTCACGATCTGAATATCTTCCGGGTTCAATTTCATTAATACCGTATCGGAAGAAAGAATATTAGACATATCGGTTCTCACAATATAACCGAGTTGTCCGGGGAAGCGCGCCTTAATCGAATCCGGAGAGTCATAGAGCCCCACATGGTAAATGGTTTCTATTTCACCTTTTTCAATCCGTTTCTGCGTATCCGGATCATTCGGATCAATTTCGGCAAACTTTATCGACCAAATTTCGGATTTCGCGTCACCTTCCAACTGAACCCAAGGGGACGGCACTACCGCATTGTAATCCGTTGGAACATTCCCCAAAGAATCCGTCAGGAATCCGGCACGAATCCGCACATAGTCACCGGCGCGAGGAGACGGTGATGCAGTCTGATTGTCGTTTGCATAAACGAGAAGGACCTCATCGCGGTTCGCATTCCAGGAAACCGAATTAGCCGATACCGCTACATAACGCTGAGCGGCCGTATTCACCGCAGCACTGCGGAGGTAGTAATGAAACAATTCGGTTGCCTGAGGCACCTGTGCTGCGGAAAGCTCGGCGAGCGGCTCGGAGAATGTTAATCGAACCTGATCATTTTTACCGCCTCCGGTAGCGGCGGTGATACGTGCCGTTAAAATAACCGGGGGGACTTTTTCATCAATGTAAGCCATCGAACCCGCAGAAATCTCAATGGCTCCCTTCTTGAAGCGCATCCAGGATTCAATGGTCGGATTCGAACTGGAGGTTCTAACGTCTTTGGAAAACCGATGACCTTTGAATACAAATACACTATCCCAAAATTCGCTGTTTTTCTCCGTCTTCGCCGCATCAACCGCCGAACGATCCAACCGGAAAGTATCCAAAATGCCGTTATCTTTATAATCCCAGAAGACTAAAATGGAATCCGGAAGTGAATCTTTCGGAATCAGGCGGTCATAGATCACCACGAGAGAATCCGCAATACCATCCAAATAATTGCCGGAAGGGCTCACATAAGCCATATCCAAAGCGCCGCTTAAATCTTCCGCTTCACCCTCATTATCAAAGAGCTCCACCACCACCGGTACCGGTACCGGCGGCTTGAAGAATTGCAGTTGATTCCAGGTAGCTGTAATCAATGAGTTTCCGCTGCCAACCGCCTTAAATTCGGCAAAAGTCGGATCGCCATACGGCGTGCGGGAAACGAGCCCCATTTCCGCTTTTCCGTTCGTAAATGGCGTCGTATTCGGGAAATTGAGCCCCGGAGAAGCATCGATGGGAGAAAGACCAAAATTACACTCTTCACAAATCTTGATAGTACCTAATGCCGGATCATTTTCAGGTAACGTCGGGTCATAAGCGACAAGGTAAAGTTTATACACATTGTTTACCCAGGAATCCGCAGGGTCCGCCGATCCCGTGAAAAATTCGGTTCCCGACGGAGTCACTCTGGTAGAATAATCCTCACTCACAAAAGCGATGGCCGGGAGGCGGAATGTCAGGTTGGCCACCGCATCGCGCCCTAAAACTTTAACGGTGTGATTTTCTACACTGTACTCAGTCATCTCACCCATCAGCCTGGTAACCCAAACGGTATCCATGCCTCCGAAATAGCCATCGGGTATGGTTTCTGTTGCCCCAATACGAACATCGGAAGTGCTGTCTTTGTAAGCTATTAACCCGGGAGAAAGTTCCAAAGAATAACTCTGCCCCATGGCGCTTTCTTCATCCACATCCAACGGGAGCGAAGCTCCGTTATCGGCAAAGGCGGAAATGTAAACCGGAATACGGACCCCGGCCATGGCCGAACCGCGGAACGCCCATGTTCTTCCGGTTTCTTCGGATTTCGAGTCGCGGGTCATCACATTCAAGTTCCCCGCAATGCGGAACGTGGTAACAAGTTCGGATTCTCCGTCAATATAGGCCAACAAACGATAGTTTCCCGGAGGAAGTCCGCCGATCCGGTCTTTATCTATTACCGGTTTATAACGATCCGTGAGATTGATACCGCCGTGATAAACCTGGGCATCTCTCAGACCTGTGGAATCCACTACCACAGTGCCGTCACGTTTTAAAATTACATAATGCACCGGTTTACCGATGGCCGTGCCGCAAAGACGCGTGGTCGCACCGCTACCGACACCGAGGGCTGCAGAAGCACAAGAGCCGTCACCTTTGGTCTCAAAACAAATTTCGTAAGCATTAGTACTCGGAACGCCTGTAACAATAACACCGGAACTTTGCTGAATGTACATATTGGTTTTAATGCGTACATTCGATTGTGTTGTGCGGCGATCGCAGAAGAAAATATCAATATCGTAAATTTCTCCGGGAATCAAGGCATTCCCATTTTTATCTGTAAGAAGATCCAACTTAACATAGCCCGGTGCCGCCAAATGTGTGCCGCCGTTATCCACCGCAAGCTTCCCGCCGATAAATACCCAAATATCATCATCGCCGCGGAAAGAGAAGTTTAAACCCGGTTTATGTGTAAAAGTGGCATGAGATTCAAAGCAGAAATGCTGATTACGCATATCTTCCGGCCGACCCTGCCAACGAACCATTTGGCCTTGCGGATTTGTCATTCCGGCAATCCAACCGTCCGGACAATCGCCATTGGAGCAATTGTACCCCCAGTTATGCGGGTCTGCTTGTCCCGGAGACCATGTTGCCGGCATCTCTTGAAGAGTTTGACCATCACAATTCGTGCCGCCGGTCCAACCGGCGGTATTACAGTAAAGGTCTATCTTCAGAGCGCCTTCCACAGGGTCAATGTTATACAAACCGGTTGTAAGCCAATAAGGAGTGGGTCCTTCGGCCGCCCGTTTCAAACGCGCAGCCGGAGTTGGCGTTCCGATAACAGTGGCATCCGTAGAATTTTCCACCGGGTAAAACCCACCCGGAGTAGATGTCCCGGGGCTTTGGAAATGATCCGAATCAAATTCCCATTGACCGTCGGAAGCGCGAGAGAAAGGCATATCATAACAACTCATCTCGTTCACACCCGGGACCGTATCAAACATCATATTAAAGATCTCAGGACTCGGAAAACACTGACCACCCTTGCCTGCCGTATTCAATACCGGTTTTTTATTAGCACTCAATGTATCCAAAATGAGACCATTGGAAATCGCAAGACAGTTATTAACAAAAGTAACGGCTGCGGCTTGGCTAACCCCCAAAGCGCTCACTCCCACCTGACAACCTTCACCACCCGCCGAATAACAGGAAAACGAAGGGTGCAAGGCAGCATCGGTGTCATAAATCACCGCGGCAAGATTATAAGAACAAGTCCCCACTATACCCGGATCGGTTATGAAGAAGCCGGGAGTCGGGTCTGTCTCCAAGGCATATTCCGGCCAGGCACCCTGATCGGGAACAAAGTAAAGTATATCCGTATTCAATACTTGAAAATAAGCACTCAGCGGTATGGGCCCGCGGCTCTCATCCCATGTTCCCCCGGCGCCGATCATATATTCGCGAGCGATGTCGTCGTCACGGTAAAAAATCGCGCTTGCCGGCACCGCATCGGGTTCATACACCACGTAATACCAGCCGCAACGAACCGGATCCGCTTTCATTACCGTACCGGTAACACCGCCGTCGGTACTGATCATCGGAAGAGCGGACATCCATTCGACTTCCCCTTCCGGAACCATGAAATAAAGATACTTTGCTTCGGGCGGATTTTCGCCTTGATAGGTTTTACCTTCATTTAAAGGATCTTCGGTAACATAAGAGGTTTTACCGGAACCGGGGCAGGTCAGGAACGTGCGCCCGGCACCCTGAGCGCGACCGCTTGCCGTTACATCAAAACCGTCACTGATATTCACTACTTGCGGCAGAGGATAATCCAATTGCGCACTGTTCACAAACTGGAAAATAGTCCCCTGCTGAGTATCATTCAAATTGACAACCCAATACCCGGTAGCGGCATCATAAGCTGTCGCAGGAACCACTTGCGTACCATTATTATAGACAACAACTACAGTGGCAGCCGCATCAGCACCCCAACTCACAGGAGCCTTAAAATATACGGTTCCCTGACAAGCGGCCCAAAGGTTTGGAGCAAATAAGAAAGCAATAGCGAGAGCAAATACCAGCGCCAGATTACTTTTTAAACTTTCTGTTTTCGTGTTCATTCGAATCTCCGGATAGATTTCTCTGCTAATATACTACATCCCAAAACGGAATAGCTGCAACTAGCTACCAAATATCGCCCTAAAAGTATGCAATTTTCGCGGAAAATGCTACCTTTTTTTGCAAGTTTTCAAGATTTCCGTTTACATGTGATTTCTGTAACTTCTTTTTAACATCTTTTGAGGTGCTTATGGCATGTCTGGCGGTCCTTTACCCCCGGGAATTTTACCGAAAAATTTCCCTTTCCGAAGGGCGCACCGTAATCGGGCGCGGAACAGATGCGGATATCCGGTTCGACGATGAACTTATTTCCCGGCGGCACTGCGAAATACGGTTTGACGGCAATTCCTTTCAGATTCGCGATCTGGACAGCACCAACGGTACTTTTATAGATGGGCAGGAAGTTCAAAACTGCACATTTGAGCCCAAAAATCGCTTACAAATCGGGCGCGTAATTTTTACGGTGACATTTGAAAATATGGAATACCCCGTTTTGGGACAAGGGACAAGGGATCAGGGACAGGAAAATGAGGGAAATGCCGAGAAAGAGGCGGAGATTTTTCAGAAATACGAAGAATCCATTACCGATGCACTTACGGGAATCCCGAACCGGATGCAGTTTTTTGACCGTGGGTGCGGGGAGTTTGCCTTTGCCGAAAGAAACCGCACGCCGCTTCATATACTTTTGATCCGGCCGCATTCCTTTGAGGAAATTAAAAAATCTTTCGGAGAGGCGGTGGCAGAGAAAGTTCTTCGGGAACTGGCACGCACGCTCGATTTTGAAAAACAGGACACCGCACTTTTCGCGCGGCTTGAGGGTGAAACATTCGCCATGTTATTGACCGGAATTTCCGCAGAAGAAGCCAGGCGAGAGGTGCAGCGTCTCCATTCCGCCATGGAACGCGCCCTTTTTTCCTTTGAAGATACGCTGATTCCGGTTTCTCTAAATTCGGGTATGGCCTCCTTTTCCCAAAACTTGAAAAAAGAAAACACCTCACTGGAAAAGATGGTGGAGAAAGCAAAGAAAAATTTGGAAAACACGAATGCCCCCTAACAAACGCCTGGAAAATATCGCCACCGCTAAAATTCCGAGCCTGCTTTTACAATATTCCATTCCGGCCATTGTCGCCATGTCCGTGGAAGCGCTCTATAATATTACCGACCGTTTTTTTGTGGGGCAAACCGTCGGGCATCTCGGGATCGCAGGTATTGCGCTCTGTTTTCCGATTTCGATTTTCATTATGGCGATGTCGATGATGATCGGCGTGGGCGGCAATACGCTTTTTGCAATTCGCCTCGGGGCCAAAAAAAATACACAGGCCGCCGTTATCCTGAATAACTCCCTGATTCTCTTACTAGTGGCGGCTTTGCTCGCTCTGGTTTTCGGGCAATTATTTATGGAGCCGCTCCTTCTGATGTTCGGCGCAAGCGAAGAGACACTCCCCTACGCGAGCCGGTTCCTCCGGATTCTTCTGATCGGAGCTCCGTTTCAAACCATTACCCCCGGCATGAATCAATTTATCCGCTCGATGGGTTACCCCAAAACGGCAATGTTCCGGAGTTTGATCGGAGCGGGCTTCAACATTTTCTTCGACTGGCTGTTCCTGTTTCAATTCGGCTGGGGTATTGAGGGCGCTGCGTACGCCACCGTTACCTCTCAACTGATTGCCGGGATTTTTGTTCTTCATTTCTTTGTGAGTAAAGATACTCCGGTTAAAATTCAGCGGCGGTATATGCGGCTCCGGTTTTCCTACGTGCGGCGGATTATCATCATGGGGCTCCCGCAAAGTACCATGCAGTTTATCAATAGTTTCATGAATGTGATTCTAAATAAAAGCCTCATTTTCTACGGCGCCAAAACGGCTTACGGCGGTGACCTCGCCGTGTCGGCGTTCGGGATTGTCAATGGAGTGGCGATGATGCTCGTGATGCCGATTCTCGGATTTGTTCAAGGGTCGCAACCTTTAATCAGTTACAATTACGGAGCCGGAGAGTTTTCACGGGTGATGCGCGTGGTGCGTTACACGCTCGGAATTTCAACGGCGATGATGACCGCGGCGCTTATTATTATACAGCTGGCCGCGCCGTACATTGCCGGCGCATTTGTAAAAGATCATTCCCAGTTGCTTGAACTGACTACGACTTCTATTAGAACATTTTTAATCGCTCTCCCGTTTACGGCGATCGGTATTGTGTCCGGGCAATTTTTTCAAGGAATCGGAAAGCCGATGACCGCTCTGGTTTTAACGCTGAACCGCCAGGTTTTCTTCTTGATTCCGCTGTTGCTGATTATTCCGCTTTCACAGGGGTTGAACGGAATTTTTATGGCGGCGCCGATTTCCGATACGATTGCCGCTCTGGTGGGAAGCACCCTCTTGGTGCGGCAATTGAGGAAAATGAAGTAGGGCCTGTCTATTTGCGCTCGCAAATCCCCGCGTAATCGCAATACTTGCAATGATCTTCTTTTTTGCACTGGAAAAATGGAATATTTTCATCGAACAAGTCTTCTAACTTATTTGTAAAAAGTTCCATGAATTCTTTTTTCAAAACCTCAAAATCGGTAACGTATTCCCCTCGATTGAATTTGAGTTCCGGGCAATAATTGTCTTTCCAGGCCGCGAGCGGAAAAAGGAGCGCCGGAGAAATCACCTTGCCTTTGTAGGCCCCATCCGAAAGAATGGCGCAGTACAAAAAGACTTGGAACATATACCCCGCTTTCTTCGGGCGGTCACTATCAAAAACGAGAGTCATCTCTTTCGGGAAATCCTCTTCTTCGGCGGGTTTTCCGGTTTTATAATCCACTACGCGAATCGTTTCCCCAACTTCGTCAATCCGGTCAATAATGCCGCCGGTTTTGATCTTCGTGCCGTCGCGGAGAGTCACGACAAACGAGTGCAAGGTTTCCATTTCCTTAATATTTGCATTCTGTTTCCGGTCATATTCAATCGCGTTTTTCGCCATTTTTAGAATGACATTAAAAATCAGTCTCTGACTTCCGTTATATTCTTCGATAATTTTTTTCTCATTCTGTTTCTTTTCAAAATACCATTCGTTAAAAGCATTTTCAATCAAAGAATCCAAATCGCCGGACGAATGTTTTTTTTCATAATACCATTGCATCGTTTGGTGAAAAATATTCCCGAGTGTCGCCGCGTCAATTTCTTCCGTGACATCGTCCGGTTTTTGAATTCCGGCCACATACCTGAAATAAAATTGAAGCGGGCAATCGATGAATTTGTTAAACGCACTCGGCGATAAGGGAGTTTTCGCATTTTCACCGAATTTCGCTTTAAGGAGAGCAATCATTTCCCTCGTTTTGGAAACGGAAATCCATTTTTTCTCCGTCTCATTTTTCACGTTACTTTCGAGACTGATGCGCACCACTTTGCGCCCGGAAAGCAGGAGTTGCATCAAGTAATGGCTCATCTCGCCTTTACCCGAGGATTTTTTCCCGATGTTGTAAGCAAACGTCACATTTTTTGCCCGCTTTAACAGGCGTGCAAAGTTGTATTTTTCTTCGGCTTCCTGCTCGGGAATGCTCGGGAGTCCGAACGCGCCGCGAAGCAATGCCGGAATGAACGAACTTTCGCTTTCGAGTTTGGGAAACGCGCCCTCGTTTACGGAAAGCATCAGGATATTTTCAAAATCCATCGTGCGGGTATCCGACATAGCCATAATCTGCAGGCCTTCCGCCGGTTCTCCGGAATAGGAAATTTTTACCGAAACCAAAAGACGCTTCACGAGTTTAAATAAAATATCCGTATTTTCGATGTAAGCGATGATGTTGTCGAGCGCCGTCAGCATTTTATGGCACTCGGAAAGCGCCACAACTTCGAGCTGTTTTTTTGTTTCCCTTTTCTCTGCCCGGTTCAGGATAAATTCCTGCAGGCGAAGTAAAAAATCCTTCGGTTTTTGAGCGGATTTATCTTTTTTCAACCGATCCATTTCATGAATCAATTCGCTCGCCGCTTGAGATTGAATGAGCGAGTAGAGAATCGCGATATTGGGTTCCATGTTTTCCGGGAGCGCGCTCAATGTGGCCGGCAGGAGTTTTTCATCGCAGAGAATGATGGCGGTGTCCGGTTTTTTGAAATCCGGATTTTGAATGCCTGTGAGCCATTCCCGGATATAACCCGTTTGCATGACCGGATTCAAGGCTTCGACAAATGTAAATTCCGGCGGCGCGATTTTCTCAAAGTCGGCCTCATCTTTGAAAACCGAAGATTTATGCTTCAATTTTTCGAGCAGCATTTTTTCTGCCGAACTCATCTGATTAAAACCCACGAACACATACTGTTCCGCATCGAATTTCCGGATGTCGAAATTTTTCAAAACCTCACGCATGAGGCTCCCCTCATAAGCGATTTTTTTCTTGCGGAGATTTTCATTAAAATCCGCATAAACGAAAGCGAGGTGGTTCCAAATATCGAAAAATTGATTCTGTAAAACCGATTCTTTATTGAAATTGAAAAACTTTCGAATCAACTCCATTTGTTCGCGACTCAAATATTCAAAATTTTCGAGTTCCTTATGTTCGCCGATCACCCTGAAAACCCGCGCCGGATCGAGCAGCGCCCGGTCGATATCATTGAAATCATTTAATAGAATCTCGCCGAAAAAGTAAAACTCATCGAAACTCTCATTTGATTTTAAAACATTCCGGTAAGAGAGATAAAGTTCCCATACAAGCGAAATCTTTTGAATCGAATCATCATATAAATTCAAGTCACTCGCGCCGGAAAATAACTGAATCATGCTCTTGTATTTCGGAGCCCAAACCGGTTTTCCCCCGGCAAGTTCCGAAAAATACCGGTTCATGAAAAGCCTCGTTCTGCGGGATGGCGCAACGATGGTGAGACCCGGCAAATGATTCGCCGTACCGGAAGCGGTATATAATTTTTGAGCGACCTCCTCAAGAAAATTAGACATTTTCCACCTCCACAATCCGATTTTGATTCAAATACCACAAATACGCTTTTGCGTTTGTATATCCCATTTTCGATAAAAATTCCGTGTATTCGCGCACCTGTTTTTTATGTACCGCCATTTCTTTTCCGGTTTTGTAATCCACCACCACGGCGTTCTTATTTTTATCGAACATTACTCTGTCCGGGCGTTTTTCCTTGCCGTTTTCCGTCAGAATCGAACACTCGTTTAAGATTTCATAACTCCCGGAGAACCATTCTTCTTTGCCCGATTGCAAGATAATATTCTTAATTTCTTCAACCCGGCGCGCTTGATTCTCTCGCGGTATCATCCCGAATGAAACGGCCTTTTGCACTGCCGATTCAATGGTTTCCAAAGTGCTGATATTTTCAAAAATGTAATGAATCGTGTTGCCCTCTTTCACGGAATCATCGTCCCCGCTGCGCGCGAACAAAGTCGCTTCGGCATTCGGATAGATTTCCGCTTGAGTCTCATTCGCATTCCAGACAACGTTTTGTTTCCCTTTCACCGGGTCTCGGAACGGATTCCGGGTGGTTTCTTCCGCATTGACTTTTGACGGAGAAATTACACCGAGTGTGGCGATGCCATAATCACTTAAAAAATCCTGAATATTTTTAAACTCCGGTTTTTCGCCGGGTTTTCTCGCGATGATCACTAAATTTTTTTCCGCTCTCGTTAAGGCGACATAAAGTACATTCAAATTATCCATTTTTTGTGCTTCGTTCTCCGCCGCATATTCTTCCTGAAAAATCGAATTTCTCATTCTTTCGCCGTATTCGACTGGCATCACGGCAAGGTCAAATTTCTCCTTTTTTCCGCAGAAAAGAATATCGCCGGATTTATTCATGGGCCAGTCCACAAACGGCACAATCACCGAATGAAATTGAAGTCCTTTGGATTTATGAACGGTCATCACCAAAATACCGTCTCGTTTTCCTTTCAGCGGGAGCGGTAAACTTTCTTCGCCGAGTTTTTCATTCCAATATTCCAAAAACCGTTTCACATCGCTCGTATTTTTAGAAATATATTCCGCAAGTTTATCCATAAAGGAAAACAGGAACGGAGAACAATCCGGATTTGCGGCCAGATTAAATTTCCGGGAAAGCATTTCTACGAGTTCGTAAAGCGGGAGCTCGAAATCCGTATCGCTCAACACATTTTGAATCGCTTCTCTCTTTAAACTCTCGACACTTTCCCCCATCGCTGTAAAAACTTCGGCTTTGGCAATATCGTCTTTCGGGTCGGCGATGATTTTTAACGCAGAAATGATAAGCCGGATTTCTTTGGATGATTTCAATTGATACGCATCTTCGGAAATCACCCGGTAATTCGATAATTTATTTGCAATTTGGCGAATTTGTTCGTTCTTTCGGCAGAGGATACAAATATCGCCTTCGTTTACTCCGCTTGATAAAAGCATTTCCACTTTTTCGGCAATTTCATCGAGCATCACATTTTCACTTTCATCGGTTTTATAGGTGTTCGATTTTTTGCCGGAAACAAAATCCACCGAGACATAACCTTCTTCACTTTTTTGAACTTTTTGCTTTATACCCCGGTAAGCCTTTTGAATGGCTTTGCACCCCGTTTTCTCAGCGGCCATTCGGAACAATCCGTTATTATATTCTACGATATTTTTCGCACTGCGGTAATTCGTATCCAGCGTTTTCGTTTCGATTGCCGGAATTTGAGTTTCAATATTATTCAATATTTTCCAATCGCTGTTTCGCCAACGGTAAATGGATTGCTTCACATCGCCGAGCAACATCCCGAAGCCGCCTGTCGAGAGAATTTCCGAAATCAAATGATGAAAATTGATCCACTGTAATTCCGAAGTATCCTGAAATTCATCGATAATAATACTCCGGATGGGCGCGCCGATTTTTTCAAAGACAAAAGAAGCATCGCTATCACCCATTAAACCGCTTAAAAGCGGATTCGCCCCCGCGAGAATAAAGCGATTTTCTTCTTTGTTTTTCTCATGCACCTTTTGCGAAATAAAACTCAGCAAATGCAACTGATAAATATATTTCAGCAAGAGAATGACCGTGTTATAAACAGAGACATGAGCGGTTCGATAATTTTCCGATTCTTGAAGTAAAGCCACACATTCCGGAGGATTTTTCTCTTCATTGCTTGCATAGGAATTGGGCGCGGCATATTCTTTATTCTTTATTTTTTTGAAATAACCCGGTATGCCCTTGGTTTTGTAATGAAACTTTGCATCCGGATTTTTTGCGCAATAGGCCTCAAATTTCGCCACAAATGCGGCCATATTTTTTTCAAAATCATCCCGAATTGTTTTACATTCACGAATGATATTTTCGATTTTATCCGGTTCCCGTTTCAACTGTTCATAAAGCAACTTTTCATTTTTCTGGAAACTTTCATCGAAAATTTTCGCACCGAATTTTTCCAAATCCGATTGAATATTCCATTTATCGTCTTGAAATTTTTCTTCGACAAAATTCATCAGGTCATTCAAATTTTCCTTATCATCGATCGCCGCTTGAACGGCCGCTTTTACCGGCATTTTCGTATCCGTCTCAATTTCAAAACGGGAACCGACGCCTAATTCCTTTGCGAGATTCCGCACCACCTTTTGAAAAAAACTGTCGATGGTCGTTACATTAAAATAGTGGTAATCATTCAGAATGGAGTTTAAAGCGATTCCGGCTCTTTCCCGAACCGTTTCTTCGGAGAGATTCGGCAATTCTTGTTTCAGGCTTTCTAAAAAGCCGCGGCCGGTGCCGGGCATGGAATAAGCCAAATCGTAGAGTTCCGCTAGAATTCGCTCTTTCATTTCGCCGGTAGCATCATTGGTGAATGTGACGGCTAAAATAGAGCGATGCGCGTTCTCCGGATTACCGGTGAGCAATTGCGCAATGTATTTCAAAGCGAGTGTGTAAGTTTTTCCGCTCCCGGCAGAAGCCCGGTAAGTAATAAAAGGCATATCAACTCCAGTGTGAAATAACCCCTTGCTTCATATCAACTTTCCATTTTCCTTTGCTCCAACAATTGCGTTAATTCCTGTTCAACTTCTTCAATTGACGGCAAAGTCGATTTTAAATTTTCCGGAATTGCATTGCTCAACTGATAATCACTAACTCCCAAAGCCTGATTATAACCTTCCAAAGCATATTTTGCAACAATTTCATCTTTTCCTTTACAAAGTAATAAACCTATAGTTTTGTTATCGTATTCGCCTCTCATTTTATCATCTATAACATTCACATAAAAATTCAACTGACCAATGTGTTCGGGCTTGAATGATGTCGCTTTTAATTCAATTACAACATAAGCGCGGAGCTTGATATTGTACAAAATCAAGTCGGCATAAAAATCTTTATTTCCTATTTGAAAATGCTTTTGACGAGCTACAAATGCAAAACCATTCCCCATCTCTAAAAGGTATTGAGATACATGACTTACAAGTTGCTCTTCTATATTTCTTTCGTCTGCATTTTCTTTTGCATTTACCATATCAAAAATATACGGGTCTTTCAAAAGATAATTTGCTAAATCACTATGCGATTGCGGTATTGTTGCGGTAAAATTACTAACCTTCCTGCTCATAACTTGCCGTTTGAATAAGTCGGTTTCTATTTGCATTGCAAGAATATTACTGCTCCAGCCAAATTCCAATGCTTCTTTCATATACCAATATCGCTTTCCAAGCGGTAATTTACTGTCCATTAAAATAACGTGTGATGCCCAGTTAATTTTTGCAATAGGTGAGTTTGTAAATATTAGCTCAATTTGCGCAAGAGGCTCTTGCGCAAATGTATCTACGGGTAAATTAGCAATTTGTAATTGCGCAGGAACCTCTTGCCCAATTTCAAATTCATTCAGCATTTTGCTTACAGACAAGACTTTTTCCGCAGAAATAGCGTGCAATTCTTCATCTGCAATAAGCATTTGTTTTAATATATCCAAAGAATACAACTTTGCAAATTGACACATATACATCAAATTTCTTGGCGAATATCCTTTCTTTTTAGGATATTCTTTTCGAATAGCTTTTGAAATTTTATCAATAACCTTTCCGCCCCAACCCATCTTTTTTTGAGCAAATAAAATAAAATGCCCAATTTTCCAATAATGCTGCAACATTTGCACATTTGCAGCAGAAATTACTTTAACTTGTGCCTGCTCTATTTCCGAACTTACCGCACGAATAAAATCGGTAAATTCTTTCACTGAAATCTTATCTTCTGTTTTTTTCATATCAACCCCTCAATTACAATCCGAGAAAACGCAGGTATTTTTCGAGCAACAAATCACCCCAAAGGTAAACTGCGGGAGCGGCTACCGCGAGGAACGGGCCGAAAGGAATTTCATAATCCGGGAGATCCGCTTTTCGGATTCTTTTGAGAATTTTCCGGGCAGGGATAATCACAAAAATTCCGAGGAGCGAGGCGACAACGAGAGTTATAAACGCGGCCTGAATCCCCATCAGCGCACCGTAACCGGCGAGCAATTTCACATCACCGAGCCCCATCGCCTCCTTTTTCAGAAGTTTGGAGGCGAGAAACCCAAGTAAATAGAGACCGCCGCCCGCAAGGGCGGCTCCCAGAAGACTTTCCCCGACCGAAATTCCGCCCGGCAAAAACGCGAGAAGTACACCCACCACCACACCGCCGAGTGACATGGAATCGGGAATCAAATGATACTCCAAATCCACAGCCGTAATGGGCACAATGGCAAGCAAAAGCCAAAAAAGCGCGAGCGTGTCTCCCCAGTGAATTGCAGACGAAGTAAGCGGTTCTGCAAAATTGGCGGCGAAAACCGCAAGCACGGCCAGTAACGCACAAAGTAATTCCACCAACGGATAACGAATGCTCACCGGCTTTTTACAGCAAGCCCCCTTACCGCGGAGCCACAGC
>QMCE01000863.1_pt1 | contig 44359 bp, 34 predicted proteins | sample 1821851 | NCBI WGS metagenome assembly QMCE01 (sample SAMN09453174, study PRJNA476694) | Termite gut metagenome, whole genome shotgun sequencing project. | isolation source: worker | host: Odontotermes sp. | place: South Africa:Pretoria | collected 2016-01-28 | reverse complement strand
TTCAACGCTTGAGAGCATCTCTGATAAAGTCATAACTGTTTTTTGAACGCTAAGATAATTATTTCAAATAACTTAACAAAATAATTTAACAAGCCTGCTTGCAAGCCGGCAGGCGCAGCTGCAGGTAAAACGATGTGCCCAGCCAATCACCCCCGTAGCGGGTTGAACTTCTACGAAGTTCGGGTAAAGAAAGGCGGGATGCCGTTCTTTTACCCCGAACTGCGCTTCGCTTGTAAGGGGTTATCCAAATGTTAGTCCTTCGGACTTGGGCGTACTCTTGACACGCGGATTGGGTGTTATCTCGGATAATCATTTTAAATTAAATAGTATAAATTATTTTTGATGACGTACTTATTGATAAAATTTATTATTTTTGCAATAATATATTAATTATTAGACTTATGGCGGCTAAAAAGGATGAGGAAATGTATAGGAGCATTGAAGATATTTCGGATATATGGAAAGTGTTGGTTCCCGAACAAATGGAATATTTAAAAAATAATTATGAAGTTCGAAAATATAAAAGGAACGAAATAATATACTGCGAAGGGGAGACGCCTACTCATCTGTTGTGCTTAGTCAAAGGGAAAGTCAAGATATTTAAAAGCGGAGTAGGCGGACGAAGCCAAATCGTGCGCATGATAAAGCCGTACGAGACTTTTGCTTACCGTGCAATGTTCGCCGAAGAGGATTTTGTAACCGGCTGTAGTGCTTTTGAGCCTTGTGTCATATATGCTATTCCTAAAGCCGTGATCAAAAAACTTATTTCTCAAAACAGCCAGCTGTCGTGGTACTTTATCCATGCCTTGTCGGTTGATTTGGGAATTGCCGATGCACGGGCTGTTAGTCTGACACAGAAGCACATACGCGGACGATTAGCCGAGTCGCTGCTTTTCCTGAAAGAAAACTACGGATTGGAAGAAGACGGTGCTACAATCAGTATTTACCTTTCGAGAGAAGACCTTGCCAGCCTTTCTAACATGACGACATCCAACGCTATCCGCACGCTATCCAATTTTGTATCCGAAAAAATCATAACCATGGATGGCCGGAAAATCAAAATAATTGATGAAGAGCATTTGAAACGAATTAGCAAAATAGGGTAGAGGAGGTTGCCGGCGGGTTTTAGTTGTTATTTTGGTTGCTTTCGAGCATAAGAGAGCATATTTTGGTTTGTATTTCTAAAGCACTACTTACGTTGCTGCATTAGAATTCTCCGGAAAATAATTAATGCTAAAATTTTGTATCTTCGCGAACTTTGCGACTTTGCGTTTAACCCCAAAAGCGCAAGCGCATTCATTTATTTTAACGCAAAGTTGGCAAAGGCGCAAAGAAATTTTTTGATTTTCCGAAGAGGCCTATTATTGAAAATCTTATTTTTTGACTGGAGATTGCCGGATAGATTAAGTTGTGTTTCTTTGATATAAATGTTTATACGGATTAATCAGACAATTATAGTATTATAAATTTTACTTGGCTGTAATTTAATTTCATAGATCGCTCAATTTTCGTGTAACTAATATTTTGTCAATTCGTTGTCCATCTTTGTCCTTTACTTCAAGTTCGTAAACGCCTATTTCTATTTTGTCGCCAACGGCAGGGACTTCGTTTGATTTGTGGATTATCAAGCCTGCTACTGTGGTAAACTTCTCGTGCTGTTCTTCTGTTAAAGTTATGTTAAAATATTTTGCGAATTCAATTAAGTCATACTGTCCGTCAACTATCCAGCTTTTTTCATCTCTTTTGACAATTTGGTACTCGTCTTGATAATTTTCGGTAGAATCGCCGATTAAAGCGTCCAACACATCATCCATAGTTACCATTCCTTCAATTGTTCCGTATTCATCAACAACAACTCCATAATGAAACTTTTGCTTTTTAAAAATCTCCAATACCTTATAAGCATTCGTGTTTTCGTTAAAATAAATAGGTTTGATAACAAAATCTGTTATTTTGAAATGTTTATTGCTGGCAGGGACAAACAAATCTTTTAACAAAACTATACCTATAAAATCATCGAAATCATCACTTTCCGAAACGGGGTATGCGGAATGTTTTTCTTTGTTGATTTTTTGCTTGATTTCGTCCCAGGTATCGTTAACCGTAAAAAATACAAGATCGCTTCTGTGTGTAAAAATAGAGTTTACTTTTCGGTCGCCCAATTCAAATACACGATTTACAATACTTTGTTCTATATCTGAAATTTCGCCTACTTCGGCACTTTCTTTAACTATTGATATTATTTCTTCTTCGGAAACAGCGTTTTCCGGCTGATTTTTTATTCCCAGAATTTTTAGCAGCAAATTATTTGAAAATGTCAAAAGCCAAACAAAAGGGGAAGTCAGGATTGACAAAATTTTCATCGGTTTGGCAAGTGTTGTTATAACAGGTTCCGGAAAAGCCATTCCTATTCTTTTCGGTAAAAGTTCTCCAAGTACAATAGAAAGGTAGGTGATAAAAATAACGATTATACCTGTTGATATTTGCGAGGAATATGGTTGCAAAAATTCAATTTTGTCAATAAATATCTTAACATCTTCAATTAGATTTTCGCCACTGTAAACACCGAGTAAAATTCCTATTAGCGTAATGCCAATTTGAATTGTAGAAAGAAATTTGGTTGGATTTTCTGATAACTCCAATGCTGTTTTTGCCCCTTGACTACCTTTCTTTTTTGTGTTTTCCAACTTGAATTTACGAGAAGAAACCAATGCCAATTCGGACATTGCAAAAATTCCGTTGAGAAGTATAAGAATAAATATTACAAGCAATTCCATTTTTTATATATTTATTGATTCGCAAAGATATGAAATTTCTTTCAAACAAATTCAGTTTTTCATTCTTCGCTGCACACTTCTCCCGTGCCGTCATTAACGCATTTGCTTGTTGTACAACTAAAAAATGAAGAACATTTTATAAAAAAGGATTCTTTTGAATTGAAAATATATACAGATAATCTATGTTGTGTGTTCGGTGTTTTTCCGGCTGTTCTCGTGTTTAATCCCACCACAAAAATACCCCATTCGTTTTTTTCATTTCAACGGCAAGTTCTTCTATATCGCCTGTTCCCTGATCAACAATGTCGGGACAAAACTCATAAACTTCTTTTGCAAATTCATCTAAATCAGATATTTGTGAGGTAAACTGAATTTGAAGCCAATCCATTCCCGTGCCCAAGAGAATAAAATTTCTTTTCAATTCCCATTCCTGCAATTTTGAAATTATGCTGTCATTATCAATATCATAATTAATACCGTTCGTTTGCCGCCATTTCAAAATTTCAGTATCTGATTTTTCTTTGATTACTGCAAGATAATTATTTTCCCCGCTGTCAAAAACGAACAAATTATAATTTTTTTCTTGAAATTTTGACTTGTTTTTAGAAACAAAATCAAGTATTTGGGGACTAACCATATAATTTACAGTTGGTACTTTTGTGCAAATTCCTTCAAATTTTTCTTCTAATACTTCTCCGTATTCGTTAATTTGCGGTAGTTGTTCAATTACAGATTTCGATACTGTTTTAATTTCTATTGCGATATCTTCGTCAATATCAAGCGATTTACATAATGACTTTTCTTGTTCGGTCAAATTTTGCCCGCAGGAAAAAAATGTACTTATAACTCCCCAAAAAACACAAAAATTTCTCATAACTATTTATTTTATTAATTTTTCTTTTTTTCTTTGCTTCATTGTCAGCCACTGTACTATCCTCTGTTTGCGCCAAATTGTCTATTTATTATAAATTGTCATCAATAGCTATTGCTTCTTTTTATCTCATCACTTTTTTTCGCATTTTTTCAATTCCTGATGCGATAATTAATTCAAACAACTTCTAATTCTGAAGCACCTCCTTAATTAAACATGCTGACGGGTTTATAATTAAATCATTTGCCAACCTGCAATAACGCCCCGGTTTGGGTATCAAACAATGCTTTAGTATCTTTATCGAAAAAACCTGCGGGGAAATACGCCAGTCTACCCAATTGGCAAAAAGTTATTTTATTTACGGCTATCTCGATCTCCGTTAAGGCTGGAATTCGATATACAAAACCTTTTCCGGATAAAACCTGCTTATCTCCCGGAAGTGTTTTCTTTAGTGTAATTGTAACCGGATTTCCCGAATCAACGAAGCCTTGCTTTTCGGAGAAACGGAATATTTCCTGATTAGTCATCTCTTTATCGGGATAAAAAATAAATGTTTTCTTAACAGTCTCTTTTCGTTCTGTCCCGTTAAAAAGGGCTATCAGCTCGGCTTCTCTTTTGTTTATTTCCTGCAAATAAGATTTCACGGCTTTACCATGCAACACATCGGTATTTTGCGTCAATATATCCAATCTTACTTCCCGCAAAGTATTTATTTGCTCGAAAGCAATAGCTGCATTCGATGTTTTTTTTGAACTATCAGTCACGATAAAATTAGAAACGAATGCTTCTTTTTTTGATTTTTTACCTTTTTCTTCCGTTTTTTTCTTTCCGGTTTTATTCAAATTCCGGTTTTTTTTATCTCCGGAAGAAACACCAAAAGGAAGATTAATACCTCTTAAAATACCGGTTTCGGTCAATGAAAGAAAGGCAGCGTTTGATTTGGCAGTTGCATACACTTTGTATTGATTTCCGGCATCGGGTTCCGACTTTTGTTTGACATTAATCTTGGTTATTGTCCAAATTTCTTCGTTTTGTTCTATTTCGGCAGGTGTTCCGAGATACTTGCGGGCTGAAGCTGCGTATGGTCCTGCTTTCCGGATGGTCTTGGCCGCTTCCACTTCGATTTCCAATACGGTTTGAGGCAGAAAATAGGTTGCTACCGGTCCTTCTTTCATCGAAGATCCCGGTTCTTTTACGTTCAACACGGCAGTTTGTGCGATAATTACGCTTGTTAGGAATAAATAAATTCCGGATAAAATACTTTTTTTCATTATCATAACATATAACATTTTATATTAACTGAATTTTAATTTTTGTGCGGAAAAGAACGCGAAAGCACGAAGATAAATATTTTTAATCGTTTTTCCGCTGAATTTTCAAAAATGCTTTTCCTAATGACTGGATAATATCTCCTGCAATCATTCCTTGCTGCGAAAATTCGCCGGCAGCAAAATCTCCTGCCAATCCGTGCAGGTAAACACCCAGTAACGCCGCATCTTCGGGTGTGTATTTTTGAGCCAGCAACGACAGGATAATACCGGTCAGCACATCGCCGCTTCCGGCAGTTGCCATGCCCGGATTTCCGGTGGTGTTGAAAAAACATCGCCCATCGGGGAAAGCTACGCTTGTGTTGGCACCCTTCAAAATAACCGTTACTTTGTGCTTTTGAGCAAACGACAGCTGTTTTTGCAGCCGTTCATATCCCGAAGCCGAATGTCCGGCAAGGCGGTCAAATTCCTTTGGATGAGGGGTTAAAACCGCTCCGTCCGGAAGCTGGTGCAGCATTTCCGGCGACCCGGATATAATGTTTAACGCATCGGCATCTATCACAATTGGCATGTTGCATTTTTTGAACAAATCAACTAAAATATGCTTTGCGTCATTGCCCATGCCAATACCCGGACCTATTCCTACGGCAGTATAAATATTTTTACCGTTCAGCATCGAATCGACATCAACCAAAAGCATTTCGCGGGCATTACATTCGACCATCGCTTCGGGAACGGAAATCTGCATAATTTCATATCCCTTTGCCGGAATACAGGTGGAAAGCAATCCGCAACCGCTTCTCAAGCAGGATTTTGCAGCCAGTACTGCCGCCCCCATTTTTCCATACGAGCCGGCAATCAGCAAGGCATGACCGTAAGTTCCTTTATGCGAGAATTTGGTTCGGGGACGTAATATTGATTTAATATAATTTTCTTCCGTTAAATAATATGACGATGGAAAATCCTGCAATGCTTGCGGGTGCAGTCCAATATCCAGTACCGAGTATTCGCCTACAAAAGATTCATTTTCAGGTAATAAAAAGGATAATTTAGGGAACTGAAAACTGAACGTATAGTCAGCCCGCACAATGGCATTGGGATTATTATCCCGGTTGTCTTCTCCAAAAAGTCCCGAAGGAATATCTATTGAAAATACGGTAGCCCTGCTTTGATTGATGATAGAAACCACTTTGGTAAAAAGACCTTCCAACGGACGGTTCAATCCCGAACCAAATAATCCGTCCACCACGTAACCGGCTGGCGAAAGGGTTATTTTTTCCGCTTCGTCCACCTCTGTAAGCACATCGGGGAAGGCGGCAAGTAATTTCGCTTTCGCTTTTTGGCAATCGGACGAAAGCCTGTTTTGCGGATTAACGAGAAAAACACGTACTGCTTGTCCTGCAATCAACAGCAACCGGGCCACGACAAGGGCATCTCCGCCGTTATTTCCCGCGCCGGCAATCACGCATACCTTATGCTCTCTGTCCAAAAAGGGCAGCATCTTGTTGAAAAAGGCAAGCGATGCCCGCTCCATTAAGGCGAATGAATTTACCGGCTCGTGTTGGATGGTGTAGGAGTCGAGGGCTTTTATTTGGGAGGTTTGGAAGAGTTTCATTTTTTATTTTTATTAGTCAATCTGAGTTTTGTATAAGGTGATATATCGGAAATAGCCCGAATGGGTTAGTTTTCATAACCTTACGGTCAACGACCTAAGGTAAAATGACATAAACAACCTGCCTGAAAGGCAGAACTTTAATTTTGCGATTGTATCGACTGCTCGACTTTTGCTACCAGGATATAGGAGGAGGTTTAACCATTGAATTCGATTAATGTATTGTATGTTTTTATCTTTTCTAAAACAAATTGTTTGTCAGAACATCTTGATTATTATAATTTTTACCTCAAATCCATTCCCCTTAGTACTTCTTTAAAAAAACTCCGAAATAAAAACCTGTATTTTGGGTTTTAAATCGTTTTCTATAACAAATTTCCCTCTGTCAATTACATTATTTCCACTCAATCCTCCAAATCCATCAAAACCTCCTCATTCCCCTCAGTTCCAAGAGTATCTATTTTCGCCAAATATTCCAATGCCGTCCCTGTTATCTTAACATTCGGAACCAAGTTTTCGAGTTGTTCTTCCGTAATGTGCTCGTGTTTCAGCATCCGTTTTCCCAAGATTTCGTAAAAACCGGAAAGGTAAGGACGCAGGTTGTGATTTCCGTCAAAGCTCCACATGAATTTTTTCGGGCGGGAGATGATGCTTGCCATAAATATTGCCTCTCCGGGTGTGAGGTTGGCGGCATCTTTGTTGAAATAAAAACGAGCAGCATCGTTTGCACCGTAAATGCCCGGTCCCCACTCAATAATGTTGAGGTAAACCTCAAACATCCGGTTTTTGGAGACAAGCCGGTTATTTTCTATCAGCCACACAATCAATGCTTCTTCCAACTTGCGCGTAATGGTTTTATCTCGGCTTAAAAAAAGATTTTTTACTAATTGCATGGAGATAGTACTGCCGCCGCGTGCAAATCTTTTTTCTATTATATCCTTTACTAAAGAACTGCGCAGTGCCTCTTCGTTAAATCCTGTATGACCGAAAAAAGAACCGTCTTCAGCAAACAGTACAGCGGCTTTCAAGTAAGGAGAAATCTGATCTAACCGGCGAAAATCGGGAAAGTTTTCGCCAACTTCAAATGTTTTGACCGGTACGCCGTTTTCGTAAGCCGAATAGAGAAACGGTTCACAGATTTTTGTAAAGTCGGTTTTTCCAAGTTGCTTGATACTGAAGTTTTCTCTGCTTAGAGAAGACTGGAATTTTAAGCTGTCCACTTCTGCCATATTGACTGCAAAGTAGAAATTGCAGGAGAGATTTCCGGAAGTTTTTATCCCCTCCAAATTGCGAAATAAACCTTTGGGCAACGATGAGAAAAGGTTATCTGCCGGAAAATTTTCTTTCCGGATGGAGACCGTCAAATCAACCTCCGGCTTGATTTTCAATCGCAGGTATGGATGAAAATCAAGTTTGTAAAACTGTACGACCGTTGAACTGTCCAACTCAACATGGTCGGGGTGGATATTCACGATATAATCAATTTTACTCTTCTGAAGCAAAATCTCCTCCGTTGAAAGCCGGTCGTTTTGTATCGTTAAATTATTGGACGAAATTACTCCGCCCAACTGCAACAGCTCTTTTTTGTTTTTCAAAGGCGAAAATTGAAACTGCAATGTATCAAAGACGATTTGCGTGTGAAATTTGTGCTGTAAATAGGGAATTTCGGCAAATGCTGTATCCGGCGGATATATCTTACACGCCACTTTTTTATCTTTGCGCCAAAAAGTACCGTCCAGCATGAAATCCTGACTTTTGCCTTTTTCACTTACTTGTACTTGCGAAGAAAACGTATGGTCGGCAATTTTCAATTCGGGAATATGCAGGTTGAACGAAAAACCGGTGTGCTGCAAGTTGATATTCATTTCGGTAATCAGAATATTTTCAGGTACAAAGCGAAAAAAAAGCGCAATAGCCCGGCTTGCCTTTTGGGTATAATCGGAAAGAATCGCATTAGCTGCATCCTTGCTTTGCTTATTTGCTTTTTTACGAAATACATAGTCATAAATCCGCTTTCCCTGGTCATCTTTCAGCGAGAGCGAAAATCCGTTTACGCGAAGGTCCTTTAGCTCCACTTCTTTAAACAAAAGTTTCCATAGGTTGATTTTTGCTTCTATTTCTTCTGTGTGAACCAGCGTTTCATTACTGTTTGTGCAAACAGACAAACCATTGACTTCCAATTTATTTAATCCCGAAAGATAAATTTTTTCGTAAGAAATCTTGACCGGTTTTCCCTGTTCAAACTTTGTTATTTGCTTTTGTACGAAAGGTTCTAATATATTATTTCGCTGCCAATAAAGAATGATGGCTGATATGAATATAACAGCCAAAGGAAGAAGAGCTAAGGTTATTTTTTTTTGCTTTGTCATTGTTGATGAGGTGATTGATTCTCGCCCACAAGTTAAAAATTTATTTCCGGAAAAACAAACCGGCAACTTCCCACTCCTGTAATCATTCCATCGTTTATTTTTTCGCCCGCGGCATTATAAATATACGTCATGCTGTTTGTGATAAATCCGTTTACATTGGCAGTGTAAATGTCTCCGTTGAAAGGATTTATGTTGAATCCGTAGAAACCGGTGCCTTTAATAACCGGATTGGGCTGCACGGTATTCGTTTCAATATCAAATGCGTAAATAGCTGTTTCCGCCTCGATATTTTGCGCACCCACAATTCCATCGGTGTATAGGTAAAGCAGCTTTTTGCCGTCGGGAGTTATGTCGATTGTTCCCCACATATCCATGTTTTCCAAGGGAATGAATGGTGAAAATTCGCCGGTGTTGACATTTAATGCGGCAATTCCGGTTTTTCCGTCCGTTTCGGTAAACGAAACCCACAGTTTCCCTTCGTAATCGAAAACTAAATGTTTGGCTTCAACACCTGTTTCGTTTATTTTTATCTCTTGAACAATCTTATCCGTATCCGGATTGATAACCGTAACACCATTTCCGGCAGCTGCATAGAGCAGGCCGTTTTGCAATTTTATCCCTTCGGGAATACCGTTTACGCTGATTTTAGCTGACACGGTTTTCGATGTTAAGTCGATCTTGCAAACTTGCCCTTGGGCGCTTGCCGGATTCCAGCTGTCGGTACAGGTAACGTATGCACTGTTTTGATAAGCAGCGCAGTAGCGAGGAATACCAAGCCCCCGGATAGGTTCGCAAACTGCCTTAAATGTTTTGCTGTCAACGATTTCTATTTTATCCTCGTTGGAACACATCATAATCAGCATATCCTGATGCAGCGTAACGGATTCCACGATAGCAGCCAGTTTCCAGCCGTTTGCCTTCGTGTAAACCTCTTGTTCAATAGCTCCGTTGGTTTTTAATATTGAGAGACTGCCGTTTGACGAAGATAAGTTACCCATATTGACTATAACACAATTATAATCGGCAGGCACAAACGACTCTTTTTTGTCGCAGGCGGATAACGCGAACAAGCACAAAATAATCAATAATGAGTTCCAATACCTGTTTTTCATATTTTATATGTATCTTTGTTAGTTGATTTTTCGATTTTTTCAAAATCGAGCGTAAAGTTACGTTTTTTTTATCGCTAAAAAAATTTTTATGTACAAAGCATCCGACTATATCAAGCGAGGATTAAAGTTTGCCAATAACCTGCTTTTCCCCTCTCGAAAAAAAATATCAACCCTTATGTTTTATGGGACGACCTTATGTGATTCCCAGTGCAAACATTGCTTGATCTGGAAAAAACGTCCTGCCGAGCACCTCTCCAAAGAGATGTTTATTTCGATTATGAAAAGCAAATGCGTTTCCAAAGATACGGTAGTTGGTCTCGAAGGCGGCGAATTTTTGCTGCATCCCGAAGCTCCAGAAATCTTGAAGTGGTTCAAGGAAAACCATCCCAATTTCGACCTGCTTTCTAATTGCCTGAAACCCGGACGGCTGATTGAAACGGTAAAAGCCTGTACGCCCCGGCGGTTGTATGTTTCGCTCGATGGCGGAAAGGAAACGTATGAATACATGCGTGGAAAAGACGGCTACGACAACGTGATTCAAGTCGTTGAAGCGTGTAAGGATATTGTTCCGGTTTCGCTGATGTTTACTTTGTCGCCCTATAACAGTTTTGCCGATATGGAGTTTGTCGTGGAAATTGCTAAAAAGTATGACATCGATGTGCGTATCGGGATTTACAACAATATAGATTTTTTTGAAACGGAAAAAAGTGCGCATCAGGCCGGAAATTCTTCTTCGGAAAATGCTTCCGTCCGTCAATTCCGCGATATGATTCCCGCAAACGTGAAGCAGACTTCCGAGAATTACGATTTTCTGTATCTCTACGAAGAGTGGATGAATAAAAATTTACAGCTAAAATGCCATAGCATCCGTGATTCAATCGTGATTCATCCTAACGGCGATGTGCCTATTTGCCAGAATTTGGACGTAAAATTAGGAAATTTGCACGAAAATAGTTTAGATGAAATTTTCAATTCACCACAAACGCGGAAATTGCAGAAAGAATACGCCAATTGCAATAAATGCTGGATTAATTTCCACCGGAAATATGATATTGTATTGTTGCGGACGCTGGAATCGTTTGTTCCGAAAAGATTGATTGAGCTTTTTTATGGAAAATATCAATGGACTGGTAAAAAAACGATTACATACAAGCAATTATTTTCAAAAATTAAAAATTGAGAGTTTTTTAACTTCGCATTTTTCTGTCGTTTTGTAAACATGAAAACAAAAGGATAAGAAGTTTTTCTAAACAAAACGACATTGATTAAAAATTTGTTATTAGTGTAAAAGTTTTATGTTTTTGCGCTATTGAATTATAAAAAAATTTACAGTTATGGGAAAGTATACAAAAGAAGAATTAGCTTTGATAAAAAAGGACAATGAAGATATTTTTAAGTTGTTGCTGAAAAAAGCGGGAATGTCTTACAAACGCTTAATAGAAATTGCTAAACGAGAGTTTGTTGTAGATAATGTACAATGTTTGGATTATTAAAACTTTTAAAAATTATGCATAGCTTAATCGACCGCTTCAAGTGGATAAGAAAAAAAAATATCATTCAAAAATCCTACCAATCAAAATATGCTTTTGTAGGAATCGGCAATCACAGCCTTCATAACTTGTATCCTGTGTTGTCGTTTTTGAATGTACCGCTAAAATATATCGTTTCAAGAAGTCAAAAAACGACCGGTTTAGTACAGCAAAACTATCCGTTGGTTATTGCCACAACTAATTTTGATGATGTGCTGAACGACTCCGGAGTGCGGGGCGTATTTATCTGTTCCGATCCTGCAAGCCATTTTCAGCTGGCACAAAAAGCATTGAGCCATGGCAAGCATGTTTTTGTCGAAAAACCGGTATGCCTGTCTTTCAATGAGTTGCAAGCATTAATAGAAACCGCACAATCGACCCGGACTAATTGTGTGGTTGGAATGCAAAAAAGATATTCCTCGTGCAGCCGGTTGCTGAGTAAGCGGTTGGATTTAAAGCAAGTAATTTCGTACAATTACCGTTTTGCCGTAGGAGCTTATCCCGAAGGAGATATTGTATGGGATATGTTCATTCATCCGCTCGATTTGGTCGTGTTTTTATTTGGGAAGCCTGAAATTATTTCCGTCCTGAAAACAAAAAAGGAAAAAGGAAACCTTACTATTCTGTTGCAAATCAGGCATGAAAACATCATCGGAACAATCGAAATTTCAACCGCCTACTCCTGGACACAGCCGTTTGAAGAACTTTTGATAAATACCCAAAGAGGTGTTTACGAAATGAAAAATCACCAATCGCTCATTTTTTCGCCAAAACCGCAAACTGTTCTTTCTATTCCGGTCGAAAAAATACTTTCTTACACGCCCGAAAGACAAATTTTATTCGACGGAAATTCATTTTTGCCTGTGGCTAAAAATAACCAGTTAGTTTCTCAGGGATATTTCGGCGAGATTGAAGAGTTTGTAAATCTTTGCGAAAATAAGACACAGAAAAACAGTTCATCGTTGGAATCGCTGGCGGATACTTACCGGATATTGGAATTGGTGCAATGAAAAAATAGCCTTTCAACCTTTAAATTCTTTTTCCAATTTTTCAAGTGCATCTATCAATACCTGTTTTGGGCAGGCAATATTTATCCGCTGAAAGCCGGTACCCTCTACACCGAACATTGTTCCGCTGTTGAGCCACAGTTTTGCACCTTCGGTTATCCGGCGGTCGAGTTCTGTCTGTGTAAGTCCGTATTCCGAAAAATCCAGCCAGAGAAGGTACATTGCCTGCGGATCTACCAATTTTATTTTCGGAAGCCGCACTGCCAGAAAATCCCGCACAAGCCGGATATTTTCTTCTAAATACGCTTTTAATGCTTCTAACCATTTCGCCCCTTTTGTATAGGCACTTTGGCAGGCAACAATGCCGAGCGTGTTTAAATGGCTGTATCCGCTTCTTCCTGTTTCGATTTTCAGCTTGTTGTACAACGTTTTGTTTTTGACAAAAATAGATGAGACCTGCAAGCCGGCCAAGTTAAATGTTTTACTCGGTGCGGTGGCAATGACGGCGTTTTCGTTCAACAAGCCAAAGCAAGTGTGCTTATGTCCGCTCCAAACAAAATCGCAATGAATTTCGTCCGAAACAATGATTACGCCGTGCTTTACGCAAATATCGTTCATCTGTCCGAGTTCTTCACGTGTCCATACTCTGCCGACAGGATTGTGCGGGCTGCAGAGAAGGAACAGTTTTACGCCGTTATCCGTAATTTTTTGCTCAAAATCCTCCAAATCAATGCTGTACTTCCCATTTTTATATACAAGCGGATTACATACAAGCATTCTGCCGTTGTCGCGGATAATATTATAGAAAGGATAATATACAGGTGTTTGTATCATTACCGCATCGTTTGGCGCAGTGAAGGCGCGGATTGCCTGAGCCAGGCCGCATACTAATCCGGGCGATTTGATTATTTCGTGCTGCTCTACACGGTAGCCGAAATGCGTGTCAAACCATTCTGTAATGGCATTGTAATAACCGTTTTTTGGCTCGGAATAGCCAAAAATCCCGTGCGCAACGGCTTTCTGAATATCTTCCAGCACCTCGGCCGGCGCAGGAAAATCCATATCGGCGACCCACATTGGAAGTAATCCTTCCGGTTTTCCACTTTCGCGGGCAAAGTCATATTTTATGGAGTTTGTGCCGTAGCGATTAATTATGTTATCAAAGGTATACATCTTTAGTTTGTTTTGTGAAACAAAAATAATAAGCATTTAAAATTACTCTGTTAAAGAGAAAATAATAAGAAATGTTATTAAAATCAGGTTATTTTCTTTTGTAAATTTAACTTGAGAAAGCTGTATGAATTAAATATATCACCTTACAACGGATAGTCTTCAAATGAATACAGTATTGTTGAGAGGTAACGTTCTCCTGTGTCGGGCAGTATTGCAATAATGCTTTTTCCTTTATTTTCGGGCAATTGGGCTAATTGAAGCGCTGCATGCACCGCTGCTCCCGAAGAAATACCGACCAAAAGCCCTTCCGTTTGCGCCAATTCCCGCGAAGTACGTACAGCATCATCATCGGATACTTGAAGAATTTTATCCACCACCAAAGCATCATAAGTCTTCGGCTTAAAACCGGCACCGATACCTTGTATTTTATGAGATCCGGGATTTCCACCCGAAAGTACGGGCGAACCGGCAGGTTCTACGGCAACAACCTGTATGTTGGAATTAAGTTCTTTCAGCCGCTTTCCCACGCCGCTCACTGTTCCGCCGGTTCCTACGCCGGCAACGACAAATTTCTTCGGCTGTTGTGCGGGTATGTGCGGCAGGATTGGCCGGGTTTTCAAACTGCTGTAAAATAACCGAACCGGGAATTCCGGCATGCAATTCTTCAGCCTTGGCTATTGAGCCTTTGATTCCTTTTTCGCTTTTGGTAAGCACAAGCTCCGCACCAAGTGCCTTGAGTAAATTACGCCGCTCGATGCTCATCGTTTCGGGCATTGTTAATATGATCCGGTAGCCTTTTATTGCAGAAATATAGGCCAGTCCGATACCGGTATTTCCACTTGTCGGCTCAATAATCACTGAGTTTGATTTCAATAATCCTTTTTGTTCCGCATCTTCAATCATCGACAAGGCAATACGGTCTTTGACACTGCTGAGAGGATTAAAACTTTCAATTTTGCCGATGATCTGTGCTCCGGCGTTTTTTGCTTTGGCAAAATTTCCCAACTCCAGCAAAGGAGTGTTGCCAATCAAGTCTGTTAATTTTTTTGCAATTTTAGCCATAATTTATGCCTCCAAAATTTAATGATTATCATCTTCTTGCCATGCTACTTGCAAGGAATCAAATCTAAGCGTTTTTTTTATTATAATTTTACTTCTTGTTGATGAAGCAAAATTATGTGTAAAACCGGTTTTGCGGAATACCTTATTAAGGGTATATTGTAAATTCCGTCTTATTTGTCAGATACAATAACCAAACGTAACAATTCCTGCCCGCAAAGCATAGCCTGCGGCTTCTTGCGAGTTATTGACTTCCAATTTCCGGTAAATATTCTTGCGGTGGGTGACGACCGTGTGCGTACTGATATTACGCAAGGCCGCGATTTCCTTCGCACTTTTTCCTAATGCGATTTCTTTCAATATCTCTGTTTCGGTGACAGTCAGCCGTTCGTTGCCCCCTTGTGCTTCTTTATTTTCCGACATTGCCAACTGCTCTTTTACCTGCACACAAACAAAAGCCTGTTTGTTAAATGCCATGGATATAGCTTGGGTTATTTCCGGAAGGCCGGCATGTTTAAGAAGAACACTGAAAGCTTCATTACAAAGCACTTTTTTGAGAAATTGAATGCTTAATTCTTCCGAAAAAAGAATCCAATGCGTGCCGGGAAAACGGGCGCTGATATTTAATAGCGAATCTACACCGTTCAAGTCCGAAAGCGTGTAATCTATTACAACAAGACTGTCCGGATTATTAATGAGCGTGCGTACAAGATCGGTTTTTGAGCCGGTAATAGCTATTTTACAGTCCTGTTTGCATGGATACATTTTAAGTATTACAGATTCCAGTCCCAACCTAGTAATGATTTGGTTGTCAAAAAAAATAATACTTTTGCTCATACAAATTCAAGTGCTGTTTCAATGTCTTTTTTCAAATCTTTCACATTTTCTAACCCAACGGAAAGACGCATAAGGTTATCCTCTATGCCGGCGATTCTCTTCATTTCAGGTGAGAACGAGCTGTAAATGGTTGATTCGGGATGGATGATCAGCGATTTGTTGTCGAACAAGTTGGTCGCCCGGCGGATAATTTTCAACGCATCCATAAATTTGTAACAGGCAGACTTCGACTGTAAATTAATACAGAACAGGGCACCCGGATTTCCGGTAAAAAGCTTGTCCGAAATAGCTTTGTAGGGCGAATTTTCGAGTTTTGGATAGCTCACTTTCGTAATTTTCGGGTGTGTGGAAAAGTAACTTGCTAATTCATAAGCCGTTTTGCTCATCTGCTCGTAGCGTACTTGTAGCGTTTCCAGGCCAATCGTGTGCATATAAGCGGTATCGGGCGTCATGTAGGCTCCTAAATTCCGTACAATTTCGGAGCGGAGTTTGAACATAAAACGCGAAATACCTTCAGGTTTGTGCGTAGCGGCAAGTTTTTTGTTTGTCTCCCAATTGAAAGTGCCGTAATCGACAATTACCCCGCCGGTACTTGTTGCCCCGCCCGAAATGTATTTTGTCGTTGAGACAACTTCTACGTCAACACCTGCTTTTTTTGCATCAAAAGCACACCAGGGTATAAGTGTAGTGTCGATAATCATTGGTACATCTTTTGCTTTCAGTATGTTGGAGATTTTGGGTAAATCGGCAATTTCCAAGTGCGGATTGGTTACTAATTCGGCAAAAAAAGCGCAGGTATTTTCATCAACCGCATCGGTAATTTGTTGTAAATCGTTGGTATCAACAAAGCGGACCTCCACGCCGAATGCCGCTAAAGTAAATTTGAAAAATGAAAAAGTGTTTCCAAACAGGTGCGGCGAAGATACGATATTACTTCCTGCATAAGCAATTGCAAAAAAGCTGTTTGTGATAGCGGCCATACCCGACGAAAGTGCAATTACACTTTCGGCATTTGAAGCCGTTTTTACTTTTTGTTCAAAATTGGCAACACTCGGATTGGAGATGCGCGAGTAGGTATGCGCGTTTATCCGGTTTTGAAATGCTGCTGCGATTGTTTCCGAATCGGCAAATTCAAATGCCGCATTGCGATATACCGGAAGCGTAATCGCACCATGTACATCGGGCTTTTGAAAACCGGCATTGATTATTCTTGTTGAGAAAGATTGGTTATTCATTTGTTTGATAATTTTGATCATGCTAAAGTATAAAATTTATTTTAGGCTAAGTACTTCCGTTAAATTAATTTATACTATTTAATTTTGAAAATCCTAAAGAACATGGATTTGTAAAATAGGGATGATATAAACTAATTAAGAAGACATACTTACAACAATTCTTTGTATAAATGGCTATGGCGTTTTAGAGAAAATCCTGCGTGCTGTGGTATTCTCTTTTATTTCGAATTATATTCCTTAACGGGAATGTTGAATATGTTGTAATTTGCTGAAATACAATTGTTTGTATGTTTTCTTATCCGTTGGTTATGTCATAAGCATTTCTCCGCAACACAAAAATCGTGTTAGAAGTAAACTTATCATTCTCAAACGTTTCAATAGAAAAGCCGTTTTTACCGGCAATCGCTGTTATCTTTTCACGCGAAGTAAAGAAAAGTTTTCCTTCCGTTTTGTTAAAGCGGAGAATTTGGGTGGAAAAAATTTCGGTTAGTTTCGTAATCCCATGTTTTTCTTTCTTGGTACTGTCGCCGTCGCGGATGATAATCGTTCCGCTTGGGTTGATGGTTCTCATGCAATTTTCTATCAACTTTTCCTGCGAGTCGAATGGTAGGTAATGCAGCATATCGTTCAATACAAAAACATCGCTTTGGGGAAGTTGACAAGTAACTGCGTTTGCCGCGTTGAAATTTATTTTTTTTGTACGTGAAAAACAGTGGCTGGCTACTTCAATCTTTTCCTCATCGTAATCAATACCGGTTACCGTTCGCTTGTCCGAAACGAAAGCGAGCATGTAGGCGAGAAACCCGTATCCGCAACCGATGTCGGTAATGGCGGCGTTGCGGGGAATTAGCTCATCGAAAATACGGTAATTATGTTCCATTCTCACTTTTGTGCGCATATACCATTCTAATACCGGACCTTTGTAGATATAATTGCGCGTAAGTTTATGGAAATAGAAAGGGTTATCTACGTTTTCCAATGTCAATCCGGCAATGTTGTATTTTTCTTTAAAAAGTTTAACAATAGATTTCCTGCGTTCGCGGTATGTTTCTCCCCATGAGTGGTCGCCGGCTTTTATCCGTTCTAATATTTCGAGAGAAATCGCGGCTGTTTTGACATACAACACATCGTTTTTCTCAATACTGAGGTTATTTCCGGTCAGAATAACTGGGAGAATATCCAGATTCAGCTGTTCTGCAATGTAGAATGCGCCCTTGTGGAAACGGTTCAAACGTCCGTCTTTCGAGCGGGTTCCTTCCGGGAATATGGCAATGGAATAGCCCGCATCAACCATTTTTTTGAGCGGTTTAAGGCTGTTTTCATACCCTTCGCCCGCATAATAAAAACCGGCAGCTTGAACTAATTTACCGAAAACCGGCGATTCCCAAACCCATTTGTTTGTCAGCATAACGATTTTGGGCGAAAGGGAGAGTATGCGCAGAATGTCGAGTACGGATTGATGATTGGCAATAATGACCGCTGGCTTGCTAAAATTTTCTTTATGCTCGTTTTTAACTGTTTTTTTGAGGTGGAATCCCATTGTTAAAATCAACCGGCAACCATACATTATTAGGTAATGCAGCATCAGTCTTTTTTTCTCCTTTTTCACCGGAACAATAAATAAAACCATCCCCAACAGCGAAAGCAGTATACTGCCAATGGTGAATGTTCCAACTAACCAAACAGCAAAAAACAGACTCACGAGCGACCAGGGGAAAAGTCCCTTTTGCGTGCGTCCGGTAATCAGCAGCCGGAACAGCAACGGTTGAATGGTGTAGGCAATCAGCAACACGGAAAACATTCCGGTAATCGAGATGAAAGAGACCGATTTCAATGCCGGATGCTGTGCAAAAGCCAACGCGCCCATTCCGGTAATAGTGGTGAATGCGGAGAAGAAAATGGCCGTTTTATGTGCCGCAAACAGCTTCTTTCCATTGCGGTATCCGGAAGTAAGCCCATCGGTAATAAATACGCTGAAATCGTCGCCGATACCGAATATAAAGGTGGAGATGATGATGTTGACGATGTTGAATTCGATGCCAAGTAATGCCATTAATCCGAGTATGATAAACCAGCTCAGCATCATTGGCATAAACGTTATCAGTGCCAGCTCAAGCCGCCCGTAAGAAAGCAGCAACGCTAAGTGAGGAGATAAAAAGTACAAAGTGAAAATCCTCGACAATATAGTTGACAAAGCGTGATGCAAAGTAAGGTTTATCTAAAATAACTACCCCTTTTTGGCCGGTAAATTGATTGTAAACGACCTCTTTTTTATCTTCTTTGAGTTGTATTTGCGAGATTGCCATAGAGACATTTGCCTCGTTGGTAATCCAGTCGGTGAAAACGGATGCCGCTTCGTTTTCACTTGTATAAGCAATTGGAGAGTATTGCTTTTCCAGTATTTCCCAAAAAGCGTTGAATGTTTCTTCCTGGAACTGATAGGCTTTTCCTTGCTTGGCGACTTCCATTCGCAAAGCCGCTTTTCGTTCCGGAGTCCAGAAATTATTCCATTTTTCAATACGTTTTTTTTGCTCATCAACCGGAATCAGAAGGCTTTCGCCTGTGGCATATCCGAGAATTTGTCCGTCCTTTTTTACCTCCCCCAGTTTTTTGTTCATCTGCCGGTAATTATGCAGGGCTTCCTCTTCCGTATCGCCAACGGCGATGAAGTAGATATTTTTATACTCTTTTTGAAAAATATTATCGAGCTTTTCCTCCGTTTTTCTCAGTTTTTTAGGTTGAAATCCCAGACTGTTCATATCGGAATTGAACGACATATCGCCGGCAAAATAAAATCCGGCTATCGAAATCACAATGATTGTGCCGGCAAGCCACTTGTTTTTCTCATACGAATAGCTGTTTATTTTTTCGATTACTTTCAAAAAGCGATTGGGCTTTTCTTCTTTCTCTTTTTTGGAGGAAAGGAAGTGTGGAAGAAAAACGAGACAAAAAACGGTAGTTCCGATAATGGTAATTGAAGCAAACCATCCGAAATCTTGCAGCACTTCCGAGCTTGTAAAGGTAAGGCTGAAGAATGCGCCAATCGTGGTAATGCTTCCGATGGTCAGTGGCTCTGCCATCTCGCGGATAATCTGTTCCACATCTCGCGTATGTTCCCGGTGCGCAATGACATGAATGGAGTAGCTCAACACCACTCCAAAGATGACAGAACCGGCTCCAATGGCTATTAACGATAATTCTCCTTTTAGAAAATAGAGCATTGCAAGCGCAAATACTCCCCCGAAGACCACCGGAAGAAATATCAAAAGCAGCGAAAACTTATTACGAAACGACAATAAGATAACCACGGCAATAATCAGAAAAGCAAAGCTCAACGTAATGGTGGTGTCTTGCCGTATTTGCCGCGCGTTATAAACTGCCACTGCCGGTCCGCCGAAATATTCAATGTCTACTTGTGTCTGTTCTTGAGAAAATCTACTAATTAAATTTTCAATTCCGTCAATCAAGATACTGTTTTCAGCCGTGTTTCCGGCTGGAAATTTGGGTTCGATATAAACCAGCATCGTCTTGCCGTCTTTCGAGAAAATATGTTCGTTCTTAATTTCGTAATCCCCGCTCACCTGCATGGAACGCAGGCGTTCAAACGCACGGTTTCCCAAGCCCAGCGGGTCTCGGAAAATAAAATTTTTGGTAAACATTCCCGATGGCGAAAGCAGGTTGTAATAACCGGATTGAATTTGCCTGTTTATGTTTTGCGGCAGCAAAAGAGTGTCCATTCGAGCATAGTCAGCCGAATCAAGAAAAACAGGAAGGTTGTTGTAGATAAAACCGGAAACAGCCAGCATTTTTTGCGCATCGATCCGCGAAGTTATCTGTTTGATGTGGCTTTTACCAAACAGAGAATCTAACTCAGCTGAAAAAAATTCTCCCGTTTCGATTATCCTGTCTGTGTCTTCTGTTTCGGACGAAAATAGAACAATGATTTTATCCTTTATTTTAAGGTGTTGAAAAACAGCATTTATATTTTTTGAATCAGCAGTGTTGGGGATAAAACGGGTAATATCCTCTTCGTATTTCAGTTTCGTAGCAAAGTACCCAAGAATAACAAAAAGAAAAATAATCGTGCCGGATAATAATAATTTGCGTTTTTGGAAAAAACGGTATATACCAATAAAAAAAGTAGCCATGATTTTTTTGTTAGTAAACAAGTAAAAAGTAAACGGGAAATCGTCTGTCGGTTTTTTCTTGTTTACTCTTCTACTTCTTTCTCTTCTACTTCATTACTGATGCCGTGAATCGGAAGTTGGCGCTTGAATCCTTCGCTTAGCGAAATAATGGTTTCGGTACTTGAAATTCCTTTAATCGGTTGCAATTTATCATGAATGATACGCAAAAAGTCCTTGTTATTTTTAGCATATATTTTGATAAACATGGCATACTTTCCAGTCGTGTAGTGGCATTCTACTACTTCGGGGATACGGTGTAGTTCTTCAATTACGTTTTTAAATAAATTGGCATCTTTCAGGAAAATACCCATATAAGCGCACGTATTGTATCCTATCCTATTGGCATCCAGGATAAATTCGGAACCTTTGATTACTCCCGTATTCTGCAATTTTTGTATGCGTTGATGAATAGCTGCCCCCGATACATTACACTCGCGAGCCACCTCTAAAAACGGAATACGTGCATTTCCGGAAATGAGCCTTAATATTTTCTCATCCAACTGGTCTATTTGAGAATTTCCCATTATCTTGTTTTTACGTTATATTATTACGCAAAAATAGGAAAAAAGTTATGACTTGTAAGAATATTTCGCTGTTTTTTACTGCTTGAATTATCTTTTATCCAAATAGGTCTCATCATGTTTTATTTTTTCCTTCATGTATTTCAGGTGCCCGATTAGCTCGTCAATATCGTGGTGCATGACCTCTTTGTTGATTTCTATGTGTTTACTATAATCAAACGGATAGAGTGACTTGTACTTCGAGCGCGATTCGTCTACTCCTTTTAAGTGTTCCAATACGTTTTCTGCTTTTTTATTAAATTCGAGCGTACAGAAATCTACTTTTTCTTTTTTTGCTAATATGTTTTCCATGTGTATTGTTTACGTTTACTGTATAGAATTTAAAATTACATAAAATAAATTAACCAACAAATTTTCTAATGTTATTTTTACCTTGACGCTTGGAATTTGCATTATTTTATTACCTTCGCCGAATATTTGAAACAAACCAATTATGCAAAGAAACGACTACTTGTGGAAAGGTATTTTAGAGGATATTTTCGATGATTTCCTGCGATTTATACACCCTAATGCTGATGAGATTTTTAATTTCAGTCGTGGAATAGAATTTCTTGATAAAGAGTTAGAACAACTTTTTCCGCCCGGAGAAGATGAATTTTCGGTCAAAATTGTTGATAAATTAGCCAAAGTTTACACATACGAGGGTACAGAAGAATGGATTTTGATACATTGTGAAGTACAAGGAGAATATAAGCCTGACTTTCCGCACCGTATGTACACTTATTTTTACCGCATCTTCGACAAATACAACAAACGTGTTTCTGCCTATGCCATTTTGACCGAGAATAGTCCGAAAGCAAGGATTGATAAATACATTACCGGATTTTTGGGTACAAAGCTGGAATATCATTACAATGTTTACAAAATTTCGCAACAAAGCGAAAAAGAGCTTTTGAAAAGTGATAATCCATTTGCAATGGTGGTACTCACGGCGCGTTCTGTATTGAATAAGAAACGGTTAGATGATGATGCGTTAATGGAGATAAAGCTAAAATTGGCACGGAATTTTCTTGAAAAATCATTTAAAAAGAAGAAAATACGCTTGATAATGAATTTCTTAAGAGTATACATTCATTTTGAAAATAAAAAAAATAATATTATTTTTGACCAACATTTAGACCAAATAACGGGGAGGACGGAAACAATGGGAATAGAAGAATTAATATTAAGGGAAAGAGAACACCGCGGAATAAAAATAGGCGAAAAGCGTGGCTTGGAGCGAATGGAACAAAAAAATCGCGAGATAATTCTTAATATGATCCAAAAAAAGTTTGCAGACGAAATTATTGCCGATGTTGTTGGTGTTTCTTTGGAATATATACAAGGAATAAAGGGAGGTCATGCGTAATCCTTGATAAATAAATAATCGTTTTCGCGTTGCCCAAGATATTTATTGATTGATTTTCCGGATAAGGATGATTTGCTTGTAAGAGATTGAAAATAATTTTTGGAAATAAAAAGAAACGGCAAAATTCAGAAATGGATTTTGTCGTTTCCTTTTTGAGAAATCAAAAACTTCTCTGCTTCTTTTAACGAATCAATTTTCCCTACATCAATCATCTTTAAATCATCAACCGGAACCCCTTTTATTTTTACCTTATCGGCAATGGAAAGGTAGAAATCAATGATAGAAAACTTATCCGGTAAATTTTTCATTTGTTCAAAAATTTCCGGCGAGATAGCTTGAATACCGGCAAAGGCAAACTTTTGATGATTTTCCGGAGAAAAGTTAGGGTAGGGGGATTTTACTTCGCCGGTTGCTTCGTTGATCCAACCTTTCAACATGTTTTCTTCATCGAAAAGCAGGTAGCGGTTCGTTTTTCGTTGGCTAACCAACAGCGATGCGATGCTATTCTGTCGAATATGATTATCGTACAATGCGCTTAAGTCGGCATTGGATAAAATATCTACATTATGCACAAGAAAGGGTGCATCTTTTTTCAAAAAGGCAGCTGCTTTATGAATACCACCGCCAGTGTCGAGGAGCTTGTCTGTTTCATCCGAAATTTCAATGTGAAGCCCGAGATTATTGTTATCTTGGAGAAACCGGATAATTTGCTCCGAAAAATGGTGCGTATTGATCACAATTTCATAGAAGCCGGCAGTTGAAAGTTTTTCAATAATGTGCTGCAATAAGGGTTTTCCTCCTATTGGAACCAAGGCTTTGGGCATGTTGTCGGTGAGTGGTTTAAGGCGGGTACCGAGTCCGGCGGCGAAAATCATAGCCGGTCTTCCTCCCGCCTTCTCCTTTGAAAGGAAAGTAGGGCGCATCTCGTTATTTGTTCGATTATTCAAGCTATTTATTTTATTCAATCTTCAACTACCGGAATCATCTTTTCTTTTATCTTCTCTCCTTCCTTAGGAGGAGGTTGGGGTGACGTATTAAGTAACGTTCTGTATTTCTCCTTATCTTTCAATAGCTTAATTGCCTCTTGACTTACTTTATCCTTTTTCAGCGTTTCCATAATTTCGCCTTTTTGGAAATAATACCGTTTGGCAATTTCGATGCTGATGAGTTCGGAAATCTCCTCTTTGAAAAGTTCCAGGTCCTTATCTAAATCGTGCGAAAGAGCTTCTTTCAGTGTGGTAAACTTACTTTCGGAATGTTCGTAGTATCCTTCTTCTTTTGCAACTTCAATCAAATTATTTAACAATTCTTCTGTTCGCAATTTATAGGTAAAATTCTTACTTTTTACAAAATCCTTGAACTCATTATATTCCGTGAATGTAAAATCTTTCAGCGGCAGAATAGTTGGTCTTGTTGACTGATACTGGTTTACATAGTCAAAAATCAAGTTTTTAACGTATAAATAGTAGCTGATGGTGGCATTCTGCTCCGGTTCGATGAAAAGGTCGGGGTAAATACCTCCGCCATCGCGCACGATTCGTCCTTTGGAAGTTTTAAATTCGGTTGTCAAGCTGTCGGGGATGCGTTGCACGAAACCTTCTTCGCTGCGGCGCGTATAGTCGATCGCCTGAATGCACCGTCCGCTTGGAATGTAGTATTTAGCAATGGTTACTTTCAGGCTTCCGCCGTAAGGGAGTTCCCTGGTCGTTTGTACCAGTCCTTTACCGAATGTGCGTTCACCTGCAATTACGGCGCGGTCTAAATCCTGAAGTGCACCGGCAACAATCTCGGCAGCCGAAGCTGAACCCCGGTTTACCAGTACCACAATTGGTATTTCCCGGTCAACCGGTTCTTTGGTTGCTTTGTAAATTTCGTCCCATTGCTTCATTTTTCCTTTCGTATAGACAACCGTCGATTTTTTATCCACGAAGAAATTAGTTATTTTGACTGCTTCCGATAAAATTCCGCCCGGATTACTGCGCAGGTCAATAATCAATGAACTTACTTTTTGATTGTTTTTCAAGTCTAAAAATACCTCTTTAAAACTTTCGGCAGACTTGTCCGTAAAGCTCGACAGATTAATGTATCCGATGTTCCCGTCCAGCACGCCCGAATAGCTAATCGGGTTAATGACAATCTTTTCGCGTACAATTTCCCGCGTGATGGGGTTCTTTTCGCCCAAGCGTTCGATGGTTACTTTTACAGTCGTTTTGGTCTGGCCTTTCAGCATTTCACTTACTTCCGAATTATTTTTTTTATTGACTTTCACATTGTCAATTTCCAAGAATATATCGCCTGTTTTCAGGCCGCTTTTGTGGGCGGGCATTCCTTCATATATTTCGGTAATAACCGTCCTGTCGTCTTTTTGTCCGATCATTGCCCCAATTCCCGCATACTCGCCGGTAGTCATAAACTTGAGGTCATCCATTTCCGATTCGGGAATGTAGTTAGTGTAGGGGTCTAAATTACCGAGCATGGCATTGATGCCGGTTTTTATTACTTTTTCGGGTTGGATAGTATCAACGTAAAAGAGATTCAGCTCTTTGTAGAGTGCATTAAAGATGTCCAGATTTTTGGAAATTTTAAATTCCCGGCTTTCCTGTTCTTTTTTAGCAGAAAATCCCGAAAGGGAAAATCCCCAAAACATTACAAGAAAAAGCGGAAAGAAAAAAGAGGGTCTTTTTTTCATATTTGATAAATGTGATATTTTTTTGTTTGGTAAAAATAGCTATTTTATTTCGATTTAGGGCTACATCAAGGGAAAATATATTCTTTAAGGGCACGAAGTTTAATTCTTCTTTCTCTTCTCCATATACTCTTGTACGAAAGCAACGGAGATGATGACAAATATTGTACTTATCGTAATTGCCGTAATGATAGCGGCTAAATTTTCGGCGAGAAGTTCGTAGTAAGTCATTAATCCCACGGCAGCAGGAATGAAAAAAACCGCCATATTCCGGGTAATCAGTGTCGCTGTTTGCCTGACATTATCCGGATGAAGCAATTTGAAAAAGAGGGATAGAAAGAGGAATATCATGCCTAATACGCTTCCCGGAATAAATCCGTTAATCAAGAAACCGACAGCCTCGCCGAGGAAATAGAAAAGGAAGATGAAGAATAAGCCTTTAATCATAAAATGTATTTAAACTTCGTACAAAAGTACATAATTTTTTATATTTTTGCAGAAATGAATCAGATAAAGAAATCTAATTTTTGTATAATGAAAAGGTTCGGATTTATCAGCTTATGGATGCTACTGCTCACACCATTCGTATTCAATATTTACGGTCAAAATACAGGCTCTAAGAGCGATGCAGCCGATGTTGACGGGGTAATTATCAATGGTATAAAATGGGCGGCTTGCAATATTGATAAGCCCGGTACTTTTGCAGCCAGTCCCGAAGATGCAGGCATGTTTTATCAGTGGAACCGTAAGATTGGATGGAGTGTAACCGATCCGAAAATAAATTCAAATGGAGGTACCTTTTGGAGTAGCGGTATTCCTGCCGGCGACTCTTGGGAAAAAATTAATGATCCGAGTCCTGCCGGCTGGCGCATACCGACATTAGCTGAATTTAAAACGTTGCTTGAGAGCGATAAAGTGCAACATAAACCGGTAACTTTAAACGGTGTAACCGGTATAAAATTTACCTGTAAGACTTCCGGTAATTCTATTTTCTTGCCTGTGGCGGGTTATCGCGGTTTCAGTAGCGGCGCAATCAGTAATATTAAAACCGGCTGTTATTGGAGTAGTACGCCTTACGGAAGGTATGATGCGTACAGCTTCTTTTTCGGAGACGATAGCGGCGGTCGCCTTAATGGTTATCGTAGTGGCGGCCGGTTATTGCGTTGTGTTGCTGAGTAATGGGTTAAAGAGAATTTTAGTTAAATTATCGCAAGAAATTTATACGATTGGTTTTTATGTGTGTAAAGTGTATCAAATTCAATTATGCTTCATTTGGGTGTTACATTATAAAACACAAAAGACACAAAGCATAATTAAACTTTATGTCCTTCGCGTATTTTTACATTCGAAAATTTGCGAAAATCTGTATTATCTGCGTCATTTACGTGCAAAAATCACTTCACCTTAAACAACCACCTCATGCCGACCAACACCGTTTGATTATCCTGACTATTTAAATTAGAAAAATTCCCTTGAAAATCAGTATTTTGGTAGGCATACATAGCGTGGAAGCGCAGGTCTTTGATGTGTTGGTTTGTGAATGGGTAATATTCGACAACTACCTGTATCCCAAGATTTTCGTAAGCGTTATTCCCAAAGTCGTTGTCGCGGCGCTGGTTCCAGGTACCTTTGATAAATGGTTTTACTTTACCGAAATCATGTTTCAGGTTCAAGGCTGCTGACTGGTCCTGTACGTAGCGGATTCCCAGGTTATCATCGCTTATCACGTTGCCGTAATTCATATAACGGTCGCCAAAATAATAGTCAAGTTCGGTGGTAAATTTCCCGATGTTTAACTGTGTACCGGCGGTAATCCAGCTAAGCAGTTTCTTGTCATCGTGCTGGAATGCGCCGTATCCCCAGCGTGTGCTTATCAGTCCGTCAAACAGATTTCCATTCCACAGGAAAAGTCCGGCAAAGGCTTTTTTTGCGTACTCATCACTTGCGAATTGAGGAGCATCGGAGTTAATAACTTGAAGGTTGAGTACTTTGTAGGCATCCAAATCATTGAAGCACATAGTTCCGGTGTAAATATCCGCCGGATTGTAGTCGTACTCGAATGTACCAAACTGCACGGATTGCTTTCCTATGGTGAATGTCCAGCTTTTGCCGGCATCGAGAGCAATCCACATTTGGTCGGTCGCAGCTGAATATCCTTCGCGCGGAAGTGCAGCTTGCGGCTTATTTAAACGGTGTCGCAACCGGTAGCGCACGCCCGGAATGATTTCGCCCACAAACCAAAACTTGATGGTTTGCGCTTGAAAAGAGGAGTTGGTTACATCATCGTCCTGCGTATCTACCTGAAAGTCGGTACGGGTGTCGAGCATAATATTGAGCATTTTATCGTCCCAAATTAGTCGTTCAAATATGGTCTGGCTTTGCCGCTCTTGTGCTGATACACTTGTTATCAATAGAATAGCGCATATTGCTGTGTATATTTTTTTCATCATTTTTCCTTTTTTTGATATTTCTTTTTCCAATGTTTCCTTTGATAATAAAAAAGCCTCTTTCCAACTCCCTATCCTCAAATGTAAAACATAACATGTTTATTATTAATGTCTTGTAATGATAACTGCTCTTCGTATAGGGAGCCGTCAGGCTAAGCGATGAATTACTCTGAATCAATAAGTCCCGCAGGGACGATACAAAATTGAAGCAAGCAAAGAAAGTACCGTCCCTGCGGGACTTTTCGACTTTAACCTGACGGCTATGCGGCATGCCGCGTCTCTACGTGAGGTTCTCAATACTCCGTAAACATTCGCTGAATTTCTTTATAATCACTTGTTTTTGTCAATGCCAGCATCAACAGTACGCGAGAACGGTAAGGATTAACGTACCAGGAGGCTGTGAATCCGAGCTTGTCGTCATCAATCTCGTCCCATTGCGCAGTCGGACCTGTGGCAATACGTGAAGAGCGAACCACAGCAACGCCTTTTTTTACGGCGGCAGCCAAGGCTTTTTGCATCACGGTAGTCAGATTCCCGTTTCCAACGCCGGCGGTTACAATCCCTTTTGCACCGGAATTAACGGCGGTGTTGACAAAGAGGTCGGTAGCATTGGAGTAACAGAGAATAATCTCCACTTGAGGCAGCTTGTCTAAATTACTTACGTCAAATTCCGACTTGGTCGTATGGCGTTTTTTCGATTCACGGCTATAAATAGGCTTTCCGTTGTACACAATACCCAATTCTCCGTAGTTCGGGTTTGCGAATGTACCGACACTCAGTGTGTTGGTTTTGGATAGGTCGTCGGCTCCGAGAATTCTGTCATCCATCACCACCATAACCCCTTTTCCTTTGGATGATTTGTCTACAGCACAGGCAACGGCGTTGTAAATATTTCTCGGACCATCGGCACTAATCGCAGTAGAAGGCCGCATGGATCCGACCAGGACTACCGGTTTATCGCTTTTTACGGTCAGGTTTAAGAAGTAGGCGGTTTCTTCCTGCGTGTCGGTTCCGTGTGTAATCACAATGGCATCTACGTCGGCTCTTTTCAACAATTCGTTTACTCGTTTGGCTAATTTCAGCCAGACTTCGTCATTCATATCCTGACTGCCGATGTTGGCAACCTGCTCGCCTTTGATATTGGCAATGTTGTTAATTTCGGGGACGGCACTCAACAGTTCATCAACTGTAATTGCTCCCGACTTGTAGGCGGCTGTTACTTCCGATTTTCCGGCGCCGGCTATTGTTCCTCCCGTTGCTAACACATAAACGGTTGGTTTTTGTGCCATTACGGCAAATGATGCGCATAACAGCGCAATCAACATAAAATTCATTTTTTTCATACTCATTTTCTTATTTTTAATGAAAAATAAAACAAACAGAGAGATGGTTTGTTTAGCTTTCTTTTATTTTACTTCTTAAACTTTCCAATTTTTCGCGATGAGCAAATTATTCTGTCTTTCTACCTTTGTGTTTAAAATACGCACTTATACGCAAAAAGTAAACACGAAGACAGAAAGGCGCGAAGGTTGAAAAATTTTCGTAACTAAACAATACTGGATTTTATTCTCCTTTGTAATCGTCTTCGTTTTTTTCGTACTTCTCTTTATAGCATTCTTCGTCAAATGCCATTTCAATGATTACGAAGTGAGCCTCTTTACCGGCAGTAATAGAGATATCTTCTTTTACAATTTCCAAGGCATCCCGCATGTTCATGTGAATGCCGTTTACCGTAGCTTCGCCCTCAAGCAGCACTAAATATGCCTGGCGGTCATTTTTTACCTCGAATTCTATCTGTTTCCCTTTTGAAAGAATGGTAGAATACATATTTATATCGGCATGAATTTTGATCGGCGCGGTATTTTCGACATTATCATACGACGTAGCCATCGGCAGCCATTTGTCAAACCTGTCTTCCAATTTGAAGCGGTAATCGCCATAGTTCGGTTTGTATCCCTTTTTATCCGGGAAAAGCCATATTTGGGCAAACCGGAGTTCGCCGTCTCCGAAATTGTATTCGCTATGGGTTACACCTGTTCCTGCGCTCATGTACTGCGACTGTCCGCGAGTGAGCGTGTGTGCATTTCCCATACTGTCGCGGTGAGAAAGTTCCCCTTTGATAACATACGATATGATTTCCATATCACGATGAGGATGCGTGCCGAAACCCTCGCCTGCCTGAACAATATCATCATTCAAAACCCGGAGTGCTCCAAACCGGACATTGCCGGGGTTGAAATATCCGGCAAAGGAAAAGTGAAAGTGGCTATCTAACCAACCGTGCCGTCCTCTTCCCATTTTTCTGCTGTCAATATACTTAATCATAATAAAATCTCCTTTTAACTTGAATAAATAATATGAATATAATTACCGGTATTAATTGTTTTTCCAAGCTTCCACATACTCGTTCATTGTTTCGGAAAGTTCTTTTCCAATGACGCTGTAATCGCTATCTTGAAGGTTTGCCAGCGAAACCCGTACCGACCATTCGGGACCGGCAAAACCACCGCCGTTCAACAGCACAATAGCAGATTTTTCAGCCAGACGGAAGACAATATCTACCGGCTCAAAATTTTTCTTGAGAAATTCGACAAACGCTTTTCCGTGATTTTTCATAGCCCACTCGTGAATGTCGATTTCACAGTAGTAGGCAGCGCGATCCGGATCGGGATAAACCGGCATATTCAGCCCTTCCCAAAGCAGGTTGTAGCGGTTTTGAATGATGTTGCGGCAATCTTTTTTGTAGGCGTTTTCGCTGTCTAACAAAGCAAAAGCGGAAAATAACATCATTTGTATTTGTTGCGGAAGTGAAAGTCCGGCAGTATGGTTCAACGCAACCAAACGGCTATCAGCCACCAGCCGGTCGATAAATTTGAGCTTTTCGGGGCGGAGTGTCAGGCTTTCATACCGTTTCGCTTGTTTCTCCTTTATTTTTTCGGGGAAAGCAGAAAGCATATCATCGAAAATGTTGTCTTCGTAAAGCGCAATAACGCCCAAACGCCAACCTGTGGCACCGAAATATTTGGAGAAGGAATAAACACATAGTGTATTATTCGGCAATTCGTTCATCAGCGAGCTAAATCCTTCGACAAAGGTTCCGTATACATCATCGGTCACAATCATCAAGTTGGGATTCAATTTTTTAACCACTTTTGTTATGTAATGGCGCGATTTTTCGCTGATCTGTACCGAAGTCGGATTACTTGGATTGATCGTAAAGAATGCCTTGATGGATTTTTCGCCCAATTTATCCAACTCTTCATCGGGATACTGAAAGTTTGAGTATCCGTTTTCGTCTTTTGCCGAACCGTTGATATGCACTACTTTGAAGTCAAATTCTTCCAGTTTGGGAATTTCGAGGTAAGGGGTAAAAGCGGGTGTTCCGATGGCAATTTTATCGCCTTTGTTTAGTAAGCCGTTTTTTATTAATGAATCAAAAATATAGCACATTGCGGCAGTTCCGCCCTCAACGGCGAAGATATTGTACTTGCCGCTTCGTTGCGGTTTACCTCCGCACATCTCCTGAATCAGGTAATCGTGTACGATGATTTCGGTGTGTTTCAGCATACGGTCGGGACTTGGGTACTGGTCGCCGATAATGCCTTCGGCAAGTTCCTGAACAAAATCATCGGGAGTGAAACTATGCTTTTCAATACCGTATTCATACAGTTTTTTTAGCAACGAAGTACCTGGTAACCGGCTATTTCCTTTTAGAAAATCCTCAAAGCGTTTTGCAATTCCGTTTTTCTTTGGGACACCCGCAATACCTGAATCGTGCTGCATTGTCCGTTTACACTCTTCAATGCCGAATTGTCCCAGTGTGAAAAAGGCTTCGCGTGGAATGGTCGCCGTCCAGTTCGGATTTCCTCTGCCTGCATTCAACATACTGGTTGAACAATTTACGATTTTTTTTGAACATTCGTTTTGATGTCCGGCTGCCAAGTTGATAAGGTTGTCTTTCAACTCAAACGGGCTTAGCTGTTCCAGCTGCGCTTCGCGGCGGCGCGAGGTTTTTAATTTTTCGATATTCATAAGTTTCAAAAATTTATCGGTTATAAGCCTCTCTACAACCCTCTCCACAAGAAAGGGGAGAAAGAGGAGCGTACTGTATTATTTGTTCAATTATTCGTGTTTAGCCGGCCCTCTCTTAAGGAGAAGGGATGGGGGAGAGGCTTTTTAACTTATCAGCAATACCACAACTACCCCATAAATAATCAGCAGCGTATTTCCAATTGCATACGTTGTTGTATAGGATAAGGCTGGAACTTTGCTTTGGAGTACCTCTTCGATGGAACCCAGTGAGGCAGTGGTGGTTCGCGCTCCCGCACACGCCCCCAGGGTGATAGCAGGCTCGAATTTGAACAGGTAACGCCCCATATAAATTCCAACGAGAACAGGAATAATGCTGACAAATATTCCGGCAATGAAGAGGTTGACCCCCGATGCTTTCAGTCCTGCAATAAAATCGGGACCTGCCTCCAATCCGACAACGGCAACGAAAACGTTTAATCCGAGATTATTCATCAGCCAGATAGCAGGTTCGGGAACGGATCCAAACGTTGGACGAAGAGAGCGCAGCCAACCGAAAATAATTCCCATAATCAGTACGCCTCCGCTTGCACTCAGGCTCAACGGTACACTTCCTGCGTGGATAGCTAATGTTCCGGACAACCCTCCAAGTACAATCGCAGCTCCCATATAAAGCACATCGGTTGCGTTTGTTTCTTTTTCGGCGTAGCCCAGATAGGAGGCAAAACGTTCAACATCATTTTTCCGTCCTTCTAATTCTACGATGTCGCCGCGGTGTATCCTTACGTTGTTTAAAAGCGGAATAGTTTGGTTTCCGCGCTGTATTTTCCGGATAATTACTCCGTGGCGTTGCTTGCACGTTTTCAATTTGTAAAGTGAATTTCCGCATGTTTTTTTAGAAACAAGTACTTTCAATATTTCTGCCGTAAAATCCAGCAGTTCAACATCGGCTACTTCGGTTCCGATAAGTGTTTCATCGCTTATCAGTGCCTCAATTGGCCCGTTCAATACGAGACTGTCGCCTTTTTCTATTTTTAAGTCAAGAGTTGGTTCCTGGATGATTTCGCCTGCCGCTTTCCGGACACGCTCAATATATACCGGTTGTCCTTTTTTGATCAGCATTTTTTCGATTTCTTCTATGGTTCTTGGCTGGTTGAAATAATCTCCGCCGGCCTTTATTACGCGAAAGTCGGAACCGTTGTAGGCGTGTTCCGAATTGAGGTCTTCCTCAACAATCGAACCACCCAATTTAGCTTCGTATTCTTTAGTTTGCCTGTAAACATCTTTTCCCAATAGTTTAGGACCGATAGCTGAAAGGAACCAGGCTGTCCCTGCCGTTCCGAAAATGTAAGTCACGGCAAAGGCGATGGTTATGTGATTATTTGCTGTTGCTGTTTGTTCGGGAGTCAGTCCCATTTGTCCGATGGTATCAGTAGCAATCCCGATGATAGCCGAGTTGGTGTTTGCACCGGCAAACAATCCTACGGCATTACCTGCATCAAATCCTGCTATGATAGCAGCAACATAAGTGATGCCTAAACTGATGGTACATAATATCAATGTAAATGCAATTTGCGGCAGTCCCTCCTTTTTTAACGAATGTACAAATTGAGGCCCCACACTGAATCCGACCGCAAAGAGGAAAAGCAGGAAGAATACCGATTTTACAAGCGGCGATACTTCAATATTGAGCTGCCCTACCAGCACTCCCATCAGCAAAACGCTTGTCACGTTTCCTAATGTAAACCCTTTGTACTTAATTTTACCGACTGCAAAACCCAATGCCAATGCTAAGAAAATGGCTAATTCAGGGTTGTTCTGCAATGATTTTATGAACCAGTTTATCATATTCTCAATTGTGTTTTTATTGAGTATATAACAAATGGATACAATGGTTTGTTTATAGAATTTTTAGAAATAGATAAAAAAATTAATGATTATCCGTCATATTGCCTAATAACCCCAAAGTGTTGCCGCTGGGCTGGAATATACAAGGCTTTTAGCGCGGCAAAGGCTCAACATAACCCCGCCTAATGTTAACGTATTGGGGGGTAGGTAAGATTAGGTACAATCATAAAATTTTTAATAAGTAAAGCCGGATACGGAGTATGTCTTCTTAATTAGTTTATACTATTGTGAATAAGGAAGATTGTAGATGAAACAAAAGAGCATTTAACGCTGTAAAAAATCCCGGTAGGGATTCAAGCCCGGTAGAAAAGAAAGGTAATGAGAAATCGCAAGCCGTAGGTTTGCAACCTTAACAGGCGCTGTTGCGTACCTGACGGCACGCTGTCCGGCAGGGGCATTTATTTTCTACCGAATTCAAATGCCTAACGGCATTAAAAAAATCTCTATATTTTTTATTACCTGCTGATTGCCTATAATATAAATTAATTTTGAAGACATACTTATCTCGTTTTTATTTATCTATTTCATACCTTAATTTATCCAGGAAAATAGGGATTTCATTTTTATTTATTCCGTTTTCGAGCAAAAGAGGAAGGTCTTCTTTCAATATCCGTAAAAAAGAATTTATATCATAATTCATTGACTCCAATGCTTTTTGATAAAAAACGAGGGCGTTTTTACGATCTTTGAAGCACCATCTTACGTGTCCCAAGTTAATCCAATCGTGGTGGTTTCGTTCACTTTCGTCTATTTTTTGGTAGTATCTGTCTGCCTGCTCCAATTTTCCTGTGATAAACGAGCACCAGGCAATCGGCCGCCATACCTTTTGGTTTGCCGGAGCCAAATATTCGACCTTGAAAAATACCTGCAATGCCTCATTATACATTTTTTGTTCTAAATAGCAATGACCGATGCTTAACTGTATACCCATATCATCCGGCAATTGCCGCTCTATCTGTAAATAATATTTCAATGCCGTTTCCGAATCCTTCAGACTGCGGTAGCAAAAAGCGATTTTGCGTAAATTCCACAAACTTTCGGGTTTCAGCATATCGGCTTTGAGGTAGTAGGAGAGGGCTTTTTCATAATTTCCCTTTTTCTGGTAGCAATAACCGTTTTTTTGATTGAGATCTACGTTATATTCCTCTTTTTGAAGCAGATTTTCAAAAATTGTTATTGCATCGTCATAAAAATCCTTATTGAAGTAGGCTTCGCCAATAGTACGCAATAGTTGATCGGGATCTTCTATCTCTTTGATAAAAAACAGGTTATATAAATCTAACGAGGTGTTGAATGGGTCTTTAAAGTTATTTTTCTGCCGGTATAGTTTGAAAAAACGGTATATATCCTGAATGTATTGATTGCTGATTTTTTCGGCTTTGTTCGATTGCGCCAGCAGTTCCTTATCCTTTTTTATTTCCTCCATTTGCTCCGATTCCAATTTTATTGACTGGGCGATTGTTTCTTTCATATTTTCAGGCATTTGCGAGATGCCGAATATCAACGAATATTTGTCGGAATTACACAGGAAATAATTTTTCGAGAGTGAATCCAACAATCCGGATTGCTCCTCTTTTTTCAGTATTCCGGTAATGGACGAATGGTTTGTAAACGGCATGAACCAATTGCTGATCTCGCCGAAAAACGCGAAATGCTTCATCGATGAAAAAGTACTCATAAAAACATCGGAGCCTTCCATTTGCAGTTCGGCAAATTGTTGTATTTTATCTGTGATTCCCGCATTATCTAGTACTTCCTGCCACTCCGGATTTTTATCCGACAGCGTATTTTCGTCTTGCATCAAATCCTTCAAATTCATCTTTTCTTGAATGAACGGACTGATTTTTACCATCTCCGGGATAAATTCTTCAGTCAGCTTTCTGGTTATTTTTTCGGTCTCCTTACTACGGATAAACTGCAACAGTACCACCTGCAGATTTTGCACAAAAGTGTCTTCGGATACTAATATGCGAATGCGGTTTTTTAAATTATCGTATAATTGTATTCGCTTGTTATAAATGTGTGAGGATAAGATAAATCCGATAAAAGCCCGTTGTCTGATTTGTTCGTCCGTTTGACTGTAAATATCAAGCAGGATTTCAAATTTTTTCTCGTCAAAAGTGCGCATCAAACTAAGGGTAACGGCAGAAATAATCACACATTTATCTGAAAATTCAATGTCTTGGTTTTCAAAAATGAGGCGTATCAGTTCGACTTCTTTTTCCTTGTATTTTTCTGTCAGCCAGAAATGCTTGAAAACACCGGTCAGCATTTTTTCGTGTTTTTTAGAAACTTCTATTGACTTGCCTTCGGTGTTCAAACTTTCTTCCAACAGTCCGGCCAGGGAGACATTGGCGTTATGGCTATCCAGCTCCAAAATGATTTCGTAATTTTCGGGAAGTGTGTTTTCGCGCATATAGAGCGGACTTGCCGCTTGTTGCAACATCAACTGTTCGCGAACCAAATCTGCGGTTTCCATTGCCGAAACGCGCAGTTGGTTATAGATTTTCAACTGTTCGGGGTCATCTGCCCCTTCCATCATATATTGCAGCATATATTGATAAGCGGTTTCCAACTCTCTTTTTCTGTCCATCCATTCGCCCGATTGTAATGTTTCAATCAAGCGGCCCAATTTATCAAAAGCCACTTTCAAATGCCTTGACAGAATATAATCACAAATTTTCTGATGCAAATTTTCTATTTCGGTGTGTGTCATAGTCCTATTTTTCAAAATTACATTGAGGGTACAAATATAATAAAAGAAGAACGCTTTTTTGTGCAAATTTGCAGTACGATTGCAGATTTGCATAAAATTCTTCTTTTGAACAATTGAAAAAACTTGCTTAAACAACAAAACGACCTCAGTATCAATAAATTGTATATTTTAAAAACCTCATTACCTTTATTAAAATATAAAATGAGGTAATGAGGTTGATTTTTGTAATAACTGTTTGCTACTGAGGTTGTTTTGTTGTTTAAATAAGGTGAAAATGAGGTTTGTGGCAGATTAATTCACAACTGCCGCTTTTACCACCTCTCCACCAACGCGCACGATGTAAGCACCTGCTTGCGGAACAACTGCTTTAAACGTTCCGTTCACATTTTGTTCACTTGCAATCAATTGACCTTGTGTGTTATATACCGCAATATGCTCGCCTTGTGCATTTTCTACAAAAATCGTGTTTTGAACAGAATAGATGTTGAAGGTTGTTTTTTCTTTTATGCTACTCAAAGCGGTAGTCATATTATCTTCAGTCGTGAAACTGCCGGTTTGCAACGCAATGATTTCTTCGTCTTTAAAAGCCGTTAATGAGAAATAATAGATCGTGTTTTCCGACAATCCGGTAATTTGATAACCATCGACAATACCGGAACGCAATTTTTCTTCGGAAGCAAAAATTCCGTCAGCGTCGAAATTGATAATGCGTAAAGTATCGTTATGTGATTCGTCTGAAAGAATGATGAGTTGGTAACCGGTAGCATCTTTGGCGGCTTGCCAAGAGATGAGTGCATCGGGGGTTATTTCAGAATTAATGATTGGTAAATAGTTTTCGTCCCATGCCCAATCGGAATTATTGGCGTAGGTTGTTATACTATTTTCAGGTACAAATATATTACAGTTATTAGGTATTGCACCTGTCGAACTTGAATTAGGGAAATTAAGATTGTGATTTATTGGCGGCATTTCATTGTCTATAATTATACTTTTTAATTCAAATCCGCTGCGAATCGCATTATTTTCAATTGTTTTTACCGAATTAGGAATGTAAATAGATTGTAAAGAATGAGTACTTGATAATGCCTCTTCTCCTAATGTTGTAACAGAAGAAGGTATTGCGAAATGCTTGTCCGTTTTTCCCATCGGGTAAAACAATAACGAACTTTTATCTTTATTGTAAAGAATACCGTTAAGAGATGAATAGCTTTCATTATTTTCTGAAACAATGATAGAGTTCAAACTAATATTCATAGAAAAAGCATGACTATTTATATTCTTTACGGAAGACGGAATATGGATAGCAGTTAATTTTTGATTGTATGTTATAGCATCAAATTCAATAGTTTCAACCGTATTAGGTATAACTATCGACTCTAAATTATCACAATGAGCAATAGTATATTTTCCAACATTTGTTATTCCTTCCTCTATAACTATACGTAAAATAGAAAAGTTGAAAGAGCGCCATGATTGAGTATAACTATAGTACTCATAATTTGGCATATCTCCTGTACCGCTAATTGTTAACGTACTATCACTATCTAATGTCCATCTAATAGTTTCGTTTAAATCGCCGCTTGCTATTATGTTATCGGGAAGTTGTTCGATGATTTGGAACCGGTTCCAAACTTCGGCTTGTTCATAAATTTCTTTTGTACCTGCGGGAACTATTAATGTACGAAGTTCTAAATCCATTTTTCCAAAGTGGTAATCGGTTAGTAATGGAGGTTCTTGCCAATTTACAGTTATGGTCTGTAAATCAGAACAATCAGCAATGGCTCGATAATTGAAATTCGTTACCGAGGCTGGAATTTCTATTTCAGTGAGAGAATCACAATAACTAAATGCGTCTTGTTTGATTGTTTTCAAAGTGTTAGGTAATTTTATTGAATTCATATTTGAATAATAAAAATTACTGCCTCCTAAAGCATTAGAAAAAGCATATTGCCCTATGGAAGTTATTCCATCTTCTACAACAACTCTTTTTATAATTGATTTTGCGAAATTAAAACTATCGTATAAAAAATCAGGAATATCTCCTTCTCCGCTAATCGTCAATGTTCCCTCATCATCGAATGTCCACGTAATATTTCCATCCGTTCCGCTGTCTATTATTTCAGCGAAACTCATCGCGCTAATCAAGCATGATGTTAAAAGTAAAATTATTCTTTTCATTTTAGTGATTATTTTGTTTTTTTTATAAAATCAACAACAAATGTAATAAGAATTTAATTTTTACCGAAAATTTCACCTCAAAAAAGTTAACTTTGCCGGGCAACAAAACAACAAAGCAATGAGCCGCCGCATATACATTTTCAACCCCGAAAACGATTTGGCATTAGCCAATGGCAATGAGAATTTTGAGCCACCGCTTTCGGCTCGGATGTTGAGGAATGATTTGTCGTTGCTCCCCTTGTGGTATGCGGACGAAAATGCGGTAGTGCTGACTTATTCCGGAATTCCGGATGGGTGGTTAAAAAATGAGCGGGAAGCGTTGGGTGTGAATGTTTCGTGGGCGCCGGCAGATTCTTTTATGGTAAACCGGCGGTCGGATGATTGCTTTGTTCCGTGGGGTTGGAGTCCGGCTATTCATAAGTTGTGGTACAAATCAAATAGTCCGGAATCGTTGCAAAATGAACCGGATTTTTTTCAGTACAAAAAACTTTCTCACCGGGCGTTTGCTATTGAAGTATTGAATATGCTTCAACAAAAATCCCTTCTCGCAGAAAGTTTTCAACTTCCGCAGGAACTTTTTTCTTTGCCGGAGGTCGAAGACTACAGCAGGAAATATTTTCCGGTTTTATTGAAAGCTCCTTGGTCGGGAAGCGGGAGAGGATTGTTTTGGAATAATAAACCACAGGATGGAAAGATAAAGCAATGGGTATCATCTATTTTACGGAAACAAGGAAGCGTTATCGGCGAATTTATATACCGGAAAGAAAATGATTTTTCCATACAATTTTCAAGCAATGGAAGTGAAGTCGTTTTTTGCGGATATTCGTTGTTTTTAACAGATAAATACGGTACTTATAAAGGTAATTTGCTGGAATCTGACGACTCTATTGAAAAAAAGCTTTCGCAATATATTCCGGTAGAACAGTTGAAGCAAATACAGGAAGCTTTGTCCTGTTTTTTTTCCTCCAGGGTAGCCCCTTTTTACAAGGGATATTTTGGGGTGGATATGATGATTTGCATGTCTCCGGAAAATCCCGGTACTTATTTTTTACATCCGTGCGTAGAGGTTAATTTACGAATGAATATGGGGATGACTTGCCGGCTGTTTTATGACCGTTATGTTTCGCCGGATTCGTATGGAGAGTTTCAAATTGATTATTGTGCTAATCCGGGTTTATTGTATGAAGATCATCTTAAACAAAACGTTGAAAAGCCGTTGAAAATCGAAAATGGAAAAATTCATAGCGGATATTTATCTCTCTCTCCGGTGCTTTTCGATACTCGTTATCGAGCGAGGGTTGAAATAACAGAAAATAAGAAATAGAGAGTTTCCCACAAAGTCACCAAGAACACAAAGTTTTTTTGACCGCTCTTTGTGCTCTTTGTGTCTTTTTGGGAAATAAAAACAAAGGACACAAAGACGTAAAATGTTTCCAAAACAATATTGTTGTTATTTTATTTTGATTATTTCCCACAAAGTCACCAAGAACACAAAGTTTTTTTGACCGCCCTTTGTGCTCTTTGTGTCTTTTTGGGAAATAAAAACAAAGGACACAAAGACGTAAAATGTTTCCAAAACAATGTTGTTGTTATTTTATTTTGATTATTTCCCACAAAGTCACCAAGAACACAAAGTTTTTTTGACCGCTCTTTGTGCTCTTTGTGTCTTTGTGGGAAATAAAAACAAAGGACACAAAGACGTGAAGTATCTCCAAAACAATATTGTTATTCTTTTGTTCTATTGACAATAAAGTATTAAAATACGTAAAAATGATTCGATTCAAGCCCATCACGATTGAAAGTAAAGAGATGATAACTTCTTTTACGATTTCGTCTCCTTATCAGAATTGTGATTTTTCATTTGCCAATATGTGCAGCTGGCAGTTTCTTTATAAGAGCGAATATGCGGTGGTAAATGATTTTCTTCTTTTACGGTTTCAGACAGAACATGGGCGGACTGCGTATATGTTTCCAGTCGGAACCGGCGATAAAAAAGAGATTATCCGGATAATGGAAGAAGATGCCTTGCAAACCGGTCATCCGCTTTGCCTTATGGGGATTACTCCGGATGTGGTTTCCGAACTTGAAACACTTTTTCCTCTCAAATTTAAATATATTCCGGAGCGGGATTATTTTGACTATATCTATTACCGTACAGACTTGGTCGAGTTGAAAGGAAAAAAATATCAACCAAAGCGAAATCACATCAACCGTTTTTGTAAAGAATACCAATTTGAATATGAGCCGATAACTCCCGGAATAGTTCCTTTATGCCTGAAATTGGAAGATGAGTGGCGCGGTGGTCATAAAGATGATGAAGATCTGCAGAATGAATGTCGTTCAATGAGCTACGCATTGCAACATTTGGACCAGTTGGGCGGATTTGGAGGAGCTATCCGTGTAAATGGCGAAATTGCGGCGTTTACTTTCGGTTCGCCTATCAATAAAAATACATTTGGGATTCATGTAGAAAAGGCTGATACACGGATTGAAGGAATATATTCGGTTATCAATCAGCTTTTTGCTACACACATTCCGGAGCAGTATGTGTATATAAATCGCGAGGAAGATTTAGGTGTTGAAGGATTGCGCAAGGCAAAACTTTCTTATCATCCCGCCATTTTGCTGGAAAAAAATGCGGCTATAAAAAAACAACTATAACAATATGGATAGTTTTAAACAACAAGTTATGGATTTGTGGCGAATCTCCTTTCCGGAAGATACAGAAGAATTTATCCGTCTCCACTTTGGCCGTAAATATAAAAAGGAGAATACGTTGGTCTTCCGGCAAGAAGATAACATTGTTTCTGCTTTGCAGATGATACCTTACAAAATGACCTTTTATGACAGAGAGATAGAAACTTCTTATATTTCTGGAGCCTGCACGCATCCTTCTATGCAATCTCGCGGTTTTATGTCTCGCTTATTGTCCGGTTCTTTTCAAGAGATGTATCGCCGCGGAGTTGCTTTAACCACATTGATTCCTGCCTCCGGGAAAGTTTCGGATTATTATAAGAAAGCAGGATACGCTTTTGTGTTCGACTATTCGCAGGAACATTACGAAACAATCTCTTTATTAGGAAAAAATATCACCTCCTCTAAATATGAGATTGGCGAATGGAATCTTTCCGATTCGGATGGTATTTATTCCTATCTTGCTGAAAAAGAGCGTAAGCGCCCGTTTTCTATTCTGCACTCTAAAGATGATTTTTTTGCCGTGTTGGAAGATCTTCATAATGACAATGGTACATTATTTTATATAAGAAACAATTTCAACCATCGCATTTGCGGATTAGCGTTCGCTGTACCGTTGGAAAACCGGATTTTGCTCAAGGAGCTTTTATTTGAAGACCAGGGTGAGAATCATCTGCTATTGTGGGCAATTGCGAAAAAATACAATAACTTGAAAGAAATCATTTGCACCACTCTGCCTTATGCTGATGCTTATTTTCATTTGGGAATGGCTCGTGCGATAAATGCGGAATATTTGTTGGCTCTTTATGCAAAAACTTTTCCGGAAAAAGAGTTTGTGTTGAAAATAACCGATCCGGTTATTGTTGCCAATAAAGATGTTTTTTTTGTAAAAGGCGGTACAGTCAGCCGAAAAACGGAAAATACACCGCTCGAAAATATGATAGAGGTTTCTGTTGCACAATTTACGCAAGCAATTTTGGGTTATCACACAGAACAAATCCCGGAAGAAATAAAGATTTTATTCTCATCTTCAAGCCCATACATGAGTTTGATGATGAATTGAGAAAAAACTTATCAAATTTCTTAAAATATATTTTGCGTATTTCAAAAAGTGTATTACCTTTGCAACGCAAAAAACAGGAGAGATGGCAGAGTGGTCGATCGCGGCGGTCTTGAAAACCGTTGTACTGAGAGGTACCGGGGGTTCGAATCCCTCTCTCTCCGCAAATAATTAAAAAGCGTTGATTATCAACGCTTTTTTTGTCCAATGTGTCCATAGCTATAAAATCACGCCAAGTGAAAATTTTAGATATGGAAAAAAAATTTTTCTCTCTTCCCAAAATCTCTGCCTGTGGCAGATTTGTTTATTTCAATTTCGTGAATCCGGATACTTGTAAATTCAAGCGATTCAAAAAACATCTTCCTAAGAATATTACCGGAAATGCGGCAAAATTAGAACTTAACCGACTGGTTGATTATTGGACAACTGAGCTGAAAAATGGCTATAATCCATTCATTGAAAGAAATATAGAACAACAAACGATCCATTACAACTATGTAGAAAAATCCGTAATGGATGCCTGTAAGATTCGTACCGAATTTTTACGAAAAAAATCAAGTCAGACATATACCTCAAAAGTTGATGTGTTTTCGGAATGGGTACAATCAAAAAAGTTAGGAAAGCTACTTGCTGTCGATTTTACGCGGGAGAATGCCGAAGATTTTCTTCGATACCTTCAAAGCAAAAGAAATATTGGCGCCACTACGCGAAATTCCTATTTGGTTACTATGCGAACACTTTTTAAGACAATGCAGGAAAAAGGAATTGTAAAAGAGAATGTTTGGGACTGTATCAAAAAAATCGGAGAGGCGCGGCTTGGTAAATTACCTTTTAAACAAATAATGAAAATAAAGTTGAAAGATTATTTCAAAAACAATGATACTGAGATGTGGCTTTTTGTTCAGTTTATGTATTACTGTTTTATTCGCCCTGGAGAACTGCGGGTTCTTACCGTTGGCGCAATTGATTTGGATGATGGAACGATATTGATTGATGCAAAAATAAGTAAAAATAAAAAGTCGGAATATGTGATTATCCCGCCAGCTTTTTTAAGTTATTTAATAGAGATTGGAATAACGGACAACAAACATAGTTTTTATATTTTCTCTCCCGGAGGTATTCCAGGCGATACACCTTACAGTTCTGACGTTTTCAATCGCAGGCATAAAGCGGTTACAGGAAAATTCGGGTACAATGTACGATATACACTATATAGCTGGAAGCATACCGGCGCGGTTGATGCCATTCGCGCCGGTGTCAAAATAAAAGAACTTCAATTGCAACTTAGACACAAGGATTTACAAACAACGGATATTTATCTGCGAAGTATCGGTATTAATGATTTGGATGATTTGAGAAAAAATTTTCCAACTCTTTAACGATGAATTTTCCACTTAATAAGCCGAAATCCAATATATCCGGCACAAATCATCAGCAACCACCAGCACCACCGTGGCACGACCTCCCGAATTTCCTTCTGTATCGGAACCGGGATTTCTTTCGTATTTTCGATCCTAACGGTATCGGTTCTGTCGCGATGCACGAGCAGAGTGCGGTATTTTTCCAAAAACACCGTGTCATTTTTCGTGTGGATAAAAATGGAATCGTGCCGGTACATCAGAATGCTGTCCGTTTTTGTTTTATAAACGGTCGAATCCCGGTTTACCGGCACGAAT
>QMCE01769398.1_pt1 | contig 44512 bp, 58 predicted proteins | sample 1821851 | NCBI WGS metagenome assembly QMCE01 (sample SAMN09453174, study PRJNA476694) | Termite gut metagenome, whole genome shotgun sequencing project. | isolation source: worker | host: Odontotermes sp. | place: South Africa:Pretoria | collected 2016-01-28 | reverse complement strand
GCAAAGATAATAAAAAAAATTTCTTACCTTGCACTCCGTCCTAAAAAAATCCAAAAACCATAAAAAATATGAGCTCCATCACACTCAACCCAATCAAAGAAAAAACAGGAAAAGAACCCGCAGCCTTCACCAAAGCCGACCTCGTCCGATATGCCGAGGAAGCGGGCATCCGCATGGTCAATTTCATGTACCCCGCGGCCGACGGACGGCTCAAAACGCTCAATTTCGTCGTCTCCGACAGCGAATACCTCGAAACGATCCTCACCTGGGGCGAACGGGTCGACGGGTCGAGCCTCTTTCCGTTTATACAGACTCAAAAGAGCAGGAAAGTGAGTTCAAAGATGGACGAGGTGTTGAGTATGAGTAATTCTAGTCTTGTTTCCTATGAGTATACAGCCCATGGTAAATTCAATCATCCTAGGAACATGCCGATCTTAAAGATTACTCCTCATCATTGCGCTGGAAATCTAACCTTTTCCGGAATGCGCAACATTATGAACGACAAATCTCGTCAGATGTCATGCAACTATATGATTCAAACTGACGGGCAGATTGGTTTGTTCTGCAATGAGGAAGATCGCAGCTGGTGTTCGTCATCTCCGGCCAACGACCATCAAGCAATCACAATCGAAGTCGCTAATGATGGCGGTGCTACTGATTGGCACGTATCCGACAGTGCTCTTCAAGCTCTTCTCGATCTTTGCGTTGATATTTGCCAGCGGAATGGGATCAAAGAGATCAAGTTCACTGGAAACGCAAGCGGCAACCTCACACAGCACAACTATTTCAGTGCTACGGCATGTCCTGGACCGTATCTGAAGAGTAAGTTCCCCTGGCTCGCAGATGCAATCAACGAAAGGCTGATGCCCTCGTCCGTAGACACTAATGCTCCTTCACCGCCGCCTCAAAAAGAGGAGAATCCAGTAACTGGTAACGCCTTCATTGACAAGATCGCAACCTGGTGCCAAAATGACTGGTTCGAGCATGGTATCTTACCGTCCTTAAGCCTTGCTCAAGCGATTTGCGAAAGTGCATCTGGTACGAGTGAACTTGCGGCGAACGCGAACAACCTTTTCGGTATCAAAGGGGGTGACAACCGATGGCCTTCTCCCATCTACAATAAAGTCACGAAGGAGTACGTGAATGGCCAGTATGTTGACAAGTATCTGCCATTCCGCAAGTATTCCTCGTGGGAGGAGAGCGTCCGTGATCATGGGCAGTTCCTGCAGCAAGCAAGGTATAAGGCAGTTGTTGGCGAGAAGAACTTTGATAAGGCCGTAGCTGCGCTCGCGGCTGCTGGGTACGCAACGTCGCCAACATATTTACAGACGCTGAAGAAGAACTATCAGACGTACAATCTTGGAATCTTTGACTATGTGGTAAACGGTGAAACAAAATCGCCAGTAGAGCCAGAGGCCCCAAGCGGGCCAGTTAAAGATGATCTTTATCGGGTTCAGTGCGGAGCGTTCAAGTACAAACAAAACGCCGAAGAACTTGTGTCGAAGCTAAGAGCTGCTGGTTTTAACTGCTTCATAGTAGAGCCATAACAAAACTCCCACGCAGCGGACACCTCTCACAAGTTCAAAGACGTCGCTTTGGCTGACGCGCTCCTTTCAAGCTGTAGAGGTCCTCCCTCCCCTCTATCTTTGGCTCCGGCTTGTGAGGGGTTTCCGCTGTGTGGGAGTAATGAGTTTAAGGAGGTGAGAAGATGGCAAAGAAACCATTAAAAGCGCCAATCAAGCGTCCACCTGGTGAAACACCAGACGCAAGAGAGAAACAAATCATCGCTCTTGCTATGGACGTGGCTGAGCAAAAATTGAGAGATGGAACTGCATCTTCTCAGCTTGTAACCGAATTAGTTCGCAGGGCTTCTGCTAAGGACCGACTCGAGAAAGAGATACTGGAGATGCAAAAAGGACTGATATCAGCAAAAACTGAAGCCTTAGCGTCCACCAAGAGAAGTGAGGAGTTATTTGCAGAAGCTTTAAAAGCAATGAGGAGTTATAATGGAATTCAAGGAGAGGGAGAGCAAGACGGCATGCCTCCGGACTTACCGAGAACTCGCAGAGCTTAGGAGTTTCAAAGATCGGTACGAGTATCTGCGGCTCTCAGGCAATGTTGGAGAGATAACTTTTGGGTTTGACAGATGGATTAACCAGCAACTCTATCGCTCATCTAATTGGAGACGCGCTAAAGATAGAGTAATCATTAGAGACGGAGGCTGCGACTTAGGTCTTCCAGGGTACGAGCTTTCTTCTAGACTGGTAGTCCATCATATGAATCCGCTAACGCCAAGGCAGATAGAGCTTGCTGGGCCTGAGGTCTTCGACCCGGAGTTTTTGATCTGCTGCTCATTCGACACGCACAATGCAATACACTTTGGGGATGAATCTAAACTTCCTCAAGTACCAATCACTCGACGCAGAGGCGATACAATTCCCTGGAGGTAAGCAATGACTATTAGCGTGAAAAAGCTCGCCACAGTAATCGTGGCAATCGTCCTGGTCGCGGCTGTTGGGCTCGGCGCTTTCTTCATTGGCCACAACGTTGGCTACAATAAAGGTCTTGAGGACGCAGAGGCTGCTCTCATCGCTGAACTCATGGAGGACGCAGATCGTCTGTACGAGATGTGGAGCGATGCCGAGTATGCATCTTTCCTCGAAGAGTTTAACGAAGAGGCGTAACAATCAAAATGGGAGGTAAAAATAGCATGGCGAAGAAACAAGAGGTTAATTACAACAAAGTGAACGAAGAACCCAATCCGCCAGTGGGAGTTGAGGCCGAACAGCCCAAGGAAACAAAAAAGAAAACCGTCAAAGTGACCAGCTGTAAACTGCTCAATGTCCGTAAACGTCCAGAATCTTTGGCCGACGTTGTCGCCGTCGTCAAAGAAGGTGATGTGCTCACCGTTGAGAGCCGTGCCAAAGACTGGGTTAAGGTATCCGGCATCGCGAGCGGCTTTGTGATGAGCCAGTTCGTAACGGAGGAGTAAAAGTGGATAGCATCCTCACCTCCATCAAGCGCATGCTCGGGATTGAGGAGAGTTATGATGTCTTCGATCCCGAGATCACAATGCACATCAACTCTATTTTCTTGTCGTTGACAGAGATTGGGGTTGGGCCGAGTGAGGGCTTTCGGATTACCGGGTCCAGGGAGACTTGGCTGGAGTTCATAGGAGATCGGAAGGATCTTGACATGGTAATCAGTTTAATGTACCTTCGCGTCAAGCTCCTTTTCGATCCCCCGACTACAAGCTTTGCCATTGAGGCGATTGAACGACAAATCCGAGAGTTCGAATTCCGCATTAACGTGCAGGTAGAGACTCCGGTGTATCATCCGGAAGGAGTGAACGAGAATGCCGAACGAGCTTAAACACTACGGAATTCCTGGTATGAAGTGGGGCGTTCGAAACGATAAACGAAAAACGTCCTCGGGCTCAAAAGACTACCAGAAAACTCAAAAGTTGCTGCGTAAAGGAGCTAAGAACCTTTCTACTGAGGAGCTTAAAGCGGTAGTGAGTCGTCTGAATTTGGAACGGCAGGTGAATAGTGCTTCTCCAACTACAATAGCTAAGGGTAAAAACTTAGTTAAAGGGGTCTTGGCGGCGGCTGGCACGGCGTCTGCAATTTACGGAATCACTCAGACTCCGCTAGCCAAAGCCATTGGCTCAGCTATCAGTGCGAAGATGAATCTTCCAACCCCAGCGAAGAAACTCTTTAGGTAAGATCAAAATAGGAGGAATTTAAGTGGGCCTTTCTAATACGGCAACGCCTCGTTACTACGGAGAGTTTCGTGCTGCCGTACTGAGAGGCGATATCCCAGTTTGCCGAGAGATCTCTATGGAGATGAATCGCATCGACGAGCTTATTCGCAATCGTAATTACTATTATGATGACGAGGCGGTCGAGGGTTGGATCGAGTTTTGCGAGAAGGAGCTTACCCTTACTGATGGTTCAGACGTACAAGTGCTTGATTCATTCAAACTTTGGGCCGAGCAAGTCTTCGGATGGTATCACTTTCTCGAGCGTAGCGTGTTCGAGCCGGATCCAGATGGACATGGTGGGAAGTATGTCAGGAAGTTTCTGAAAAAGCGGCTCATCAACAAGCAGTATTTGATTGTCGGCCGAGGTGCAGCTAAGAGCATGTATACCTCCTTCATTCAGAGCTTTTATCTGACGTGTGACCCGACAACAACCCAGCAAGTGGTCACGGCCCCAACTATGCAGCTGTCTGAGGCTATTATTGCCCCGATCAAGACCGCCATTACAAGAGCGAAGGGTCCGCTGTTCAAGTTTTTAACTCTGGGCTCTCTTCAGAACACGACAGGCTCGCGCATTAACCGCCAACAACTTGCATCTACAAAGATGGGTATTCAGAACTTTCTGACTAACTCCATTATCGAAGTTCGCCCCATGACCATTGACAAACTGCAGTCCCGTCGTGACAAAATTGCGGGGGTGGATGAGTGGTTAAGCGGCGATATTCGTGAGGACGTGATCGGTGCCATCGAGCAGGGCGCGTCTAAGAACGAGATGATGGACGACTTCCTTATTATAGCAACATCTTCTGAGGGCACAGTCCGCAATGGGGCTGGTGACACAGTTAAGATGGAGCTTATGGATATTTTGAAGGGCGAGTATTCTGCTCCTCATGTGTCTATCTGGTGGTATAGACTCGATGACGTGAAAGAGGTTGCTGACCCTCGTATGTGGGTGAAGGCTAATCCAAATCTTGATAAGACGGTGAGTTATGAAACCTATCAACTTGACGTCGAAAGAGCTGAGAATGCTCCAGCAGCTAGAAACGATATTTTGGCGAAACGGTTTGGTATTCCAATGGAGGGTTATACCTACTTCTTCCCATACGAAGAGACTCTCCCTCACCGTCGTCGAGACTTCTGGAGTATGCCTTGCGCACTCGGTGCTGACCTATCGCAGGGAGATGACTTCTGCGCGTTTACGTTCTTATTTCCTCTCAACAACGGAAGCTTTGGGGTTAAGACAAGATGTTATATTTCGTCCTTGACCCTGAACAATCTTCCAGGAGCAATGAGGAATAAGTATGACGAGTTTATGGCTGAAGGATCTCTCGTGGTGCTCGACTGCACTATTCTTGACATGGACGAGGTCTATGAGGACGTCGACAAGCATGTTTTGGACTGCGAGTACGATGTTCGAGCATTCGGCTTTGACCCGTATAATGCAAAGGAGTTTCTTAAGCGTTGGGAAGAAGACAACGGTCCTCACGGGATTGAGAAAGTCATCCAGGGCGTTAGGAGCGAGAGCGTTCCGTTGGGAGAAATCAAGAAGTTGTCTGAGGAACGGATGTTACTTTTTGATGAAGAACTAATGGTCTTCTGCATGGGTAACTGTATCACATTGGAAGATACAAACGGTGGGCGCAAACTTCTCAAGAAGCGGTATGACCAAAAGATCGACAGTGTCTCGGCCTTGATGGACGCATTCATTGCGTATAAAGCAAATAAGGAGGAGTTCGAGTGAACGATACATTAACGCATTACGGCGTCCCAGGAATGAAGTGGGGCGTGAGACGACAAGAAAAAAGAGCCGCTAAAGCAGCACTAGGTCGGGGGTCTCTTAGAAACTTTGCGAAAAGTGGACAACTTCAAAAGACTTTCGATAAACTATCGCCTCAAGATCAACAAACGCATATCATTAACCAGGCATATGCTGGATCAAAAAACACGGCAAGAATCCTAAGGCAGATAGCACGTAATCCTTTGTCTTCTTATTCGGAAGCGACAATAAAGGCCAATCAAGAAATAGTTAGAAATAGCCTTTTAACCGTTGGCGCGGCGACTATTACTGGCTCAGCTCTTGCTGCTTTTGTTAAGAGATACGGATAATAGGACATTAAAACATTTAAAGGAGGTGATCCGTTGGGCTTAAAAGACCGAATTCAGCATGCTTGGAGCGCCTTCAACGAGCGTGACGAATGGCGCTACGATTACCCGGCAGAGCATCTTGGAACGAGTAGTGGTTATAGGCCAGATAGACCCAGGCCTCGCCGTCACAACGAGCAGTCTATAATAACCGCTATTTATAACCGTATAGCGATAGACGTTTCCTCAATAACAATCCAGCATATTCGGCAAGACCCGGTATCTGGGCTGTTTATTGAGGATATTCACTCTGGCCTTAACGAGGCGATCAGGGTGTCAGCCAACATCGACCAGATAGGAAGGGCGTTTATACAAGATGTCGTGATGTCGATGTTCGACGAGGGTTGTTCGTCGATCGTTCCAACTGTTACTGATAAAAATCCCATTTATAGCAACACTTTTGGCATCGAGGAACTTCGAGTTGGCAAAGTGATTGAGTGGTTTCCAGAGCACGTCAGGCTCGATCTTTACAATCAGAAGAGAGGTGTGCACGATCAGATAGTGCTACCTAAGAAGATGGTTGCTATCGTGGAAAACCCGTTCTACGCTGTTATGAATTCTCCATCATCGACGCTTCAGCGTCTCATCCGTAAGCTTAATATTCTTGATGCGATCGATGAGCAGAGTGGAAATGGTAAACTTGATATTATTATTCAGTTGCCGCACGCTCTGCGTACACCCCAGCGTATTGCGCAAGCAGAAGAACGTCGGAAGACTATCGAGATGCAGCTTGCGGGCTCGAAGTATGGAATTGGCTACATTGATTCCACCGAGCACGTCACACAACTAAACCGACCTGCTGAGAACAATCTCATGGCGCAGATCCAGTATCTGACTCAGCAGCTTTACAACCAGTTAGGGCTCACGGAAGCCATCTTCAATGGCACCGCCGGAGAGGAAGAGCGAGCCAACTATTATGATGGGACAATTGAACCCATCGTGCAAGCGATCACCATGGAGATGACTAGGAAGTTCTTAACTAAGACGGCTCGCACACAAGGTCAAATCGTGACCTACTTCAAAGAGCCATTCAAACTCATTCCTATGTCTGAGCTTGCTGAGATCGCCGACAAGTTTATTCGCAACGAGATTCTGACTGCTAACGAGTTCCGTTCGGTCGTTGGATACAAACCGAGCAATGATCCGCGCGCTGACGAGTTACGCAATCCGAACATCGCTGCTAGTAAAGATCAACTATCTCCTTTGCCGCCAGGTCAAGAAGAGGTTGAAAACACAGGAAACCCATTTCTAGAACCGGCGGCAGAAGAAATTTAAAGAAAGAGAGGAAACCAATCAAAATGGCAGAAAAATTTGATTTCAGCGGCTATGCAACAAAGTACGATGTCAAATGCTCTGATGGCCGAACCATCCGCAAAAGTGCTTTCAAGCATCTTGATGGAACAAAGGTTCCGCTTGTGTGGCAACACATGCATAATGCTCCTGAGAATGTCCTTGGTTATGGCGTACTTGAGCATCGTGATGATGGCGCCTATGTGTACGGCAAGTTTAACGACACGGATGCTGGCCAGAACGCCAAGGTACTTGTCGAGCATGGCGATATTGACAAGATGTCCATTTACGCCAACCAGCTCAAACAGCAGGGTTCCAGTGTTTTGCACGGGACCATCCGGGAAGTGAGTCTTGTTATGGCGGGTGCCAACCCAGGCGCCATTATTGACAATCTAGCGATTCAGCACAGCGATGGTCTCTTTGAGGAGACGACAGAAGAGGCTCTCATCTACACGGACGACGCCATCAAACTTTCAACGGAGGATTTGGTATTGAGAGAGAAAGAAATGCTGCAGCATGCTGACCCGCCGACGGAGAGCGGAAAGACCGTGCAAGAGGTCTTCGACTCAATGAGCGAAGAGCAGAAGACAGTAGTTTATGCTCTGATTGCCGAAGCGGTCGGCGAGGAAGAAATGGCTCAGGGCGACGAGATGGACGAGGAGAACGATCTTATTCACAACGAAGGAGAGAATGGTATGAAAGAAAACGTGTTTGACAAGGAAACCCAAGTGGCGGCCCGCCCGCACCTGACTAAGGAGCAATTGGACACAATCGTCCATACCGCGCAGAAGTGCGGCTCCTTCAAAGATGCCTTCTTGGCGCACGCCGGCGACTACGGTATCGACAACATCGATGTTCTGTTCCCGGATGCCCGGGCCATCACCAACACCCCGGAATTCATCAAGCGGCGCACCGAATGGGTGAGCGGTGTTCTGAGTGGCACCCATCACACCCCTTTCAGCCGGATTAAGAGCCTTGTGGCCGACATCACTGAAGACGAAGCGCGGGCCAAGGGCTACATCAAGGGCAACCAGAAGAAGGAAGAGGTCTTCCCGGTGATGAAACGTGTCACCACCCCGACTACCATCTACAAGAAACAGAAGCTGGATCGCGAAGACATCATTGACATCACCGAGCTGGACGTCGTGATGTGGATCAAGCAGGAAATGCGGCTGATGCTGGACGAGGAAATCGCGCGGGCCATTCTGATCGGTGACGGCCGGGCCGTGGACGACCAGGACAAGATCAATGAAACCAATATCCGCCCCATCTACAAGGACGACGATCTGTATTCCGTGAAGGTTGCTCCTCTGCCCGCCACCGCGACTGCGGAAGATATGATCGACGCCATAATCCGGGCCCGCAAGCTCTATAAGGGCACCGGTAATCCCACATTCTACACCACCACTGACGTGATGGCTGACATGCTGCTGATCAAAGACAGCCTTGGCCGGCGCATTTACGAGAACGAAGCGAGCCTGCTGAGCGTTCTGCGTGTTCGCGCGATTGTGGAAGTGGAAGTGATGGAAGGCGTGAGTCGCGTTGTTGGGGCCAATACCCTGAACCTCTTGGGTATTCTGGTAAACCTGCAGGATTACAACGTGGGTGCTGACCGCGGCGGCAACGTGTCGATGTTCGACGACTTCGATATCGACTACAACCAGTACAAATACCTGATCGAGACCCGCATTTCCGGCGCTTTGACCAAGCCTTTCAGCGCTCTGGTGATCGAGAAGGCGGCGGCCGCCGGCTAAGGAGGTAACTCCATGGCCCGTTATCACGGCAAGGTCGGATATGTGACACAAGTGGAGACAGCGCCTGGAGTAGTGGTTGAGAAGCCTCTACATGAGCAGGCATATTTTGGCGATGTGATTCGTAATACCCGCCGAATTAAGGACGGAGCGTATTTGAATGACGACCTAGTTAGTAATAACATGTTTAGTTTGGTCGCCGATCAGTATGCGTATGACCACTTCTTTGATATCCGATATCTTAGGTGGGCTGGGGTGGCCTGGAAGGTCTCGAGCGTTGAGGTTCAAAGGCCTCGCCTTATTCTCACCATTCAGGGGGTGTATAATGGAGAAACGTACAGTCCTCCAGACACGCCTTGAGGCTCTACCCGGTGTAAAAATGGTCAGGTTTCAGCCTGGGGTTAACATTACTCTTCAGTATCCATGCGTGGTTTATGAGAAAGCACTTATATTTTCAGAGCATGCTGATAATGAAAAGTATAGGCGACTAAATAGGTACACTGTAACAGTTATGGACAGGGATCCGGATTCAGAACTTCCAGATCTGGTTCATACTGGCTTTCAGTATTGTTTACCTGACCGTTTTTTCACTATCGACAATCTTTACCATTGGACGTTCACTTTATATTTTTAAGGAGGATCTATTATGCCTAAACTCGTTTGGGACGCAGTTGGCCAGCATGTATATGAGACTGGTGTGGACCATGGCGTTCTGTATTTGCAGGACAATGATGGCACATATAAAAACGGTGTTGTTTGGAACGGTCTTGTGTCCGTGACCGAAAGCCCCAGCGGTGCGGAATCCAACCCGCAGTATGCCGACAACATCAAGTATTTGAACCTGATCTCCGCCGAAGAGTTCGGCGCCACCATCGAAGCCTTCACATACCCCGAAGAATTTGAGCAGTGCGACGGCACTGAACACCCTGTTGAGGGCGTGGCCGTTGGACAGCAGAACCGTAAGACATTCGGCCTTTCTTACCGCACAGTTATCGGCAATGACGTGCAGAGCAACGCCTATGGCTATAAGCTGCATCTGATCTATGGCGCTTTGGCCTCTCCCTCTGAACGCGCTTACACGACCATCAACGACAGCCCAGAGGCCATCACTTTTTCGTGGGAAGTGGCAACTACCCCGGTCCCCGTGGCGAACTTCAAACCGACGGCTTCTATCGTGATCGATAGTACGAAAGTCGACGCCACTCAATTGGCCGCGTTTGAGACTATTCTCTATGGAGGCGATGACGCTAGTTCTACTGCTTCCTTACCGCTTCCTGACGCCGTTATCGCGGCATTTACTTCCTCCCCCGCAGGTTAACAAAATAAAGGAGCTGGGCGTCTTCTCTAAAAACCGCCCTCCGTTTTACAAGCTTGAAAGGAGAAAGAAATGCTTAAGAAGACAATCAAGTACACAGACTATAATGGGGTGGGGCGCACTGAAGACTTCTACTTCAATCTCACTCAGACCGAGATTCTCACGTCCGCTATCGACCTGCTCCCGGCTCGCCTAACCAAAGGCATGGACCCAAACACTGATGTCCAGGCGCTCCTCCGGCAGGTATTCGTCGAGAAGGATGCACGGTCTATCGTGGAGATCTTCAAGAAGTTCATCTGCATGTCCTATGGCGTGCGCAGCGAAGATGGCCGGCGGTTTATCAAGACCCCCGAGCTACTCGAGGAGTTCATGCAGACCGAAGCGTTCAGCCAACTCTTCATTGAGATCAGCTTCAACGATGAAGCCGGCGCTGCCTTTATTAAAGGCATTATCCCAGAGGAAATCAACACGGTAGCAGCAAAAGCTCCACTCGCCGTCACTCCTATGACGGCTCAATAACTTTTAGAAAGGAGAGAGTAGAGAATGCTTAAAGTTGTGATACCTGCTAACCAGCTTTGGGATGAAGGACGTGAAGAATTTATCACGATCAAAGAGCAAACATTACAACTAGAGCATTCTCTACTCTCACTTTCAAAATGGGAGGAAACTTGGAAAAAACCCTTTCTTAAGAAAGAGAGTAGAACGCAAGAAGAGAGTAACGACTATGTTAGGTGTATGACGATAACACAAAACGTCGATCCAAGCGTCTATGAGTATATTCCATCGGACATAATGTCACAAATTAATGATTATATTCTGGACGATAAAACAGCGACAACCTTTTCTAGAGAAGATGGAGCTCCGAATCGGTCTATATATACCTCAGAGAGAATATATCACATGATGATAGCGCTGGGTATACCTTTTGAGTGCCAGAAATGGCATTTGAATAGACTCATTACGCTGATTCATGTGTGCAACATAGAAAACTCACCGAAAAAGAAGCTGCGAGGAAAAGATCTTGCAGCCCGCAATAAATCCTTAAATGCCAAAAGACGACAGTCCTTGAATACGTCAGGTTAGGGGTGCCACGTGATAAAGTTTAAAGTCAAAGGTAACTTTAACAATACTGAACGCTTTTTCAAAAATGTAAAAAGTAAGCAGTACATGGGCATAATATCAAAGTATGGTCAACTGGGCGTTGACGCGTTGTCCTCTGCGACACCAGTTGACGGTGGCCTCACAAGCTCGTCTTGGGGGTACGAAGTAAAAGTTGGTCGTTCTGGAATGTCCATAGCGTGGACGAACTCGAACGTTAATGATGGGGTGCCGATAGCTGTGATCATACAGTACGGGCATGGTACAGGAACTGGTGGGTATGTGAAAGGAATTGATTACATCAACCCATCGATACAGCCCATATTTGAAAAAATTGCAAATGATGTGTGGAAGGAGGTGGTAAGTTAGTGGCCAACACAATAGACAACAAGATCGTTCAAATGGAGTTTGACAACGCAAAATTTGAGAGCAATGTACAAACGTCCATGAATACGATTGATAAACTTAAGCAAGGTCTAAATTTTGACGAATCAAGTAAAAGCGCTAATGCTCTTACTTCCGCCGTTGGATCTATATCTGAAAAGTTCTCAGCTCTTGGCATTATAGCCACTACCGCGCTTGTTAACATTACTAACAGTGCAATTAATGCTGGGAAGCAGTTACTCCAGTCCTTAACCATTGCTCCGGTGGCAGAGGGTTGGGGCGAATATGAGCTTAAACTTAACACAATCCAAGCCATCATGAACGCCACAGGTCAAACAGCAGAAACCGTTGGGCAAAAGATTGTGACCCTTGACGATTATGCTGATAAAACAGTATACACAACAAGGGACATGTTCGAGAACCTTTCAACCTTCACAAACGCCGGCGTTGCTCTTGATACTGCAACTATGTCGATGATTGGTATTGCAAACGCCACAGCATTGGCGGGTCAGGGGACACAGGCCGCAACAATTGCTTATCGAAACTTCAGTGATGGCATCGCCAATGGGTTCATGTCCCTGATGGACTTCCGCAGCCTTTCTAGGGTGTCTAAGATAGCAACTCAGGAGTTCCGTCAGGAGATGATCGAAGCCGGTGTTGCTGCTGGTACGCTAACTAGAGGTATTGATGGGGTAACTAAGGTCACATCAACGGGCGCAGTTGTTAACCGAAACTTCGAAGATACTCTTAAGGACCAGTGGCTAACGGCTGAGGCCCTGAACATTGCACTTAATAAGTATGCTGATGAATCTACAGATCTTGGCAAAAGAGCATATGCAGCAGCTAAAGACATAAGAACTTTCACGCAGCTTTTAGACACGACTAAGGCTGCTATTGGCACCGGTTGGTCTCAGACATTTGAAATCCTATTTGGTGGTCTCGAGCAGAGTAAAAAACTTTGGACTAGCGTTGCTGATGTTGTCACGGGGTTTGTTGAGAACACGACAGAAGCGCGCAATGCGATGTTAACATTCTGGGCGGAGAACGAAGGCCGAGATACTCTCATTAATGCCATTGGAAGCGCCTTTGACAACATGGCTAGGCTCATAAAACCTATCAAAGATGCTTTTAGACAGATCTTCCCTCCAATGACAGGTCAAGACCTTGTTAACTTAACAAAGAGATTCGCCGAACTCGTTGAGAAATTCAAAATAGGAGAAGAAACTTCTGAAAAACTAAGAAGGACATTTGCCGGCCTGTTTGCTGTTGTAGATATTATCGGAGAAGGATTTAAATTCTTAGCTCGAGCAGCTGGAGAGTTATTCAGCATATTTGCAGGGGACGCTGTTGGCGGACTTTTAGATGCAACAGCAAACCTTGGCGATTTTCTTGTGCGTTTGCGCGATGTTATCAAGGGCGGAGACATCTTTAATATTGCTCTTGAAAGGATACGAGCATTTTTACAAAACATATCCATCGGGTTAAAAGACGCCATCGAAAGAATAAAAACAGCATTTGGAATGTTCCGTACAGTTAAGACCGATGGTGCAGAAGATTTAGCGAACCGTACAGAAACCGCTCTTCGCCCATTTAGCGTAATAACAAAACTCTTCGGAGCAGCCTTCGAAGCTCTAGTAAAAGTTCTTGAGTGGGCAGCGCCTATTGTTCTCAATCTTGGGGAAGCGGTGGCCAAAGGCCTTGGCAAAGTCTCTGAAATTGTGAGCCGTTCAATACAGAACATGGATTTCTCTGAAATATTAGATCTTATTAACGCTGGTCTATTCGGCGGAATCCTTTTTGCTATTCGAAACTTCATAAAGTCTTTGACTGGTATAACAGGAGAAGCTGGTGGATTCCTATCGAGCATCACAGGTATCCTTGATGGTGTGCGCGGATCTCTTGAGGCGTTTCAATCAAATCTTAAGGCCAAAACCCTTCTTACAATAGCTTCGGCTGTTGGAATTCTTGCTGCTGCTTTATTCACGCTTGCATTGATCGATGACACTAAGCTTGCTGGTGCGCTTGCTTCAATCAGCGCTCTTTTTGTGGAGCTCAGCGTTGCGATGGTGGTTCTTCAAAAGTCGTTAGCTAAAGTTTCTATATCTCGTCTTGGAACTCAGCTTATTGCCTTCGCGGCTGCTATTCTTATCCTTTCAATTGCTATGGGAAAACTCGCAGCCCTTGATTGGGAAGGAGTTGGTAAGGGAACAGCAGCCATAGCAGCTCTCACTGGAATTATGGGAGTATTTGTAAAAACTGTAAACCGTGATAGCGGAGCAATGATGAAGGGCGCTGTTAATCTTATTGCTTTCTCTGCTGCTATTCTTATTATGTCAGAGTCGGTTGAGAAACTATCCGCGTTATCCTGGGAAGAGCTTGCTAAGGGGCTAAGCGGTCTTACCGTTATAATTGCTGAAGTCATAGCAATGTCTCGCCTTATGGGCGACCAAAAGAGGATGGTCTCAATTGGAGTTGGGATGATAGCAGTTGGCGCTGCGATGCTTATATTTGCAGAAGCTATTGAGAGAATGGGGCAATTAAGCTGGACCGAAATAGGTAAAGGCCTTACCACAATGGCAGGAGCACTTGCAGCCATCACAGTGTCTATGAACCTACTACCAAAGAACATGATGTCCAAGGCAACGGGTCTGATTGGTGTCGGAGCAGCTTTGCTTTTAATTGGAGACGCTGTTATAAGCATGTCGTCTCTTAGCTGGGATGAAGTTGGCCGCGGCCTCGCTGTTCTTGCTGGTGCGCTTACCGCGATCACAGTTGCTATGAATCTAATGCCAAAGAACATGATGAGCCGCTCTGTTGGTCTTATTGGTGTAGCCACGGCGTTAACTATTCTTATCAAACCCCTAGAGCAGATGGCGGCCATGAGTTGGGAAGAGGCGGCCAGAGCACTGGTCGTCTTGGCTGGTTCTATGGGTATTCTCGCAGGAGCCCTACAGCTTATGCAAAAAGGGGTTGCTGGAGCAGCTGCTCTGCTTATTATTAGCCCTGCTCTGATCGCCCTTGGAGCCGCTCTCAAGATCATGGGCTCTATGCAGTGGGATGAGATCGCGAAAGGTCTTGTCGCCCTTGCTGGGGCGCTCGCTGTAATTGGAGGAGCAACTTTCTTACTGCAAGGTCTTGTCCCAGCTATGATAGGGCTCGGGGCAGCAGTGGCGTTGCTTGGTGTCGGTATATTAGCTGTCGGTGCTGGAGTACTAGCGTTTTCTACAGCACTTGCTGCTCTATCTGTCTCTGCGACATCCGCAGCAGCAGCTGTGGTCATCATAGGAACGGCTTTCTTAAGTCTTATTCCTATATTATTTGAAAAGATTGGTGAGGGAATTGTTTCTCTCGCTAATGTTATTATTAACGGAGCTCCTCTTATAACTGAGGCTTTCTTAGTTCTTCTTGAGAGTGGACTAAAAGCTATAACTGAGTCTGCTCCCATGATAGCTGATGCCTTCTTGGGCCTTGTCCTGAGTCTCTTACAGAGCCTTAACCGGTTCGCTGGGCCCATAGTTGATGAGATATTTAACTTCATCATAATGGTCATTAATAAGCTCGCCGAGAGGATCCCAGAGCTTATTAGGGCAACGTTTAATTTATTTGGCGCATTCTTCCAAGGTGTTGTCGATGCTCTAGGTGAAATTGATACGGATTCGCTATTAAAAGGCATTGCTGGTATTGGTCTCATGTCTGGAATATTAGTGGCTCTCAGCGCGATCACAAGTTTCATACCTGGTGCCATGCTCGGTGTTCTTGGGATGGCTGGTGTAATAGCTGAGATGGCTATATTACTAGCGGCCATAGGAGCTCTTAATCAAATTCCCGGTCTTAACTGGCTAATCGGTGAAGGTGGTAAGCTGCTTGAGAGCATAGGGACCGCTATAGGTTCATTCGTTGGTGGAATCATTGGCGGAGTTATAGGCGGTATATCTTCAAGCTTTCCAAAGATTGCAACTAACTTATCAGCGTTCATGACAAACTTAAAACCATTCTTAGACGGAGCAAAAAATGTCACAGCTGAAACAATGGCTGGAGTACAGTCTCTTGCTAATGTTATATTAATACTCACAGCAGCTAACGTCCTTGATGGGCTTACTTCGTGGTTTACTGGTGGAACGTCTCTTGCTGATTTTGGGTCAGAGCTAGCTAAATTTGGTCCATTCTTCAATCAGTATTACCAATCTGTAAAGGGAATAGACGGTAGCGTTGTCCAAGCGTCTGCGAACGCGGCTCTCACGATGGCCGAGTTTGCAGCTAAACTCCCGAACAGTGGAGGCATGGCTTCTTGGTTTGCAGGGGAGAATAGTCTGTCTATATTTGCCGATGAGCTTGTTCTTTTTGGCCCCAAGCTTAAAGCATATGCTGATAGTGTAAAAGGTCTTGACGCCTCTGTAGTCCAGGCCTCTGCAACTGCTGCACTAGCTCTTGCTGAGATGGCAGCTAAATTACCAAATCAAGGAGGAATAGTCTCTTGGTTTACTGGTGATAACAGCTTAACTGTATTTGCAGATGAGTTAGTTGCGTTTGGACCAGTCATTAAACAGTACGCCGACAGTGTGAGAGGCCTCGATCCAGCAGTTGTTAAAGCATCTGCTGACGCAGCTCTATCTCTTTCCGCCATGGCAAAGAGTCTCCCAAACCAAGGAGGAATGGTCTCTTGGTTTACTGGTGATAATACCTTGTCGGTGTTTGGGGCGGAACTTGCAAAATTTGGTCCTTATTTGAAATTATATTCTAATAGCGTTTCTGGTATGGATGCCAGTGTTGTTACGAATTCTGCTAACGCAGCTAAAGCTTTATCTGAGCTTGCCAATAATCTTCCAAATAGTGGAGGAATTATTTCTTGGTTCACAGGAGATAATGATATCGGCGCATTTGGGGAGAAATTGGTTATATTTGGTAATGCTTTTGCTTCTTATTATCAAAGTGTTTCCGGAATTAATACTGCTACTTTATCGGGCGTCGTTATTGAGTTTAAAAAACTCGTTGACTTAGCATCTGGAGTATCTAGTATAGATACTAGCGGCATGTCAAGGTTTTCAAGCGATCTTAAAAATCTTGGAAACTCTGGAATTGACCAATTCATTTTAGCGTTTACAGACGCTAATTCTAGGGTAGCAGAGGCTTCGGAAAACCTTCTATCTGCTGTCATAAAAGGGTTTAAGTCAAAATCTTCAGAAGCTGTTAGGGTAATTACTGATTTGATGACTTCTGTTGTCGACAAAATAAAGGGTAAGTATAATGATTTTCAGGCTCAAGGCAGAGAGATTATTGTCAAACTCATAGCCGGGATTAGGTCGCAAGAAACAAATGCTAGAAACACTATAACATCTCTTATGTCCGGGTTATTAGAAATAATAAAAAGTAGGTTTGGTGATTTCGAATCTTATGGTAAGTCCATAATGCAATATTTTGCAAGTGGTATAAGCCAAGGAAGTTCAAATGTTGTGTCATTTGTTCAAAGCATTGTTTCGTCTGCAGCAGAAGTACCTAGTGGATACTATCAGTCTTTCTACGATTCTGGTAGATACCTTGTAGAGGGGTTCGCTAACGGCATAAATGCAAATAGATATTTGGCTGAGGCCAGAGCTAGAGAAATGGCTAAGAGCGCCGCAGACGCGGCAAAGAATCAATTGGCTATACAGTCCCCGTCAAAGGTTGGATACAGTATTGGCAATTATTTTGGAGAGGGTTTTGTTAATGCCCTTACAGATTATATTTCTATTGCATATGAATCTAGCTCTTTAATGGCAGAAGGCGCTAGAGAAGGCCTTGCAAGCGCCATCCATAAGATAACAGACCTTTTAAATAACGAAATAGATACTCACCCAGTGATACGGCCAGTATTAGACCTTTCAAACCTTAAAGCTAATGAAGGCTTATTTAATGGGTTTATAGGTGTTTCGAGCTCCATAACAAAACTTCAACAGGCAAATGCTAGCAACAATCATTCAATTATTAAATCTGGAGAAATAAAGGAACAGCCTTCTTCTGTTGTAAACTTTAACCAGATTAATAACAGCCCAAAAGCGTTGTCTCGCTACGAGATCTATAGGCAAACTCAAAACGGTCTACGGACTGTAGGAAGGTTGGTGAACCCTTAAGTGGTAAAATCTATCACGATTACAAACTATCTTGGAGATAGCATCAAATGCGTTCTAAACCGTCCAGCAGAAACCGGGTTTGGAATAATAGCAATAGATGGCCTTGGGCCGGTTGAAGCAAATATTCACATCACGGAAATTGCTTCCTATGATGGTGGAATCTTCAATTCGGCCCGGGCCTTGACCCGGAACATAGTGATAACTATTTACTATTTTACTGACGGAGACGTTGAAAACGTTCGAAGAGAGACCTATAAGTATTTTCCGATAAAGAAGCGTGTTGACCTAATAATTGAAACAGAGAATAGGACGTCTACAACATACGGGTATGTAGAGTCTAATCAGGTTAATATTTTCTCTCAAGGAGAAGGATCTGTCATCTCAATATTGTGCCCGGATTCTTACATGTATTCTGAAGAGATTATTGAAGAAGTATTTAACGGTGTCGAGTCCATGTTTGAGTATCCGTTTTCAAACGAAAGTTTAGACAACCCTTTATTAGAGTACGGTCTTATCCATCAACAAACAACAAAATCTGTATATTATGAAGGAGAGCAAAACGTTGGTTTGCTTATGAGAGTTCATCTTCTTGGAGATGTAAGAGGTTTCCAAATTTACAACGTTAACTCAAGAGCTATATTTAAGTTTGATGATGCAAAGTTTTTTGCTTTAACAGGGACTTATATGCAAGCTGGAGATGATATTTACATATCAACTGTGACTGGAGAGAAAAGCGTCACCCTCCGTAGGATGGGCGCCGATACAAACATTTTAAATACTGTCGTTAGGCCTATACCTTGGAACGATTTCCAGCTCTTCAAAGGAGATAATGTTTTTGTGTACACAGCTGATTCTGGCGGTGAAAATATATCTTTTAGGATAGAGCATAGAGTTGGTTACGAGGGGGTATAGGCTTGGATATTTCTGTATTAGATAACAATTTTATTCTTAAAAGAGTTATTGATTTCGATGAGTCTGTTTTATGGAATGAACGATATAATAAAGCAGGAGAATTTGAGATCTATGTGCCAGTATCTTTGGACCTTGTTGAAGTGTTTTCTCAGGGAAGATATCTTCAAATTTATGAGTCAGATTATACAATGATGGTAGAAAACATTGAGATAGTATCTGATTTAGAAGATGGAGATAAACTCATAGTTACTGGCGATTCTCTTGAAGGGATTTTAAAAAGAAGAATCGTTTGGGAGCAGACTCAACTAGCAGGAAATCTTCAAAGTGGCGTCCAAAAATTACTAAACGACGCAATCATAAACCCAACGATTAGTAATCGTAGAGTTTCAAACTTTATCTTTCAAGCTTCAACTGACCCTGGGGTAACATCTCTAACTATAGATTCTCAGTATACTGGAGATAACCTGTACGAGGTAATATCTACACTTTGTATAGAAAACGGCCTTGGTTATAGAATACAACTAAACACCAATAATCAGTTTGTGTTTTCTCTATACAAAGGAGCTGACCGGTCTTATTCGCAATCTCAAAACCCTGCGGTTGTCTTCTCTCCTGAGTATGAGAACGTGCTTAATAGCAACTACTATAACTATCGATCTACGTTGAAGACTGTGACTCTTGTCGCTGGTGAAGGAGAAGGAAAAGCTAGAACTACCAGCATTGTCGATCTTGGAGGTTCTGGAGTTAACAGATATGAACTCTTCACGGACGCACGAGACATTTCATCAAACAGCGGTGAGATCCCTCCTGCGACAATAACAAAACAACTCCAAGCAAGAGGAAGAGAGAATCTTGCTGAAAACAAAGTTGATGTTGGTTTTGATGGAATGTTTGAAACTACAATACTTTTTAAGTATGGTGAAGACTTCAAAATGGGAGACATTGTCCAGATTGAAAATGGTTATGGTGTTCAAGCATCAGCAAGGGTAGTTGAGTTTATAAGATCTATCGATTTAGGATCTGGGGCTTCTAGCTATCCGCAATTTGAAATAATTTAGAGAGGTGATATTTTGGCTTTTTCTTGTGGTTTTTATAACAGTCTAAACCATGACCGTTTATATAATGCTATTCAACACTCTTCCGTATTCGATGGGATTATAACAGACGGCGTTTTGGCAACAATATACCAGCAGTTTCGAGTATCTGCTGCTGGCGGAATGCGGGTTTCTATTGATACTGGCAGAGCATGGTTTGATCACACATGGACTTTAAACGACGCTATTATTTTGTTTGATATTCCAATAGCGGATCTTCTTTTACCTAGGATAGATGCAGTTGTTCTTAATATAGATGGTCGTCAACAAACCAGGGGCAACCAGCCTATGGTTATACAAGGTACTCCATCTGTAAATCCTCAAAGACCGTCCATGAATTCTAGTGATCCTCTCGTTAAGAATTACCCCTTGGCGTATATTTATATCGGGGCAAATCAAACGGTAATAACTACTTCTAATATTACGAATGCTGTAGGAACATCACAAACCCCGTTTGCTGCTGGGGTTTTGACTGGATTTGACGTTGATTTATTTATAGCTAAACTTGAACAACAGTGGAGCGATTGGGAGAACAACACCACAGCAGAGACTGACGCTCTTCTGGCGGCCATCGAAGAGGAGCTTCGCAGGCTTAATGCTGGAACGGAGGTTATGCTTAAAACAACGTATGCTCCAGACTCACAGGTTACGCTTGACGAAAACAATGTTAGTATCATCTCTACTTACTTACACGGTTCTAGCTCATATTTTGTTGAGTTTATTCCCATGTTTAACTATACATCAAACATGAGTATTACAATTGATGGAGCGGCAGTCGCTTTAACTGATAGCGAACAGAGACCCATTGGTTCTCAAATAGCATGGATGAGCGGGGACTATGTGAGCATCTATAGAAACGGTGATGTTGCTCGTCTCATCCAACCACAAAGATCGAAGATGTCAATTATAAATTATGGTAATGTCGAAAACACAAGAGATTATGATAAAAACGTAGCCACCGCAAGAGCGTTAACAACAGGTAGGTCTATACAGACTAATCTTAGTTCAAGCGTTGGCGCGGTATTTAACGGAGTTCAAAACATTACTCCTGGGGTTTCTGGTATCTTGCCGACAACGCATGGCGGAACTGGGAGAATTGACGGGTATTCTGCAGGCCTATTATCTAATAAAGGCGACTCGGCGTTTGGTAAGTATAGGCTTGTGTTTATAGAACAATCCTTTACGTCCCAATCGAACGGGGTTATTGGCCCTTTTAATTTACTAGGACGGCCAATGAGCATTTCTGGGCCTTACTACGAGTTTCTTGTGTCTATGGGGCCGGTTGGCCTGATAAACATACTAGTTGAGCCATTTATTGGCGGAACAGCTAACTCCGGGGTTTGGTATGCCATACTTAAAAACCTAACCACAGGGGCGTTACTCCCGAACGTCAACGTATATATATATTCTATGTGGCTCACACAGAGGTAAAAGGAGGTCTATATGTCCGAAATCAAATTGGCGACTTGCAGATGCGGGGGAGAGGGCGGTTTCGCTTTCTCGAAGACCGCAGATGGAAAAGAGTCTACATACGTAATCTGTAAAAAGTGCGGGATTCGTACACCTGAGTTTACGGCATCTCTTGAATTTTGCGCTCAGGAAGAGGCGGCTAAAATTTTTAACACCGGTCTCACTTTATGGCCTAACTGGCAGCAGGGACGAAAATACAAACTTGGCGAACAGTGTACAAATGCCGAGCAGCATTGGATCAATGAAAAAGACGAAAACGGGACCGAGCCAAAGCAATCTGGCAGTGGTTGGAAGCTTGTCGGCCCAGCCTAAGAAGGGATGTCTAACGATGACAGACATTATAATTGCGGTCGTCATAGCTGTGCTAGGCTCTTCTGGTCTATGGGCGTTTATCATGTCATACGCTCAAAAAAGGTCAGCGTCTACAAGACTAATGCTCGGGATCGGGCATGACCGAATTTTATATCTTGGGATGATCTATATCGACAAGGGCGAGATTACTCAAGATGAATACGAAAACCTTCACGACTATCTCTATCTTCCATATAAAGCTCTAGGTGGAAACGGGACAGCGGAGAAGATCATGGAAGAAGTAAAACGTCTAAAGATTGTACGTACACCATTCATTACATCTAAAAAGGAGAAATGAATTATGTTACTTACCGACAAAGCTTACAACACTTTGAAATGGATTGCCCAATACCTTTTGCCTGGAGTCGGCACTCTATATTTTGCAATAGCCCAGATCTGGGGTCTTGGCTATGGTCAAGAGGTCCTTGGCACGATCACAGCAATCGACTTGTTCCTTGCTGGGGTGTTGGGCCTTTCCGCGTCCAAATACAACAAAGACGGCGCGCATGGCGTCGTGCAGATCGACACTACTGGGGACCCAGAGCGAGATATTTACCGACTTAATCTCAACATCCCCGTAAATCAACTGGCGAACATGAAGCGTGTCCAGTTCACTGTCGATCCCCATGCTAAACTCAATGAATAGGGGTTGATATTTTGGCTCAAGCACCTTTTTACGGTGTGTACGAGGCTATGGACGGTACTCACCGGGACCTTCTAACCGGTGAGGTCGTCGATGACCTTCTCTCGATTAAAGGCAAGATGCCGTTCTACGGCGTCTTCGTGACGCAGGATGGAGTAAGGCACGATTTAACAGAGATCGGTGGTGGAGGAGGGGGTGGCGCTGTATCAAGCGTTAATGGAAAGACTGGCGTCGTTCTCCTTAAAGCCTCAGATATTAAACTCGACGTTGGATCCACACTTGAGCAGTGGTATCTGGTATACGGCGTTACAATTGATGACTTATCGGGCCAGCTTAATAAGTTATCTATAGCTATTGGAGACTTTGACCAAAACAACATCTCCACTACGGTTATCAAATTTCAGGATGGAACTTCTCTTGACGCAAAAGCAGTCGAGTGGGATAACTTGATAGAGCGTGTCGCAGCACTAGAGACTGCTGTCTCATCTATAAGCGTGGAATTCGCTAATCACGTGTCTACGGATGATCTACGATGGGCCGCTCAGAACAAATCGATATCGGATCTAAGAGCCGAACTCAAGCAGTTCACCATCGACACGTACGCTGGCACCACGCCGAAGTACGACTACTCGCATACCCAAACCATACTTATGGCCGGTGGCCTTGTGAGCCTTGTAGACCAAGGGGTGTGGACTGCGCCTGTGAACGGGGCAATACAAGCTCAAGTTGGTGGGCTTCTTGGCGCGGGTCTTGTCGTGCTGGTTAATGGAGAAGCGGTATGGACGGCGCCATTAAATCTAGTCGTCCCTCTTAACTCTCCTGAGATCCAAATCAACGCTGGGGATGAGATTAGCTATAGCGGTGTTGTCGGCCTTGGTCAGACAATACAAGTAGACTTCTTCCCAAACAAAGGAGCGTGATGTAACCCTGGACAAATTCAAAACTCTTATATTCACATGCCCTTGGTGCCATAAGACCTCAAGCATAGAGGAGAATAGTGGACGGTTTGACATGGACATTCAAGGTGTCCAGTATTACAACTGTCACTGTCCTCATTGCGATGAGGACTTTAGAGCCTCCAAAACCACTTTGGTTCTAAAATGAAGGGACGCATTCATCATGTGCTAACGCACCACACAAAAGACCTCATAGCGATAATGATTATATTTACGTGGTGTGTTAGCGTCTTCCTCCCGGACTATCTCATAGACGAGGTCACTATGAGGAGTTTCGAGAGGATTTTGCTTTTGGTGCTTGGGTTTTATTTTGGAGCTAAGAAGTATGAAACGAAAGCAAAAGAAGATATCACGTCTACGGACGATCAAGAAGAAAGCTCGCAATAAAAACAAGTGATATAATAGAGGGAGTACAAAGCAGTGTCCGCTTAGGACAGATGAAGACGTTATGGAAACATAGCGTCTTCTTTTTTTCGCGCCAAAAACAATCCCTATAATGAAGGATTTAACTTTGAAAGGAGAAATTGAAATGTTTAATCTGAAAAAGAAGAGAGAAGAACTCAAGAAGGAAATTCAAAAAGCTAAGGATGAAAGATTACTTACATATGCTGAGTACAATATGTTGTGGGATTTAGCCCATGACGGAAGTACAAAGTTGTGTAGATACTATTTCATGATGGCGATTGGAGAAATTACAGAAGAGACTTAGTCTCTTCTTTTCGCATTTTTTACAACCCATATAATGAAGAAAGAGGAAATGCTGGTAGGCTAACTACCCACGTGGAAACATGTGATTCCTCTTCGCATTTTTTACAATTCCTATAATGAAAGAAAAGCTCTAACCGTGAAAGACGGAAGTATAAGAATGCGAACTGCATTGGCTTTTCTTTTTTCGCACCATCTACACCTCTTATAATGAAAGGAGTTAAAACTCTTGCCAAAAGAAAGAGAGGTGAGAGATATGAAGTTAAGTGAAATGAGTTCATTTGACCTCATCAAAAAGCTTTGGGAAGAAGGTAAGCTTGACAGGGATTTTGTCAAGAGCCTTGTACTGAAGCCGGAGATCGGGGCGCAAGTGCGTCTTACTAAAGAAGAATACGAACTTATCACAGGCGAAGAGTATGAACTCTAAAGGGAGAAAGGAGTGGACCACATGGTCTTCTCCTTTCGCATCTCCTACTTCCCGTATAATGAAAGAGAGCGGATTCAAAGAAAGAATCTGTAAGGGAAGAAACGAGGTGATAAAAATGGAAGAAAAGCTCGAGGTTACACTTTGCAATGGACCGGAGGCCATGTCTATCTATGCGACACTTATGGTAGACAAGCCGACATTCAACGCGCGGTGTTCTAGTATGCTTAAAGAGTACAATGGTGTGTTTTGGGAGTTTCGATATTTAGCGGATAGGCCGCTCTACATTCACAAAGATTGTGTTCGAATGATGCACAAAGAAGAAGCATGGAAAAAGCAGCACTGTTACGACATAAGAGATGCCTTTTACACAATGCTAGAAAAGGAATTTGCTCCGTGGAACAGATCTATGATACCTGTCATAGAAATGTAACCTAGTGCAAGAGAGGGAAGACTGCAAGGTCTCCCTCTTTGTCTAGCATTGTGTAAAGTGTATCTCGCATCTCTTGCAAAGGGTATAATGAAGGATTTAACTTTGAAAGGAGAGTTATATTATGAAGCTGAGTGATTCTTTGATTACTATGATTGTAAAGAAGGGAGTCTTGTACGAGGCACGGAATACCGATGCCGAATTCGAGATGCCGGACGGGATCAAGATTAAAGTGACTATTGAGCATATGACTATCAAAGTTGAGAAGACTCAAAAGGAGGACGCATAGCGTCTTTCTTTTCTCAAATTTTCCCGGGTGTGATATTTTCGCAAAAGTTACAACGCTTATAATGAAAGGAGGGATTCTATATGAATCTTGAAAAGACCAAAGAAATTTTGAAACTTGTGGGCGCGGTGGTCACCACCATGTCCGGAGCGATCAGCGTTATCGTTGGCGTCAAGAAACTGAAGAAGGACCAGCCTGAAGAGGAGGACGCATAGCGTCTTCCTTTTAAATTAGAAAGGAGAATAGTTATGCCTGATTACAAAGAGTTATATTTTCGCCTATTTAACGCGTGTACGGATGCTCTGACAGATCTTGATAAGGTTCCTCAGATCCACTGGGATGTTATCAGAGCCCGCATGAACCTACGTAAGGCCCAGGTAGACTGCGAGCAAGAGGTGATAGCGTCAGAGCCTGGTTTGGAGGTGCTGTGATGGAAAACCTTGAGCGAAAAGGAGATTACCTGTTTGACAAAGAGACAGGAAGTCTCGATGTGTTTTACAAATGCAACCCTTTGAAGAAGAACACTGAGTGTGAGCAGCCAAAACAGTGTATCGTTGAAGATGGGTCGTGCGGATATACTAAGGACCCATATGCGTCGGATACCCCAGAGACTTTGTATGCGCTCAATGTGAGAACCATGGAGTGGGTGATAGTGTCTGGGATGGACTGAGTATAGGAGGAATGAGATGAAAGAAACATGCTATTACTGCGGAAAAGAAGTAGAAGTTCCAAACACCGCCAACCCTATGGACCTCCCTGCTTTTTGTTGCGGAGAATGTGTAAAGCGTGACGGTCTGATTGGATTCTATTTTCATCCTGAGTTTTTCAAACCAATAATAAAAGGGGAAAAATAAAATGCATCAAAACGTTTCTAGTTTGACAGTTCAAGAATGCAGCATCTGTTTTAAAGAGGTATCACTTATCGATAAGTGCAAGTTCCATAAAGGAGCCTGGATTTGGTCTGAGATATTTCAGAGATGGGAATGGTATTGCGAGGATTGCGCAAAAGCAAAATTTCAGCAATCCAGGCTCGCAAAATAAACTTCTCTTATAATGAGAACGATGAAAAAGAAAGGAGAAGGTAAACTTGAATGTGACTAAGAGGGACAAGCGAAGTGTACTGGACAAAGAGATTGAGAGCGTAGTAGCGACGATGGCAGAGATGAAACCGGAGAGCGAGGACTACACCAAAGCGGCAGCGAATTTAAAGGTGCTGATCGAAGCAAGGGATGTGCAAGCACCCAAGCGGAAAATCAACTGGGAGCTGCTGGTGGGTGCAGGACTGGGTCTTCTGGAGATTCTGGTCATCGTTGGATACGAGCATGCTCACGTCTTGACGTCTAAGGCGCTGGCGCGAGTAACCAGAGGGCGGCTTTAAGCTGCCTTCTCTTTTTTTGAAATGGAGGATAAAGAATGATCTTATTATTGCTATGCGCCATTTCGCTCGCTGTTTTTATTCCGGTCTCTATCGTCTGCTGGAATAAAGATTTAGTTTTGGGGTGTGTTGTCGCTGCGTTCGTTTCAGTGGTGTGTGCCGGGGTAATGTTTGGGACGTCCATCGTTGCTATATCAAACCACGCATTAGCTGCAAAAAGGGTGCTGATCTATGAAAATAAGCGCAACAGCATCGTTCGCGTTCTCGAGAATACAGATGCCACAACCAGCCTCATTAACGCACCAGTCCTAACCGAGATCAACCAGTACAACGAAGACGTCGTTGAGCACCAGGCCTTCATAGGCAACAATTGGATAGGATTTATGTACCCGGAAGAGTTTGCAGCTCTTGAACCTATTGACTTGGAGGAGTATTTATGAACATTAAACCCGTAAAACAGTTCCTCGGCCAGAACTCGCCTATTATCTTAACCGCACTTGGTATAGGTGGCATGGTGACAAGCACCGTTCTCGCGGTGAGGGCTACGCCGAAGGCTACCTACATGATTCAAGATGAATGGGGATTTGAAGAGCACAACCCTACGAATCTTGAAAAGGCGCAGCTTGTCTGGAAGCTCTACGTGCCGTCAGTCGTCATAGGCGCCTCCTCTATCGCCTGCATCATAGGCGGACAGTCGCTAAGCCTTAAGCGCAACGCGGCGCTAGCTAGTCTGTACGCACTCAGTGAGACGACGATGAAAGCATATTCTGAAAAGGTGGTGGAGAAGCTTGGAGCCCGCAAAGAGCGAGAAATTCGAGACGATATTAAAAAAGGAGAACTTGAAGCTCTCGGAGCGCCTCAAAGCGTCGTCATCACAGGGAAGGGCGATGTGTTATGTTGCGACACCTATTCCGGACAGTATTTTAGAGGAGATGCTGAGAAAATCCGGCAGACGGTCAACGATCTCAACCATCAGCTGCTCAAGCAGGATTTCATCTCGGTTAACGATCTCCTCTACGAGCTGGGGTGTAATCCCATGAAAGACGGCAATGAAATAGGATGGAAGAGTGGCGATGGCCTTATCGATATTTACTTCTCTGGCCAGCTATCTGAGCAAAATGAGCCGTGCCTTGTACTTGACTATAACGTGGTGCCGAAGTATGTATGAAGTTAAGAAAACACCAATGTACCAGACTAAGGATGACTTGTTTCGTAGAGCAAGAAAAGTAGAAAAAGAGTTTAAAGAAGAACTCCCTAAACTCTTAGCAGAGGGGTTTGACGATGCTACTTCAGCCAAGTTCTTAAAGCGCTATTGCGAGGATGATGCCATTGCGATGGATTGGGAAACAATTCACGAGATGGCAGACTATATGTTGTGCGAAGTCCTTGAACACTTAGAGTTTCGTAGGCTAGTTATCGCATGGGACCTGATACCTAAATGGTACGCTTGAAAGGAGAGATAACATGATGAAGTTTGAAATTTCTGAAGATCTACAATTGGCTCTTCAGGAAGTGGTTGTTGACTATTTTGAAAGTGATATGAGCATAGAAGAATGCGCAGAGAAATATGCAATCGATGAACATCGGCTCTATAGGCTTAAAGAACTAATAACCTGTGCGTCGGTTCTCAAGGACGACGATGGATCTTTCTGGGGAGGAGTGCTTCATAAGTATGGGTAAATTAGTACGTACGCTCATGGGAGCGTTTATCTTGATCTTGTCTATATTTATCTGCTTCCAATTTGCCTTCACAGACTTTAATCACTGGCCGAGCGTAGCGTTGGCCGCCTTAATCCTTCTAGTTCTCGGAGGAGCCTTATCTTCGGAAAAGGAGGAAACCAATGGAGCAGAAGGAGATAAAAAGCACGATAACACGCTGGTTTAAGCGTAATAAGTTCTATGTCTGTGTTCTTTCATGGCTTTTATTCCTTGTTTTGGTAGGAGCTGTGCCGTGGTTCGCAATTTTGAATCTTTTAGTGTGCATTTTTATATGTGTTAGACACTTTTTGAAGGGAGAATAGTGTTATGACGTTCTATGGTAGTTACGGTGAGCACGTTCCTGGTCAACGAGATGGGGTGGAGCATAGACCAGACTTAAAGTATTCTCAAAAACATGAAGTCTTTGATCCAAAAAAGAAGATTTTAAGCCTTACGACTTATGATGTGTACGAGAATGCTGAGGAGGCAGCTAGGAAATGTAAAATAAGCACCTCTGATTTGGCGTATGAAATCAGACTGCGACGGCTGTTCATGTATTTCGAGGACTGGGGTTTAGGTATAGAGCCGGTTAAAAGGAGTTATTTGACGAAGGAGAACACTGGACGCAAGCGGGTATGTTTCCTTAATAAGGAAGATACCAGCTTTATTCAAGATTTAGTGTATAAGTATGGTATGACAGAAGTCTCGACTATGATAGGAATTTGTTACACGTCCCTATACAAAATCCTTCGTGGGGAGCCCCGCGGCCTAAAGACCATGCAAAAGATTGAGGACTTCTTATCTGGTAAAACCCACTAAGCTCGCACAATTTGCAACCGATATAATAGAAGGATTCAACTTATTTTGAAAGGAGAAACATCATGGAACAGAATGAAATGATCGTTGCGACAGAAAAGAAAGGTATCCTGGAAAGAGTGAAAGAGAACAAGAAGAAATTGGCGATCTTTGCGGCCGCTGGCGTGGGCCTGTTATTGACAGGCTTCCTGCTAGCCAGAAGCAAAGCCGACGAGGACGGAGAGTTCTACGCCGACCAGGAGACCCTTGACGGCGACGAGTTCATCAGTGATGGACCAGAGGACGAGTAGGACCTTAAGGGAGAGTGCATAGCACTTTCTCTTTTTTAAAATCTGACGAGCACCACAAATTGAAAGGAGAAAAGAAAATGGAATTCGGAGCTGTGGAGTACGTTGAGGCACGTTTGGCATGTCTGTACGAGAACATCGAGAGGGCTGAGAACCATCACGAGCACGGAGCCATGAACGACAACATCAACGACCTTGAACACATCAACCTGCTGCTCGCTGCAGAGGCTAACGAGTCCGGCCCGTCTGCGTACGACTTCATCGAGACGAGCCACACCGGCGAAGAGATCTATAACTGGTGCGTCGAGAACGCTGAGAGTGCGAGCGCGAAACTCCTGCTCAGCAGTTACTGGGGGGAAAACAAGATCTACCCGCGTAAGGACGTGTATTACAAGGTGTCGCCCATCCGTGTCACCGAGGCCGGCATGAGCGTGCAGCTGTTCAGGGATATTGTGAAGAGCCCTCGGGAGGTGAAGAAATGAAAAAGGAAAACGATAACAACACGCGCGGTGGCGGTATCGGCTTCGTTGGGCTTCTGACTATTCTCTTTATTGCTCTGAAGCTCCTTGGCGTCATCAGTTGGAGTTGGATCTGGGTTCTAAGTCCAATCTGGATCTGCGCCGGTATTATCATTCTCATTTTGGTTATCGTGGCCATTGCGGTTGGAGGGAAAAATTAATGAACTTCGTAAAGACGATCGCGAGCTGCATCGCGAGCTGCGGGGTCGGCGCTGTAGTGGGTAATCTCATCACAGCAACCACACCTGAGAACATACGTGGCCTCAACAAGATCCTCACGACCGTAGGCAGCATTGTCATCACGGGAGCTGCCGCGGTGATGGCAAGCGATTACGTGGAGAAGCAGCTTGACGAGGGAAAAGAAGTTCTTAGCAAGTTGAAAGGTGAGGTGACAGATGGCCAGAGCGAACCTGCCACAGACAACTGAAGAGTATCCGGCGAACAGCCGAGTGAGTAAAGACAGGGAGATCCAGAGCGTTGTCAGAAAGGGTGTACGTCGCCAGCGCCCAGGCATAGGAAAGCGTCTAAGTGAGACCTTCCTAGGGGATGACGCAAAGGACGTAGGAGCGTCAATTTTGTGGGATATCCTGATCCCGTCCGCCAAAGATCTCATCTATGACATGGTCACAGGCGGCTTCAGTATGGCTCTGTTCGGGGGAGCAGAGCGAGGACGCAGCCGTGGGGGATATTCTAGGGGCAGCGGGCCCTACGTCTCCTACGGCAGTATGTCAAGAGGTTCTCGTGAAAGGAGAGACCGAGATGAAAGGCCAACAAGACGAGGTACTGCTCGAGGTAGCAGGACTTTTGATGATGTGGTATTCGATGCCCGAGGGGACGCAGAGCAGGTTATCGACAACCTTATCGAGCTCATCAAGGACTATGGTGTCGCGTCTGTCGCCGATTTTTACCAGTTTGCTGGGCTCGAGCACGAGTACACAGATTCTAAGTACGGATGGGCAGACTTACGCGACTGCCGTGTGAAGGGAGATTTGAGGCATGGATATACAATCGACTTCCCGAGGACAGAAGTCATCGACTGAGGGACGAAGGCAGACTCCGAGGTTATCGATTAGTCGAAGAGATTTTCTATGGTATAAAAAGTCTTGGGTTGTGAAGGCGAACTGCGGACACTGCGAGATGTATGTTTTTGATACCTTAAAGCAAGCCATGGATCATATTCGGAGGTTAAAAGATGTTCACCTTCACAGCTAAGGAGCGTGAGATGTTAAAGAAGATGCGCGAATGCGCTCGGTACATCCAGGAGAGCAGAGACCATCTAAAAGACCAGAGCGCGCCTTGGTCGAAGAGGAAGTGGGAGAACCCCATGATTGACCTCGAGATGGCTCTCCTAAACGGCGATATCACACGAGTTAAGATGCTATACCACAAATACTTCTGGCCGAACTGGCAGAGCGATCCGAACTTGGCGGCGTATCTTATCGAGATATGTCAGCAGAAATACGTATTTACTCAGCAGGAGGTGAGTTTGGGATATGTCTGAAGCGTTTACTAAACCTTTAATGGACTCAGGCAACAGAAGGGAGTTTGATAGTGGAGCGGTGCGTGATATGGAGGCTGGTAAAGGACGTTGCGATTTGCTGCCAGCTTGCGCGTTACTCCGTCTTTCTAGGCATTACGAAGCCGGGGCTAATAAGTATAGCGCGAGGAACTGGGAGAAGGGCGTTCCTATATCCGTTATGCTCGACTCCGGCCTACGCCATCTTTTCAAATACCTTGACGGTCGAACCGATGAAGATCACCTGGCGGCAGCGGCTTGGAACATTCTTGGCGCTATGTGGATGGAAGAAAAAAGACCCGATCAGCAAGACTTGGAGGTAAGGAAGACGGCGAGTCAGGTCGGCGACGAGGTTCTTGAGGAGATGAGGGAAGACTATATTCAAAAATCTAAATCGGTATTGGGAACTATTGAGGAAAGTCGCGAGAATCCTGAGAAGCGAGGCTGCGGAAATTGTAAATATGACGGTTTGCCATCTGGACCTTGTCTATATTTCGACATTTGCAGAGGGGCTCCTAAAAGTATAAGAAAAGACAACTGGGAGCCGAAACAAGAAAATGTGGATGGAAGAAAAAAGACCATGCAGCAGGAGTTAGACACGAGGAATATTGCCAGTTATGTCGGCAACGAGGTTCTTGAGGAGAAAAAAACATATCTTCAAAGACGGGCCGCCACTTGTGCACATCGAATAGTTTCGACAACGACAAACGAATATTTTCATTGTCATCGAACCAAGGAGTGCGATGTGGAAAATAATTATCAATTATGGCGGGCTCATTCCGAATACACACCTAAGGAGGAACCAAATGACTAACAAAATAACGCTCTTAGCAGGACGGAGTCTCCTGCAACTAAAGAAGCATTCGCCTGTCATCCTCATGGCGGCTGGAGCCGTGGGATTCGTAGGAACCGTGGTCCTTGCTGTGAAAGCGACGCCTAAGGCAGAAGTCATAATGGAGAACTGCAAAGACGATCTCTCGAACGTCACAGAGCTCCTGGCGAGCGAGCGAGATGACTACAGTGAAGACGATGCCAAGAAAGACAAGCAGATCATCATCACCAAAACTGCCTGGGGCCTTTGCAAGGCGTATGGACCTGCAGCACTCACAGGCGCCACCACTCTGACGTGCTTCTTCGGAGCATTCGGTATCATGTCAAAGCGGAATGCCGCTGCGATGGCACTTGTGAAGCTCTCGGAGAAGGCGTTCACTGAGTACCGAGAGCGTGTGCGCGAGCGACTCGGGGAGGAAGAGGAGAAGGGTCTTTACCGCGGCACGAAGGCCATCGAGATTACGGATGAGAAGGGAAAGAATAAAAAGGTGATGGCAGTAGACCCTAATCAGCCGTCTATGTACGCTCGATGGTTCGCCGAGGGCTTCTCCAAGGAATGGGACCCGAGCCCTGAGTACAACGAGATGCTCCTGACGGCGCAGCAGGCATATTTCAACATGAAGCTGCAGAAGAACGGCTACGTCTTCCTGAATGATGTTTACGAGGCGCTCGGCTTCGAGGTCACCAGCTACGGCCAGATTGTGGGATGGGTGCTGCCCAAAGGACCCCATGAGGGCGATGGTTATATTGACTTCGGCCTTCTGAACAGCGATTACGAGGAGGCCATGGCCATGCAGAACGGCGTGACACACACCATCGATGGCCGAGCGATTACGAATGCAATTCTGCTGGATTTCAACGTGGACGGTGTTGTATATGACAAAATTTAAGGAGAGGAAGATCCCTGCTGAAATCGAGTGCGAGCGGTGCGGAGCCGATATCCATGAAAACGAGCCCTCCTTCCTCATGCCCGTGGGGGAGGAGGATCTCATGGTGTGCTGGCGCTGCCGGGCCGAGATGCAGTTTTGGGATAACGATTATGAAGACGCCTAAGTGGTCGGATAATCTCGGATGTTTCTTGGTAGTCCTTCTGTCGCTATGCGCAGGGGCTGCTATGGCAATCATCTTTATTGCAGCTAAGATATTTACTTGGCTACTCTTTTGAAAGGAGAAACAATGCTTAAACAGCACTGCGATATTTGCGATAGCGTGATCACCGGACACGACCAGTTCGTACACCTTAAGAGATTTAGCAAAGATGTGACGGAGATGGTTATTTGTGAAAGGTGCGGTAAAAAGATTTACAGTTATTACGCTGACAAAACATGCGATAACACGGACAAATTAATTAAAGTATTGGATGGGGGGTTTGAGTGGTGATCAAAAACATTCTGATATTTGTTGGCGGCTTTGCTACTGGATGCGCGTGCGCTTATACTGTGGTACGTAAAGCTGTAATGGCGGAGGCTGAGCGTGAGATTGAGGAGATACGAGAATTCTACGAAGAAAAGCTCGAAGATGGTTTTAAGGCCAATGTGGTCTTGCAAGACAAGCTCAGTGAGGTGACGGAAGCAGAAAACGGAGAGCTTGAGACGTCTAGTATGCATTATCTTCGTACAAGCGCAATGGAGAAGCCTCCTCTGGAATCTCTCGTGCGCAACAATGAACGTCGCGGAAAGGGGACTATTGTCCGTAAACCACACACTATATCGATTGAGGCGTTCATGAACGATGACGAGCTGCGTGACGGCCGTGCGCTCAAAAAGGTGACTATCGTCCACCATAGCGATAACGTCTTTACGGATGAAAACGGCGACGTTATGATGGGCCCTGCCGAGTTCATTGGGGAGGATGCGTACGAGACGCTGTTCCGCAGTGAAGGTGGCATCGACATTCTCTACTGCCGCAATGAAGAACTCGGCGTGGATTACGAGATTGAGTGCGCGCATGAGCCGTATTTTCCGGAGCCAGAGGAGGAAGAGGAAGCTCCGAAGCCGGCAAGAAAGCCTCGGAAGAAGAAAGTGGAAGTGCCTCGGCCTGAAGATATGGAAGAGGACGAAGAATAAGGAGGCGCTTTTATGGGTAAAGTGAGTGGTGTGAAAGCACATCGCAGGGATACTGAGCCCATGACATACTTCGAATGGCTTTGCCAGGGTGTTAGGGAGGAGGGTGGTCACTATGACATCCTCCTCTCGAAGCTCCATTCTAGACGCTTTTACTGGTCTGTTCCTAATGATGACAACAGGGCTGGAGACGGTGAGTATTTGAGGTATGAGTATGGGGATAGATACCCTGGTAAGTGTACGGTTTTGGAGATGTTAGTGGCGCTTTCTAACCGTATTTGTTTCCAAATGGGTGGATTTGTGAGCGATAATAGTCAGAGTAGATGGTTTTGGGAGATGATTGAGAATCTGGGCTTGATTGGGTTTACTGATGAGGCTTGGAGTGTGGGTTATAGAAGCGTTTACGGACGAAAATCTGGTCAAAAAGAGGGTTTAAACGCCGAATTTCATGAAATAATCACTGTGTTTTTGGACAGAGAATATGATGCATTTGGGACACCTAATTGCTTCAAATTCAAAAAACGGCAAAACGGGCTCCAAAACCGTGAAATTTGGTATCAAATGATGGATTATTTGGAAGAAAATTATCCAATTTAATGGGGTTTTTTGATGCGGTTAATAGCGTTTTGGGACGGTTAAAATTGAAAGTGTGTACCTTCATAAACCCGGTTGTTTACAGGAAAAATCAGCTTTTTTGATCTATTTGGGACACTGATACATATATTCTTATATAAAATAAATACATATAAATATACGTATTTTAGCCCCTTTCCAGCCATTTTCCCTGTAAAATCTACAGCTAACAGAAACAAGTGTGTCCCGTCCCACCTCACCGTCCCAACCGGTATTTTCATCAAAAATCAAGCGAAAGGAGGATCGAAGTGGATTTTTATCAAATTAGGTCATTTCCGTCCCATAGAAAAGAAGATCCGCCATCGATCAAACCCTGTTTTATTGTTAAAAAGACAAAAGATCTCCTCGTTAGGGGAGGAAGCTTCTATGCTGTATGGAATGAAGAGAAAGGTTTATGGTCTACTGATATATTTGACGTCGTACGTATAATCGATAACGAGTTGTATGAGTATCAGCAGAACAGATGCAGAGAAGGTGTAGTGAAAGCAGTTTATGACTTTTCTACAAATGTTTGGAATGACATGAACAAGTTCTTTAAGTCTCTACCAGACTCGAGAGTGCAACTTGACGCAAAGGTTACTTTTTTAAATGATGAAGTTAAGAAGAGTGACTACATTTCAAAAAGGCTTCCTTATGCGTTAGAAGAAGGATCCTTTGACGCGTACGAAGAAATGATGTCTACTCTATATGACCAGGAAGAGAGAGATAAACTTGAGTGGGCCATCGGAGCAATTCTTACAGGAGATTCAAAAGATATTCAGAAGTTCATCGTACTCTATGGTGAAGCTGGTAGTGGTAAGTCGACGTTTCTTCATATTGTCGAAAAATTACTGAAAGGTTACTGGATATCCTTTGAAGCGAAAGCTCTTACTACAGCTTCAAATTCTTTTGCTCTTGAGGCTTTCCGAGAAGACCCATTAGTCGCGATTCAGCACGATGGGGATCTATCAAGGATCGAGGATAACACAAAACTTAACTCAATTGTATCTCATGAACCAATGCGAGTTAATGAGAAGAACAAACCAACTTACCAATCCCAAACAAATTGCTTTTTATTTATGGGTACTAATAGGCCTGTTAAAATCACAGATGGCAAGAGTGGTCTTATCAGGAGGCTCATTGATGTTATACCTTCCGGACGCAAGGTTCCTGAGAAAAGGTATGATGCCCTCATTCAGCAGATTGACTTTGAACTAGGAGCGATAGCTGACCACTGCATAAAAAGGTACCGAGAGCTTGGTAAAAACTATTATACTAGGTATAGAGCTACTGATATGATGTTAAAGACAGATGTGTTCTATAACTTTGTTGAAGCACACTATCATGTGTTTGCTGATCAAGATGGTATCGGTGTTAGTCAAGCCTATGCGATGTATAAGGCATATTGTGACGAGACTTTGGTTGACTTTAAGTTACCAATGTATAAGTTCCGTGAGGAGCTTAAGAATTACTTCAAAACATTCACAGAGAAGACTAGAATTGAGGGCGTCCAACTTAGGAGTTATTATTGTGGGTTTCTTAAAGAGAAATTTACTTCTGTTGAGGAGAAGCTCAATGATCCTCCAGTCTCTATCACTCTCGATTATTCCAGTTCTTTAATTGACGAAACCCTTCGTGACTGTCTAGCTCAGTATGCGACAGATGAAGGAATACCACAACAGCGTTGGAGCGAGGTAAGGAAGAAGCTTCGTCATATTGATACAAGTAGGCTACATTATGTGAAGCCTCCTGAGAATCATATTGTGATAGACTTTGATTTGAAGGATGAGAAAGGAAAAAAGTCTTTTGAAAAGAATTTGGAAGCTGCTTCTAAGTGGCCAGCAACTTACGCAGAGCTTAGTAAAGGAGGAGCTGGTATTCACCTTCACTATATTTATGGGGGAGAAGTGAAGGAGCTTAGTAATGTTTATGATAAAGACATAGAGGTCAAGGTGTTTATTGGAGGCTCGGCTCTTCGTCGTAAACTAACTAAATGCAACAACATACCAGTTGCAAAGATCAGTACAGGATTACCAGTGAAAGGAGAAAAGATGGTAAACAGGGAAGTAGTCATATCCGAGAAGTCTATTCGCTCGATGATCGAACGTAACCTAAAGAAAGAGTTCCATCCTGGGACCAAGCCGAGCGTAGACTTTATTTATAAGATACTCGATGACGCATACAAAGATGGCGTTCACTACGACGTCACTGATATGCGTCAGAAGGTACTCAACTTTGCCATGTCCTCTACAAACCAGTCTGAATATTGTATTAAACTCGTTAATAAGATGCAATTTAAGTCGGATGATATTTCAGCTCCTGGTGAGTATGATGGAGAGCAACCATTGGTGTTCTTTGATGTTGAGGTGTTTCCGAACTTGTTCTTGGTGGTGTACAAGAAAGAGGGAGGAGAGAAAGTCCGTCTGTTCAATCCGAAACCTTCCGATATTGAGAAAATGATGTTGTTCAAACTTGTTGGGTTTAACAACCGCAGGTATGATAATCACATTCTCTATGCCTGCTATTTGGGTTACTCGGTTAGTGAAATCTACAATCTGAGTCAGAAGATGATAAATGGTTCAAAGAACTGTATGTTCGGAGAAGCTTATAATCTGTCATATGCGGATATTTATGACTTCTCTAATAAAAAACAGTCTCTTAAGAAATGGGAGATTGAGCTAGGTCTTCATCATCATGAGTGCCCGTTCAAATGGGACGAGGAAGTGCCTGAGAGCGAGTGGTTAGCAGTGGGTAACTATTGTGATGACGACGTTGATGCTACAGAGGCTACTTTCTTTGCCCGTAAGCAGGATTTTATAGCTCGTCAGATCTTGGCAGAGCTTTCTGGCCTAACTGTGAATGACACAACTCAGCAACACGCAGCAAAGATCATCCTTGAGGGAGACCCGAAAGCGAAAGAGAAGTTCGTTTACACCGATTTGTCAGAAATGTTCCCTGGGTATAAGTTTGATCATGGAAAAAGCGAATACCGAGGGGTTGATCCTAGTGAAGGAGGTTACGTATATGCAAGTCCTGGAATGTATGGGAATGTGGCTCTACTTGACGTGGCGTCGATGCATCCTACTAGTGCAATAGTCATGGATATCTTTGGTCCTTATACTAAAAACTTTCGTGATATCTATGAGGCTCGACTCGCCATCAAGAAACACCGCTTGGAAGACGCTAAAAAGATGTTTGGCGGAAAACTGGAAAAATATCTGGGAAGCAGTGAAGACGCCGATGGACTTGCTTACGCATTAAAGATCGTCATCAATAGCGTTTACGGCTATACCTCCGCGACGTTCGACTCCAAATTCAAAGATCCTCGCAATAAAGATAATATAGTGGCAAAGCGGGGAGCTTTATTTATGATCGATCTCCAGTTTGCTTGTAAGGAGAAAGGTTATAATGTGGTCCACATTAAGACTGACTCGATTAAGATAGCTGATGCAACACAAGAAGCCATCGATTTTGTGATGGAGTTTGGGAGGAAGTATGGATACACCTTTGAACACGAAGCAACTTACGACAGGTTCTGCCTGCTCAACGATGCTGTGTATGTCGCAAGAGAAGGAAGTGATCGCTGGACTTCCACTGGAACACAGCTTATACACCCGTATGTCTTTAAAACGCTATTTAGTTGCGAACCGATAGACTTCCAAGATCTCTGCGAAACCAAATCTGTAACAACCGCTTTATATTTGGACATGAACGAAACACTCCAAGAAGACGAGCATGATTATCATTTTATCGGTAAGGTTGGTTTGTTCTGTCCGATTAAGTCTGGATGTGGCGGCGGTCTTCTCTGTAGGGAGAAAGAAGGGAAATATTATGCTGCCACTGGCACTAAGGGTCACAGGTGGATGGAAGCAGAGATAGTTAGGTCTCTTGGAAAAGAAGCCGATATCGACATGTCTTATTTCGAGAACCTAGCTGAGGCTGCTAAGAAAGCTATCGAAAACTTTGGAGGGTTCGACTGGTTCGTATCTGAGAAGCCGTATGACAAAGAGGATAATGATATCCTACCATTTTGAAAGGAGAACAAACATGGCAAAGAATAGGCCTAATCTTGTAATCGAGGACGCCCGTCTCATCTTCAAAAACTTTGGCGGTAAGGAGGGGCAGTACAACCGCGCAGGGGATCGGAACTTCTGCGTTATTCTTCCAGAGGACACGGCTGCTCGGCTTTTGGAGGATGGGTGGAATGTCCGCAGACTCCGAGCCCGCGATGAGGAGGAGAAGGGTGATCCATATTTGGCGGTGAAGGTTCGCTTTGAGCCGAAGCCCCCGAAGATCCATCTGATTCGTCTCGGCAGGGCCAACGCCCTAACAGAAGAAGACGTCAACGTCCTCGACTGGGCCGATATCGAGAGGGCCGATGTCATTATCAGTCCTTTTGACTACGATCTGACTAGATCGGGTGGCAAGAAAGGCATCTCAGCTTACCTCAAATCGCTTTATGCTACCGTAGAGGTAGATGAGTTCGAGGAGCGTTATCTTGCGCCAGAGGACTCAGCAGCGGCCTCTGTGGGAGGTTGTGGGAACTGTGATGCTTGCGATGGGTCTTGTCATAAAGAAAATGCCGATTAATCTCGACGAAAACCAAAGAAAAGCGGTTGATAAGCTGCGATCCGGCTCTCTTCTCGTGGGGGGAGTCGGGTCCGGAAAGTCCCGCACGGCTCTTGCGTGGTATTTTGAAAGTTGTGGCGGCATCTGCAACCCCTTTTCTTTTATGGAGTATGAAAGACCTCTATTTATTATAACAACAGCTAAGAAGAGGGATTCTCTGGAATGGGAGAGTGAAACCATTCCGTTCATGGTAAACAACCTCGTTGTAGATTCCTGGAACAACATTACAAAATACACGCAAATCGAAAACTCATATTTTCTGTTTGACGAGCAGAGGCTTGTTGGGAGTGGAGTGTGGGTTAAGTCGTTTTTGAAGATAGCTAAGAAGAACCAATGGATATTACTCACTGCCACCCCAGGAGATAGTTGGATGGATTACATCCCTGTCTTCTTAGCAAATGGGTTTTATAAGAATCGAACAGAGTTTTGTAATCGTCATGTGGTATTCAAGCGCTTTGTGAAGTTTCCGATTATTGATAGGTTTGTAGAAGTCCACAGACTTGAGAGAAGGAGGGAAGAGATCACCGTGAGACTTGATTATTCAAGACAGACGGTTCATCATGAGAAAGAATTTGAGTGTTCATATGATAAAGAGATGTTTAAACAAGTTCTCATTGATAGATGGAATCCGTACAACGATGAGCCAGTAAAGAACGTGAGCGAGTATTGTTATACTCTTCGTAAGGTGGTGAACTCTTCCGACAGCAGGATTGTAACATTATCTCATTTACTCGACAGACACCCTCGCATCATCGTGTTTTATAACTTTGACTACGAGCTCGATATTCTCAAGAACGCAGATTGGCCAGAGTACGTTTCCATCGCTGAGTGGAATGGCCATAAACATCAGGCGATTCCATCTTCTGAGTCGTGGTTATATTTAGTTCAGTACACCGCTGGTGCTGAAGGATGGGAGTGCACAGTAACGGACACCGTTGTTTTCTATTCCAAGAACTACTCATACAAAGCAACCGTTCAGGCAGCTGGTCGAATTGATCGCCGCAATACACCATATAAGGATCTTTACTATTATAAGTTCTCTTCTGATTCCTGGATTGATAAAGGAATCAATAGAGCTTATAATGCTAAAGAAACCTTCAATGAGTCATATTTTAGCGAAAATTAGCCTCGCGCGAAAAACATACGGTATAATAGAAGGGAAGAGAATGTGACTAACACTCTCTTTTCGTTTACCAGAAAGGAGCACGGTTTGAAACTGGAATCAGATTTTCAGTCTCGCCTTAAACTAGAGATACGAACATTATTTCCAGGCTCTATTGTTTTGAAGACGGACCCAAATGATATTCAAGGTTTCCCAGATCTTCTCGTCCTGTGGTATGAAAGGTGGGCGGCCCTTGAAGTAAAGAGAAAAAGCAATAGCGCGGTTCGTCCAAATCAAAAATATTATATTGATCAGTTGAACAAAATGTCCTTTGCAAGTTTTATATCGCCATCAACAGAGGAGGTGGTACTTAATGAACTTCAACGATCATTCCGACCTTAAGGGTTATCATGCATTTCTTGGGGCAAGCAAGTACCACTGGATTCGATATGATGGGGCTAAGCTTGACGATGCTTATTTGAAGCATCTCGCTACACAGAGAGGAACAAAGCTTCACGAGTTTGCTTGCGAATGCATCGAGCTTGGACAGAAACTTCCAAAATCTAACAAAACCTTGAACCTCTATGTGAACGATGCAATTGGGTTCAAGATGTCGCCTGAGGTCACGTTATTCTTTTCTGAAAATTGCTTTGGCACAGCCGATGCGTTATCTTTTAGAAAGAACTTTCTCCGTATTCATGATTTAAAGACCGGAATAACAGAAGCTCATATGGACCAGCTTATGGTCTATTCTGCTCTATTCTGTCTTGAGTATTCTGTCAACCCTTGTGATATTGGTGTAGAGCTTCGTATTTACCAATCCAACCAAGTCGTGGTTCACGAGCCAGATCCCGAGGATGTTCAGGAGATCATGAATAAAATCATAACGTTTGACAAGAGGATTGAAAAACTTAAGATGGGAGAGTGACCTCATTGCCAAAGAACGAACTCAAGCATTACGGAACGCCACGACATTCTGGTCGCTATCCCTGGGGAAGTGGGGACCAACCATATCAGAGCAGTCAAAACTTTCTAGCCTTTATTGCAGAAATGCGTAAAGGTGGAATGACTGACACCGATATTGCAAAAACTATGGGCATTAGCACCACGACATATCGTGCCCGCAACTCTATAGCCAAAGCAGAACAACGCGCCGCTCAAAGGGCAGAAGTTCTTCGCCTTGTCGATAAGGGCATGTCGAACGTCGCAATTGGTAAGCAGATGGGCCTCAATGAGTCATCTGTCCGTAATCTTCGAAACGACGCGCTTGCTGACAGGGCCGATATGGCTCGTAAGACGGCCGACATGCTGAAGCGTCAAGTTGCCGAGAAGACATATCTTGACGTTGGGGCAAACAGCGAGCGTTTTGTTGGAGTTAGTAGAGAGAAGATGAACGTGGCGATCGCCATGCTTAAAGAAGAAGGATACGATATCAAATACCTAAAAGTAGAACAGCAAGGTAATATTGGTAAGTATACTTCTATGAAGATCCTCACTGCTCCTGGTGTTGGCTACAAAGAGCTTTACGATAACAAGAAATCCGTTAGACAAATCGATGAGACTCTTGATAATGATGGATCTGAGTATAATCTTATGCGAACTCCAAAAAGCATATCCTCAAGCAGGGTTGCCATTCGTTACGATGAAGATGGCGGCACAAACAAAGATGGCGTTATAGAACTTCGTCGAGGAGTTAACGATTTATCTTTAGGTGAAAAGAACTATGCTCAGGTTCGTATTGCGGTTGATGGAACTCATTACCTGAAAGGCATGGCAATCTATTCAGATGATATTCCAAAAGGTAAAGATGTTATTTTTAACACCAATAAATCTAAATCTACCCCAATGATTGGTGAAAAGGATAATACGGTTCTTAAACCACTTAACAACGATAAAGATCTGCCTTTTGGCTCTATTGTCAGACAGAAAGCTGACATGTCAGGAAAAGACATTTCAGCACTGAACATCGTTGGTTATAAAGATGAGAGTGGTGAAGAAGGAGCTTGGGGCCGTTGGTCTAAATCGTTATCTGCGCAGATGCTTTCAAAGCAGAGCCCAGAACTCGTGAAACGTCAACTTGATATTGCGTTGAAGATGAAGCAAGAAGGCCACGATGAGATCATGTCGCTTACAAACCCCGCTGTAAAAAAGAAGCTACTTGAAAGCTTTGCTGATGAGTGCGATTCTGGCTCTGTTCATATGAAAGCTGCAGCCTTGCCAAGACAGCGGACTCACGTTCTTCTTCCACTTCCTGGTATTAAAGAGGATCAATGCTACACTACAAATTATCAAAATGGTGAAAAAGTTGCACTCATTCGATACCCTCATGGTGGTATTTTCGAGATTCCAGAACTAACAGTTAACAATAGAGGGCAAGAAGGAAAGAAGACGCTTGGTACAGCTAAAGATGCTATTGGTATACACCCCAAGGTAGCTGAGCGTTTATCCGGAGCCGATTTCGATGGCGACACAGTAATTGTCTTCCCGACAAAGGGTATTAATTTGCGCACTTCGGCCCCTCTTGATGGTCTTCGTAACTTTAGCCCTAAAGAAGCATATCCTGCTTATGAAGGTATGAAACGAATGACGTCCACGGTCAAACAGCAGGAGATGGGTAAAGTTTCAAACTTAATTACTGACATGACAATCAAAGGTGCCAAGCCAGATGAAATTGCAAGGGCTGTTCGACATTCGATGGTTGTTATTGATGCTGAAAAGCATAATCTTAACTATAAACAGTCAGCGATTGACAATGGTATTTCTCAGCTTAAAGAGAAGTATCAAGGCGGAGCAAATCGTGGCGCTTCCACTATTGTCTCCAGAGCAAGTTCTGTTGTTTATGTAGATCAAAGAAAACCAAGGCCTTTCCGAGAGGGTGGGCCAATTGACCCATTAACTGGTAAAAAGGTTTATGTTGATACTGGTGAAACCTATAATCGGTATAGAACAGACATCTTACCAGATGGTAGCAGAGTTCGTACTCCAATAGGAGAGCCTATAAAAAGAAAGTCCACATCTACAAGAATGGCGGAAACAGATGATGCCCGCACCTTATCTTCTGGAGAGCGCGTCGAAGCATTATATGCAAACCATGCAAACACATTAAAGTCTCTTGGAAACCAGTCTCGAAAAGAGACCCTCCAAATAACGCCCGCTAAATATAATCCTTCAGCTAAAAAAGCATATGCAGAAGAAGTAAATTCCCTTAATGCTAAGCTAGATAACGCTTTACGAAATAGCCCCCGTGAAAGACAAGCCCAGCTATTAGCAGGGATTATTATGAAGGCTAAAAGAGACGCTAATCCAAACATAGACCCCTCTGAATTAGGAAAGCTTAGAAACCAGTCCCTAGCAGAAGCAAGGAGTCGTACTGGTGCTGGTAAAGAAAGAGTAAATATAACCGTCCGTGAATGGGAAGCTATACAGGCAGGCGCTATAAGTAATAATAAACTATCTCAGATACTAGATAATACAGACCTTGATAGAGTGCGTGAACTAGCAACGCCTAGGCCTAGAGCCAGGCTAACCTCCGCTACTCTTTCTAGAGCTAAAGCAATGTTGAATGCAGGACAGACACAAGCAGAAGTTGCTAATGCTTTAGGAGTTTCAATTACAACAATCTTAGAAGAACTATGAGTGAAAGGAGAATGGACCTATGAAAGTTGATCCTATCAACACATTTGAAGCACTTGAAGAAGAAATAAAGAACAACGATGTAATGCTTACAACATTTGACAATCCTTATGATCCGTTCACTCAGTTCGATGAATGGTACAATTATGATCAGTCTATGGGATACTGCACGTGTGGCTTGATCGATAGAGTTAGTTGGTACTCTGATGAGTTAAGTGAACTTGATCAAAAGATAGAGGTGGTTCGAGCGATTAATAGTATTCTTTCTGATGTTGGAACCGAGATCTATAAAAAAGTAACTAAACAAGGATTGT
>QMCE01000268.1_pt1 | contig 44854 bp, 40 predicted proteins | sample 1821851 | NCBI WGS metagenome assembly QMCE01 (sample SAMN09453174, study PRJNA476694) | Termite gut metagenome, whole genome shotgun sequencing project. | isolation source: worker | host: Odontotermes sp. | place: South Africa:Pretoria | collected 2016-01-28 | reverse complement strand
TTTTTATGCGAAAAAAGTGAAAGAAAGCAAGGTCAAAAGATTGAAATAATTATCTGGGTGAGGATTTGTAAAAATGAAAAAACCGCTTACTATTGCAATCGCGGGCTTTGGTGATAGGGGAAGCACATATGCCTCTATGCAGAAGCTTTTCCCTGAAAAGATGAAAATAATTGCAGTTGCCGATATTCGGCCTCAGAGAGTGGCTCTTGCAAAAAGCCTCTATGGTATACCGGATGAAAACTGCTTTCCAAGTGCCGAGGAGATGCTTTCGAAAGGAAAAATCGCAGATGTCATGTTCATTTGTACAATGGACAGACAGCATGTAGACCATGCGATACCTGCACTGAAGCTTGGCTATAATGTGCTGATGGAGAAACCGATTTCACCCGACCTCTCTAAATGCAAAGAGATTCTTGAGGTTGCTGAAAACAGCAGCGGGAAAATCGTGCTTTGCCATGTGCTGAGATATACGGTTTTTTATAACACACTCAAGGAGATAATCAGAAGCAAGAGGATAGGAGATATTGTCTCTGTGAATGCCACGGAGAATGTCGGATACTGGCATCAGGCACACAGCTTTGTCAGAGGCAATTGGCGAAATTCCGAAGAAACCAGCCCCATGATTTTGCAAAAATCCTGCCATGACATGGATATTCTGATGTGGCTTACAGGCAAACAGGCAAAATGTGTTTCGTCTGTCGGCGGCACTTATCTTTTCAAAAAGGATAGAGAACCTGAAGGAGCAACGGATTTCTGCCTTTCGGGCTGTAAAGCGAAGGAAAACTGTATATTCGACACTGAAAAAATTTATGTGACGAATACGAAAACCGGCATCAACGCAAATGCCGGCTCTTGGATTACTTCTGTTGTCAGCAATGAAAACACACCCGAAAGCACATATACCGCTTTACAGAACGGTCAGTATGGCAGATGTGTTTACAGATGCGATAATAATGTCGTTGACCATCAAAACGTGAATATTGGAATGACAGACGGCTCAACGCTCAGCTTTACAATGTGTGCTTTTACTGAGGATTGCTTCCGTGAGTTCAAGGCGATGGGCACGCTTGGCGAGATTAAGGCTGACACCAAGAGCAATACAATAAGCGTGAGAGTTTTCGGAGGGGAAGAGGAGATAATCGACCTCAAAAGCATCGGAAGCGATTTGAAGGGGCATGGCGGGGGAGACAGCGGCATAATTGCTGATTTCCTTGATATGCTTATAGATGAGACAGAGCCTAATGACCGCACCACAACGCTTGAGGCCTCTATGACAAGCCACTATCTGGCCCTTGCGGCGGAGAAATCACGCTTATGCGGCGGAAAGCCGATTGACATGAAAGAATTCATTGATAGCTGATAAATAAGAAGCCGTGATAATCCCGGCTTTTTATTTCATATGCAATCTTCAAAGGTGCATGTTTCATCGGGCGTTTCAAACTCTATCGTTGCGTGATGGATACCCTCATTTTTGAGAAGCGAGCGAATTTCCATCTTGGTTTCCGCCAAAGCATCCATAGCAATGCTCTCACCAAGGGTTATGTGTACTGTAAGAACATTATACTCGTCATCTAACGACCAGATATGCAAGTCATGGACATTTGAGACATTTTCAATCCCTTCAAGCTTTTCAATGATATGCTCACGGTCTACATCGGTCGGAACACCCTGCAGCAAAATCGGAAGCACCTGCTTGATATTCTTGAATATATTGAAAAGCACAAAGCAGGCAATTGCAATTGAGAGGATGGGGTCAATGATTGAAATTCCTGTGATGTGCATCACGATTGAGCCGACAAGAACCGCCGCCCAGCCGAGGACATCTTCAAGCAGGTGAAGCGAGACAACCCGTTCATTAACAGAGCTGCCCTTTCTTGTGCGCAGAACCGCTATGCCGTTTATTACTATACCGATTATGGCGAGAATAAGCATGCCGCCCGCATTTGTCTCCTGCGGAGAAATCAGGCGTGGAATGGCTTCGGTTATTACGAAAACGCTGCCCACTATCAGTACCACAGAATTAATGATTGCCCCTAAGAGTGAAAAGCGCTTGTAGCCGTAAGTATACTGTCTCGTGCTGCCTTTTTTTGACAGCTTTTGAAAATACCACGCCAGACCAAGCGAAAGGCTGTCGCCGAAATCATGTACGGCGTCGGAGATGATAGCAATGCTGTTTGTGAAAAGCCCGCCGACAAGCTCGATTATTGTGAAGGCTAAATTCAGAAAGAACGCTACGCCGATGTTTCCGTCAGTATGTGCATGGTTATGACTGTGCTCATGATTATGTGCCATTATGTTTTCCTCCTCAAAACTATTCTGTTACGTGCTTGATACCCTGATTTATCATGGCTCTGACATGGCTGTCAGATAGAGAATAAAAGACAGTTTTGCCGTCCTTGCGGCCTTTAATCAGCCTTGCGTTCTTCAGAGCCTTGAGCTGGTGGGATATGGCAGACTGCGTCATGTTAAGAAGAAGGGCAATATCCCCGACGCACACCTCGGCTTCGAAAAGAACATAGAGAATTCTTATGCGGGTGGAATCACCGAAGGCCTTGAAAAGCTCTGTTAAGTCATAAAGGATTTCTTCCTCTGGCATTTCTCCTTTTACGGCTTCAATTACATTGCCTTGTGTATGACTATAGATTTTATTATAAAACATGATATACCTCACTAATGAATATATGAACATCTGTTCATATATTCATTATAATTGTTTATTTCACTTTGTCAAGCATTTTTCTTTTATTTTATCTCAGAATGTGTTAAAGTTAAATGGGTGATAAAATGGGAATTACAGTAAAATCGTTTGAATCGAAAGCTGAAATGTATGCTTACATAACATCTTTGCTGCCGACTGTGACAGAAGAAGCTGACAGCATTGTTTCAGTGCTTGCCAATTCTTCGGCACTTCTCAATATGTTTCTGAAAAATATCAATTGGGTTGGTTTTTATCTTTTGCAGGATGAAGTGCTCAAGCTCGGCCCGTTTCAGGGCAAGCCTGCCGTGACGAGAATTGAAATAGGGCAAGGTGTGTGCGGAGCGGCGGCATTGGAAAAGAAAACGCAGATTATTGACAATGTTCATGAGTGCGATAATCATATTGCGTGTGACATATCTTCCGCCTCGGAGATTGTTCTTCCCATGATGGCAGGTGAGAAGCTTATTGGTGTTCTTGACATTGACAGCCCGCAAAAAGCAAGATTTGACGATGAAGACAAGCGCGGGCTTGAGCTCTTTGTCAGCGAGCTGTTAAAGTATATTTAATTGCCGCAAAGCCTTGACATCAAAGCGTATATTATGTTAATATATGTCTTACGTTTGAGGCGAAACGGCATATGGAGAGGTGTCCGAGTGGTTTAAGGAGCTAGTCTTGAAAACTAGTGATCCCGCAAGGGACCGTGGGTTCGAATCCCACCCTCTCCGCCAGTCCGGCAAAGCCGGACAGGGTCGTGGGGGATTACGTTAGTAATACCCAGACCCAATGAGACAGTTGAGAGTGAGCGTAGCGACGTGCGCAGCATATAGTGGAGAGTTAAGAGTTAAGGACAAGAAAAACTTCCCATGGGATGAGAACCTCATGTTTTTCCACTATCAACTATAAACTTTCCATTATAAACTGCACCACACGGAGAAGTACCCAAGTGGTGAAGGGGCTCCCCTGCTAAGGGAGTAGGTCGGGTAACTGGCGCGAGGGTTCAAATCCCTCCTTCTCCGCCATCCATCACAAACTGTGCTAACGCTACGTATGTGATGGATTTTTCATATCAGCATAGGTTTTTCGATTTGAACCCGTAGGCATAGCTGTTGCGTAGCCTCGGCGAAGCAACTGCGCAGGTCTGCGAACTTGTGAGCAGACGAAGAATCCCTCCTTCTCCGCCATCCATCACAAACTGTGCTAACGCTACGTATGTGATGGATTTTTCATATTGGAATTGGTGATTACCTTGATGAAGAATCGCCGGACTCATATGTTGTGGACTTTTTTACGGCTTACTTTCCAAAGCGAAAGATTGTTGCGTCCGTATTGGGGAATACTGAAATTAACACCTATCCATTGTTTGAGGCTCTGCTTGATGAGACAGTTTCTTGATTTGAGCAAAGTGGAGGTATATGCTTTCCTGGTACATAGAGGGAAGCTAAAATTCATATAAGGCATGGGAAAAACGCAAAAGCTGTCTCTTCAATGTGAGGTGGCTTTTTTTCTTGCAATTCCTCATGATATGTGATAAACTGTTTTCTACTGCGGCACAGCCGTGCTTCATAGACGGACAAATACTATATTTTGGAGAATAAATGGAAAGATTTTCAGAGAACTATTTAATTATTGACGAGCGTGTTTTACCTGAGGTGTTTCAAAAGGTGATTCATGCTAACAATCTTTTGGAAAACGGGGAGGCGAGGAATACCTCCGAGGCCACGAAGATGGCGGGGATTTCCCGCAGCGTCTATTATAAATACAGAGACGCCGTTTTCCCGTATGTGAAGCGTGAGAACAGTGAGATAATCACTGTGCAGCTTGTATTGATGGACAGACCCGGAATTCTGATGAATTTGTTGGCATTCTTCTATAAGGCAAATGCCAATATCCTGACGGTGAATCAGAACATTCCTGTCAGAGGCCGTGCCCTCGTTTCGGTTTCAGCCAAATCAAACCGAATGAGCATCACTGAGGAAGATTTCCTTGAGGGCTTGAGGGAAGTTGAAGGCGTTGTTAAAATTGACAGTATAGCATAAGGAGAAAATGATGGCAGATATAGCAATTTTGGGTCATGGAGTTGTCGGCTCGGGCGTGATGGAAGTAATAGAGACGCACAGAGAAAGCCTGCTGGAAAGAGCTAAAGAGGAGATAAACGTCAAGTATATTCTTGATTTGCGTGATTTTCCTGAAACATCTTATTCGGGTAAATTCACGAAGAGCTTTGATGAGATATTGAACGATGACAGCGTTAAGATTGTAGTTGAGGTTATGGGCGGGCTGCACCCGGCCTATGATTATGTCAAGGCATGCCTTGAAAACGGCAAAAGCGTCGTAACCTCGAATAAAGAGCTTGTGGCGTCTAAAGGAGCAGAGCTGCTTAGAATTGCAAGAGGTAATAATCTCAATTTTCTGTTTGAGGCAAGCGTGGGCGGGGGGATACCGATAATCCGCCCAATCAGCCAGTGTCTCGCAGCAAATGATGTTGCAGAGATTGCGGGTATTCTTAACGGCACAACAAATTTCATACTGACAAAGATGATTCGTGATAAGATGGATTTTGCCTCTGCATTGAAGCTGGCACAGGAAAACGGTTATGCGGAAAGAGACCCGTCAGCTGATGTTAACGGCGATGATGCCTGCAGAAAAATATGTATTCTTGCTTCGCTTGCTTTCGGTTATCATGTATATCCCGAAGAGGTGCATAAAGAAGGAATCACGGAAATCACACTTGAGGATGTTGGCTATGCAAAGGCATGGGGCGGGGTGATTAAGCTGATTGGACAGGTGAAGATGCTTGAAAATCAGAAGCTGTATATAATCGTTGCACCGATGTTTGTGAATGAAGAGAGCCAGTTGGCGCATGTTGATGATGTTTTCAACGGAATCATGGTAAGGGGCGACGCAACCGGCGATGTCGTGTTCTACGGCAAAGGGGCCGGAAAGCTTCCGACAGCGAGCGCCGTTGTGGCTGATATTATAGACTGCATCAAGCACTTCAAGGCGAGGAAATATCTTTTCTGGGAAGACGCCAAACCGGATTACATTGAAGACTACAGGCTTGAAAAGATGAATTTCTTCCTTCACCTGAAAACGCCGGACAAAGAGAAAACAATGAGCGAGCTCGAAGCAAGCTTCGAAAAGACGAGAAGGATTATAAGAGACGATGAGGCGGAAAACGAGCTTGGCGTTATCCTCAGCGGTATTACCTTTGCTGAGCGGGACAAAAAGATTGAGCTCATTGAAAATGATGAAGTTAAGGTGCTGGGCAGAATAATCATTTCTGATTTATGATGAATGAGGGAAAACAATGATAAGAATAGATGTGCCGGCGACAAGTGCGAATCTCGGCTCGGGATTTGATTCGCTTGGGATTGCACTCACCATGAAAAACAGGATATGGATGGAGCCTTCCGACAGGCTTGTCATAACCTGCAAGGACAATGTAGATGTGCCGAAGGATGAAAGCAACCTAATTTTTTGGGCCGCCAACTATATCTATGAAAAATGCGGGAAAAAGCTTTCCGGCATGGAGATAATTCAAGAGAATAACATACCTCTGGCAAGGGGATTGGGGAGCAGCTCTGCATGCATTGTAGCAGGGATTCTCGGTGCAAACCATTTCCTTGGGAATCCGTTTTCTGAAACTGAAATAATCAATATCGCTGCGAGAATTGAAGGTCACCCGGACAACACCTCGCCTGCTATATCGGGCGGCTTGGTTGCGTCGGCAATGGAGAATGAAGAGGTTTACAGCGTGAGCGTTCCCGTGTCGGATAATATCAGATTTGCGTTATTAATTCCGCCGTTTGAACTCAAAACAGAAAAGGCAAGAGGCGTTTTGCCGAAAGAGTATTCCCGTGAAGACGCAGTGTATAATCTCTCACGCTCCGGGCTGATGACAGCTTCTCTTTTCTCGGGAAAACTGGAGAACTTGAAAGTTGCTGTACAGGACAAAATACATCAGCCATATAGGCTTAATCTTATTGAAAACGGCGAGGAAATCTTTAAGATGAGCTATGAGCTCGGCTCGCTCGGTACATATGTCAGCGGTGCGGGGCCGACGATTATATCGCTTATAGACAGCAGGCAGGCTGATGAATTTGAAATAAACTGCATTAAATCACTGCAGGAAAAGGGCATTAGCGGCTGGGAAGTAATAATTCTTTCGGCAGCATCTGAGGGCGCAAAGATAATTTCTAATGACATTTGAGCTTAGATGTAGTATTATATTCTCTGGAAATCATAAAACAGTGAGGTGAAGGGATGTCATTGGTGGTTCAGAAGTTCGGCGGCTCGTCGGTGAGAGATGCCGAAAGAATAAGAAATGTTGCGGAGATTATAACGGCGGCATATAAAAACGGAAATGATGTCATCGCTGTTGTCTCCGCACAGGGGGATACCACAGATGATTTAATTGCAAAGGCCGGCGAAATCAATTCCAAGCCCTCTAAGAGAGAGATGGACATGCTGCTCTCTGCGGGTGAGCAGATTTCAGCGTCTCTGCTTGCCATGGCGATTGAGAGCATGGGCTTTCCGGTGGTTTCACTTCTCGGCTGGCAGGCGGGCTTCACGACGTCTTCAGCATACACTGATGCCAGAATTAAGAAAATAAGCACTGACAGAATAAAGAAGGAATTAGACCAGAAGCATATTATTATTGTTGCGGGCTTTCAGGGCGTGAACCGATACGGAGATATGACAACTCTCGGCAGAGGCGGCTCCGATACAAGCGCAGTGGCAATTGCCTGTGCGATGAATGCTGATTTGTGCCAGATATATACAGATGTGGAGGGTGTTTTCACCGCTGACCCGAGGAAAATCCTGCGGGCGAAAAAGCTTGATTCTATTTCATATGATGAAATGCTTGAACTTGCAACACTGGGCGCACAGGTGCTTCATAACCGTTCGGTTGAAATGGCAAAAAAATATAACTTGGAAATTGAAGTTCTCTCAAGCCTTACAGGTGAGAGCGGAACGATTGTTAAGGAGGAGAGCAACGTGGAAAAAATGCTCATCAGCGGGGTGGCAAAGGACGACGATATTGCAAGAATTTCTATTATTGGTGTGCCGGATAAGCCCGGCTTCGCCTTCAAGATATTCTCACGCCTTTCGAAAAAATCAATAAACGTGGACATCATTCTTCAAAGCATCGGGCGAAACGGCACGAAGGACATAACCTTCACTGTCGAAAAGTCTAAAATGGACGAAGCGATGCAGATCATCGAAGATTGCCTTGATAACATCAACGCCACATCAATCGTCGCCGATGATAATGTTTCAAAGGTTTCGATTGTCGGCGCAGGAATGGAATCTCACCCGGGCGTGGCTGCAGAGATGTTTGAAGCTCTGTTTGAAAACAATATTAACATTCAGATGATTTCAACAAGTGAAATAAAAATTTCGGTTCTGATTGATAAGCAGGATTCTGACAGAGCCGTAAAAGCCATACATGATAAGTTCTATGATGAGGCATCATAAGCAGATAAGACAGCATAAGTGTATTAGAAAACCCCTTGATATATCAAGAGGTTTTCTCTTTTTTTGAAAGCCTTGCAGTTGAATTATTTATTCAAAGTGCTATAATTGAAGACAATTATTGAGTTTAGCATTTGCGGCGAACGAGGTTTTTCGTTCGAAAAGAAAAGAGGAGAGAACATTGCAGTTCATTAACACGAAGAAATTGACTAAAGACATGGAGGATTATGGCCCTATCCCGTCAAACAAAGTGCTAATTAAAAACACGCTTAATGTTGCGTGGCCGTCAGTCTTGGAATCATTTTCTACAAGCTTTGCAGGTTTTTTGGATTCAGTTATGGTTGGGGCATTGGGCCCTGCGGCAATTGCGGCGGTGGGATTATGCCAGCAGCCTAAAATAGTCACACTGGCTGTTTTTTTTGCGCTCAACGTGGCTGTTTCTGCGATTGTGGCAAGGAGAAAGGGAGAGGATAATAAAGAAGAGGCAAACCGCTTCTTAAAGCTCATTCTTGCGATTTCGCTTGCGCTCACCGCAGTTATCACTGTGGCTTTCTTTTTTCTCGCAGACCCTGTCATATCGCTAATGGGCTCACAGCCTGAAACGCATGGAATGGCAGTTGAATATTTCCAGATTGTGGTGGCGGGAACTATTTTTAATTCGCTTCAGATGATTATCAATGCGGCGCAGAGAGGTGCGGGAAATACAAGAATTTCAATGATAACCAACCTTGTGTCAAATGTCGTAAATGTCATATTCAACTATCTGCTTATAGGCGGGAATGGGGGCTTCCCGGCTCTCGGCGTCAAGGGCGCAGCGATAGCGACGGTTCTGGGCTCGGCAGTTGCCTGCATTTTAAGCATCTGCTCAGTCTTTAGAAAAGATGGCTTCATTTACATTAGATTTGTCAAGGGATTCAAAATAACCGAACTCACAAGGAAATCCCTTACAAAGGTGTGGTCAAGCTCGCTTGTTGAGCAGCTTAGCATGAGAATAGGGTTTGTGCTTTTCTCCATGACCGTCGCAAGGCTTGGAACCACCGAGCTTGCCGCACAGACCATCGGCATGAATATGATGAGCATGTCATTTTCCTTCGGCGACGGATTCTCCGTTGCCTCCGTCACATTGATAGGGCAGAGCCTGGGGCGGAAACGGCCTGACTTAGCGAAGATATACGGAAGCGTGTGTCAGCGAACAGGGCTAATCGCCGCCTTCTGCATTTCATTCATATATGTTGTTTTCGGCAGGCAGATATTCATGCTGTTTACTGATGACCCCGGCGTTTTGAGCTATGCAGCCATGATTATGGGCATTCAAAGCTTTACGCTGTTCCTGCAAATTGAGCAGGTGGTGCACCTCGGTTGCTTGCGCGGGGCCGGCGACACAAGATTCACGGCACTTGTCTCGCTTATATGTGTTACATTTATAAGACCCGGCGCAAGCTTTTTGCTCGCATATCCTGTGGGCTTGGGGCTTTTGGGTGCATGGCTCGGAACAGCCTGCGACCAGCTGATACGCTTTGCACTTTCGTTCTGGCGTTTCAGAACAGGGAAGTGGATTAACCTGAAATTATAAGCAAAAAAGACAGCTTCAGTTTAGAAGCTGTCTTTTTTGTGAAGATTCCTCTGTGCAATTTTTAGCAGATGCTCTTTTGCATTTCGTGACGGGTCATTTACAGCTATTTCAAAAAGCTTACGGAGCTCATTTCCGATTTTTTCACTGCTTGCATAACCGAGCGCAATTAAATCATCACCGTTCACGGCTATGTCCTTCATGGAAAGCGGCAAACCCTCTCTCAGCATTTCTTCTGCCCTGCTTTGCATATCATCAAGCATTTTCAGCCTTTCATCGATTATATTCGGTGCTTGGGCGGAAATATCAGCCTTCATTATGTCGAGCAGGCGATTGAAATCGTCAATTTGCAGTTCTATCAGCAGCTTCTTTATTCGCCTGTCCTTCATGGGAAGCGGCTGGTCATGGAGCTTGACAAGCTTTGCAATTCTGCTTTTTATCTTGGTCGGGAACCGAAGATCAAAAAGCAAATCATTCGCTATAGTCGCACTTGCCTCTGCATGCCCGTAAAAATGCGCTGTATCATCTTCATCAATTGATTTCACAGACGGCTTGCCGCAGTCATGAAGCAAAATAGCAAAGCGTGTAATCAAATCCTTTTTTGTGTGCGAAAGTGCATGAAGGCTGTGCTCCCAGACATCATAGATATGATATGGGTTTTCCTGAGTGCAATTTTTCATCGGTGCAAGCTGTGGAATGCATGTGAAGATAATCCCGGCGTTTTCTCTAAGTGCCTTTTCAGCAAAATCCCCGCAAAGCAGCTTTGAGATTTCCGCAGAAACTCTTTCTTTTGAAATCCTCTCAAGCTGTAGCTTACTGCTTATTGCTGCCTCATGTGTTTTTTCTTCTATGTCAAAACCCAGCTGAGAGGAGAATCTGCAGCAACGGAGAATCCGCAGTGCGTCTTCATTGAAGCGTGACTCAGGGCTTCCCACACATCTTATCATTCTTTTGTGTACATCTTCAAGCCCGCCGAACAAATCAATAACACCGCTTTCATCATTATACGCCATGGCGTTAATTGTAAAGTCACGTCTTGATAGGTCATCTGTCAGCTTTTTCGAAAAGTGTACAGCCTCCGGGTGTCTTGCGTCGATATAGATTCCATCTATCCTGAATGTCGTAACCTCAACTTGCCTGCTATTTGAGATGATTGTAACGGTTCCATGCTTTTTTCCTGTTTCAATAACAGTGAAATCAGAAAAAGCGGCGATTATTTCAGCAGGCACAGCAGAGGTAGTTATATCCCAGTCCGAAGGCAGCAGCCCGAGAACAGAATCTCTGACACAGCCCCCGACACAAAAAGCTTCATAGCCTGATGCATTAAGCCTGTCAAGGACAGTGCGAACATAATCCGGTATAGTTATTTTGATTTCATTTTTCATCTGAAGCAGCTCCGATTATTTGACAAATTTCAAGAGTAATGGTAAGGTAATCCTATAAAACAAACTGAGGTGAGAGTATGGCTTTGCTGAGTGAATGGCATAAAAAAGCGGAAGAAAATCAAAGCGGTGCAGAGGGCAGAAAGTTCTGGAACGATTATTTTAACAGCGAAAAGGAATTCTATAAGAAAATCCTTGTCAACAAGCCAAAGGAAAATACTGTTAAAGGCTTTGCAGACTTTTTTGATGCGGACATCATAATGATGACGGCATATCTTGACGGAATTAATGACAGCCTTAAAAAGCCGAACGATATTGAAAACATGGAAGAAGATACAAAAGTCAACTTGGATTATGACATTGAGCTTCTTTATAAAAACATGGTTGAGGCAAAAGCGGACTGGCTCTACAATCTCCCGGAATGGGATATGCTTCTTACTGCCGAACGCCGCAAAGAGTTATACAAAGAGCAGAAGAATTCGAAAACAGTAGTGAAAGCTGAGAAAATCGGCAGAAATGACCCATGCCCGTGCGGAAGCGGGAAGAAATACAAGAAATGCCATGGCAGAGACGCAGAATAAAGCTATAAATAAAAACACCCATGGGGGTGTTTTTATTTATCCCTTGCAGAATTCTTCAACATATCTTTCAAGGCAGTTTTCGATAATCAACTTTGCTGCTTCGGCATTTTGCACCTTACTTATTTCAGTGGATTTCCCGTTTTCGAGCTCTTTGTACACCGCAAAGAAATGCTCCATCTCATCAAAAATATGCGTAGGCAAATCTGTTATGTCTTTATATGAGCTGTAGGTTGGATCTTCAAAAGGAATTGCAATTATTTTTTCGTCTTCAGCACCGCTGTCTTCCATAATAATAACGCCGATTGGATAACAGCGTACCAATGACAGCGGAATGATATTTTCCGAGCACAGAACAAGAACATCCAACGGGTCATTGTCATTTGCGTAAGTACGTGGGATGAAGCCATAATTCGCCGGATAATGCGTAGATGTGTACAGCACCCTGTCAAGGCGCAGTAAGCCTGTGTCCTTGTCAAGCTCATACTTTGCCTTGCCGCCCTTCGTGATTTCAATTACAGCCATAAAATCATTGGTGTTTATCCTCTTCGGTGATATTTCATGCCAAATGTTTCCCATATTTTGCTCCTCTCAAAATGCCTTTTGATAATGATAGCATTTTCAGCGCTGTTTGGCAAATTGAGTTTTGAGAATATTGTAATAATGCTTGACATGCATTCACATATTTACTATACTAAATAACTGCTTTAATGTTTGCAAAATATATAATTCCGAGAGGTACAAAATGAAACATTGTTTTGCCAAAATACTTTTTGCTTTTTTTGCATAGCATTCTTCTTTCAAATATCGGCTTGTGATAATGCGGATAAATCTCAGGAGATAACCAATCTGTCACTTTGCATTGACAGTCCGAGAACTCCTTATGATAATGCGTACAAACGGGTAGTTGAAGAGGCGGCGGAATATTACAGTATGATAAATCCCGATGTTCAAATAGACGTATGGCAAATCCCTTACGAAGCCAAGGGGCGGAGGAAAGCGATAGAAGAAATGCGAGAAGAGATTTCTGAAGGCAGAGGTCCTGATATATTTTTGGTTGACGGAGACGTATATTCGAACCCATCGGCAGATGTGCTTTTTACTAATGCAAATGAGCAAATGAAGGAGGGCGTCTTTGCTGATATTGAAAGCTATGTGGTTAATGATGAAGAGTTGAGGTTTGACGATTTTAATGCTGCCGTTATGAACGCAGGCATTTATGACGGCAAAAGATATATTCTGCCGATTACAATGACATATGCAACCAGCTTGATAGCTGACAGTCAATTAGAAGACATAGACGAGAATGCTTTGAAAAAAACTTTCACTGAATATATTGAAGAAATCACCGGGCAAAGTAAGCCGTTGAACGCTGATTACCATAGCTATACGAATCCCGCTCTTTTCTCAGATGAATATGATTCATATGATTTTTCGAAAGATAAGAACAAGGATTTACTGATGGAGTATGAGGCGTGGACTAAGGCACATGACGAGAACTATGGGAAGATTTATGCAATGGGAGAGGAAATCCCATCACCAGAGCCTTATAACCCTGATGATTCATCGGTTAGCATAGGTATGCTGGACTCAGGCACGCTGCAAAAAGCAGTGCTTGCTAAATCAATCGGGGAGAAGCTTGTTGATTTTCCTGTTCCAATGTCCGACGGAGGATACCATGCGCTGATAACGGACTTTATCGCAGTCGGTGCTTCATCGTCTTACATTAAGGAGGCTTATGAATTCATCAAGCTTTTTTTGAGTGAAGAATTCCAGAGCGGGAGTGGCTTCACTGTCAGGTTTGGAAAGACAGGTGAGATAGATGAGACCTTTGCAGCAGGCGGTGTGACACATTTTTTTGATTGGCCAGTGAGAAATGCAATAGAAATAGAGTCTCTTTATAGAAACGGATATGATTATGATGAGGATTGCCTGCTGTCAAATGGCGATTTTTACCCTAAATCAGAGTTGATTACGACAGCTCATTTCATTTCAGTAAAAGACAGTGAAGCAATGTATAAGTTGTACGAATTATTTGACAACACAGAGTAACAAAAAGGCTTGCACTCTTGAAGCCGCCATGATATAATAATTTGGCTAAAAACACACGCCGCATTTTCGGATGGTGCCGCGATGGATTAATCCATGAGGTTTTCCCGAAAAAAATCATAATGCGGCGGAGGAAAAACCTGGAGGTATTTCAAATGGCAGTAGTATCAATGAAACAGCTTTTGGAGGCCGGAGTTCACTTTGGTCACCAGACAAGAAGATGGAACCCCAAAATGGCGCCGTACATCTTCACAGAGAGAAACGGAATCTACATCATTGACTTGCAGAAAACGGTTAAAAAGCTTGAAGAAGCCTATAACTTTGTGCGTGATGTGTCCTCCGACGGCAAAACCGTGCTCTTTGTCGGAACAAAGAAGCAGGCACAGGATTCAATTAAGGAAGAAGCAGAGCGTGCGGGTGCTTACTATGTAAACGCCAGATGGCTCGGCGGAATGCTCACAAACTTCGAGACAATCAAGAAGAGAATCGGAAGACTCAAGCAGCTTCGTAAGATGAGCGAAGACGGAACCTTCGATTTGCTTCCGAAGAAGGAAGTAATCAAGCTTCAGCATGAAATTGATAAGCTTGAAAAATTCCTCGGCGGAATCGAAGAGATGAAGAGATTCCCCTCGGTCCTTTTCATAGTTGACCCGAGAAAAGAGAGAATAGCGGTTGCCGAAGCAAAGAACCTCGGAATCCCGATTGTTGCAATTGTGGACACAAACTGTGACCCGGACGAGATAGACTACATCATTCCCGGAAATGACGACGCCATCAGGGCGGTTAAGCTCATTGCCGGTGCGATGGCCGATGCGATAATTGAAGGCAGAGAAGGCCAGATGGGCGCAGCGGCAAGAGACGCTGAAACTGTAGAGACACCGGAAGCCACTGATGCAGATGAAAAGCCCGATGTGGATGCCCCGGAGGAGGCTCCTGCTGAGACGGCAGCCGAGTAATCAATTGAAGAAATTAACCTAAAATGGAGGAAATATATTATGGCATTTACCGCTAAAGACGTTGCGGCATTAAGAGAGAAAACCGGCGTTGGAATGATGGACTGCAAAAAGGCACTCCAGGAGACTGACGGCGACATGGAGCAGGCGGCGCTGTTTCTTCGTGAAAAGGGGCTTGCTGCTTCTGTAAAGAAGGCAGGAAGAATCGCCGCAGAGGGTATGGCATATGCAGAGGATAATGATGGCATTGCCGTGGCGATTGAAGTTAATGCAGAAACTGACTTCGTTGCAAAGAATGCGGATTTTCAGGCATTTGTCAAAACCTGTGCAGACACAGTCGCAAAAGCTAACCCTGCCGATGTTGAAGAGCTTCTCGCAGGCAAGGCGAGCGGGCAGGATGTAACGGTTGATGAGCTTTTGAAAGAGAAGATTCTCACAATAGGCGAGAATATCAAAATTCGCAGATTCAAAAGATATGAAGGCGCAGTGACTTCTTATATTCACGCAGAGGGAAGAATCGGCGTAATTGTAAGGTTTGACGCTTCCGCTGACACTGCCGCAAAGGCAGAGTTCAAGGAATACGCCAAGAACGTTGCAATGCAGATTGCCGCAGTCAACCCGCAGTATCTTAATTCTGCAAGCGTGCCGGCAGACGTTGTTGAAGAAGAAAAGAATGTTTTGAAGCAGCAAATAGTTGATGAGGGCAAGCCTGCAGAGATTGCCGAGAAGATTGTTACAGGAAGAATTGCCAAGTTCTTCAAGGAAATTTGCCTTGTGGAGCAGCAATATGTGAAAGACAGCTCGATGTCGGTAGGCGAGTATACGAAATCTGTCGCAGATTCTCTTGGCACAACAATAGAGATTCTTGAATTCACCCGTTTTGAAAAGGGAGAGGGAATTGAAAAGAGAACTGACGATTTCGCAGCAGAAGTTGCCGGAATGATTAAATAATTGCAAAACATAAAATCCTTGATTCTTTAGTGAGATTCAAGGATTTTTTGTATTTTGTTTGTGAGAGCGGTACAGCGCTTTTGTTGCTCAACTCCTTTACAAAAAAACGCTTAGATAGTATAATAAACGAAATATAAATGATGATTGGAGAAATACTATGCCTGAAGCGAAAAATCCTGATGTTTACGGTAGGATTCTACTGAAACTCAGCGGCGAATCATTAGCCGGTGACCAAAAGCATGGCATTGATTTTGACACAGTTTTGAAAATCTGCAAACCCATTAAGGAATGCGTTGATATGGGTGTTGAGGTTGCAATTGTTGTTGGCGGCGGGAATTTTTGGAGAGGCAGAAGCAGCGGAAAGATGGACAGAACACGTGCAGACCATATGGGGATGCTCGCTACGGTTATAAATGCACTGGGCGTCGCAGACGGTCTTGAGCAATATGACCTTGACGTAAGAGTACAAACAGCGATTGAGATGCATACAGTGGCAGAGCCATATATCAGAAACAAGGCTGTCAGGCATCTTGAAAAGGGCAGAGTGGTTGTTCTCGGATGCGGAACGGGGAATCCGTTTTTCTCGACTGACACGGGTGCTGCACTACGGGCAGCGGAGATTGAGGCGGATATAATTCTCAAAGCCACAATGGTTGATGGTGTGTATGATAAAGACCCGAAAACTAACCCGGATGCAAAAAGGTATGATGTCATTTCATATGCGGACGTTCTTAATAATCATCTGAATGTTATGGATATGACGGCTGCTTCATTTTGCAGAGACAGCAATATCCCTTTTCTTGTCTTCAGCATTGAAGACCCTGAAAATATCCTGAGGGCTGTGAAAAAAGAGAGAATAGGAACTTTAGTAACTAATAACGTATAATTTTCAATAATTACAATATGGAAAGGCGGTTATTTTATGAAAGAGGTTCTTGATAAAGCTGAGGGCAAAATGCAAAAAGCCATTTCCCATCTTGAAGAAGAATATGCAGCAGTAAGAGCAGGCAGGGCGAACCCGGCGGTACTCGATAAAGTAAAAGTTGATTATTTCGATGTACCAACACCGATAAATCAGCTTGCGGCTGTGAATGTCCCGGAGGCTCGTGTTCTCACGATCCAGCCATGGGACCAATCTGTTCTCCCAATGATTGAAAGGGCGATTTTGCAATCTGACATCGGGGTTAACCCACAGAATGACGGAAGAGTGATACGCCTCAATTTTCCGCCGCTCAATGAAGAAAGACGTAAGGAGCTTGTCAAGGAGATAAGCAGGCTTTGCGAAGAGGGAAAGGTGAGCGTCCGCTCAATAAGAAGAGACGCAATTGAGAAGCTGAAGAAGCTGAAAAAAGACGGCGAGCTCACAGAAGACGATTTGAAGGATTCTGAAAAGGAAACTCAAACACTTACAGATAAATATGTTAAAAAATGCGATGAGACCTTTGAGAAAAAGCAGAAGGAAATAATGGAGATTTAATGTCACCTATTTTCAAAAAAAAGCATAAGCTTGAGGCAACTGTACCTGCACATGTTGCAATTGTAATGGACGGCAACGGGCGCTGGGCGCAAAGGCGTGGCTTACCGAGAACGGCAGGTCATACGGCAGGTGCGGCAAATTTCAAGAAAATCACGATGTACGCCGCCGATATTGGCATAAAGTATCTCACACTGTACACGTTCTCTACAGAGAACTGGAAGAGGTCTGATGCCGAGGTGGGCGCATTGATGAGGCTCTTTAAGCAATATCTCGAAGAAGCTTTGAGAGATTTTCTTGAGGAGAACATCAAGGTAAATTTTCTCGGAGACACCGAAGCCTTTGATACTGACCTAAAGAACCTCATTGAAGATGTTAAGAATGTATCAGCTAACAGAACCGGCATGGTGCTGAATTTGGCGATGAATTACGGCGGGCGGGCTGAAATAATACATGCCGTCAGTGAAATCATGAATGAGGGAGTAGAAGAAGTCACTGAGGATATAATTGCCGCACATCTTTATACTGCGGGAATGCCTGACCCTGATTTAGTGATACGCCCGAGCGGTGAGATGAGAACATCGAATTTTCTTCTGTGGCAGACAGCATATTCCGAGTTTATCTTTTCCGATATTCTTTGGCCGGATTTCAAGCCGAAGGATTTAGACAATGCAATAATCGAATTCAACAGACGCAATCGTCGTTTTGGCGGCGTTTGAATTATAAAGCGAGGATATGCGAATGAAGCAAAGGATATTTTCAGGTGCAATACTGATTATCTTTCTTTCGGCAGTAGTGGTTTTCAATAAGTCTTTTCCGCTGGCACTGAATATAGTGCTGGCAATCATTTCGGCACTTTGCATCTATGAGCTGATTAGGGCGATAGGCTTTGATAAAAGGCTGTTTATATCTATTCCTGCGATTGTGACGGCAGCGATTGTACCCTTGGTCGGCTATTCAGACTTGACCATTTTGCTTTTGTGCGGTTACACAGCTGTTTTCTTCCTTTCCTTGCTGGCGCACCATAAAGAGGTTAGCTTCAGTGAGCTTGCGGTTATTTACAGCATGGTGATTATTATACCTGTCGCAATGAGAACCCTTGTGGATTTGCGCAGTATCGGCGGAGCACATGGAATGTTTTATGTGCTGATTGCAATCTTGGCTTCATGGGCGGCGGATGCAGGCGCGTTCTTTGTTGGTACATTGATTGGCAAGCATAAATTGTGCCCGAATATCAGCGAGAAAAAGACAGTTGAGGGCGCAATCGGCGGAGTTATAATAAACATAGGCGTAATGCTTCTGTGCGGATATTTATTCTCCGGTGTTTTCTACGGCGGCACAAAAGAAGTGTGCTATATCATGCTGGCCGTCATCGGGCTTGTCGCAGGTCTCACATCAATTCTCGGAGACCTCAGCTTTTCGCTCATCAAGCGAAGCTGCCATATTAAGGATTTCAGCAAGATTATCCCGGGGCACGGCGGCATTCTTGACAGATTTGACAGTGTTATTTTTACTGCGCCTGCAATTTATATTCTTGTTTCATATTTTCCGCTCGTGGTCATGTAAGGAGCATATATGATGAAAAAGCTTTCGCTTTTGGGCTCAACCGGTTCAATCGGAACACAAACATTAAACGTCGTTCGGAGATTATCTCAGGACGGCGGTTTTCCTGTTAACAGCAACATAAATATCACAGCACTGGCGGCACATTCGAATATATCTTTGCTTGAGGAACAAGCGAGGGAATTCAAGCCTGAGGTTGTAGCGTTATATAATGAACATGCAGCAATTGATTTGAAAGCCAGGCTTGCTGACACCGGCATTAAAGTGCTTTCAGGGCTTGATGGAATATGTGAGGCAGCAGCATGGGAAAATGCGGATATAACGCTGAATTCAGTGATGGGGATGATTGGGCTTCGTCCGACGCTTGAGGCAATAAAAGCAAAAAAGGATATAGCGCTTGCAAACAAGGAAACTCTTGTTGCCGCAGGCGAGCTTGTGATGCGGGAAGTGAAGAAAGCAGGAGTGCAATTGCTGCCGGTTGACAGTGAGCACTCGGCAATTTTCCAGTGCCTGAACGGAAACCTGAAGCATAAATCGCTGAAAAAGATTCTGCTTACTGCCTCCGGCGGACCTTTCTTTGGAAAAACTCTGAGCGAGCTTAAAAATGTGAAGCCCGAAGAAGCCTTGAAGCACCCGAATTGGAGCATGGGGGCAAAAATCACGATTGATTCCGCCACAATGATGAATAAAGGTCTGGAAGTGATTGAAGCTACCTGGCTTTTTGATAAATCCATTCCATGATTGAGTATGAAGATAATTCAGTTATCGCACAGCTTGGCACGCAGGATATGTCAATCCCGATTCAATATGCGCTTACTTTCCCTGAAAGAATGCCGTCTCCGGCAGCAGAATTAGATTTGCCTGAAATAGGCAAGCTGACCTTCTTCAAGCCTGACCTTGAGAATTTCAAATGCCTCTCAGTTTGCATTGAGGCGATAAGGAAAGGCGGGCTTGCGCCCGCAATGATAAATGGCGCAAATGAAGAGGCAGTAAGGCTTTTCCTTGAAGGGAAGATTAGCTTCACTGAGATTGGTGATATAGCGGAAAAGATGCTTGCGCAAACCGGGCATACCGATGAGTATGCGCTTGACGATGTTATTGAAGCAGATAAACGTGCAAGAGAATTTGCAAGAAGCTTGGTATAGATTGGAGCAAGAATGAATATAGTTTATACAATTTTACTTATACTGATTGGTGTTCTTCTTTTCGGGTTCGCCATCTTCATACATGAGTTGGGGCATTTCCTTACGGCTAAGCTCTGTAAAATCCGAGTGAATGAATTCGCTGTGGGTATGGGACCGAAGCTGGTAAGCAGGCAGCGTGGAGAGACGAAATACACCTTGCGGCTTTTTCCGATAGGTGGCTTCTGTGACCTCAGCGAGGATACTGAGACCGACCCGAATGACCACAGAGCCTTCAGCAACAAGCCCGTTTGGCAGAGATTCCTTGTTCTGCTGATGGGAGCGGTGATGAATGTGGTTTTCGGCTTCGTTTTGATGCTGATTATTACCGGAACGCAGCCGAATTATATTTCAACCGAATTAGGGGAAATTGACAGCACATCACTGCTTGCTGAATCAGGGCTTGAGGTAAATGATAAAATCACCGCAATTGACGGATATGCGATATATTCTATCAGAGATATCCAATTTCAGCTTGCAATGCTTAACCCGAATGACACCACTATAGAAGTTGAACGAGACGGAGAAAAGATGGTTTTTGAACATGCCAAGCTGACCTCGCAGCAAAATGAAGACGGGAAAAGCACGGTTATTATCGACTTCAAATTCTATCAGCTGGAAAAGAATTTCGGAAACCTAATGAAGCTTAGTGCTGTTGATACTTTTTCAATGGTGAGGGTGGTTATAGAAAGCCTTAAAGGTATGATTACCGGCAGGTTCGGTCTTAATGATATGGCGGGTCCGATTGGTGCGGCGCAGATGATATCTGAAATGGCAAGTGAAGGTCTGAAAACGAACTTCGGCACTGCCGTTATGAATATTATCTACATGATTTGTATGATAACGGTGAATCTCGGGGTGGTGAACATTTTGCCGTTGCCTGCATTAGACGGCGGCAGAATTCTTTTCCTTTTGTTCGAGTTGATTTTTAGAAAGCCTGTTCCGAAAAAGTATGAGGCGGTGGTGCATTCAATAGGGTTTGTTTTGCTTATCGGATTAATGGTCGTGATTGCTTTCAATGATATTGTAAGGCTTGTAGGAGGCTGATATGGTTCCAAGGAAGAAGACAAGGCAGATAAAAGCCGGAAATGTGCCGATTGGCGGAGATGCGCCGATAACCGTGCAGAGCATGCTGAATGTGCGTGCCTCTGATATTGAGGGAAGTGTGAAGCAGGCAGTTGAGCTTGAAGAAGCAGGCTGCGAAATTCTGCGTGCCGCTATTCCGACTCTTGCCGATGTGGCATTGATTCCTGCAATAAAAGATAGAATTAACATTCCACTTGTGGCGGACATTCATTTCGACTATAGAATCGCAATAGAAGCTGCAAAGGTCGGGATTGATAAAATCAGGATAAACCCGGGGAATATCGGCGATGAAGGTCGTGTTCGTGATGTGGCAAAGATTTGCCGTGAGAAAGGAATTCCCATAAGAATAGGGGTGAACACAGGCTCGCTTGAAAAGGGAATTCTTGCGAAATACGGTTCTCCAACTGCCGAAGCCTTAGTGGAAAGTGCGCTGTATCATGCGTCTCTTCTTGAGAAAAATGATTTTGACGATATTGTAATCTCACTCAAGGCTTCGGCAGTTGATATGACGATTGAAGCTTATGAATTGATTTCTGAGAGAACGAATTATCCCTTGCATCTTGGCGTCACGGAGGCCGGCACAGAGAGAATGGGAGTTATCAAATCATCAATAGCTATCGGAAGCCTTTTACAGCGAGGCATTGGCGACACGGTAAGGGTATCTCTCACAGATGAGCCGGCAAAAGAAATAGCAGCCGGAAATGATATACTGAAGGCGCTAAATCTGAAGGGCGGGGTAAAGCTCATCTCATGCCCGACATGCGGAAGAACAAAGATTGACTTAATAAGTTTGGCTAAAACAGTAGAAGATAAACTGAAAAGCGAGAATAAAGACATAACTGTCGCAGTGATGGGCTGTGAGGTCAATGGCCCGGGGGAAGCGAGAGAGGCCGATATAGGTGTCGCCGGCGGTGACGGAATCGGCGTGATATTCAAAAAGGGTAAGATTATCAGGAAAGTGAAAGAGGATGAGCTTCTTTCGGCGTTGCTTGATGAAATTGATAAACTGTAAAAGGGGATTTGAGCTTGAAAACACTTGGCTATTATTTTGATGAATTGCTGAACCAAAGTGAAATATCAGAACGAATACAGAATGCTGAAATAAAGGATATTTCAGTTGATTTGCAAACCCGCAAGCTTTCAATGGATATACAATTCGGTGAGTTGATTACCTTCGGTGATATTAAAAAGCTCGAAACCCTTTTGCTCTCTTCAAATCTGCAATTGAATTCAGTTAGTATAAAGCGCTCATTTCCCGAGAATGATTTTAATGCAGATTGTTTCTCCGAGATACTGGCTCATCTTTGTGAGGAAAATGTTACCCTGAAGGGGATATTCAAGGATGCTGAAGTTCAGCTTGTGGGGAATAAGCTGATAATTGATTTGGCCCACGGCGGTTCGGATATGCTCTCCTCCGGCAGAGTAGATGAGCGCATATGTGAAATTGTAAAGCTCTGGTTTGGGTTAGATGTATCTGTTGAATTTACAGGTAAACTCAGTATTGACAGCATGGATGAATCTATAATTGCCTCGATGAGAGATGCAGAAGAAAAGCTCCGGCGGGAGAAAACAGCTGAAGAAATGGCGATTTATGAAGCGAAGCTGGACGCCTCGCCCGTTAAAAGAAAGATTTCAGTCAGAGAAGGAGAAAACCTCTATCCAAGCATAATAAGAGGAAGTTCAAAGAAGTTATTTGGTGGAGTTCCAAATGGAAAGCTGACAAATATAAAGGATATAACTCAGGACACAGGCTCTGCTGTTGTTTGGGGCGAGATATTCGAGGTGACCTCACGAGAGACATGGGATAAACGCAGCAGAAGCTACAATATAGATATAACGGATTATACCTCATCAATTACCGTAACCGTTCGGCTTCCGCATAATCAGTGCAAAAGCATTGACGCTTTGATGGTGGGGCAGTCTCTGATAGTTAAAGGCGATGTAATATATAATAAATATGTCGGAGATATAGTTCTTGAGCTAAAAGAAGCCGCCACAGTTGAGCAGGTTGAGATTATTGACGACAGTCCCAAAAAAAGAGTTGAGCTTCACCTGCATACATCAATGTCAGATATGGATGCAATCACTCCCGTTAAAGAGCTGATTGAGCGGGCGCATAAATGGGGGCACAAAGCTATTGCAATTACAGACCACGGTGTGGCACAGGCATTTCCCGAGGCGATGAATGCAATACGTGATATAAAAAAGAGCGGCGGAGAATTTAAGGCTATATACGGCACTGAAGCATATTTTGTCAACGACATGATACATGCTGTCACGGGCTTCAGCGACAGAAGCTTTGACGGCGAGTTCATCTGCTTTGACCTTGAAACCACCGGGCTGAATGCACAGTCAGACAGAATCACGGAAATCGGTGCTGTTCGTGTAGTTGGCGGCAAAATCTCTGACAGCTTTAACACGTTTGTCAACCCTGAAAAGCATATCCCGGAAAGAATAACAGAGCTTACCGGGATAACCGATGAAATGGTCAGGGATGCACCGCCGGAAGCAGACGCAATAAATGATTTTGTTAAATTTTGCGGAGAATCGCCCATATTTGTGGCGCATAACGCAGCGTTTGACACTGCTTTTCTTAAAGCGGCATTAGGCAGAATAGGTAAAGAATTTGACATGCCGTTTATTGATACAGTGGCGATGTCACGGGCCTTGCTTACAGGGCTTAACAGCTTCAGGCTTGATAAAGTAGCGGCGCACTTAAAATTGAAGTCATTTAATCATCACCGTGCAAGCGATGACGCTGCAGTGCTCGGTGAAATTTTCATACGGCTCATTGAAAGAATTAAAGCAGACACACAGATTGATACCGTTGACGGAATAAACACCGCTCTGACAGGCGGCGACCCTAAGCGTCTGCCGTATTTCCACATGATTATTCTTGCCAAGAATAAAATCGGCCTGAAGAATTTGTATAAGCTTATTTCATACAGTCACCTCGATTTTTACAACAGAAGACCGAGAATCCCAAGAAGCCTTCTTGATAAGCACAGAGAGGGCTTAATTATCGGAAGCGCATGCGAAGCCGGAGAGCTTTATCAGGCAGTTGAGAGAGGCGAATCCTTTGAAGACCTCTGCGAAGTGGCAAAGTATTATGATTATCTTGAAATTCAGCCTATCGGCAACAATATGTTCCTTGTCAATCAGGAGAAGGCAACGGTTGCAGAGCTTCAGGAGAACAATAAAAAGATTGTGGAAATCGGTGAAAAGCTGAATTTGCCTGTTGTGGCAACCTGTGATGTGCATTTCAAAGACCCAAAAGACGAAGCTTTCCGCAGGGTTATTCAGGCGGGCAACGGCTTTGGTGACGCAGACAGCCAAGCACCGCTGTATCTGCGCACAACGCCTGAAATGCTTAAAGAATTCGATTATTTAAGCAAGGAAAAAGCGTATGAGGTAGTTGTAGAAAACACGAACAGGATTGCAGACATGGTGGAAGATTTTGAGCCCGTACCAAGCGGCTTTTTCCCGCCGGTGATTGACGGTGCAGAAGAGCAGCTGAATGAGATAACATGGCGGAAAGCAAAAGAAAAATACGGCGATGAGCTTCCCGAAATAGTAAAAGCCCGCCTGGAAAAAGAGCTTGGTGCGATAAATAAATACGGCTTTTCTGTTCTTTATATGGCTGCGCTCAGGCTGGTGGCAGATTCCGAAGAGCATGGATATTTAGTTGGCTCAAGGGGTTCGGTCGGCTCATCCTTTGTTGCAAGTGTATCAGGGATATCTGAGGTCAATCCGCTTGACCCGCACTATCTTTGCCCGAAATGCAAGCACAGTGAATTCTTCACGCATGGCGAGATTGGCTCGGGCTTTGATTTAGAGCCAAAGGCATGTCCTCATTGCGGCACGCAGATGAGAGGAGACGGGCATTCTATTCCGTTTGAAACCTTCCTCGGTTTTGAGGGTGACAAAGTGCCCGATATAGATTTGAACTTCTCAGGGGAATATCAGAGCGGGGCACACCGTTTTACCGAGACGCTTTTCGGGAGGGATAATGTTTTCAAGGCAGGAACCATATCAAAGCTACAGGATAAAACCGCATTCGGCTATGTCAAGAAGTATGCCGAAGAAAACGGCTTCATGTATAACCGTGCCGAAGAAAAACGCCTGATAAAGGGCTGCACAGGGATTAAGAAATCCACCGGGCAGCACCCGGGGGGAATGATTATCATTCCTAAAGACATGGAGGTATATGATTTCTGCCCGATTCAGCACCCGGCAAACGATTCAAAATCAGAAAATATTACAACCCACTTTGAGTTCAAGTCAATGCATGATGCAATATGTAAGCTTGACGAGCTCGGGCATGATGTGCCCACGATTTGTCACTATCTTGAAGAGTACACCGGAATTCCTGTTGCTGATGTTCCGATGGGGGAGAAAAAGGTAATGTCGCTTTTTGAATCTCCTGCGGTTTTAGGCGTTACAGAGGCTGAAATCGGCTCGAAGACCGGCACGTTTTCGCTGCCGGAGCTTGGCACAGGCTTTGTGCGCCAGATGATAGAAGATGCAAAGCCGAGAACATTTGAAGACCTTCTTCAAATCTCCGGCCTTTCACACGGCACGGATGTCTGGCTTGGGAACGCACAGGATTTGATAAAAAATAAAACCTGCACAATAAAGGAAGTAATCGGAACAAGAGACAGCATTATGGTTTATCTTATGCACAAGGGAATTGAACCCACGCTTGCCTTCAATATTATGGAGATAACGAGAAGAGGCAAGGCGGCGTCTCTGCTCTCAAACGAAGACATTGAGATACTTAAAAGCCATGGGGTGCCTGAATGGTATATTGAGTCCTGCCGGACAATACAATATCTTTTCCCCAAGGCTCATGCCGCAGCATATATGATTGGCGCACTGCGCCTTGGGTGGTATAAAATCTACAAGCCTATGGAATACTATGCGGCATATTTTACCGTGCGCAGTGAAGACTTTGACGGAGCTACGGCGTCAAAGGGCAGAAATGCGGTTTGGCAAAAAATGAAGATGATTGAAGCAAAGATGAATGATAAATCGGCTTCGGCAAAAGAAGAGAGCGAATACACAACACTTCAGATTATCAATGAGATGTTAGCAAGAGGAATTGAGCTTCTGCCTGTGGATATTTATAAATCAGAAGCAAGAAAGTTCTTGCTGGAAGATGGCAAAATTCGCCTCCCGTTTTGCGCATTATCAGGCATTGGAGAAGCAGCAGCAGAAAACCTAAAGGCAGCAAGAGAAGATGGAGATGAATTTATCTCCATTGATGAATATCAGATGAAGGCAAAAGCCTCAAGTGCTGTTATTGACGCACTTAAGGCGGCGGGCTCATTAAAAGGTTTGCCGGAGAGCAGCCAGGTTTCTTTGTTTGAAATGTGAGAAATGCATCAGCCACTTTCTGTTTAAGACAGTGGCTTTTCATTATGCTTGACATATTTAAAGAAAAGTGATATACTTTAATAAATTAGCGCACTAAAGCAAAAGGGATATGGGTTAATGAAACATTATGAAAAAGTATTACGGCATTACACCTGAAGGAACAAAAGACATGCTTTTCGAAGAATGCACAGTAAGACGTGAGCTTGAAAAAAAGCTCGCAGATGTATTCGTGGAAAGCAATTACCGAGAGGTCATCACCCCCGGCTTTGAATATTTCGATGTTTTCACCAAGGAAAACGTCGGCATGCAGCAGGAGGAGATGTATAAATTCACTGATAATAAAGGTAGGATTATTGTCATGCGACCGGATTCAACTTTGCCGATTGCAAGAATGGTTACATCACGCCTGAATGATGCAGAGCTGCCGATTCGCTTATTCTATTCCCAAAATGTTTACCGTAATAATCCCGATTTATCCGGCAGAAGCAATGAGATATTTCAGATGGGAATTGAATTAATCGGTGCTGAGGGAACAGAAGCTGATGTGGAGGCAATATCTCTTGCGATTAAAGCTATTAGCTCCTGCAGTGATGATTTCAGAATTGAAATCGGCAATGCCGTGTTATTTAAGAACCTTATTTCAAAGCTGAATCTTTCGATAGAAGATGCTGAAATCATCAGAGAGCTTATTGAAGCAAAGAATTATGCCGGGCTGAATGAGATGCTTGACAGTTTACAGGCTTCCGATGAAGCTGAGGCTATAAGAAAGCTGCCGAGACTGTTCGGCGGCTATGATATTTTAAGCGAGGCTGAGAGAATATGCACTGACGATGAAAGCCGCAGCATGCTTTCATACATGCGCAAGCTTTACAGGGAGCTTGACAAGCTTGGCATAAAAGACAGAATCATGATTGATTTAGGCCTCGTGCAGAGACATGATTATTACTCCGGTGTTATTTTCAGTATTTATACCTCTGCATCGGCAGATGCGGTGATAGTCGGCGGCAGATACGATAATCTGCTTGAGAAATTCGGAAAGAATCTCCCTGCAATCGGGTTTTCCGTGGATGTTTCTGCCCTTCAGAGTATTATTGCCAATGATGAAGAGAAAAGTATTTCTTCAATTCGAAAACCGATTAGGATAGCTCTGACCAAGGGGCGGATTGAGAAGGATGTGATTAAGCTTTTCAAGAAAGCCGGGCTTGATACAGAGACTGTTGAAAATAAGGGCAGGAAGCTTCTCATACCAATGGATGAGTATGAAATTGTGTTTGCCAAAGCACCTGACGTTATCACTTATGTTGAGCATGGTGTGTGCGACATTGGCATAGTCGGCAAGGACACAATTTCTGAAAACAGCGGAAGCTTTTTTGAAATCCTTGATTTAGGTATGGGGAACTGCAAGTTTTCTCTTGCCGCACCGAAGGATGCAGATTTTAATGCGGGTTTTTCTGAGAAAACAGTTGCCACGAAATATCCGAATACCGCAAGGAAATTCTTTGATAAAATGCAAATGGACGTCAATATAATCAAAATAGAGGGTTCGGTTGAATTAGCACCGATTCTGGGGCTTGCAGACGGGATAGTAGATATTGTGGAAACGGGGAAAACACTGGAAGAAAACGGGCTTGAGGTAATTGAGGATATAAGCGAGATTTCCACAAGAATGATTGTCAACACGGCAAGCCTGAAGATGAGAAAAAATGAGATAGAGATGTTTGCAGAAAAGCTTGAGACAGCAATAAAGGCGGAGGAAATATGATTAGAAAGATTAAGGGAACAAAAGAGGTATGCAGAGCTTTCATTGAAGAGCACAAAAAGCGTGTAAATGAAAACGACAGAAAAACCGATGGGATTGTTTCTGAAATAATTGAAAATGTAAAACAAAACGGCGACAGTGCTGTCAGAGATTATTCAATGAAGTTTGACGGTTGGGTGCCGGATTCACTTGAAATAAAACTTGATGAGGCCATGAGAATATCCAAAGCCTGTGATGATAAATTTCTCTCTGCACTGAAAAATGCGGCTGATAACATTACTGCTTTCCATGTGAGGCAAAAACAGCAGAGCAGGATAGACACTTCAGAGACGGGCGTAATCACCGGGCAGCGTGTCAGGGGGCTTAAAAGAGTCGGCTTATACGTGCCGGGGGGAACGGCGGCATATCCATCTTCAGTTTTAATGAACGCAATTCCGGCGAAAATAGCGGAGGTGGAAGAGCTCATAATGGTGACGCCGCCGGGAAAAGACGGAAAAATCAATCCTGAGATTATGGCAGCGGCGGCTCTTGCCGGAGTTGACAGAATTTTTCTCATTGGCGGGGCACAGGCGGTGGCAGCTCTTGCATTCGGCACCGAAACGGTGCCGGCTGTGGATAAAATCGTCGGCCCCGGGAACATTTTCGTGGCGACGGCGAAAAAGCAGCTTTACGGAATTGTGGACATAGACATGATTGCCGGACCAAGTGAGATTCTTATCATTGCCGATAAAACCGCTAACCCGAAGTATCTTGCGGCTGATATGATGAGCCAGGCAGAGCACGACGTGATGGCTTCATCAATTTTGATTACTGATTCAGAAGAAACAGCAGACGCAACAATAAAAGCATTGTATGAGCAGATAGAAGAGCTGGAGAGAAAAGAGATTATCAATAAGTCACTTGATGATTTCGGCGCAGTGATAATATGTGAGAACATGGGCGACGCTGTAGAATTTGCAAACAGCCTGGCGCCGGAGCATCTTGAAGTCTGCTGCGAAAATCCCTTTGAATATATCGGGAAGCTTGACAATGCAGGTTCCCTGTTCTTGGGGAATTTCTCTCCCGAGCCCCTTGGCGATTATTACGCCGGAACAAATCATGTTTTGCCCACAGGAGGCACGGCACGGTTTTTCTCTCCGCTTTCGGTGGATACCTTTATCAAGAAAACAAGCTTTCTTTACTATCCGCAAAGCGAGCTGCTTAAAGCTGCCGATGACATCATAACTTTGGCGGAAACCGAGAATTTGACGGCACATGCAAATTCAATTAAAGTGCGAAAAGAGTGACTATGTATAATTTGAATGCAAAAATAAGAAATCTTGAGCCATATGAGGCTCTTTCCGGAGATTACAGGATTCGCCTTGATGCGAACGAATCTTTTCTTACCCTCCCTGAAAGCATAAATAATGAGATTATGCATGAGCTTTCAAAGGTTAATCTGAACAGATACCCTGATTCTTCTGCAAGAGAAGTGTGTGAAGCATTTGCGGATTTCTATGGCTTGAATGTCAATAATGTCGTGGCGGGGAACGGCTCTGACGAGCTTATTTCGATAATAATATCTGCTTTTCTCGAAAAAGGTGATTCTTACGCAACACTTGAGCCTGATTTCTCGATGTATTCCTTCTATGGAAAAATATCGGAAGCGGAAAATGCTGTGATTGAAAAGAACGCTGATTTTGAAATAGAGGTTGACAATGCTATCGAAGTCTGCAAGAATAAAAACATCAAGCTGTTGATTTTCAGTAACCCGTGTAATCCGACATCAATAGGGCTTTCAAGCGGAGAAGTGAAAAGAATTATTGGCTCGCTTCCCGAAGCCTTGATTGTCGTAGATGAGGCATACATGGATTTCTGGAGTGAGAGCATGCTCTCGGAGGTCAACGCATATGATAATCTGTTAATCCTTAAAACCTGCTCAAAGGCATTTGGCATGGCGGGTATTCGCTTAGGCTTTGCGGTATCCTCAGAAAAAATCATCAACGCAATTAAGGCGGTGAAATCACCGTATAATCTCAATTCACCTACGCAGATTATCGGGAAAGCCGTGCTTTCAAATAGGAAAGCGGTAAATGAAGCTTTTCAAAGGATAATATCTTCAAGAGAGAAATTGAGTGTTGAGCTTAGTAAATTGGACTGCCAAGGTCGTTGGAAAATCCTTGAAAGCAAAACAAATTTTATTTCAATTATTATGAAAGATGCAAGGAGCTTTTTTGAATTTATGGAAAGCTTAAAAATTGCAATCAGGTATACCTGCGGTATTATCCGTGTGACATGCGGAACAGAGGAAGAAAATTCTGAATTTATCAGAGCTGCCAAAGAATTTTGGAGGGAAAGATGATTAGAACAGCAAGAATCGTGCGGAATACAAAAGAGACGCAGATAGAGCTTAATCTTGACTTAAGCGGAGGCGCAGTGCAAATTGATACCGGCGTCGGTTTCTTCGACCATATGCTCACGGCATTTGCAGTTCACGGGGGCTTCGGGCTTCAGGTGAAAACTGTAGGGGACTGGAATGTCGATTGCCACCACACCATTGAGGACACCGGCATAGCTCTCGGGCTGGCTTTCAGTGAGGCTCTCGGAGATAAGGGCGGAATCATGCGCTACGGCACTTCATTCATCCCTATGGACGAAGCACTTTCATTTGCTGCAATAGATATAAGTAACAGAGCCTTTCTTGTATTTAATGCAGGCTTCCCTCAAGAGAGAGTGGGCGAATTCGATACCTGCATGGCAGAGGAGTTCTTCAAAGCTTTTGCCTTTAATGCAGGCATTACTTTACATCTTCGCTGTGAGTACGGAAGCAATTCACATCACATGATTGAAGCAATTTTCAAGGCGGCGGCGCATGCTGTTTCAGATGCTGTTAAACTAAATGAAACCGAGGATATACTTTCCACGAAGGGGATTTTGTGATGATAATTCTGCCTGCTATTGATCTGAAGGGCGGTGAAGCTGTCCGTCTGTTCAAGGGTGATTTTGGCACAGCTGAAATTGTAGCGGCTGATGCGGTGGAAACGGCCATCGGCTTTGAAAAGCAAGGTGCAAACTGGCTGCACATAGTTGACCTTGACGGCGCAAAAAACGGAAAGCCAGTAAATTCTGATATAATTTCAAGGATAAGACAAAACACCGGCATGAACATAGAGGTCGGCGGCGGAATCAGGGATATGGAAACAGTTGATTTCTATATCAGTAACGGCATAAACAGAGTTATTTTAGGCTCTGCGGCTTTGAAGGACAAAAGCTTTATAAAAGAAGCAATAAATAAGTATGGCAAAAAAATCGCTGTTGGAATTGACGCAAAGAACGGTAAGGTTGCAGTGAACGGTTGGCTTGAAACAAGTGATGTCAGCTATCTTGATTTAGCTGCAGAAATGGGAAAATTCGGCTGCTCATACTTAATTGTCACAGACATAAGCACAGACGGAACGCTTTCGGGACCAAATTTCTCTTTGCTTGCTGAGGTCAACAAAAAAGTGAAATGCAGTGTAATAGCAAGCGGCGGCGTAAGCTGCCTCGACGATGTAATCAAGCTGCGGGAAATGGGTGTATACGGCGTCATTGCGGGTAAAGCGATTTATTCAGAAAGGCTCAATCTTGAAGAGGCCGTGATTGCATCGCAGAAACTTACCACGCCAATAAGTAAAAATGAGTTTGACGATAATCTTGAACGTTATTTCAAAAAGTGCGATTTAATTCCGGCGATTATCCAGGAGCATTCAAGCGGTGATGTGCTGATGATGGCATATATGAACATTGAATCTCTTAAAAAGACGCTCGAAACCGGATATACGTGGTTTTACAGCCGAAGCAGAAACTGCCTTTGGAATAAGGGCGAGACATCGGGAAATGTGCAGGAGGTGGTCGGCATTTATGCTGATTGTGATGACGACACACTGCTGATTAAAGTCAAACAAACCGGGGCTGCCTGTCATACGGGCAGGTTTTCGTGCTTTTATAAAGAGATAATATAGTGGAGGAAAAATGGATTCGCTAAAAAGCTTATATGAAACTGTGCTAAACAGAAAAAATGAGAAGATTGAGGGTTCTTATACCTGCTATCTTTTCGAAAAAGGGCTTGATAAAATCCTTAAAAAATGCGGGGAAGAGTGCAGTGAAGTGATTATCGCAGCAAAAAACGGCGATACAGCAGAAGCTGTGCTTGAAATCTGCGATTTGCTCTATCATATTACGGTTCTGATGGTAAACGAGGGTATTCCTCTTGACGCAGTGGAGGCCGAGCTAATGAAAAGAAGTGGGAAACAAGGCAATCTGAAGAAATTTCATGAGGTGGATAAAAATACATGAGAAGCAAGGATGAAATGCTTGAATACTTGAAAACAGAAGAAGAAAGAAGCTTTTCTGGCTGGGATTTTTCTTATATCAACGGCAGAATTGTAGAGAATTCTTTACCGTGGGATTATCGCAATAAAGTCAATGACTTTCTGAAGCCGACTTCAAAAATCTTGGACATGGGAACAGGCGGCGGCGAGTTCTTGCTTTCACTGCAGCATCCATATGCTCAGACAAGCGTAACGGAAGGGTATGAACCGAACTATCTTCTCTGCAAAGAAAAGCTTGAACCGTTGGGAATCACTGTCAAAAAAGCGAGTGAGGATGAGCTTCTGGACTTCCCCGATGAGAGCTTTGATATAGTATTAAATCGCCACGAAAGCTATAATATTTCTGAGGTGCGCAGAGTGCTTAAAAGCGGCGGTTTTTTTATTACACAGCAGGTGGGAGGAGAGAACAACGCACCTCTGATAAAAGCAATAATTGAAAATACTGAATCTCAGGTTGATGCTTTCAATTTGGAAAATGAAAAAGCCCGCTTTGAACAAGCAGGCTTCAGGATTATGTATCACAACCAGTGCTATGCAGATACATTATGTTATGATGTAGGTGCAGTTGTATATTATGCTAAGGTTCTGCCATGGGAGTTTCCGGGTTTTTCGGTAGAGAGAGATTTTTCACGTCTTGTGAAAATCAATGAGGATATTGAGAAACATGGCTCTTTCAAAACAATTGCACACAGATTTATAATTATAGCGAAAAAGTAGCCGGCTCTTAGGCTGCTTTTTTACATATCAAGTAGCTCTTTTACTGCCTCAATGTTGCCCTTTTCTTTCATTGCAAGAATATCGGCACAAGCTTTCAGCTTTGCTTTTTCGGGTATGAGAGACACGGCATCACCCATGGCAGCTGAAAGCCTGTCATAAGTAAGCTCATGCAGATTAATGCATTTGCCGTATCCAAGATAATCCACAAAGGAATTAACCTTCGGGTCATATGATATGCCAACAATAGGCACACCGCTCATTGAGGAAAATATCAGCCCGTGAAGCCTCATTGATATGACAATCTTCATATATGAAAGAACAGATACTAACAGCTCCGGCTCAGTTTTGGCATTTACAGTTATATGCGGAGCCTTCATATGCTCAATTACCATCTCGGCGGCTTTGTTATCGCTGAGGAAATTTATGGGAATAAACACAGGCATGAGGCTGTGTTTTTCATAAACATAATCTGCCGCCTTGGCAATCTCTTTTGCTTTTTCGCCGTAACCATCCCATGTTCTCAAGAGGAAGCAGGCATAGTTTCCGTCAGGGGAGACTCCGTTTTTATTCAGAAACTCTTCTGTGCGCTCATTATCATAGGGCTTGAGAATCAGTGCGGGGTCAGATGTGACACCGGTTTTCGGCGCTGTCACTCCGAATTTTTGAAGCTCCTCAAAAGAGTGATTTTCACGCAGCGTAATGCTGTCAACAGAGCGGTTGAGCGTTTTGGAAACAAGCCTTACATTGAAATCTCCCGTCACAGGACCGATACCGCAGCCGTACATATCTACCTTGTTCTTTTTCTTTTTTGCAAGCTTGAGCGTAGCAAGATAGTAATAAAGGCTTCGGCTGCTCGTTACATTTTGAATCAAGCTGCCCCCGCCGTTTATATAAAGGAGCGATTTTTTCATCTCTCTTGCCATTTTGATGAAATTGAAAGTGTAAATCGAATTAACCCTGAAGGTTTTCTTTATGTTGAGCGTATTTTTCGCCAGAACAGTGACAGGCATGTATTTATCAGCCTGCTTAACCGAATGGATAATTGATTTCAAAATTGCGTCGTCGCCCGCATTTCCGTGCCCGTAAGCGCCGCATATGATGATGCCGTCACGTTTCTTTTCAGCGGCTCTGGCACTCCGCTCAAGAATGCTTGTGTATATTTCAAGCTGAACCTCAACCATCTTATCTATGGAAAATAAGCGAGAGGCTTTTTCATATATTGCTTCACCCATTTTTTTGCGAAGCTCGCTGTCATTTGCAAGAGTTACAAGATATTTGGCAAGTGCCTCATAATCCTGCGGCTCAAAAATGAAACCGTTCTTTCCCTCGTCAATTAAAACAGGAACACCGCCGACATTTGATGCAATTGTCGGGTTCTTCATTCTTGTTCCTTCAGTCAGGGCATAGGGAAAGGTCTCTGAAATAGAGGTCAGAAGATTCATATCAATTGCGTTATAAAATGAATTGATGTCCCTTATCCAGCCCGCAAAGCAAACCTTATCGGCAATACCGAGCTCTTTGGCCATGTTTTCAAGCTTCGCTTTGTCTTCGCCATCACCGGCAATCACAAGCTTGAGCTTTGGTGCACCTTTGACCGCAATTGCCATAGCTTTAAGCAGCGTCGGGCAATCCTTGACGGGGGTAAGCCTTGCTGCAATTCCCGCAACAACATCATCAGCTGAAACCTCAAAACCTATGGAGGAGAAAAACTCTTCACGGCTGACAGTTTCAATCGGTGTTTTGAAGTCGATGCCGTTATATATCGTATAAATTTTCTCGGCGGGGAAATCTCTGTCAATGAGTATTTCGGTCATCGTGTCGGATACGCCGATGTAATAGTCAATCTTGCGAAGTGCAATTTTATATGTTGTGCCGTAAATTGTTCTTGCCGCCGGACGCCCCATATAATCGAGGCGGTAATCACTGTGCACAGTGGCGACCACCGGCGCATGGATTCTCTTTTTAAGCATGGTGCCCATAAGATTTCCTCTTGCACCGTGACAATGGATTAAATCCACATGCTCTTCACCGACAATTTCGAGAAGTCTCTTTAGCCCTGTATATGGATTCGCCGATTCAATAATATGAATGGGGATATTCATTTTTTCAGCTTCCTCCGAAAAATCACCCCTCATGAAGCAGATTATCTCCGCATCAATTTGACGGTTTAATTCTTTGAGAAGATTCAGCACATGCGTTTTCGCACCGCCTGTGTCGCCGCCGCCTATAAGATGAATAACTCTCATTCTATCCTCCGTTTAGCTCAATTTATTCTTGAATTCATCTAAGAACCAAATTTTTTTTGCTTCAAATTCCTTGCCGTCAAGATAATTCAGTATTCCGGCATCGGTTTCGAAAGAAAACCTCAGCTTATATGAATAAAGTGCCTGATATGGAAAGCCAATCGCTTTGTTCACTACATTTTTACCGTATTTCCCGTCTCCTGCAAGCGGATGACCAATTGAGGCGAAATGCGCCCTTATCTGATGTGTACGGCCTGTGAGAAGCTCAACCTCGACAAGTGAGAATTCCCTTTTTTCATCCATAACTTTGTATTTAGTTTTTATGGTTTTTGCACCCTCATGCATCTTTTTTGAGATGAACACTTTGTTTTTGCTTTCGTTCTTTTCAAGATAACCCGTCAAAGTGCCGCTTTTTTGTTCCATAATTCCGCAGATTACGCAAAGATAAAATTTATCTATTTCACGCATCTTCACTTTTTCATTCATAATTCGCAGAGTTTCAGCATTTTTTGCCGCCATAACTATGCCGCCCGTGTTGCGGTCAATTCTATTAATCAATGCAGGTGCAAAGGAATTCTCCTGTTCAGGGTCATACTCTTTTTTGTCATACAAATAATGCTGAACTCTTGCGATGAGAGAATCAAAATGATAGTTTTCATCAGGGTGAACAATAAGCCCCGGCTTCTTATCAAGCAGTATGATGTTTTCATCTTCATAGAGGATTTCGATTTTAGCCGGTGCTTTAAGAAAATCATATTCCTTTGGAGATTGCCGGAAGAACTCATCTTTCAAGTAGAGTGTGAGTATATCGTCTGTCTGAAGTCTCGTGGAAATATTACAGCGTTTGCCGTTAAGCTTGATATCCTTCTTCCGAATACTTTTATACATCATCGATTGCGGAAGATTCGGGAATGCTTTTGTGAGGAATTTATCAAGACGCTGGTCGCTGTCGTTTATTTTAATGACTATACTTATCATGCGTTTTTATCCTCGCCCACTCTTTTCTTGAAGGTGAACAAAAATCTCGGAAGAGACAAAACGACGCCGATGCCAACTGCAATCGCAATTGCTATTCTGATAGTTTCCACTGCCTTTTCTGCGCCCATAAGATTATCACCCATGAAAAAGTAGTAGCCCGTGTAGTAAATGCCGTAACCGGGAACAATGGGGAAGATACCGCATATGAGGAAGGTAATAACAGGTTCAGAGCGTGCAAAGGAGAGAATTCTTGCACAATAAGTCAGTAAAACAGAGGAGATAAGGGAAGAGAGTGCCATACCCAAGCCAAAGGTGATGCATATAGAATAAGTGAGCCAGGCGACCGCACCTGTTAAGCCCACAAAAGCTATCTGCTTTTTCGGAACATGAAATATAACAGCAAAAGCCACTGTGCCGACAAGCGCAATAAGTGTAGTGATGAGCCAATTAAGCGCAGTATCAAAGCTTATCATAATACACCTCCCGGAATCATCGAAAAGATGCGCATAACGGTTCCGACGCCGACGCCGATGCAGCCGCCAATTAAAAGGGCATCTATCATGCGTATTGAGCCGCTGAGATAATCTCCGTTGAAAAAATCTCTGATGGAATTCGTCAGCGCAACACCCGGGACAAGTCTTATTATAGAGCCGATGATTATTTTTGAAGAATCATCACCAAAGCCTATCATGACAAATAACGAGGCAAGCAATGCAGCTGCTGCGCTCGCAACGATATTCAAAAGAAACTTTGAGGTTTTATATTTCTCAAGAAGATGCAGAATGGCTTCAAGGAAAAAGCCGCAGACAAAGGCGGCCGCAGAATCTATAATGCTTCCACCCGTTAAGTAAGCAAAGGCCATGCTGCCGACGGCACAGGCGAACATTGCGACAATAAGCGAAGTGAAGGGCATGGCATTTATTTTATCGAGCCTTTCAAAGGCATTTTCAATGCTTACAGCACCGCCGGCAATTTCCCTTGAAAGCTGATTAAGCGCCGATATTCTGCCGATGTGTATTCGTGTTGATTTGATATGCTTCATCTCAGTGCTCTTTGTCTCACCGAATTCAATGCCGCTGACAAAGATGGCGTTTGTCAGCACATAAGCGCTGAAATCTTCAACGCTATATGCTTTGGCGATGCGCTCCATTGTTTCTTGAACACGGGAGATTTCCGCACCGTTTTCAAGCAGACTTTTACCCATTTCAAATGAAAGCTCAATTGAACTCTTGCGCTTATTCATTCTTTTTACCTCAACTTAATTAGTATCTATTAGACATGGTAAATCAAGCGACAACCCTTGTCAAGTTAAGATTTTTCTTTGATATGTGAAGCCAAACATGATAGAATGAATATCAGTGAAGCTGTGGAAGGGGTGAAGGCATGAAAAAGGCAGTCTCTTTGTTTTTTGTCATTTTTCTTTTATTTGCCCCTGTTTCTGCCTTCGCTTCTGATATGAAAACAAGCGCATTTTTCTATGATGTCAGTAAGGAGAGCGTGCGTGAGGGCGAAAGAGTAGAAATCACAGTTTCATATGACGGCAGCAGCAGAGAAGGCGTTGCCGCATTTATAACCGAGGTTGAATATGATGGTTCCATGCTTGAATATATAAAAACAGAAAATGAAGGTGCCGTAAGAAACGGGCATAACAGGACCGAGACCACAACAGGAAAGATTTCGTCTGTTTTTACGTCGAAGAAGCCGAAGCAAAGCGATTTAATCAGCGGGGACGCTTTCAGGTATGTTTTTGCGGTAAAACCCGACAAACAGGAAGGAACGACGGAGATAAGCGTTAAAACATCGCAAATTGCAGGCGGAGACGGGGAAATAATAGAAAACGATTATTCCGAGACAATTCCGGTTCTCATTCTGCCGCCGAAAGCCGAGGATTCGTTATTATATAAGCTCTCTGCAGGGAATTACAAGCTTGACCCGGCATTTTCTTCAGATATTTTTGCCTATAATATGATTGTCCCATATGAGGTTGAAAGTCTTGTTTTTGATACGGAATGCGCAGACAACGCCATATGCCGTGTCAACAGGAAAAATCTGGGTGCAGGGGGCAGTGATGTTGATTTCGTTTTCACTGTTACGGCTGAGGATAACAAAACAATCAGCAAATATACAGTGACAGTGCACAGGGAAGAGAAAGCGCAAATTGTTCGTGAAGAGACATCAAGCAGAAAATCGGCAGCCACGCCATCTTCATCAAAGGCAAGCACAAAAGCTTCTTCAAAAACAGCATCAAACAAAGCTAAAACAAGCAGTTCTCCCCAAAACCGCAATTCTGCCAATACTAAGGATATTACCGAAACCCCTGAAGCTTTACCAAATTCAGAGGAAGAAGTGATTTCACCCACGGTGATTTTCCATCAGGGAGATTATCCCGCTTTCATGTCCGGCGCATTGATTGCTTTCATCTTTATTGCGGCAGGCGTGCTGATTGCTTTCCTTTTCACAAAGGCATTCAGGCGGAAGAAAAAAGATGATGATAACAAAGATTAAGGTGTTATAGTTTCTATAACACCTGTTTATTATGTTTTTGAATATCTTTTTTTTGAATCCTAATATCTTTTCCTTGAAATGGGAAACCCTGAAAATTGCCTACAAGACGAGAATAAAATCTTTGTCCGTATCGTGACTCAAGTTCGGTCTTTTGAAGATTTGTGCTGATAATTGTAGGTTTCTTTGCAAGTATTCGAGTGTTTATAATATTGTAGACAGCAGCATTGACATAATCTGAGTTAAACTCTGTACCGAGGTCGTCAAGAATCAATAAATCACATTCAGTGAGCCGAGATACTGTTTCTTCAGATTGCTCGAGCTCTCTGTCAAAGCGTTCACGTTCAATTGCAACCGCAAAGCTCTGTACCGAGCCATAGATTACACCAAGACCTTTATCAATCGCCGCATTTGCAATGGCAAGCGACATATGCGTTTTGCCAAGCCCGGTTGCGCCGCTAAAAAGCAGACCGGAGTAATGAGAAGACAAATTCTTTGCGTAGCTCTTGCAATAATTCAGAGTGCTTTCCATGATTTCATTGCTGCCGCCCTTATAGTATTCCAGTGAGAAGCTGCTAAATGTGGATTCGGCAAGCGGTAATTCACTTGAAAGCTCCTGGTATGCTATATCACGCTGAAGCTTTTTCAGGCAGTGGCACATTTTGCCGTCGATAAAGCCGGTGTCAGAGCAATCAGGGCAGGAATATTGCGGCTCAATATCAGCTTTTTTGAGGCCGCTTTCGTTGAGCAAAACATCAAATTCCGCCTGTAAGTCCAATGCAGTGCTCTTTAGCACTTCCATGGAATTCCTGACATCTTCGCCATCGAGAACCACTTTAACAATATTTGCCGCATTAGTGGCTTTAAGGCGTGAAATTTCTTCTGCCCGGGGGCATAGCTCGTAAAAGTGATAAAGATTCCTTTCAGCACTGATTTCAGCATTACTACGTCTTTTTTCTAACTCCATCATAGCTTTTACATACACTTTTTTTCCAAAACCCATTTTAATCTCCTTAAGCAAATAATAACCTATTGTTCTGGAGGAATAAAGAATAATAAGTCTTCTGCCTCGTCTATATCGTAGCTTTTTGCTTTTTCTGTTTTTTTCTTTTCTGCTTTCTCAATCTCATCAAGTGAATTGAGACCTTTATTATGCCATTTCTCCAAAATCCGGTTCATATAGCTCATGCTGAGCTTGCCGGTTTTATCAATGCATCTGTTATAGGCTTCGGTGATGAGCTCGCTTGATAAATTCCATTCCTTAATCCATCTGTACGAAAACTCTTCTTCCTTAGGTGAGGGAGCACGATGAAAAATCCCGAGGATATTTTCAACCTTTCGCCATGCCATCTGTTTTTCATCAAGCTCATGCAGCTTCTTTTCTGCATCGGCAATGGTGAAGACATTTTCGCTTGCCCAGTTTTTCCCCACACTGTCTATATAGCTTGTGCCGGTTTTGCCGACAGATTTAGCATAATGGATAATCATCACAATTATCTCCACCGGCAGCCCGTAATCATCATGCATTGCAATGAGCACAGAAGACAGGGCAGGGGATATAGTTTTTCCAAGCGTATTTTCGGTTTCATGCATCAAAAATTTCATATCGGCAGATTCTGTTATACGCTTGGCGATATAAACGCTGTCAGGCTTGACAAGCTTCTTTTTTTCAGGTTTATCGGTTTTTTCATGTTCTTTGAGTGGAAAGATTTCGCTTGTTTCGTTTTCGTAATCAGGAAGTAGTGCTGCGTCTATCTCTTTGATAAGCTTTTGCTGAATCCAAAAATCGATGGCATCTTCGACGCCGCTTTTGTCAATGCCGGTATGATTAGTAATCTCTTCCACACTATGAATCTTATCATTATATCTCAATAAAAACAGCAAAACCTTAAGCTGTTCTTTTCCGGCAAGCTTGAGATGCTTATCAACCACATCAGCAGGCACAGCAAACACGGAATTCCACATTCCGGCATCAATCTTATACCCCATACTTTCACCACCTCATGTACAAGCTTTTATATAAAGCATTATATCATAAAGGCAGTGAAGTAAAAAGGGAAATTTGAATTACATATATCTTGACTGTGCCTACTAATTTTAGTATAATGGCAAAGAAATTGAATTATACAAGCTTTTTGCTACTGTGGCTCAGTTGGTAGAGCAGCGCATTCGTAATGCGCAGGTCGTCGGTTCGAGTCCGACCAGTAGCTCCAGTAAGAGCAGTTGAGAGTAAATAATTGATAGTTATTTCATCTAAGCTGCTTTTTTGTTGAAAGAGGACTCGAACCTTGGTCGTGACGACAGCTTGCTGGCGTAAGAAGTAGCAACGAAGTTGCGACTTTCGAGTCCGACCAGTAGCTCCATCCATCACAAACCTAACGGTATGTGATGGATTTTTCTATGTAAAATTCGTGTAGGGAACGACGACCCCGGCGTTCCGATAAGGGCAGTTGAGAGTGAATAATTGATAATTGACAATTATTTGCTTCAGCTGTCTTTTATATTATAAAGGATTTGAAGACCAGTAGTTTTCTTTATTTAAGAAAGGCTTGAGTTTACGTTAACAAACTATTTACAATTGCCTATTGACTTTTGTTGACCAAAATGTTAAAGTTGTTACAGCAATTGGCACTCAAATAGGCAGAGTGCTAATGAAATGCTGAAAGAGGTGATATATTGGAGCTTACAGCGAGAAAGCAAGAGATTCTTTCTTCTGTTGTCGCCACATATATTCATAGCAAGGAACCTGTCGGCTCGAAAGTTATTGCAGAAAAAATCGGTGTTTCTTCTGCAACCGTCAGAAATGAGATGTCTGAGTTAATAGCACTGGGCTTGCTTGAGCAGCCGCACACATCTTCAGGGCGGATTCCCACGCAAGCAGGATACAGAAGATATATCAAGGCTCTCTTTGAGCCTCGCGAGCCAAAGCGGGAAGAAAAAGCTCTTATTGATTCACAGATAGAGCCCGGTTCATATGAGCCTGAAAAGCTTCTGGCAAAAATAGCTGATGTATTGTCCGACATAACAAAGCTTGTTGTGATTGTTTCAACACCTAACAGTGACGCTTCGGTTATCAAGGGCATTCAGTTTGTGCAAACCAGCCGCAGAACCGCAATGTTGATACTTCTTAATTCGTCCGGTTTAATTAAAAACAAGCTTTTCCATGTTGAATATGACATAACGAATGAGATTATCCGAATGCTTTTCACGACATTTAACCGAGAGGTAGCCGGCAAGAATATATCAGACGTGACTCTTTCATTCATTCATGGTTTAGCTGAAAAGCTTGGAGAAATGTCACTTTTTGCAGGACCGCCACTATATGCTCTTTTACAGGCGGCACAAGAGGCGGGGCACAGCGAGATATATATCAGAGGAGAAATCAACCTGCTTTTTAATGTGGAGTTGGAAAAGCCCGAGATTAAGAGAATGCTGGATTTTCTTGACAGAGAAGAAGAGCTTTCAAATATCCTGAATCAGCGAGGCGGCAGAATCACGGCCATTATCGGCAGCGAGAGCGGTGTCAGAGAGCTTCAGAATACAGCACTTGTAATTACAAGGTACAGCATAGATGAATCAGACAGCGGCGCAATTGCTGTGCTTGGGCCGATGAGAATGGATTATGAAAAAGTATTTTCGCTTATAAAATATACTTCGATGAAAGCAGAAAAAATATTGTCAACTCTGCTTGGAGAGGGCTGAAGGGAGAAAAAATGGAAGACATAGTGAAGGAAAATCTTGAGCCGGACGAACAAGAGCTTGAAGAAACAGAAGATGAAATCGAGGAGGCAATTGACGAGCTTACAGAAGCACAATCGAAGCTTTGCGATTTGAACGAGCAGTTTCTCCGTTTGCGTGCCGAATATGATAATTTTCGCAAGCGCACTTTGGCAGAGAAAATGCAAATTTATGCCAATGCAACCTCTGACGCAGTAAGCGCAATTTTACCGGCGATTGATAATATCGAAAGGGCGGCGGGGCATAAAGCGTCTTCTCCCGAGGATGTGCAAAAAGGCCTGAAGATGATTGAAGAACAGATTAAGGCTTCGTTTGAAAGCCTTGGCGTTAAGGTTATCGGGGAAAAGGGAGAGAAATTTAATCCTGAGCTTCACAATGCTGTTTCCCATGTGGACGACGACAGCGTTGAGGATAATACGATAACCGAGGTTCTTCAAAAAGGTTATATGCTTGGAGACAGAGTTATCAGGCATGCTATGGTTCAGGTCGCAAATTAAAATAAAAAATCAAATCATAAAAGGAAGGCAAAATTATGGCAAAGACAATTGGTATTGACTTAGGTACGACAAATTCATGTGTAGCAGTTATCGAAGGCGGAGAGCCTGTTGTAATCACAAACACCGAGGGCGCAAGAACCACGCCGTCGGTCGTGGCTTTCGGCAAGAACGGCGAGAGAATGGTTGGGCAGATTGCAAAAAGACAGGCAATCACTAATCCGGACAGAACGGTCGCATCAATTAAAAGAGAAATGGGCACATCTTTCAAGGTTACCATTGACGGAAAAGATTATCAGCCACAGGAAATCTCGGCAATGATTCTTCAAAAGCTTAAAGCTGATGCGGAAGCATATCTCGGAGAGCCTGTGACAAGCGCAGTTATCACAGTGCCTGCATATTTTACAGACGCACAGCGCCAGGCAACAAAGGATGCGGGGAAAATTGCGGGGCTTGATGTTAAGAGAATTATTAATGAGCCCACGGCGGCTGCCCTTTCATACGGCGTCGATAAAGACGGTGAGCAGAAGGTAATGGTATATGACCTCGGCGGCGGAACATTCGACGTTTCCATCATTGAGATGGGCGACGGTGTTCAGGAGGTGCTTGCTACGGCAGGCAACAATCGCCTCGGCGGCGATGATTTCGACAAGCGAATAATGGATTACATTGTCAACACCTTCAGAACAAGTGTGGGTATTGACCTTGCAAAAGACAAAATGGCCATGCAGCGAGTCAAAGAAGCCGCCGAGAAGGCAAAGATTGATCTCTCCGGCATGACGACGGCGGATATCAACCTGCCGTTTATAACGGCAGACGCCACAGGCCCGAAGCATCTTGAGATGAGCCTGACAAGGGCAAAGTTCAATGAACTCACTGCTGACCTTGTAGAGAAAACAATGGGCCCCGTGCGCCAGGCTTTGCAGGATTCAGGCTTGCAAATCGGCGATATAAGCAAGGTTTTACTTGTGGGCGGCTCAACAAGAATCCCTGCCGTTCAGGACGCGGTAAAGGGCTTCATCGGAAAAGAGCCGTTCAAAGGTATTAATCCGGACGAATGCGTTGCGATGGGTGCTGCTATTCAGGCGGGCGTTCTCGGCGGAGAGGTACAAGGGCTTCTGCTTCTTGATGTAACACCTCTTTCGCTTGGCGTTGAAACAATGGGCGGCGTAATGACGAAAATAATTGAGAGAAACACTACTATCCCGACAAAGAAAAGTCAGATTTTCTCAACTGCAGCAGACGGGCAGACGCAGGTTGAGGTCAATGTTCTCCAGGGAGAGAGAGAATTCGCACGTGATAATAAGCAGCTTGGGCTTTTCAAGCTGGACGGAATTGCGCCCGCACCGAGAGGCATTCCGCAGATAGAAGTCACATTTGACATTGACGCCAACGGTATCGTGAATGTATCGGCGAAAGACCTCGGAACAGGCAAAGAGCAGCATATCACCATCACCTCAAGTACGAACATGAGCAAGGAAGATATTGATAATGCCGTTAAGGCGGCTGAGCAGTTTGCCGAAGAGGATAAGAAGCGCCGTGAAGAAGTTGATATGAAGAACAATGCGGAAAATCTTGTCTATACTGCTGAAAAGCTTATAAGCGAAAACGGAGATAAGATAGACGAAGAGGCAAAAACCAATGTCAACACAAAAATTGCATCACTGAAAGAAAAGCTTAACGGTAACGATGTAGAGGCAATTAAGAATGAGACGGAAGAGCTGCAAAAAGAGATTTA
>QMCE01000916.1_pt1 | contig 44964 bp, 43 predicted proteins | sample 1821851 | NCBI WGS metagenome assembly QMCE01 (sample SAMN09453174, study PRJNA476694) | Termite gut metagenome, whole genome shotgun sequencing project. | isolation source: worker | host: Odontotermes sp. | place: South Africa:Pretoria | collected 2016-01-28 | reverse complement strand
TACCGTGCAGTAGCCACAATTTTCCACGCAGTCGAATCCACGCCATACGACCGAAAACAGAGTTTTAAAACCCCGGAAATATTTTGAAACCAAAGAATTGACTCTGTCGTTCCAGAGGACATTACATTTGTCTGCTTCCACGTATATGGCGCTTGGTACTGTGTACTCAATGAATTTATTGAGCCAGTAAGATTAATAACATCTCCTAAATTTCCATTAAGATCGCCGGTATCCATATACGACGGAATGGAGCTATTCGTCCCGTTCATACCGGATACAGTCCAGGATTTCTGATAGATCATTCTCCCGTCTATCCATCGCTGCCCCGTTTCCTGTTCTTGCAATGAATAATTTATGATCGGATGCACATGATCCTCGCGCGAAACGCTTGTGGACGATCCGGGCGAGGCCGTGCCGTTCATTTCCGGCAGGGCGGAGCCGAGGTTGACAGAGCCGCCCTGCGCTTCCCCGCCCGGCGTGATGAACGCCAATTCCTGTTCCATGTCGATGTCGCACTGCACCACGGCGCCGGCCGAGAACAGTTTCCCGGCCGGCTCTTCCATCGTCCGGGTCTTGACCGTGAATCGCCGGCCTTTGATGACGATGGCGTCGCCCTCGGTGAAATCGACGGACGGGGTAAAGCGGACGGTGAAGAGCTCCGGCAGCGTACACGGCAGGAAGGACAGCGTAAAGGAACCTGCCCTGTAGCAACAGGCCGCATCAAAAATTCGCCCGGCAATCCTGCCTTGCCGGCAATCATGATCATGACATTCGTTTGTGTTCCCCAGTGCGGGATTCTGCATCGCATTCATATTTTCTCTCCATGAAATAAGCTGGCCTCATTGCCAGTCACCTCATGATGTCCGCGTTCACGCGCTAGCGAGGATTTTCGCTTCAAGAGCGAATATTCATGCGGGAAACACGTACGGTCAGCCTCATGCGGCCAAACAAAAAACCGCAACCCCTTCGGATTGGCGCGCCAGAAGGGATTCGAACCCCTGACCGCCGGATTAGAAATCCGGTGCTCTCTCCAGCTGAGCTACTGGCGCGTGGCTTTCATGTATGTTTCATTTCACCGCGATATTCACCATGCGGTTCGGAACCGCGACGATCCGGACTATCGTCCTGCCCTCAAGCAACGCCCGGATGCGCCCGTCCGCAAGCGCGGCCTTCTCCAAATCCGCCTTGTCCGTGTCCGGAGCGACAGTCAGGCGCGAACGAACCTTGCCGTTGATCTGAACCGGAATCTCAACCTCGTCCTCGCGCGCCGCGTCGGCGTCGTATTCAGGCCAGGACGACGCGAAAACGCTCTCCCCGTACCCCATCCGCGACCAGCATTCGTCGGCGAAATGCGGGATGATCGGCGACAGCGACACGATAATCACCTCCAGCGTCTCGCGCAAAACAGCCGGATGCGCCTGATCGCGGCTGGAACGAAGCTGGTTCAGCAACTCGTTCGTCCGCGCGATGGCTGTGTTGAACTGGTAGCCGCCCTCGATCGAATCCGTGATCTTCTTCACGCACTGGTGCGTCTTCCGCCTGAGGGCGCGGTTGACGCCGTCCAAATCGGCGGACGCGGGCAGAGGCGTCCCGCGCGGAGCGATGTGCGGCAGACTCTCCATCACCAGACGCCACAGGCGGTTTATCGTCCGCCACGCGCCGTTGATCCCGTCCTCGGTCCAAATCTGCATCCGGTCGGGCGGCGAATCGGAAAGCATGTACAGGCGAACCGTGTCCGCGCCGAATTTGTCCATCATCGCGTCCGGATCGACCACGTTCAGCTTGGACTTGGAGATTTTCGTCATTTCAAAATGCACCGCGTCGCCGCCGCACTTTTTGCAAATAAGCTTCAACCCCTCCGCCCTCAGGCCGGATTCGTCAAGCTGCTGGTTTTCTATCCGCTTGAACGCCGCCGCCGCCCGCTCTCCGTCCACGTCCGTCCCGTCCAGCGCGACGACGCCCACATCGGACGCGGAAAGCCATTTGCACGTCTCGCACCGGTAGGCGACTTTGCACACCATGCCCTGGCAGAACAGCCGGGCAAACGGCTCCTCGAAATCCACCAGCCCCAGATCAAAGAGCGCCATCGTGAAAAACCGCGCGTACATGAGGTGCATGGTCGCGTGTTCTATGCCGCCGATGTATTGATCGACAGGAAGCCATTTCCGCACCTTCTCCCTGTCCCAGCAGGCCTTGTCGTTGTGGGGATCGGCGAAGCGGATCTGGTACCACGACGAATCGACGAAGGTGTCCATCGTGTCTGTCTCGCGCCGCGCCGGTTTGCCGCAGCGGGGACAGGAGGTCTCGACAAACGATTTGGAGCGGGCCAGGGGATTGCCCTGCCCATGGGTGAAGTCGATATCCGTCGGCAACAGGACAGGCAGGTCCTTTTCCGGAACAGGCACGATCCCGCAGTCGTCGCAGTAGATGATCGGAATCGGCGCGCCCCAGTACCGCTGCCTCGACAGAAGCCAGTCGCGCAGGCGGTAGTTGATCTGCCGCCTGCCCCTGCCCCGCGAATCCAGCCATTCGACGATTTTGGGAATCGCCTTGAAGTTGTCCGGCTCGCCGGCGAACTCCCCGGAATTGACGATTTCCCCCGCGTCGACATACGCCCTGTCCCAGTCCTCCGGGCCGCTGCCGTCCTCCGGCCTGATGACCTGAATAATGGGAATGCCGTATTTTTTGGCGAATTCCCAATCCCGCTGATCGTGCGCGGGGACAGACATCACCGCGCCCGTGCCGTAGGTCATGAGGGCGAAGTTGGCGACCCACAGCGGCGCAACAGAACCGTTCACCGGATTGACGACATGGAAGCCGGTGAAGACGCCCTCCTTTTCCTGGCCCGCCAGTTCCCTGGCCGAAGTGCCCATGCTCCGCATTTTCTTGACAGCCGCGAGGACAGACGCCTCCTGCGGCGTGCCGCGCACCAGCTTTTCCACAAGAGGATGCTCGGGCGCGAGGGACATGAACGTCACGCCCCACAGCGTGTCGGGACGGGTGGTGAACACGGGGACCGGGTCGCCCGTCTCCTTCACGGTGAAAATCACTTCCGCGCCCTCGGAGCGCCCGATCCACTCCTCCTGCATGGCGAGAACGGCGTCGGGCCACTTCCCGCGCAGCGTTTCATGCCCCTTGAGCAGACGATCGGCGTATTTCGACAGGCGGTAGAACCACTGGTTCATGTCCTTCTGCTCGACCTGCGAACCGCATCGCTCGCATTCGCCCTCCTTGACCTGCTCGTTGGCGAGAACGGTCTGGCAGGAATCGCACCAGTTCACCGGCGCGGTCTTTTTGACCACCAGGTCTTTTTCATAAAATTTGAGGAAGAACCACTGGGTCCATTTGTAATAGTCGACGTGCGATGTGGCGAATTCGCGCGACCAGTCGTAGCCCCAGCCCGCGCGCTTCATCTGATCGCGCATCCGGGCGATGTTCTTTTCGGTGAATTCGTGCGGCGGGACGCCGGTGCGGATGGCCGCGTTTTCCGCCGGAAGGCCGAACGAGTCCCAGCCCATGGGCGAAAGGACGTTCGCGCCCCGGAGGATTTTGTACCTGACCATGACGTCGCCCAGCGTGTAGGCGAGGACGTGGCCCATATGGAGGACGCCGGAGGGATAGGGATACATGTTGAGAACGTAGAAGGGATCGCGATCGTCGCGCCTGTTCGCGAAGAGGCCCTCCTCTTCCCAGCGTTGCTGCCACTTCTTCTCGATCTTCGTGAAATCGTATTCTTCGTCCGCCATGATCCCGCGTCTCCCGGATAACAACACGCCCCGCGTTCTTTCGCCGTATTAGGGTCTTTATTGTATATATGGAAGAGTCCGGGTCATTGCAACAATTCTACGCATCCTCGTCCCCGTTCCCGTTCCTGTTCTTGCCGTTCTGCCCGCCCATGATCCGCCCCACGATGGACGCGCCGCCTTCGTCCTTCTCCCCTATCAGCAGCCGCACCACCTCCTCCTCGTTCTCGGCGTCGAGCACCCTGTCGACCATCTCCTGCGTCCGCAGCGAGGCTGTCAGGCTGGCGAGAAAATGAAGGTGCGGCCCGGACGTGTTCTTCGGGCTCGCCACCACGATGACGAGCCGCACGGGAGTCCCGTCCAGGCAGGAAAAGTTCATGCCGTCCCTGCACAGCCCCACAGCCGCCATCACGTGCTGCACAGCCTCCGATCGCCCGTGCGGGATGGACACGCCGAACTCCAGCTCCGTCGGCGCGGCGGTCTCGCGCTCGATAATCGAGGACAGCACCGAATCCTCGCATTTTATCGGCAGGGCGCCGCCGTCGAGCTTCCGCACCAGCTCCTGAATCGCCTCGTCCTTCTCCCGCGACGCCAGGTCCATCACGACGCAGTCGGGCCGCAGAATCTCCCTCTGTTCCTTCAGCGACAGCGATCGGACGCTTGTCACCGAGCGGAGCGTCCTGCGGAATTCCTTCGGCTTCGCCAGCTCCTTGATGCGATCCAGCTCCTGATGCAGCTCCAGCAGCGCCTCGTACACCACGGTGTAGATGAAGGTCACGTCGCGCCTGTTGGAGGAAAACACGATATTGTTGTTGTTGTCGCGCCACATGGAGAAGGCGAGGTTGTCCTTCCGGATATGGTACAGCCTGCTCGCGGGATCGACGAGGGAGATGAAAAAGCCCTCGTGCCTGAAGGCGTCGAGAATGTTGTGCACCGCGCCGTCCGCCACCCCTTCGGAGGGGAACGGAAACGTGCTCTGGCGGAAATCGTCCGACGGCCTCTCGACGGTGACGCCCTTTCCCGGCAGCGACAGCGCCCAGGTGAGGATGGGCGGGGCGAGAAGGGTTGTGAAAAGCGTCATGATGATGGCGGCGCCGAACATGTCCGGATCGAGGATGCCTGTCGACATGCCGATGCCGGAGATGATGAGCGCGACCTCGCCCCGGGGCACCATGCCCGCGCCGATGCGGAACGCGCCCTTCATGTTGAACCTGAGGAACAGCGCCGGCACGGCGCAGCCGATGATTTTCGCCAGCACGGCGAAGACGCCGAAGATGAGGCCGAACTGGATGACCTCCCATTTCGCGAGGCGCTCAAGATCGACGATCATGCCCATCACGGCGAAAAAGACGGGGACGAAAAAGTCCTGCAGGTTGTGCAGCCTCTCCTGCACGATGAAGGTGATGTCGGTCTTGGAGAGCGACAGGCCCATGACGTACGCGCCGATGATCATGGCGAGCCCGGCGGATTCGAAAATCCCGGCGGAGAAGAACGCCAGCGCGAGAGCCATGGTCGTGAAGGTGGTGGGGCTTTTGAAGGATTTGAGAAACCGCCCGATCTGGTTCGAGAAGAGGAGCCCGACTGCGCTGAAGGCCAGGCAGACGAACACGGTGGACAGGGCGACATGGATGATGTTGCCCCAAGGAAGCCCGGCGATGTCGCCGTTTCCGGTCTGGAGGACGTCGATGAGGCTGATGATGATGGCCAGGCCGATGATGCCGAGGACGTCGTCGATGATGGCTGAGGCGAGGATGGTCACCCCTTCCGGACTGTCCATCTGTTTTCGTTCGGAAAGGATGCGGGCGGTGATGCCCACCGAGGTCGCGGTGCACAGGGCGCCGAGGAACAGCGCGGCGGGCGAGAGGAAGTGCGTGTTCTCGCCGATGCCGAAATAGACGCTCGCGATGTCGCCCGCGGCGAACGACACGACCACGCCCCCCACGCCGATGACGGTTCCCGCGACGGAGTATTTGAGGAACTGCCTGAAATCCGTCTCCAGCCCCACCATGAACAGGAGGATCAGGCTGGCGACGGTCGCGAATCCGTACAGTTCCGTGGTGACGGGAAAGCCGCCGCCGTGGGGCCTGGGAAACAGCCCGTGGGGGAGGCCGATGAAGGCGAGGGGAATGGCGCCCAGAAGATAGGGGCCGACGACGATGCCGGAGATGAGCTCTCCGAGAACGGAGGGGAGCTTGAGCCGCCGCATGAGGCCGCCGCCGATGCGGGAGGCGAAAATGATGACGGCGAGCTGGAAGACGAGGATGACCATGGTGTGGACCATGTCGTGCCCGCCGCCGTTTGCGGCTGTTTCCGCCGCATGTCCGGCTGTTTCGGCTGTTTCAACCAGGTTGTTCGCGTCCATGTCAAGCGTCCATTGCGGGGATGCCGCGCCCACGCGGATACATGAAAAAACCCCGACCACCCCAGGTCAGGGCGAAATCTCGCCAAGTATAAACCCGGATTCTCAAATGGCAAGCAAATGCGCGGGGTGAAATTTCATTTTTTTCTTCTGCCTCTCCGTTTCGCTTTTCCGGATTTTCTTCCCAGGCCGGGCCGCTCCGGGCTGGCTGGCGGGCGGGGCGGAGCGGTTTCAGCGGAGAGGGAGAGGGGGGGGAGTTCTCCGGTCAGATTGACCAGCGTCATGGACAGCCTGTTCATCTGCCCCCGGTGCAGATGCGGCAGGCAGTCGATTCTGAGCCATATCCGCCTCCGATCCGGCTTGACGATGGAGACGACCGCCGAACGGGCTGTCCGGGTTTTCGCCGAGAGAATATGGGGCCACTGGTTGTCCTGAAGCGGGGCGTGGTTCGCGCCGTGCGCCTTGAAGTCCTCCCGGCGGTTTTCGAGAGCCTCCTGCAGGGCCGCCAGGGAATCGTATCCGAAAAGACCCATGGCCAGGGTATTGGAAAATACCAGATTGCCGTTCGAATCGAACGCCATGACGCCGCAGGGGAGTTCCTCCCACAGGGTCGGAATGGGCAGTCCGTCGACAGCCACGGGTTCGTCCTCCCCGTCCTTTGTTTCCGCGCCGGGCTGCTGTTCCGGCTCCGGATCGAGCCGCGCGAGGATGTCCTCGTCCTCTCCTTTCTCTCCGGGGATGGCGGGAGGGGGGAGGGGCGGCGGGGCAGGGAAGCCGCCCACTGCCGGCGCCGCCGCGAGACGCAGGCTGATCTCGCCCGTGTCGTCGCCGACGGGTTCGACTTCGATCATGACGCCCCGCATGGCGAGGGCTGCGGCTCGTTCGAAAGCCGCCTCCGCGCGTTCCCTCGCGTCGTCCTCGTCGAGGGGAAGGGAGAGATAGTCGGCCGCGCCTGCGCGGAAAAACGCCACGGCCTGCGCGAGGCTCCGCAATCGGGCGACAATGACGAGGGGGGCGTTTCCGGCGCGCTCCCGCAGTTCCCTGAAGGCTGCTCCGTCCGGGCCGCCCATGATTTCAGCCGAGATGAAGAGCGCGTCGGGGAATGCGCCGGACGGGTTTTCCCAATCGGGCGGATTGTCGTCATGGGCAAAATACGCGACATCCGCCCAAGGCGTTATCGCGTCCCGGCAGTCCGCCAGAGGGGAGCGCTGTGAATCGATGAGCCAGACAAGCGGTTTCTGTTCGCATTTTTCGGTCATGGGCGCCATGATAGTCAAGGCGGGCGGTGAACACCATCTTTTTCTTGACTGCGGCGTCTATACTCTCTTCCTCTCATGGCGAAAATAGCTCAGTTGGTTAGAGCGTCTGACTGTGGCTCAGAAGGTCGTGGGTTCGAATCCCATTTTTCGCCCCAATCAAATCCAGCCCGGAACGACAGCACAAAACGCTGTTTTCCGGGTTTTTTTCATGGATTTCGTGTTCCGCGCCCGCCGCTTTTCCGTACGGAATTCCTATTCTTTGGTTTCAAAATATTTCCGGGGTTTTAAAACTCTGTTTTCGGTCGTATGGCGTGGATTCGACTGCGTGGAAAATTGTGGCTACTGCACGGTACACAAGGACGGATAAATAAGAGCTGCCGGGCGGCGCGATCGACATCCCAAAACTCGCCATAATCGGCATCTGCGGCTCAGCTGCATGGGTATTTTCGAATGAGTATGGGCAGCGGGCGCAGGCAGAGCAACACCCCATAAAAAAGGAGTGCCCCCATGGCCACAATGCCAAGGGGGCTGAGGAAATTGTGAATTTCGGTGACGGCCCCTGGTTCCGGAACCTGCGAACCGCCACCGCTGTATACTCTCTATCGACCGCTTGGCAGTGAGAACTTGAGGCAATTTGTTGAAAATCGACGGCGCAGGCTTTCGCGAGCAGGCATCATGACTGAGATTGGAGGGAGGGTAGAGCGATTTAGAGCCTGTCCCAGTAGGCATCGTGAGGTGATTTCCGTCGTCGGTGCTCAATATTGCCCGGCGACGCGACAAAGCTATGTTATTGCATAGGTACGAAGCGGCGCCGGGTAAGATTGAGTGCCGACGGCGGAAAGCACCCGCGAGACCTACTGGGATAGGCTCTTAACCGCTGTAGTGATTGTGAAGGGCACAGGATACAAAAAAAGCGCCCTTCAAAACCGAAGGGCGCGGGAAAAGCATTGCTCAGACAACATCCGAAGCGCTTGTTTCAGCTGGCCAAAGCCTTGCGGAGCTTCATCGGGCTCCGGGCGGCTTTCTTGACCTTGCCCGCAGACAGGCAGGACGTGCAGACGCGGAGGCGCGTGACTGTGCCGTTGACGTCCGCGCGGACATTCTGCAGATTCGGCTTGAACGCGCGGCCGGTCTTGCCGGAAATTTTCGCGCCCGAGCCGCCTTTCGCCTTCGCCGCGCCCCGGCGGGCGTATTTGACGCCGTATGTGGTCTTCTTGCCGCAAATAGCGCATTCGTTGGCCATGATGCTCTCCTCTGCTGTACAAATCACAACGCGCCAACGGCGCTCGTCCGGTTGTTCCGGACAATAAAATATCGCGACCGCCCAGGCAGGCAGCCGCGTCAAATGATATACTAGCAATACTATGCCGCTCAGGCGTCTGCCTGTCAAGAAAAAATCCCCTCCCATCCTCCTCAGGGAGAACTTTCCGAAGGAAGTTGACCAAAGCCGGTTTTTTGTCGTAACATCATGGCGGGTTGCGACACGAATATCCGGACACGATACAGTATACGGAATCGCTCAGAGCCTGTTGCATACAGCATAGGAAAACGTCATGAAAAAAATCATCGCGCTTGCCGTCGTTCTCGTCCTTGCCGCCGCGGCGTACGCCGTCCATTCCCGCGCGGGCGGCGCAGAGGAAACAGCCCCTGAAAACCGGCGGAAAACAGCTGTGGCCGAAAAGGGCAATCTCTCCATCACCGTTTCGGCGACGGGGCGGGTCGAGCCGGAGCGCGAGGTGGAGATCAAGTCCAAGGCCTCCGGGGAGGTGATCAAGGTCAACGCGGACGTCTCCGACGAGGTGAAGCAGGGGATGCTGCTGTTCAAGCTCGATCCCACGGACGAGGAGCGTTCCGTCGCGAAGCTCCGGGCGACGCTGTCCATGTCGAAGGCGAAGCTGGAGCAGACCCGTCTGGGCGTCAAGGCGGCCGAGGCCAAGCTCGCCGCCGACACGGTGCGCGCGAACGCCGATCTCAAATCCGCCGAAGCCGAACAGAACGAATACGACTCGCGCCTTCGCCGCGCCCAACAGCTCTATGATCAAAAGGTCATCAGCCGGGAGGAGCTGGACACAGCCGTCACAAAGGGCGTCCAGACCCAGTCCGCCCTCGACAACGCCCGCGTCAAGCTGGACGATTTGCAAGTCCAGGCTCTTGAGCTGGACAAGACCCGGCAGGAGATTCCCATAGCCGAGGCGCAGGTGGAAAACGACACCGTCACCCTCGGGGACGCGCTGCAGCGGCTGAAGGAGACCGAGGTGTTCGCCCCCATCGACGGCGTCGTGTCCGAGAGGCTTGTCCAGGAGGGGTTGATTGTGGCGTCGGGCGTGTCCAACGTCGGCGGCGGCACCACTGCCATGAAGCTTATCGATCTGTCCCGGATATACGCCATAGCGGCTGTGGACGAGGCAGACATCAGCGGCATCGTTCCCGGCGTCAAGGCAGTGGTTACGGCCGACGCGTACAAGGGGATGGAATTCACCGGCTCGGTCATCCGCGTCGCGTCGACGGGGCTGGTGGATTCGAACGTGGTCACCTTCGACGTCAAGGTCGAGGTGGACAGCCGCCGCAAGAATCTGCTGAAACCCGAAATGACCACCAACGTGCTGTTCCTCGTGGATGATCGGAAGGATGTGGTTCTGGTTCCCGCGTCGGCTGTCGTCCGGAAGGCTGTCGCGGTCGGGGAGCCGAAAGCGCCTGCGGATGCGAAGCAGGGGGAAGGCGGGAGCGGCCGGAGGGTGGATTACACGCGCCGCCAGTCGTATGTGACTGTCGTGAAGCCGGACGGCGCGGAGGAGGAGCGTCCGGTCAGGGCGGGCATCACGGACGGGAACATGGTTGAAATCGTCTCCGGCCTTGCCGAAGGGGAGGCTGTCGTGCTGCACGAGGCGGAGCAGAGCGTGTGGGCGGGGCAGCTCAACCGCCGCCCCGGCAGCCGCCGGGGCATGTAACCGTCCTCTGTGAAAATATGCAAAAAGGAAATCGCCATGGCTGTTCCTGTGATAGACGCCCGGCAGCTGCGCAAGACGTACCGGATCGGCGATCAGGAGATACGCGCGCTGGATGGCGTGGACGCGCTGGTCGAGCCGGGGGAGATGGTGGCCATCACCGGCGCGTCCGGTTCGGGCAAATCCACTCTGATGCAGGTTCTCGGCTGTCTGGATCGTCCCGACTCGGGGGAATACTTCCTCGACGGCGAGGATGTGGCGCAGCTGTCGGGAGACAGGCTTGCGGCGATCCGGAACAGGAAGATCGGCTTTGTTTTTCAGGGTTTTCATCTGCTGCCGAAGCTGTCCGCCCTTGAAAACGTCGAGCTTCCCCTCATGTACGCGGGCGTCCGCGATCCGCGTCCTTTCGCGCAGGCGGCGCTGGAGCGCGTCGGCCTTGGCGGCCGCATGAACAACGAATCCAACCAGCTTTCAGGCGGGCAGCGGCAGCGCGTCGCGATCGCGCGCGCGCTTGTGGGCGATCCGTCCCTGATTCTGGCTGACGAGCCGACAGGGAATCTCGATTCCAGAACCGGCGCGGAGATTCTCGCCCTGTTCCACGCGTTGAACGCCGAGGGGCGCACCATCGTCATTGTCACGCACGATACGGAGGTGGCGAAATTCGGGCGTCGGCGCATCCACATGTCGGACGGGCAGGTGGTGCCGCCGGAGGAGGTGGAGAACAGGATTTCGAACAGGTACCGTCTTGCCGATCTTGAGAAAAAGCAATCCTCACCCGAAACAGGAGCGACGCGATGATGCTGTGGATGCTGGCCAAGGTGGGCGTGAAGGCGCTTCTGGCCAATAAATTGCGGAGTTTTCTCGCTGTGCTGGGCATCATCATCGGCGTCGGCGCGGTCATTTCCATGCTGGCGCTGGGGGCGGGCACGAGGGAGAACATCATGCAGCGCGTGTCGTCCATGGGGACGAATCTCCTGATTGTCCGGCCCGGTCTCGCAGGGAGGCGGGGCGTGATGAGCGGCATTTCGCAGACGATGACGATCGACGACGCGCTGGCGATCGCCCGTGAGGTTCCGGACGTCGAATGGGTGACGCCGGTGGTGTCGCAGAACGCGCAGATCAAGTATTTCAACAAGAACGCCAACGTCTCGACGCTGGGCGCGGCGCCCAGTTATCTTCTTGTCCGGAATTTCGAATTGGATCACGGGCGGATGTTCACCGATCTGGAGGTGGATCGCATGGCCCGCGTCGCTGTCATCGGGCCGACGACGGCGGAGAATTTGTTCGGCAGGGACGAGCCTGTCGGGGAGACGATCAAGATCAAGGGGGTCAATTTCGAGATCATCGGGTTGCTCAAATCCAAGGGCGATCAGGGCTGGTCGAATCCGGACGATCAGGCGATCATTCCCGTGACGACGGCGATGAAGCAGGTGTTCGGGGTCGAGAGGCTGCGTGAGATAGACATTTTGACCGACGGGACTCTCAAGAGCAACGCGCCTGTCGTGGAGGCGGCGACGGATGTTTTGCGCAGGCGTCACCGGATTGCGGCGGGGGCGGAGAGTGACTTCAACATCGCGGATCAGGCCGAGATGATCAACATGGCCGAATCGTTCGGGACGACGATGTCGATTCTTTTGGGGAGTCTGGGGGGGATTTCGCTGTTGGTGGGCGGCATAGGGATCATGAACATCATGCTTGTGACTGTGGCGGAGCGGACGAAGGAGATTGGTTTGCGGAAGGCCATAGGAGCGCGGGAGGGGGACATTCGCAATCAGTTTCTGTTTGAATCGGTTTTGGTGAGCGGGTGCGGGGGCGTTTTGGGTGTGGGGTTGGGAGTTGGCGTTGCGGCGTTGATTCCGTATTTGGCCCGGTTGTCCGGGGCGGAGTTTACGACGTTGGTGGAATGGAAGAGCATTGCGGTGGCGTTGGGGGTGAGTGTGGCTGTGGGGATGTTCTTCGGGTATTATCCCGCCAGTCGCGCGGCGCGTCTTGATCCGATTGAGGCGTTGCGCTACGAATAGGGGAGCCTGTCCGGGGGAGCGGAATGGAGTGCGGATTCGCCATGGCGTATTCCTCGGAATCAGAGGCTGGACGAAAACCTGGCGGTGTGCCGGATGGAGGACTCGCTTCACCCGCGTTCCATGGCCGGCGTTTCGGCGAGTTGTCATGGGCGCGGAATCATCCCGGCGCGCTCCGGCGGCCACCATATCAGCAGCGCCGGCCCCCGCAACAGCGACAGCGGCACAGGTCCCCAGCTCCGCGCGTCGTACGAACTCGGGCAATGATCCCCCATCGGGAAAAAGGCGTCCTCGTCCACAAACACCTCCCCCTGCGCATTCATCCGCGCGAACGACTCCCCGCCCTCATGCTCACGCCCGCTGTAGTAAAAGACGTCCCGGTCGATTCGCAGTCCCTCGATCCGCGTCTCGCCCCCGCTCGCCACAATCGTCGCCCCTGACGCCCTCGGAGCGTTCCTCGGCATGGTTTTGCGATCGTTCCACACAGGCGCGTCCAGAACCGCATCCGCCGCGCCGTCCACAAACACCCGCGCCGTCCCGTCCACGACATAAAACTCTATCCGGTGTTTCCGCCCCGGACGGATTCCCGACACCGCGCGGCGTTCCGCGCGGGAAGGCTCACCGTTCACCTGAATCTCGATCAGCCCGTCGCCATGCGCCACAGCCTGCACGAAACGCGAATCCTCGCGAACCGCCAGCGCGATCGCCGTCTCCTCCCGCTCCAGCGTCACGTCCGCGACAATCCGCAAATCCGGAACGATGTGATAGTCCGACTGCCTCGGCCCGACATCCTCGCCCTGCGGCGCATGCCGGCCGTTCACCCCGTACCTCCCCACTGCGGACAGCCCGGATCGCCTGTGGTAGAAAATCGCCGCCGTCTCGTCCAGCAGCGCCCCGCAGCGGGGGCAGCGGGCCTGGATGTTCTGCGTCCCGACCGTCTTCACGAAAACCTGCCCGCAGACGGTTCCGTCCTCAAGCCTGTTTCCGCAGCGGAACTGCACAGGCTGCTCCAGCACGTATCTGTCGGGAATGCCGGGCATCTCCGCCATCCGATCCCGCCGGGGCCCGGCCGGAATCTGCGGACGATACTCCATCCGCACGCTCTCCCCCGAAGCCGACAGGATCAGGGGGCCGCCCCGCCGCGCCTCGGCCCCGCCGCCGAGAATCCTCCAGAACGTCTCCAGCTCCCGGAGCGAAACGTCGCGGAAATCCTCCTCGTACACCCCGAGCCACATCCCGCGCTGCACGCTGTCGGGCTTCACGATCCGCCTGTATTCGCCCCCCCGCCCGTCGCGGCCGCCGCGCACCCATATGTCGCCCCGGGAAATCGCCAGCGTCTCGCCCGGAAGCCCCACGATCCGCTTGACGAAATTCTGATCCCTGTACTGTTCGCTGACATTGTACGGATCGCTTCTGCGGGCGCTTTCGTAGGGGAATTTGAAGACAGCCACTTCCCAGCGTTCGGGTTGGCGGAAGCGGTAGTTGAATTTGGAGCAGAAAATGCGGTCTCCGCCGTCCGGGCGGCCGTGCAGGGCGGTTTCCATGCTTCCCGAGGGGATGAGATAGACGTCGAACGCATAAGCCTTGATCACGAGCGCGATCAGAACCGCTCCCCCGAGCATGCCGATGAAATCCAATCCCGCGCGCCAGCCCGGCGCGGGCGCGCTCTTGTCTCCGCCGGATTCGGAATCGCCGTTCCGGGCGTCCCCGGCGGCGGCGCTTTTTCGTTTTGCCATGGGGGTCATTTCGTAAAAAAGCGGCTGGATCGGGGCGTGAGAAAGCGGCCCGATCCCGTCAGTCCCAGAACGCATTTGGCGAGGATGTCCACGTGCTCGGCAAGAGCGGGATCGCCGGACTTGAAGGCGATTGCGAAGCCCGCGGCTTCCAGCATGGGCAGATCGTTCATGCCGTCGCCGACGGCGATGAACTTCTCCACGGGAATCCCGCTCCATCCGGCGAGGGTCCTGAGCCCTTCGCCCTTGTTCGCGCCGGGGGGGAGGATTTCTATGAACTGCCTGTTGGATGTCGTGATGTCTGCGAGGGGGCCCAGAGCGTCGCGGAATATGCCGATGAAACGTTCCTGCTCGGCCTCGGGCGTGATGCAGAGGCATTTTGTGGGCAGTCCCAGGGAAAGGATCGCGTCCGGACTGTCCGCCAGATGGACGAAGGAGTGCTGGCGCGAATAGTGATCGCGGTATGCGCCGTCGTGGAGGGCGTAGACCGCGTTGTCGGGGCAGTAATTGATGTAGACGCCGTATCGGCGGTCGATTTCGAGGATGACGCGCCGCGCCTCTTCGGAAAGCCGCCTGTCGACCAGGGGCGGCTCGCCCGGAATGGCGACGAACGCGCCGTTGCAGGAGGCTATGGGGGTGTCGAGTCCCAGGGTGCGCCAATGCTCTTCGCTGCCGTTCTGCAGTCGTCCGGAGATGATGAAGACGCGTATTCCGGCGGAAGCGATGAGGCGCACCGCGCGGGCGACGGAATCGGAGAGCCGGCCGTCGTAATCGAGAAGCGTGCCGTCGAGATCGAAGGCGATGCCTTCGGGACGGATGGGCAGTCTGACTCCTGAGTCGCTGAAGGCGGGAGCGTGCATGTGCCTCCTTGGGGCTGGCGGGCAAACCCCTTGTCAAACAGCCTCCATCCGTTCCGGAGGAGGCTGAAGCGTTTTTCGGCAATCCGCCGCCGGGCCTGCCTGCTGCAGGCGTTTACTTGCGGGCGGTTGTTTTGGCGAGGGGCAGGCAGCCTTTGCGCAGCTTCCTCACCTTGTGTTTGCCGCGATGGGTGGCGCTGGGTTTGAAACGGGAGCGTGCCATGGCGATATTCCTTCGTTTTCCGCTGTTTCGACAAAACAAAACAACGCCTTTGCGAAAAGGCGTTTTTCCTTGAAGAAATCGTAGTCCGGCCGATTCCCTGTGTCAACCCTTTTTGTCAACAAGCGCTCCATGCCGGGAATCAGGAAGCGATCAGGGCGTCAGGCGTTTTTTCATGATGCCGTCGGCGCAATAGAGCGCGCCCGCCGGGTTGTGGGCGAGGGCGCGGTCTTTGGCGATGAGCGTCGTGACCGGCGCTTGGGAGTGTTTGTAGAACAGGGAATCGTGTCCGACGCAGAGGCCGATGACGACATTGAACTGCGTTCCGGCCTTGTGCAGGAAATCCGCCTGCGCCACGGGATTGCACATCGCCTCGAAATTTCCCGGCCGCAGATAATGGCAGGGTTCGATGCCGATGGCCGATTTGTCGAAGCCGCCTGTCTTGCACGCGATCGACTCCACGGCGAAGCCGAATTTCGAGAGGACTGTCGCCGCGATTTTCGCCTCCTTCGCCAGCCCCATGCAGAACGCCAGCCCCACCCGCTCATAGCCCATTTTCCGGCAGAACTCCCCCACCTCCCGCAGGCGGGGCCATTCGCAATAGCCTTCCGATTCGACCGCCGCGGCGCATTGGAGAAAATGCCGCGTATCGGCGTCGTCGTAGCGGGCAAGGCTTTGCCGCATGTCGTTCTCTTCGCGCATGGGGCAGTTTCCCGGCTTGTCGCCGGCATTCCCGGCGAGGCAGGCGTGCGCGGAACAGTGTGCGCAGGTGTACATACATTTTCTCCAAATACGGGGACGGGCGGAACCTTCTCCAAAACATACGCGGCGAGCATGTGTTGCGTCAAGACGGAATGGGCATGCGATCATGAATGGCGCGAAAACAAAGGATATTTCCTGCAAACCCCGGGGCTTCCCTTGCAATGACGCCCGCGAACAGATACACTACGGTATGAGTTGAACCGGGGCGCCCGGAATCCGCCTCGGTGAGACGGCGCGAAAGGATTATCAATAATGTTCACAGGAAGAACCTGCCTGTTCCGCATCGCAACGCTGTTGTTGTTCGCGGCAGCGGCGGCAGCGTCCGAAATTCCTTCCTCCGGCATGGACGGATTTCGGGACAACCCCGCCCTTCCCAATCCCGCCGACCTTGTGATTTTCGACGACGACGCGCCGGCGGAGCCTGTCATGCCGGACGCTCTCGGCGCGAATCAGAACGCCTTCCCGGCATATTACGGCGCCATACCCCCGGCGGTCGGAGATCAGGCCGGGACAGGCGCGCCGGATGCGCACCGCGCGGCAATCGCGCCCGCGACCGCGCCCGCCGCGCCGGCGACTGCGGCGGCGGGCGGAACAAACGATGCGCCCGGCGGCGGCTTTCTTGCCGCCGCGCCGCAGTCTCTTCCCGCGTCCGTTCCTCCCGAAGAATTCCCGCCGGATGCATTCGCCCAAACGCAGATCGCCGCCGCGCCCCTGCCCGAACCGGCCCCCCCGCCGCAGACGCCTGTTGCGCGCGCTCCGGAGCCGCCGCCGCTGCGGCCGGAGAGCGCCCCCGCGGCCGCGCCGGACGACACGGTCGCGCTGACCGAATTCAAAACCGATCAGGCGCTGGACGGCACGCCTCTTCCGCCGCCGCCGCTGCCCGAACTGGTCACGAACGCCGCGAACGCCCCGGCAGACGCCGCTGCCGCGCCGAACGCGTTCCCTGTCGACATCAACCGCGTCCGCGCCGATTTCAACAGCCTGAAAGCCTTCTGCGACGCGGACAGCCTCGGCTCCGCAGCCGAGATATACGCCCGGATGCCCGACTTCGGCGCGGACGGGGAGGCGAACCGCCTCCGCGCCGACGCGGCGAATCTTCTCGTCCTGGGGCTTGCCCGGGCGGACAATCTTTCCGCGGCGCGGCGCATCTACGAATCCGTCCCCGTCGACATGGCGGGCGACGACGCCACCCTCGCCAAGGCCCGGAGCATCGTCAATCTGGCCACATACTACGTCCGCGCCGAACGCTACAGCGACGCCTACGACGTCTTGATGGACATGGGCAAAATCCGCAACCGTTCGGCGCTCAACGCCGAGCTTTTCCGCCTCATGGCGCGGATGATTCCCTATCTCGACAACGCAGACCAGACCGACAAGGCCGCGTCCGTCTACGATCTGCTGCTGGGCGAGGTCAATTCGCCGGGGACGGCGGCGCTGTTCGCGGAAAACATCCCCGGCGTGTTCAAATACTACCTCCATTACGTCGACAAATCCGAATCGCCCCGGAACCGCCGCAAACGCCTTGATTTTCTCGAACACGCATTCGCGAGCATGGACAGGTTCGCGCACGATCCGGACATCCGCCTCGCGCGGAAGAATCTGGGCGAAAGCCTCGCCGCGCGGTACGCGGGCGATCCCGAGCGCGCCGCGCGGTTCTACGTGGAGGACTGACGGGATTATGGCGAAAAACCACCAGCGCATCTGCGTCATCGGGCTTGGGCAGTTCGGCCGCCACCTGGCGGTGGAGCTGGCCAGGGATTGCGAGGTTCTCGCCATCGACAGGAATCAGGCGGTGATCAACGAAGTGGGCGATCTCGTCCAGCGGGCCTATTGCCTTGACTCACGCGACTTCGCCAGCCTCTCGACCGTCGTCGGCGACGGTTTCGACGAAGCTGTCGTCGGCATGTCGGAAAACATGGAGGCGTCCATCCTCACCGTCCTCCATCTGCGCCGCCTGCGCATTCCGCGCATCCACGCCAAGGCCACCAGCCGCGATCACGCGGAAATCCTCAAGGCCATCGGCGCGGACTCCATCGTCTTTCCCGAGCGGGAGACCGCCGCGCGCCTCGCGACGCAGCTCATCAACCGGAACCTTCTCGACTTCATCCCGCTTTCGGAAAACTACATGGTCATGCAGATCACCCCGCCCGACTGGGCGATAGGGAAAACGCTGCTCCAGCTTGATCTGCGAAAACGCTTCGGCATCTTCGTCGTCGCGGTCAAGGAGCATGTTCCCGAGAGGACGGCCTTCCTTCCCGGGCCCGAGTTCGTCGTCAAGGACTCGGACGCCCTTCTCATCATCGGCAAAAAGGACAGTCTCGAAACGCTGGAAAAATCCGAGAATCCGTTCACCGCAGGATAGGTGCGCGCTCCTGATATGACCATATTCGCGATCAACAGAAGAAACAGGCGCATATCCCCGACCCACATGGTGTTTATGTGGTTCGGCTTTTTCATTCTTCTGGGCACGGTTCTCCTCTGGCTTCCCTGGACGCACACGGGGCCGGACGTCCGCCTCGATTTCGTCTCCGCCCTCTTCACCGCCGTCTCGGCAGCCTGCGTCACAGGCCTTTCCGTCGTCAATGTGCACGACACCTTCTCCGGGTTCGGTCAGCTGGTCATCCTCCTTCTCATGGAAATGGGCGGCATAGGAATCATGACCTTCGCCAGTTTCGGCTTCCGCCTTCTCGGCCGGCGGCTTTCGCTCGCCCAGCAGGCCGCCGCCGCCGACGCCATCTACCAGAACGACGCGGCCGCGGAGTTCAGGCGCACCTTCATGCAGATTCTCCGCCTGGCCCTCCTTATCCAGCTTGCCGGAGCCGTCCTCATGGCGCTCTCCCTGGCTCCCGGACACTGGCGCGCCGGCGAGCGCGGCTTCATGCTGTGGTCGGCCGTCTTCCATTCTGTCTCCGCGTTCTGCAACTGCGGCTTCACCCTGTACCGCGACGATCTGGCGTCGCTCGCGGACAACATCCCCTTCCTCGCCGTCCTGCTGATTCTCGTCGTCCTGGGCAGCCTCGGGCACATGGTCCTGAACGAGCTCTACAGGCTGCCCGGCTATATCCGCAACCACGTCAAAAAACCGTTCTGGATTTCCCTGCACACCCGCGTCGTGCTGGCGATGACGGCGCTTGTCATCCTCGTCGGCGTTCCGGGCATCTGGCTTCTGGGCACGGATGAGGGGGGCTCGACCCTCTGGCGCGCGGCGTTCGAGGCTGTGGGCAGCCGCACGGCGGGCTTCAGCATCGTCCGGCAGAGCGCGCTGCCGCTGCCGTCTGCCCTTCTCGTCATGCTGCTCATGTTCGTCGGCGGTTCGCCCGGTTCCTGCGCGGGAGGCGTCAAGACCACCTCGGTCGCTCTCTGGGTGGCCCGCATCAGGGCGAATCTCAGGAACGATCACAACGTCAATCTCTTCGGCTTCACCATCGCCCCGGAACTGGTCGGCCGCGCCCGCATTCTCATGGCGGTGACGATGATCTGGAATATCGCGGGCGTGTTCGTCCTGTCTGTCGCCCATCCGGACGAGAATCTTGAGACGCTTGTTTTCGAACAGATTTCCGCTTTCGGAACAGTCGGCCTGTCCATGGATTTCACGCCGCGCCTGAACACGCTGGCAAGGCTGTGGATCATCGTCTCCATGTTTGTCGGCAGGCTCGGCCCCCTGTCGATCGCGCTCCTCGTGCTTCCCTCGTCGAAGGTGAGCGTCAACAGGCCCATCGGCCGCATCATGGTCGGCTGATCAGCAGGATGCGGCCCGAACGGCTCGTGACGACAGACCCTTGTATGCCAGGCACAGCATTGTCAGATCGTCCGACGCGGGAGCGCCGCCAACATGGGCGGCGACAGCGCTCTGGACAGCCTGCACCACCCCGTCCGGATCGGACGCGCCGCTCCCCGCGACAACCGCGCGGAGCGCGTCCTCGCCGAACAATTCGCCCCCTGCGTTCATCGCCTCCGTGAGGCCGTCCGTGTACAGGAACAATTGATCCCCCGGCAGCATCGCGACCGAATGCCGTGCGTACTCCGCATCGGCGAACGCGCCCGCGACAGGGCCGGCCGCGTCCTCCAGAAAGCGCAGCGCTCCCCCGGAACGGAGAAGCGGCGGGTTGTGGCCGCCGTTCGCGAAGGTCAACAGCCCTGTCCCCGCATCCAGAAATGCGATGAACAGCGTGACGAACATGCCGTTCGCGTTGTCCCGCGCGAGGTTTTCGTTCACGCTCCGCATGATCGCGTCCGGCCCCGCCGAGCCGTCCGGGCCCGACGCCGCGGAGCGGACAAACGCCATCGTCATGATCATGAACAGCGCCGCCGGAACGCCCTTGTCCGAAACATCCCCGATGACGATGCAGAGGCGCTCGCCGTCCAGCATGAAGAAATCGTACAAGTCGCCCCCCACCTCCCGCGCGGGAACAAGGCTCGCCGCCAGCCGGAAACGACCCTTCGACCTCTCCCCGTCAATCGGGGGAGGAAGAAAGCCCTGCTGGATTTCCGTCGCGGCGAGCAGTTCGCCCGCCATGCGCTCCCGCGCGCCTGTCGCCTCGACAAGATCGCGGACCCGATCGCGGAGCGCGCCGTCCATGAACAGGAGCGCGCGGGACAGTTCCCCCACCTCGTCCTGTCGAACCGGGTCGGCAAGGCGGGCGAGGACGGCGTCCTGTTCCTGCTCCCTGTCCCGGAGGAAATCGGTTTCGGGGAGGCGGCGCGCGAAGGTTGTCAACTGCGTCAGGGGCGTGGTGATTCTGCCGACGACAAACAGCGCCGCCGCGCAGAGGACGGCGGCGGCGACGATCATCCCGGCGATCAGGAAGAGGGAGAGCCGGCGCGCGGGCGCGTCCAGTTCGTCCAGGAAGCTGATGCCCGCGAGATACCATTCGAGAGGTTCGATGTATTCCGCGTGGAGCAGGGCGGGGCGGGCTTTCAGGCTGTTTGCGCTTCGGTCGCGGAGGGAAACGGGGGAGGGCGCATCCGGGTGCGCGGCAGCTTCCCGGATCGTCTTCAGGAGCGCGGCGTTCAGCACGGAATCCGCCTGCGGCGCAAGGCCGAACCGCTCCGGAGCAATCACCAGCCCGCCGTCGTCGCCGACGACGAAGAGGAATCCCGATTCGCCCAGGCGTATTTTGTTGAGATGCGCCCGCATGGAGCCGGCGACGCCGTCCCGGGGATTCAATCCCTCCTGCGCCGCGCTGAAATCCCGGTACCGGCTCCGGGCGTCGGCGGCGGCGAGCATCACGGCGTTCCTGCCGCCCTCAAGGAACATGTCCGAAAGGGCGGCGCGGATGATGGAGGCTGAGAACAGGCCGATGCCCAGGCACAGGAGCGCGAGAGCGCCGACGACGAGCGCGGTCAGCCTGAACTTTGTCGAGCGCGTGTTCATTCGTGATCGGCCAGCCGCAGGTCTGTCATTTGAAAAGAGCCGTCGCGGGCTATCGCATACTCCGCCCGCACATCGTATCCGGCGCCCTTCGGGCTCTGGAGCGTCAGGCGCACCGCGCCGTCGGCGTTGTCAGGCCGCGTCAGGCTCATATGGGTGCCCGTGTGCTCGTCGATCACCAAATTCACTATCGGCCCCAGAACCCGCATGAAGAGCTGCGACGCCTGCCCCAGCATGGTGAACACGGTGGCGCGCTGCATCGCCGAGTCCGGACAGAAATTCGTCACCAGCTCCGTAATGTTTTTGATGATCGGGTTGTTCACGCCGCTGGTCAGATAATCCTCGTTCGCCGCATCGGGGACGTCCTTCAGCTCCACTCTGTCGCCGCCGACGGTGATGGAGCACTCGCCGGTCAGGCGGTGCAAATCCAACGCCATCAGCCGCACGCCCTCCTGCACCGCCGCCGCAGGGTTCCCTCCCGGAGCTCTCCCGCTCTGGAGCCTCTGGAAATCACTCCGCTCCAGCGCGCGCGCGCCGGCGTTGTTTTCCGCCCGCACGGCAATGGCTCTGCGCGGGTCCAGACCGTAGGACATTCCCTGCGAGGCCGTCATGACCAGCGCTTCCTTTTCAAACTGATCCGTCGGATCATCAAATTCCGCATCATCAAGCTGATTGACAGCCTCGGTTGTCAGCTCTTCCATTCTTTGGCCGATGCCGGCGGCCAGATTCTCCCGGGTTATGCCGGCGGGGAGTTCCCCGTCATGGAACACGGTTTGCCAGAATTGCTGCGGCGGGGGCGTTTCATTCGGGCTCTCCGCCGCCGCCGCGTCGTAGTAGATGTTCATCGCCAGGCGGCCGTACTCCCGGAAGTTTGCGTTTGCTCCCCGGGTCGCGCCCTCAACGCCCTTGGAACCGCTGGCGTCGATCAGCTGCAGAATCCGGTCTCCTGTGACGTTCCCCCCGAAAAACACCATGCCGAAGCCGTCAACGGCGGGCGGCGAGGCGTAGTGCAGAACGCCTTCTCCCATGAGATAGCTGGCGGCTTTTTCATTGAGCGAGTCTCCGTCGCGCTGCAAAACGCTGTTCATTTTTTTCTGATCCACGGGACCCCGCGCGGAGAAGCCGCTCACCATGCCTGTGAGCATCCCGTGCAGTTCGCCCGCAAGCGCCGATTTGTCCTCGACTCCCCTGTTGATCGCGCCCATGAGTTCCTGTACGGGCGCCGAGGTGAAGACCCGCCCGGCCATTTCCGCCGCCTGTTCGGGCTGCGTGTCCGCAAGCGCCAGCGCGCACTGGACAGCGTAGTTGAAAATGCTTTTCGGATCGGTTGCTTCTCCGGGTTCCACGCCGGAAAACAGCGCTCCCTGCGTGTCCCTGATCTCCTTCACGTGCGAGAACATCCCGATGGCGTCCGTGGTTTCCGCCATTGCGCCCAGCTTCCCCTTCACGAACACGGCGAGATCGGCGAGCGCTCCCATTGCGTCTTCCGGAACGCCGCTCATGAGGATGATCGGCTTCAGATTTTCCATTGCCGCGGGGGAGATGCCGTTCCGTTCCGCCGCGCAGAAGGCCGACGTCGCCGCCAGGCGCTCCGGCGTCAATATCTTTGCGACGCTGTTCTTGAGCGACACCGTGCTCACCTGCTGCGACTGTGCGGTCGCGTCGCTCACCGTTTTGTCGAGGAAACGGTTGATTTCCTTCCAGAGCGTCCTGGTCGCGGGGTCCTTGCTTGCGGCTATGTTCCGCCTGTTTCCGGCGGCGGAGGGATCCCAGGAGATATCCGCGCCCAGGGAATTGCCTATGCTCTTGCGGGCGAAGGCGAGCGTGGAGGCGTTCTGCGCGGCGAGCTCTTTGGCAGGCATGTCGACAAGCGTGAACACCTTCCGGATCATGAAACCCTTGAGGGGACGCCCCGCGCTTCGCGCGGCGGCGAGGAACTCGGTGGCCTGCGTTCCCGCGCGGTCGCCGATCTTCTCCCGGATGACGCGGCAGAACTCGTCCATGACTCTCTGGTTCTGGATTGCGCTCTTCCCGGCCGTGCCGAAGAGCCGGCTCCAGAAACCGCCGGCTTTCAGGGTTCCGGGCCGGTTCTGCGACACTTCCACCGTTTTATTGCCCACTCCGGCCATGGCGCGGAAGCTGTTTATGGACAGGGACATGACAAACCTCCTTTTTCAAGCCTTCATCCAGCCCTGCGACGCGGCGGCGGTTTCTGGGGGCGCGCCGCTCTGCTCTTCGCCTTGGGGTTCGGCGGATTCGCCGGCAGTCCCGCCGCAGCGGTCCCGCCAGAGCATGGCCATGTTCAGATAGCTCTCCAGCGCGTCCAGCAGCTCCGTCTCCTCCAGACCCTTTGCCGGAAGAACCCTCTGCATCGCCATCAGGCCGGTAGCCGTGTCGGCGGACAGGGTGGAGCCCGCCGTGTTGCGGAAAAAGAAATTCGCCTCAAGAAGCGACGTGAACAGCGTCAGCCGCTCAGCCTCCTTCTCCGGAACAGTCCCGACGACGCAGTAGAACATGATGTCGCCGCCGGCCTCGCTGTAGTTGAGCGTCACCGGCAGATCGTCAAAGACAAGCCGGCAGCTGTCGCCCTCGGGCGCGAGATTCTCCACGCCCGCCTGCGCGCCGACCGCCTTCACAAACGACTCGAATGCTGCCCTCATGGGTGGTTCCTTTCTTCAGCGGATTCCCGGTTTTTCCGGCGGAGCGTCCAGACATTGATGTTCCGGCCGTTCTCCCATCGGTGTTCGTGCCTGTCGAACATCTGAAAAAGCATATGCAGCCCCAGGCCCCCCACAGGACGGCGCTCCGGCGGCGCATCCACGTCGGGCGGCGGATGGCCGGCCGGGTCGAAGCGGCTGCCGTTGTCGGAGAGGACAAGCCGGATTGCGCCCGCCTCCACCTCCACCGCGCCCTCGGCGGCAAGAAGCGGCGGCGGATTCTCCCCGCCCGCGCCGAACTTCGCGATGTTGGTGAGCAGCTCCTCAAGCGCGATCTCCACCGCGTTCGCCTCGTCCGCAGCCGCCCCCGCGCAGCCGAGAAAATGCGCGCAGCGGCCGGCGAGGAGGGCGACGTCGTCCGGCATCGACGCCGGATTCGCGAAGCGCATGACGAAACGAAAGCGTTTTCCGCTCTTCGGCCTGTTCACGGCAGACACTCCGCCGCGTTGTCGTTGAGTTCGATGTAGGACAGGAAGCCTGTCATTTTGAGGACGGAGACGATCTGCGGGTTGAACGCCGCGCCCAGCAGTTTCGCTTTCCGCTTCCCCATCGCCTTGATCGCCTTGAGGAGGACGCGGAGGCCCGCGCTCGCTATGTATTCAAGGTTTGTTCCGTCCAGAACAATCCGCTCCAGCGCGGCGTCCCCGGCGAGGGGGAGAAGCGCGGCTTCGAAGTCGCCGAGGGCGGCTGCGTCCAGCTTGCCGTTGATTTTCAGGACAGCCGCTTTCTTTTCGTCCAGACGTTCTGTTGTGAAGGAAACTGCCATATCGTTCCTTTTATTGCAAAATACTGCGGGATCGTGTTACAGCATGGGCTTCACAACTTTGTCCCGGCTTTACATCGTTCGGGGTGCTGCATACGCTTCCCCGCCGGGATGACGATGGTGAAGGTTTTTGGTGAAAATCATACTGTAAACAATCCAACATTCGTCATCCCGGCGGTGCGGCCTATGCCGTGCCCCGAACGAAATAAAGCCGGGACAAGGTTGCGAAGCCTGTGCTGCACCATGATCTGTACGGTATTTCTCCTCAATCACTTCTTGAAAAAATCCGCCATGCCGGCGAACAGACCCTGCGCTCCCGCTCCGAAGGAACGCTGCGCGCCGCCGCCGGAGAGAAGCCGGCGCATCGCCTCCGCTTCGTTCAGGAGCGCGGTCACGGACTCCACAAGCGATTCGGCGGTCCCGGGCGAAAGCGTCGCGTAGAGCAGGAACTCGCCGTTTTCACCCGCCGTCGCGGTCACGCCCGCCGCGCCGCTTCCCCGGAGGCGGGCGAGCCGCATGCGGAGGAACTCCGCCGCCTTCTCCTCCGCCTCCTTTTCGGGAGGCGGGGAGGAGACTGCCGCCCACGCAAGCGTCCGGCCGTCCGGGAGCGCGCGGAGGCGCAGCTTCAGGTCGTCCGCCAATTCGAACACGCTGTCGCCGCTTTCGTCGGGCGGGGGAGCGGCGTCGCCCAGCTTCTTCGCCACCGCGTCGACCGCTTCGTTCAGGGTTAGCATGGCGGCTCCTACATGTTCTGATAAATCGCCCTGGCCGCCTGGTTCTGCGACTGGAGGCATTCCTTCAGCGTTTCGAGCGCGCTCGACGCCGACTCGGCGAAGGTTTTCATATAGTCCGACGACTCCCCCGCCATGGCGGAGTGCATCTGCGCAAGCGAGCTTTGCTCCGCCTGCTCAGCCTGCGCATTGGACGTGAACATGCCGCCGACGCTCTGTATCATCTGGCTGACGCCGTGCCCCATCATGCCCACGCCCTGCGCCTTCGGCATGTTGGCGGCCGCCCCGGCGTTGGCCGCGGTGAACGCGGTCTCCGCCTGCGCGACGCGGGAGCTCGTCGCGCCGCCGGGCGCGATCTTGGCGTTGTTCGCGGCGGCGAGGGCGCCGCCGTTCTGGAGATTGGCGTCGGATGTCGGATTGCTGTAGACGCTCTTCATGCTCTGACAGGAAGTCAGCCTGCTCTCCAATTGCGTGAGATTCTTCTCCGCCGCTGTGCGCTGCTGCACGCTGTTCGCGTCGGTTTTGCCTTCGAGTCCCTTGATTTCCTTTTGCGTGGCCGAGATTTCCTTGTTCAGCGATTTTATCTGCGAGTTGTTGGCCGAGTTCGCTGTTTTGGACAGGCTCCCGATCTCTTTTTCGAGAGACGACACGTTTTTCGAGATGTCCGTCTTCGCATTCTCCAGAACGGATTTCTGGCTTTGGAGCTTGCTCCTCGTCGCCGGCTGCAGGGTGCCGCTGTCCAGAGCCTTCTGGGTATTGCCGAGCTTCTGGTTGACCTGGGTCAGTTCCTGTTTCGCTGTCGACAGCTTGCTCTGGGCTGTGCCCAGATTCGCGTCCGCCTTGACCTGGTTGAGTTCCGTGTTCGCGTTCTTCATCTGCGTCGCGGGCGACTTCATATTGCCGATCTGTTTCGCGGAGGACGCCATGGAGAAGGCTGACGTGCCTATGCTCACCGCGCCGGAGATGATGCCGACGATGAGGTTGGTCCTGCCCGCGTCCCGTATTTTGTCCGCCGAGTTCATCGACGCCTGCATGGAGGACTGGGCTTCGGCGATGCGCACCTCCTTGTTCGCCTGGCGGAGCTCCATGTTGGTCTGGTTCATGAGAATCATGATGTCGAGGATATTCGTGCCCGTCGCCTTGGCGGTCGCCGACGACAGGGCGGGCGCGTTGATTTCGGTGGCCGGGAGGTCCGCCGCGCCGGAGGCGGCGACGTGGCCTTCCAGGCCGAGGCTCTTCAGGGTGTCGATGGAGCCGCTGTCGACCTCCTGGAGCACGCTGTCGATCCTGGCCGATTCGAGCCCCTTCGCCCCGAGAGCGCCCCGGAGTTCCGACGTGTTGTATATGTACTGCCTGTTGCTGGCGGCGCTGACTCCGCTGGTCATTGTGGTGTCTCCTTCTGGGATAGGCTCTCAGTGCATCAGACGCCCATGTTGCTGATTATCGACTTGTTCGAGTTGGCGATTGTGGAGAGGATGTCGCTTGTGTCGGATATGTTTCCGGTCAGCATCTGCATGACCTGTTCAAGCATTTCCGTCTGCTCGCTCAATATCGCCTGGAGCTTGGTCAGCCAGGCGTTCAACTCCTCCGCGTCCGCCTGTGTCTGGCTCACGTCGTAGTTCACCACGGACTTCGCGATGCCGACGCCGCCGGAGGCCACCGACGTCGCGGCGCCGGCGAATCCCGAGACCACGCCCGCAATGGTGGCGAAGGAGCTCCCGGAGGCCATGCCGCAGCTGCACCAGGCCGCGGCCACGGAGGCGAGGATGAGAGCGGCGCTGATGATGATCTGCGACACCATTTTGGCAGTGTCGCTCTCCATGCCCCAACTCTGGAGGGTGTCGGCAAGCCCCTCCACTATGGTGTCCATCGCGCCTGTTTCCGTGAGAACCATCGAGGTCAGCCCCAGCGTCGCCGCGATCAGCAGGGGCACGCCCGCCCCGCCGGAACAGACGGTGAGAACGACGGCGGCTGCCATGGTGATGCCGATGCCGATCCAGGACAGCACCTTGGACGCTGTGCCGAGGGAGTTGCTTTTTTCCATGTTCTCGATGGACTCGTTGAGTTTGTCGAGCTGCTTCTCGTTCGACAGCGCCATTTCGTCCTTTGTGGCCATGACGCCCTCGATGGAAGCGTCTGTCTGGAGTTCCGACGTCCTCATCTGGAGTTTGGCTATCGCCAGCATGAGCGCCGACCAGTCTCCCTTTGTGGAGTCCGGCCTGGGCAGCTGCGGCTCGGCGATGGTGGAGCCGGTATCCGCCGTTCCGGACGTCTCGGCCTGCTGGAGCGACTCGACGGCTGTTTCGCCGACGATGCCGGTGAGCGCGGTCAGCTGCGCCGACGTCATGGCCGAGGGGGCGGGGAGTTCGGAGAGGCCGGTCTGCCGCAGGAACTGCTGCTGGTTGACTGTGGACACCTGGTTCCAGCCCGCGTTCATGCCTTGGCTCCTTTCGTCTCTCTCGCGTTCAGCGTTTCGAGAAGCGCCTCAGCCTGCTTTTTGACCGTTGCGTGTTCCGGGTCGTCCTGGCAGGCGATGATCGCGCCTTCGAGGGCGCTCTTCGCCTCGTCCCTGTGCCCGAGCGCCATCAGGCAATAGGCCGCCTGCGCCTGCGGGTTCGGGTCCATCATGTCGAGGATGGTCGCGACGGAGAAGGACTTGAGCGCCGCCTCGTAGTCTCCCTTTCCCTGCTGGGCGACGCCCAGGCTGTAGTACCAGCGTTCCTCAAGGTGATCGTAGAGGCAGAGGAGCTTGAAGATGTTTATGGCCTGATCGAATTTCCGGGCGGCGAACTGGTTGTAGCCGACGGCGTAGATGGCCTCCAGTTCGTCGTCGTCCAGATCGATGAATGCGCCGATGGTGCCGCCCGCCTGCACGTGTTTCGCGAGTTCCTGCGCCGTTTCCAGCAGTTCCTGTTCGTTTTGCGCCGTGTTTTGTGCTGTCATGTCCGCTGTTCCTTTCGTCCGGGTGGGTATAGCGGTTTACGAAACATTGCAATAAAAGCAAAACCATCCAACACTCGTCATCCCGGCGGGAGAGCGTATGCCGTGCCCCGAACGAAGTAAAACCGGGACCAATTTGTGAAGCCTCCGCTGCACCACGATCTCCTTGCATTGTTGCGTTTTGGATCGTGTTACAGCACAGGCTTCTCAACCTTGTCCCGGCTTTACTTCGTTCGGGGCACGGCATACGCCCCACCGCCGGGATGACGAATGTTGCAACGCTCTAGAAATTGTTGAGAACCGACTGCATGGCGTCGGTGGCGCTTTTCACGAAGACGGACGCCTGCTCGAGCAGGAGCGAGCGTTTTTCCGTCAGGTTCTGGAGTTCAAGGTTGTCTGCCTCGGAATCGGTGTTCAGGGTGTCGAGGGTGGACTGGAGGTCTGCGAGAAGCGTGTCCACCATCCCGGTAGTGGCGCTCTCCTTCGCGCTCTCCAGTTTGGTGTTCAGTCCGCCAAGGGCGGATTGGGTGTCATCGATAAGCGTCTGCATATCGTTCTTGGCGCTCTCCAGTTGGCTTTTCAGATTGTCGCGGACGGTTTTGGCATTAGCAGAGTTTTCACTCCAGACACGGTTCTCATCCCCCTTAAAAACCTCCCACCAACTCAAATCCTCCGACCGAGTGTATTCGATGCCGAGATATTCGCACCATTCGTCGATGGTCTTTGTCACGCCATCGGCGGCATCAAGCTTGAAGTTCAACTCCTCCGTCTGTGTGACGCTGTCCGGTATATCGACTCCGAGATCGCCAAGCCATTCCTCAAGGGTCTTTGTCGTGCCGTCGACGGTGACGCTCACAGTCAGATCGAAATCTTCCGTCCCCCCCTTCAACTGTTTGCCGAGGACGGAGATGACCTCGGTGGCGACCTCAATCTGGAAGTTCACCTCCGCTATCTTCGAGTCGTTCGATTCGAAGACCGATGACATATCGATGCCGAGATCGCCAAGCCATTCCTCAAGGGTCTTTGTCGTGCCGTTGATGGTGACGCCCGCATCCAGATCGAGCGTTCCCGCCTCCGACTGTTCGCTGACGACGGAGAGAATTTCGAGGGCGATCTCGATCCGGGTGTTCCTGTCCACCATATCGCTGATCTTGTCGGCGATCTCGGTGTCGATTTCCGCGACCTGCCCGAGGCTGACAACCATCATGAGGGAGCCTATCTCGATTTTCTGCTGTTTGACTTCGCCGTTCACTTCGACTTCGATATAGAAGCTGCCGTTCGAAACTGTGATGGCGCCGACTGAGGATGACATGGGAGACTCCTTAGTAATTGCCGAGGATCGTCTGCGAGGAATTGTGGGCGCTGGACATCAGGTTCGACGCCTGCTGGAGCGCGTTCGAGCGTTTTTCCGTCAGGTTCTGGAGCTGGAGGCTGGCGATCTCGGAATCGTCGTTCAATGTGTCGATTTCGGACTGGATGTCTTCCATCAGCGTTTCGAGGCTTTCCGTGAGGTTCGTGGCGCCTTCCGCAATCGAGTATTCGATGCCGAGTTCCTTGAGCCATGTTTCAAGGGTCTTTGTTTCGCCGTCGATGGTGATCTTCTGCGTGCCGCTGACGTCCGTGGAGCCGTCCGAATCCTGATCCAGTTCTCGGAGCCCGCTCAGGAGCCCGGTGACGAGTTCAAGCTGATCGTTCCTCTCCATCGTGTCGCTCACCTGGTTGGCGATCTGCACGTCCAGGAGCTCGACATACTTGAGGTTGACCGACATCATGACTGTGCCGAGATCAAGTTCCTCGACTGTGCCGTCCGCGGCCTTGACCAGAAAACTGCCGTTCGACGCGGTGACGGCGCCGGTATTGGTCGACATGGAAGACTCCTTTCGTTGCCGCCGTTACAGATTGTTGTTGACCGTCTCAACGGATTCGTTGTGCGACTTCATGAGGTTCGAGGCCTGCTCCAGGGCGTTCGATCGCTTGTCCATCAGATTCTCAAGCCGGATGCTGTCGATCTCGGAATCGTTGTTCAGCAGATCGATGGCGGACTTGATGTTCTGGATGTTCGCCTCCAATTTGGCGTCCCAGGTGTCGGCCTTGTCGTCGTCCGAGGGACGGCTGCCGCTTACCGACGTGTAGGAAAGGCCGAGATAGCTGCACCATTCCGAGACGGTTTTGGTCGTGCCGTCGATTGGTATCTCGACGTCATCGGGGTCCTTGCCGTCGGCCTTGTATGTGCGGATCGTGCTCATGACCTCTGTCGCGACCTCGATCTCGAAATTCCGTTCCTCCATCACCCCGACCAAATCCTCAAGCTGCATGTCCACCGCGCCGACATACTCGACATTGACCATCATCATGAGCGTGCCCATGTCGATGGCATGGCTCTTGCCGTCCGACCCGGTGATCATGAAAACGCCGCCCGACGAGGTGACGGAGGAGGCGGATTTGGAGGAGGAAGAGGAAGCGGCCGCGGCGTCGGCCGCCCCGGCGGTCTCTGCGGCCGCGGCCGCGACTGCCGGTTTCGCCGCAGCCGCGGCGGAGGTGACGGACATGCTCATGAGACTCTCCTTTCGCGTTCACGTTCAATCCATGCCCAAACCACACCCAAGCGTCCATGCAGTCAGTATACCCGCCCGGATACGATTGTCAATTAAATGAAATATATTTTTGATATTTTATTTATTATGCATACGACCGCCGCCCCCTCGCCCTGCCGCCCAGCGCTCCCTTCGACCGCATGGCTTTCGCGCGCGCGGCGATTTCCTCGATGTCCTGCCGCGTCTGCCGCTCCAGTTCTTCCTTCGCTTCGTCGAAACGCTTTTTATTCTCGCCCGAAAGCGATTCGGTGAACTTCTTCAGCGATTCGTCCGTTATCCCGTTCTCCTTCTTCCACGACGCATAGTCCTCCCGCGCCGCGTCCGCGTTCGTGATGAGCGATTTCGAGGCCGCGAGGTTTTTCTTCGCCCGCGCAATCGTCTCGCTGATTTCCCTGTCCGTCTTCTTCGCCATGTCGTTGTTCCTCTCTTAGAGCCCCACCTTCCCCAGCGGCTGCACCGTGATTTCCGGCGTCAATTCCTGATACGACAGCACCATCAACTCGGGCAAATCGCCCTCTATCAGCTTCCGCACATAGCGCCGGATATCCATCGACGTCAGCACCACCGGCTTGTGCGGCATGGAATCCAAATCCCCCACCTCGGACTTGATGTTTTTCAAAAACTGCGCCGTGGACTGCGGGTCGAGCGCGAGAAAACTCCCCGAAGACGTCTGCCGCACCGCCGCCCGAATCTTCTCCTCCCCGTCCGGATGCACCAGATACACAGGCATCTGGTTGTTCTCCCCCGCGTACTGGTAGCTTATCTGCCGCTTCAGCGCGCCCCGGACATACTCGGCCAGCAGCAGCGAATCCTTCTCCTTCGGCCCCCATTCGATAAAGGCTTCGAGAACCGAGCGGAAATTGCGGATAGAGACGTTTTCCTGCACCAGCCGCTGGAAAATCTCCGCCATTTTCTGGAGCGACAACAGGCGCTGCGCCTCTTTCACCAGCTCGGGGAATTTGCCCTCCATCTGCGAGAGAAGGTGCCGCGTCTCCTGAATGCCGATGAAATTCGACGCGTGCTTTTTCAAGGCGAACGAAAGGTGATACGAAATCGTCTTCGCCGGATCGAACCACGACACGCCCAGCCTGTCGAGATTCGCCGTCTCCGACTCCGCCACCCACAGGGTCGGCAGGCCGGGGAGGAAGGTCTTGTCCTCGGAAAACTCGATGCCCAGCACGCGCAGGTGCTCCGCCTTCTCCCGCGCGAGAACGCAGCCCTCCCGCAGCCAGCCCCGCGTCGCAGGCACCTCGTCCAGGCGGATGACGTAGTTGCCGGCCGGCATGTCGTCCGCGTAGCGCAGGCTGATGCCGGGAAAGGGCACGCCCAAGTCGAAATAGAGGGCGCGGCGGAGGCGGATGACTTCCTCGTTCAGCGCGTCCGCGTCGATGCGGGAGCGGATGTCCGACGCCAGGTCCACCAGCACGGGCACGGCGATGGAAAAGCCCTCGACCTCCTGCTGTTTCTTCTTTTCCTTCCCCTTCCCCGGGTCTGTCGCGGGAGACAGCGATTCGGACAGCCGCTCCTCGGCCTCGTCCCCGGGCGAGGCGGCGAGCGCGCGGGCGAGGCCGTAGCCCACGAGGAGCATGCCGCCGCCCAGCGCGAAAAGCTGCGCCTTCGGAAAACCGGGGATGACGGCGAAGAGGAAGATGATGCACCCGGCGGTCATGAGCGCCTTCGGCTGGGACATGAACTGTTTGGTCATGTCGTCGCCCAGGTTCTTCGAGTCCGCGCCCGACACGCGGGTGACGATGATGCCTGCGCTGATGGAGATGAGGAGCGACGGTATCTGGTTGACCAGGCCGTTGCCGACGGTGAGGATGGCGTACTTCGACAGGGCGGCCTCTGCCGACATGCCGCGCTGGAGCACGCCGATGCCGATGCCGCCCAGAATGTTCAGGGCGGTGATGACGAGGTTGGCGATGGTGTCGCCCTTGACGAATTTCATCGCGCCGTCCATCGCGCCGTAGAGCTGGCTCTCCAGCTGCACGTTTTCGCGCTGGACCTTCGCCTCCTCCATCGTGATGGAGCCGGCGCGCATGTCCGAGTCCACAGACATCTGCTTGCCGGGCATGGCGTCCAGGGTGAAGCGCGCGCTCACCTCGGACACGCGCTCCGTCCCTTTGGAGATGACGAGGAACTGGACGATGATGATGATCAGGAAGATGACGCCGCCGACGACCAGATTGCCGCCGACGACGAATTCGCCGAAGGTCGCCACGATTTCGCCCGCGTCGGCGTAGAGGAGAATGAGGCGGGTCGTGGCGATGTTGAGCCCGAGGCGGAAGAGGGTGGTGAAAAGAAGCAGCGACGGGAAGGAGGCGAACGAAATCGCGCTGGGGATATAGAGCGCTATCATGATCACGGTGACGGAAATGGCCAGATTGACCCCGATCAGCAGATCGATGACGGATGTGGGCAGAGGAATGATCATCAGGACGATGACGAAGATGATCATCGCCACGAGCGCGATGTCGCTGTAGCGGGCGATTGCCCTGATGCATCTGTTGACGAGGCTTTGCATTGTCGTGTCGAGCCTTCTATCTGTCGGCGAGGCAGCGCGCGTACTGCTCCACAGCCGCTCCGCATTCTTCCCGTCTGCCGCATCCCCACAGGGCGTAGGCGAGGAAAAACAGCGCCGGCGCCCGGTCCCGCCCCACGGCCCGCTCCGCGGCCTTTCGCGCAAGCGGCTCAGCCGCCACGTACTCGCCCAGATGGAGAAGCGTCCGCGCGAGATTGCGCACGACAAACGGATCGTCCCCGTCCGCCTCCGCCAGCCCCGCCAGCAGATCGCGCGCCGCCCCGAAGCGCCCCACGTCCATGAGCGACTGGACAAGCAGCTTCACCGATTCTGTTTTCCGTTCATCCATCTGTTCACGCCTTCAGCACGAGGTTCCTGAGCATCTCGCACATTTCCCTGTCGGCGAGGATTGCGGCGAGCGACCGCGCCGCCTCCGCCATCGGGCCCTCCTCCATGTTCCCGTCTTCGCCCGCCTGGCGCCGGAACGTCTCGGCGGCCTGCTCCAGCGTCTCGAAAAACGCGTCAGGCGACAGCAGCTCCCGGTGCTTCAGATCAAACTGGAGATAGGGCGTGAACCCATCCAGCAGCGCGGAGTCGGTCATCTTTCCGTAGACCAGCGCGTCTGTCTGCGCCGGCAGCGACTCCGGGAGCATCTTCGTGCCGGCGGGCAGGTTTGTTCTCCCGATCTCCCGCCGCCCGTCCGCGAGGGGGAGAATGCCCACTCCGGGATCGAATCCGCCGATTTTCGCCATGCGCCTGTCCTGTCGTTATCCAGCCTTTTCCACAGCGTCCATGAGGTTCGAGAGGCGGCAGAGGATTTTCTCCAGCGTCTGCGCGTCGAAGTCCCGCAGGGGGCAGCGCGCCGTGAACAGGATCAGCCGCTCCCCGTCCCGCTCCGTCCCCTTCGCGCCAGGATTGATCGTCCAGGGGTGGTTTTCCCGCCAGTGGCAGAGGGCGAGGGCGGCGCGGGCAGCCGTTTCCGCATGCGCGGGCCAGGGCCGCGCGAGCGTGACCAGGGCGGTTTCGTCCTGTTCCTCCAGCTGCAGCCGCCCCGCCTTCTCGATGCGGAGATCGACCGCTCCCGAAGCGCCGGGCGCGAGGGAGTCAATGCCCAGAGTCCTGCCGAATTCAGATACCGTGTGCGCGAACAGTTCCATGCGTCGATCCTCTACTCCTCCGCAGCCAGTTCGTCCTCAAGGTTGATCGCGCCGTCCAGGAGCTTCTGCCCCGCGTCCAAAAGCCGCTGGCGCGAATCCCCGTCGGCGAAGAGCTTCGCCGGAAGCGAATGCGCCAGCTTCTGCGCCTGCATGAGCGCGCGCACGTCGTATGTCGCGTCCGCCCTGCCTTCGAGCGCAAGCGCGCTTTTGAGCCCTGTGAGCGAAACCATCCGCTCGTCCTTCGCCTTGCAGAAAATGCGGACGACAGAGAGCCCCGCCCCGGCGAGCGCGGCCTTGCCGCCCGCCCCGCGGATTTTGCCGAGTTCCCCGTCAAACTCGCGGGTGAAGTTCGCCAGCGCGCGGAGATGGTAGAGGTCGTTGTTCATCGCCTCCAGTTCGCGCTTGTCCACGGACGGATTCGCGGCGGACAAATCCGCCCCCACAGCCTGCCGGAGAAAATCCACGCGCGCCGCGAAATCCCCGCCCCCGTCCTCGCCGCACCGCTGGAGAATCGCCTCCAGCATGGCGCCGATTGTCTCGTGCCCGAGAATGGTGCGGCGGTAGAGGCTCCTGGCGTCGTCTATGCCGCCCGCCGCGTCCGTGTCGACAGCGGAGATGTTGTAGCCGGCCTGGATGGCTGAAGCGGATTCGGTTTCGAAACGCTCCCGCTCCCGCTTGACCATCGCCGCGAGGGAGGGCCGGGAGGCAAGCCGCTCCTCAAGCCAGCCGAGGGCGGCGTGGCGTTCGGTCGGGTCGGGGAAGCCCTCCAGAGCCTCCTTCAGGCTGGCGGGGCTGCCGTCGCCGGATTCGACGTTCGCAAGCAGATCGTCCAGCCGTTCGCCCATCTGTTCCCGCAGCTGCGCGACAGCCCCGGCCGGCGGCATGACGGCCGCGGCCTTCTTTTCTTCCGGCTTCCGGCGGGCCGCCATGTCCTTTTCCACCTTTTCGCTCGCGGCGAAGGTCAGTTCCTCTGCCGCGTTGGCGAGAAGGCTCGCTGGGTTGTCCTGCGACGTGACCCTGAGGCCGTTCCATTCGCCTGTCTTGACAGCAGCCGCCTGCGAACCGGAAACGCCCCGCTGCATCGCGGCCGCAGCCGCTCCCGGCCCCGAAACGTTCGTCGTCATGGCCTGCTCTCCCGTTCGCGCAGTTCGCGGAGCCAGATCAGAACCTCGGCCACCGATTCGATCAGTTCCGACGGAATGTACTCCAGCTCGCGCCCCTTTTCCCAGAGATCGTGCGCCAGAGGGACGTTGCGCATGATGGGGACGCCGGCCTCTTCGGCTGCCCGGATCATGCGGGCCGCCAGCGCGCCCTCGCCCTTCGCGAGGATGATCGGCAGGGGCGTCTTGTCCTGCTTGTACTCGATGGCGATGGCCAGATGCGTCGGGTTGGTGACAAGCACGTCTGCGCTCCGCACGCTCACGGTCTTGTCGTTCGCCGACAGTTCCTGATACATCTGCTTCCGCTGGCTCTTGATCTGCGGGTCGCCCTCGGATTCCTTGTTTTCGTTCTTGATGTCTTCCTTGCTCATCATGTGCTGCTTTGTGAACAGATGCCGCTGGAACATCCAGTCGAGAGCCGCGATCACGATGAACGCGGCGAAGCAGTACTGAACCGCCTCCCCCATGACCTCCCGGAGCATGGCGTCCACCGCGCTCAGCCCGTGCCCCGGAATGCGCAGAATCATGGGAAGCGCGTCCATGAAGATGGCGTAAAAAATCCACGCCACCGCGCAAATCTTGATGATGGAGCGTATGAACTCGATGAGGTTCTTCCAGGAGAACGTCTTCGAGAACCAGTTCTTCGGATTCAGGTTGTCCAGCTTGGGCGTCGCCGCCTTCCACGCGAACATGACGCCTGTCTGGACGAGGTGGCCCAGCGTTCCCGCGACTGCGGCCAGCGCGACGCAGGGAACGGTGAGGATCAGGAACGTCCACCCTCCCGCGCCGACGAGATTCTTCAGGCCTGTCCCGAAGGGGAGCGCGATGCTGTCCGAGGCGAGGATCATGAGGTCCCTGATCTCGCCCGAAATCCAGTCGTAGCCCGTCCAGACGTACGTGAAGACGGCGAGCACGACGGCGGTGGACGACACCTCCTGGCTTTTCGCAACCTGCCCCTCCCGGGCGGCGTCGCGGAGATGCTTGTCCGTGGGCTGTTCCGTCTTTTCGCCGCTCATGGGGAGGCTGCTCCCAACGCGCGGCTCAACGCGCTCCAGAGGACGGGCAGCCGCATCGCCCCGCCGGCAAGCGCCCTGAACATGCCTCCCCAGTAGAGAATCATCAGCGCGATGACGAGCGCGCTTTTGACAGGCATGGCGAGGAAGTAGACGTTCAGCTGCGACGCGAAGCGGTTCATCAGCCCCATCCCCAGATCGACCAGAAAGCACGCCAGAAGCATCGGCGCGGCCAGCGTGACAAGGGTTGTCAGGAACCAGGCGAAGTTGTCCAGAACAAGCGTCTTCAGCTCCCCGTCCGACCAGTCCGGCCAGAAGTCGAAGGGCGACCAGAAGGCGTAGGTCGTCAGTATCGCCTGAAAAAACAGGGCCAGGCCGCCTGTCGCGATGAAGATCATGATCAGCGTTTCCAGCATCATGCTTCCGAGGGGCGAGGTCTCCTCGCCCGTCAGCGGGTCTGTCTCCTGCGCCATGGAGAGGCCGCGCTGGTTGTCGATGAGAAAGCCTATGCCGGAGGCCGCGGAAAAGGCGAGGGAGGACAGAAAGCCGAAAACGGTTCCCAGCGCGACCTCCTTGGCGATCAGCGGGACGGCGGTCATGAACTCCGGAACGCCTCCGGCGTCCTCCCGCAGCATCCAGGGCGAGAGGAAGACGGCGAGGGCGAGGGCGAGCGCGTTCCGCGTGACGGTGGTCAGGTGCCTCCCGCCCAGGAAGGGCGCGATCTGGAAGATCGGCACGATCCGCGCCATCGCCAGGCTGACGAGCCAGAGAACGCGCCGCGCCTCGCCCCCAAGCTCCAGAATCTCCGTCATGAGCCGCAGCCTCAAAAAACGCCCGCATTGACAATCTGATCAAACAGCCGGATCGCGTAGATCAGGAGTTCCCGCCCGAGCCAGGTGATCGTGACGACGAGGGTGATCGCGACGCCCAGCAGCTTGACCGCGTAGGAGAGCGTCGATTCCTGCACCTGCGTGACAGCCTGGATCAGGCTGACGATCACCCCCAGAAGCGCCGCCACGGCGATCGGCGGCAGCGACAGGATGAGCACCAGCAGGAGCGCCTCCTGGGTGATGGCGAGAATATGCGTTTCCGACACGTCCCGTCTCCCGCGCCCGCCGGGCGCACGTCAGCGATACGTCGACATCAGCCCCTCGATGACCCGCGTCCAGCCGTTGATCATCACGAAGACAAGCAGCTTGAACGGCAGGGAAATCGTCGTCGGCGACAGCATCATCATTCCCATGGCGAGCAGAATGTTGCTTATCACGAGGTCCACGACGATGAACGGCAGATAGAGCAGGAAGCCTATCTGGAACGCCTCGGTCAGTTCCGTCAGCATGAAGGCCGGGGCGAGGATGAACAGCCCGTCCGGGTCCGCCGTCACGCCGGGTTCGCCGCCCCAGAGCTGCCCCGCCGCCTTGAGAAAGAGAATCCGCATGGACGGGTGCGAATGCTTTTGCAGAAAATTCCTGATCGGCTCGGCCACCCGCTCAATCTGCTCCGCGCGCAGATCGGCGACGCCGGACGCCCCTGTCGCGCCCGAATCGACGGCCGCGCCGTACATCGCCTTGCCCACGGGCGCCATGATGAACAGGGACAGCAGTATCGCCATGCTGTTCATCACCATGTTGGGCGGCACCTGCTGGATGCCGATGGCGTTCCGGACCAGGCTGAAGACGACGACCAGCTTGACGTAGCTGGTGACCATGACCGCGATGAAGGGAAGGAGCGCGAGAAGCGACATCCCGAGGATCAGCGAGGCCGGGGTTGTTCCCTGCATCAGAACGCACCCCGGCGCTTGACCAGTTCGACAATCGCCGGCGTCAGATGTTCGAAAAGCAGCTGCCTGCGCTTTTTCGCCTCGGGAGAGTCGTCTCCGTAGAGGAGGCTGCGGAGCATGAAGTTTTCCTCGCGCATCTCCTCAATCCTTTTGTTCAGGCCCGCGTTCTGCTCCTCCATCGCCTCCAGCCTGCCTTCGAGGCGGGCGAGCGAGCGCTTGAGCTCGTCCACCTTCGCGCGCCATGCCTTTTCGCTGCCAGCGAGGGAGCCTTCCCCCGAGGCGGGGCGTGTGGGGACGGGCGCGACGACGACGTCGGGAAGGGGCGCGCGGAGTTCGTCCAGCGTCATGCCCAGCCTGGCGGCGATCTCCCCGATCCTGTGTTCATTGGGCGCGGAGCGGCCGTATTCGTAGACGCAGAGATCGTTCGGGGAGAGGCCGAGGAAATCGGCGAATTTCTTCTGCCCGCCCCAGCCGGGGAATCGCTGCTTGCGGATGTGCTTCAGGTTCGCGCCGATGATCCGGGCAATTCGCCTGGGATCGGCCGCTTCCGAAGCGGGTTCGGCTGCGGCGTCTTCCCCGTCATTCTCGATCATGGGGGAGCCTTCGCCCCGGAGGAGATAGTCGAGGGAGACGCCCAGTTCCCGCAGCCGCTCCAGGGCGGTCTCCGGGAACGCGCCGCCCAGTTCCCAGTTCCGGATGGTGCCGCCGGACACGCCGCCCAGCATTTCGCCCGCGTACGCGCGGGGCTGCCCCGGAAACAGGCCCCGCCATATGTCGCGGAAACGCTCGCCGCGCCCGGCATTCTTTTCACCACGAGTCAGTCTTCCCATGCCTTCCCGTCCTCTTCCGCCATCGCGGCGATCCGCACGCCGACCCTGCCGCCGACATCCACCAGTTCGCCCGTCGCCACCGGCCTGCCGTTCGCCAGAAGCGTGACAGGCGATTCCACAGGAGTGGAAAACTCCACAATCTGCCCCGCGCCCAACAGCCTGATCTGCCCCAGCGTCATCGTGAGGCGGCCGACCCGGGCCTGCACATCCACGTCGATGCCGTCAAGCGGAACGACTGTTTCCTCCGCGCCGCCGCCGGCTTCGGGCGGTTCCTTCGCGTCAGTCATCGTTTTTCCTTCCACGCACAGTTTCCCGTCTGTCAAACAGGCGGCGCAGCGCCATTTCGATCCAATGACGACAAAACGCTCCGCGCCTCCGGGAGACAGCGCCACATCCCCCGCCGCCAATTCCTTCACCTCAGACAGCGGAGCCGTCCACATGCCGACGAAGACTGCGGCGTCCACGGGAAAATCGTCCGGCAGCGCCCATGTCCCCGCTCCCCGCGAGCGGAGGAGGCTCTCCAGCCTTTCAAGCCCTTCCGCGGCCGGGGACGCCACGCTCCACGAACCGGCGAGGCGCAGCCCGCCGTCCGCAACAAGCTCGAACGGACAGGCGGACGACAGCGGCTCCGAGTCCGCGCGCGTCAGGCCCGTCACCGCGACGGACACGCCCGCTGCCTGTTCCAGAGCGGAAAGCGCGTCTGCGGCGAAACATTCAAGCGCGGCGCGCGCCAGATCGTCCGGCATCGAATCGATCGCGCCCGCGGGAACGCCCAACACGCTCCCCGCCGCGTTTTTCCAGTCCGGGCTGTTCAGCCAGACGGTGAATTCGGCGTCGCCCAGCGTCCCGTGCAGCGTCGCGCCCTGAGTCCGCCCGGCTCTTCCCTTCGGGCCGAAACGCCAGACCGCGCCGCCGGAGCGGAAGCTGACGCCGCCGGCATGGCGGTGGAACAGGGTGTGCAGTCTGGCGGTTCCGGGGCTGATCTTCGTGAACAGGGTCGGCATACGCTATCGGCTCTCCCCCATTTCCTCGTAGAGGTTGCGGCGGTTGCGGCTGCGGCCGTCGCCCGGCCGATCCCGGCCGTCCCCGTCCCGCGTCATCTGTTCCGTCATGCGCACCGTCACCTGTTCTCCTGTCCGATCCGCCAGCCTGCCGCGCAATTCCGACAGGTTGGGCAGGAGGGTGCGCTGCGCGTCCACGTCGTCAGTCATGAACTCCACCGTCAGGGCTGCGTCCGGCGTCTTCGCCACGCGGATTTCCGTGTCCCGCAGCCAGGGTTCGTTCACCCGGATGCGCACTTCGGAGGACTCCTCGGCGGAGGAGGGCCGGGAGACAAGAATGCGCTCGACCAGATCGTCGCAGTTGAGCGAAGAAAGGCCGGCCGGCGCCTGAACGCCCGCGCCCCGGGAGACAGCCCTGTCGGACGCGGCAGCCGCGTCCGCGCCGGACTGCGATGCGCCGCCCATCGCCTCCATCAGGGAATTCGCCGCCTGGCTGAACAGTCCCGACATTCCCTCCTGAACCGGCTGGCGGCCGCCTTCGCCTTCTCCCCGGCCCGGCTGTCCGCCGCCATTGTTGATCAGGCCGCCGGGCGTTGCAACCTTCCCGCGCATGCCGTCGCCCTTGAGCAATGCAATCAGATCGCCCGGAACGCCGCCCGTCGCCGCGCCCGGCTGTTTCAGGCCGTCCGGCGTTTCAGGGTTCGGCAGCCTGTCGCCGCTTTCGATTGGAGCGGCGGGCGTGTCCGCGCCGCCGTCCGCGTCGCCGCTCTGGATCAAGCTGCCGAACCGCTCCGCGTCCGCAGGATTGGCAGGGCGGCTCCGGGCTCCGGAAACGCCTTCGCCCGGAGCGCCCTGAGGCGGCTGATTCACCGCTCCGGGCGGAGCGGCCTGCGTCTGGTTAATATTCATCATCGGTTTCCTCGACGCCGTCTTCGGAGGAATGAACCGTGAACTCCTCCAGCTCGGCCTCCTCGGCAGCCTCCTGCCGCTTCGCCTCCTCCTTGAGCCAGATTCCCCTGTGCTCCTCGATCTTCCGTCTGTCCCGGACGGTTGCGGCATGGCGTTCCCGCGCCTCCCCGGCAGCCTTCTCCGCAGCGGCGGCAGCATCCTCCGCCTTATGGAACAACTCCTCCAGACGCAGTTCCCGGCTCCGCAGCGTCTGAATGTCCTCCCGGTGGCTGTCCAGGCCGGAGAGGGGCGTTTCCTTTCCCCGTATCTCCTCGAACAGCCTGACCTCCTCGCCGGGCCGCCACTCCTGATAGGCGCGCCACTCGGCTTTGGCGGCTTCGGCTGCCGCCAAAGCCTCGTCGGCCTTCCGCCTGGCAAGCGCTGTCGCGCGCGCCGCCTCGTCCTCCCGGAAACGGCGCGCCGACAGGAGAGGGTCAAGGGGATACGTCGCCATCACCCCACCAAAGCCTTCATCCCCTCGACAGCGTCCCGTGCGGACGTGCGCTCGTCCATGCCCTGTTTGAGAAATTCGTTCAATTTGTCGTATTTCTCGATCGCCTCGTCCGCGAGCGCGTCCTGGCCCTTCTTGAATTCGCCGATCTGCACCAGCAGCTCCACGTCCTTGTATTTCGAGAGAAGCTGGCGGAAACGGTTCGCAAGGCTCCTGTGCTCCTTCGGCGTGACTGCGGGCATGCAGCGGCTGACCGAGGCGAGGATGTCTATCGCAGGATAATGGTTCGCCGCGCCCAGCGCGCGGGACAGGATGATGTGCCCGTCCAGAATGGAGCGCGTTTCGTCCGCGATGGGCTCTGTCATGTCGTCCCCCTCGACCAGCACGGTGTAGAGGGCGGTGATGGAGCCCTTGTCCGAATTGCCGGCCCGCTCCATCAGTTTCGGCAGGGTGCTGAAGACGGACGGCGGGAAGCCGCGCCGGGCGGGAGGCTCTCCCGACGCCAGGCCGATCTCCCGGAGCGCGCGGCCGAAGCGGGTCACGGAATCCATCATGAGCAGCACTTTTTTGCCCTGATCGCGGAAGTATTCGGCGATCGCGGTCGCGACGTAGCCGGCCTTGAGCCGCTCCATGGACGGCCTGTCCGACGTGGAGACAACGACAATGGCCCGCTTCAGCCCTTCCGGGCCGAGGTCTTTCTCGATGAACTCGCGCACTTCCCGCCCGCGTTCGCCCACGAGGGCGAGGACGACGATGTCGGCGGAGCAGCCCTTGACAAGGCAGGAGAGGAGCGTCGATTTTCCTCCGCCCGCAGCGGCGAAGATGCCCATGCGCTGCCCCTCGCCGCAGGTGAGGAGGCCGTCAAGGGCGCGGATGCCCAGATGCATCGGCGTGTCGATGATCCTGCGGCTCATCGGATTGGGCGGCGACGCGGACACGGGGTAATGGGTCTCCGGGTTGAGCGGCGGCCCGCCGTCCATGGGGTTGCCGAGGCCGTCCAGGACGCGGCCGAGAAGGTCGGGGCCGACCGGAATCATATGCACCCTGCCCGAGCTGACGACGACGGTCGAGGAGCTGACGCCGGAGAGATCGCCCAGCGGCGTGAGGAGGGCGGTCTGCTTCTCGAAGCCCACGCACTCGGCCCGCAGTTCCCAGCGATCGTCGGCAGGCGACTTCAGCGTCACCAGCTCTCCCATCCTGATGCCGGGAACGACGGCTTTGACAATCGTCCCCACGATCTGGGTGACGCGGCCGCGCACCTCGACCGGCGTCAGTTCCGCGAGGGAGCGCGTCATGGCGCTGGAGACGTGATCGAGCATGCTCATCGGGCAGGCCGCTCCTCAAGATGGCGCTTGAATGTTTCCTCGATGATTTTCAACTGTCGATCCAGCGTCGCGTCGATGACGCCGGCGGGCGTTTCCATGATGCAGCCTCCCCGGCCGAGGCCGCCGTCGGCGCGGACGTCGACGCGGCCCATGCCGGGATAGCGCAGAAGGATTTCGTCCAGGCGCGCCGTCACGCTTTCGGCGTCCTCCGGGGCGACGCGGAGGAGGACGCGCTTTTCGTCGCGGACGAGGCGGAGGGCGTGTCCGACAGACTTGACCGCCAGCTCCTCGCGGTCGAATTCGCCCACGATGGCGCGGACGGACTTCACGACCATGTCGACGAGGGCCTGCTCCATGGAGGCGAACTGCTCGACCGAGGCGGTGACAGCTTCAAAGAGGCGTTCCGCAACTTCGGCCCTGCCTTCCTCCAGTCCTTCTGCCCTGCCTTCCTGCCGCATCCGCTCCGCCGCGCTTTCCGCGTCGCTGAGGATTGCCCCGGCCTGTTCGCGCGCCCTGGCGAGAATCTCCTCTCCTTCGACCAGCGTCCGGTACTCCGCCGCCCTGAGAACGCGGGCGCCGGGCTCGGGAGAAAATCCGGAATGGTTTGTCAGGGCGACGACAGCCATGCGCGTCCTTTGCTGTGCTCTATTGCGAAACAGTCATCGCGAAAACTCGATCCAATGCGGCCAGCCAGGGCCGAAGCCGCTCCCCTGTCCATTCGACAACCACGGCCATGCCGGAATCGACGCCGGGCGGCAGCTTCAAACGCGCCCTCGCCGCAAGGTCGGGCGGAATCGACGCCAGCCAGCACGAAAGGGCGAGAATGGCGCTGGCCAGAATGTTTTCCGCCAGAGTCCCTTCGCTTCCCGCCCCGTCCAGGCTCTCGCCCCGCCGGATCAGCGCCGCGCGCCGCATCGCGAAGCAATACGCATCCTCGCCGACAGACGCCTTGAGCGCCTTCACGTCGTCGCGCCAGACAAGCTGCGCTATCTCCTTCCGGAACCGCGCCGCCCCGAACCGCAGCCCGCCCCGCCACAATTCCTCGCCGGACAGGAGCGCCCGCGCCTCCCGGCGTCCGGGAGAGAGGTTCCACGCCTCCCACCGCGCCTCCGGCGCCCCGCCTGTCCAGCCCAGATTCGCCGAGAGAAAACGCCGCGAACGGGGACAGCCGGCAAGCCGCGCCCCGGCCTCCCGCGAAAGGCCGGCCGCCTCCCAGCGCTCCGGATGGACTCCGGACGCGAGGTCGAAGAGAAGCGGACGCGCGCGCGCGAAAGCGGCCAGAACCGGATTCACCGCCGGCTCTTTCTTGCAAAGGCGAACGCGGCCAGCGCGGCGAACAGCAGGCACAGCCCTCCCGCAATCCCCGCGCCCCACCATAAACGGGCGGCCGAACTCTCCGCCACCCGAATCCCCAGCACGGTGCGCCAGGCGGGAGCTGCGCCGGAGGGCGCCTCGTCCGGGACAGCGGGGAAGAAGCTGACGACGATGGCGTCCCTGTCGAGCTTCGGGACGCTCGCCGCGATCAGGTCGCGGATCTGGCGGCGATGCATGTCCGGATCGTGCCTCTCGTCGTCGAGGTGCTTGACGAACACGGCGGCAGAGGGAGGGATCAGATCGCGCCCCATCTGATCGCTCTCCGGCATGACCAGATGCACGCGGGCGAGGAGCACGCCGTCGATCCTGGAGAGCGTGCTTGAGAGCTCCTCCTGCATGGCGTAGAGATAGCGCGCCTTCTCCTCCATCGGCGTGGAGAACATGGCGTTTTT